>Ga0207648_10000015_pt1 | contig 151431 bp, 164 predicted proteins | sample KBSMisM32_FD_184310 | JGI IMG/M metagenome (GOLD analysis project Ga0207648, IMG submission 184310) | Miscanthus rhizosphere microbial communities from Kellogg Biological Station, Michigan, USA - KBS Miscanthus M3-2 (SPAdes) (version 2) | ecosystem: Host-associated > Plants > Roots >...
GCGGACAACCTCATATATATCGGAGGACGCTTCACCGAAGTGGGTGGCCAGGCGCGTGACAATCTGGCCGCAGTCGATCGTGTGGCCGGTCTCGCGACCAGTTTCACTATGCCCACGAACGATACGGTACTCACGCTATTCGACGATGGCCGCCGTCTGTACGTGGGGGGATTGTTCACGACGATCGCAGGGCAACCACGGGGCCGTCTGGCTGCCATCGACAAGACGACAGGTGTGCTCACCTCATGGAATCCGAACGCAAATGGGCTGGTCCGGTCGATTGTCGTCTCCGGTGGCAAGGTCTTCGTGGGTGGGGAGTTCACAATGATTGGCGGCCAGCCCCGCACGATGTTCGCCGTGATCGATCCGGAGACGGGTCAGCTTGTCGGAGATTGAAGGTCTAAGCGGCTTGCAGCCGCCGTACGGTGGCCGCAAGGTCATCCACCTTGGAGAGGAAGTGCCGGCGCTGTGCCACGGTGGCGGAGCGATCGAGGCTGATCACCAGACCGGTAATGTGGTGGCGCAGTTGCTTCATCATCTCGGCAAAACGTGGATCCGCGTCCTTGTCCTGATTGACCAACCAGTCCTCCAGGCGCACGCCGGTCTGGTCGCTTTTCCGAGATTCAATCAACGCCACCAGTTGCTCATGACGGTGCTTCTGATGGGCATACCAGAGGGGCAACGTATCGGGAAAGTTCATCGTCAGGCGGCTGATCTCCTGCTCCTGCTGCCTCGAAAGCGGCCCCAGCCATTCTCTGGCCAAGCTGAGGATCCGTTCAGTACGCTTGGCAAGGCGTGTAGCGACTTCCTCTTGCAGCAGAGCTTCCGCCTGCACCAAGTGGCTCTGTAACGCGTTCTTCAACCGGCTGATCTGGGGTTCGTTGACCTGGCGGACGAATTCCGTTCCATCGGACACAAAGCGGGCAAAGAGATCGGCTCTGAGTTGATCGTATTGAACGAAGGCCCAATCGAGGTCGTCCGTGGTCAGCCCGTCCTGTGCGCGGTCTCTGGCCTGGTGCAGCACCGATTCATACCGGGGCAGCGCTTCGTGACGATGATGGCTCAGAATGTCGCTCAGCCGCGACGAGAGAAACCTTTTTTGCGAACGGTTGAGATCAAAGTAGCCGTCGATCTGGCGCGCGATCAGCCAATCGGCGTGGTTATACACGAGTGTCGTGGCCACGCACCCGGCAAAGGCCAGCGATACGAATAGAACCGTGATGAGCAGGAGCCGACCTGCGCGGATGATCTTCATCGGTTGTGATTGCCTTACAGTCGAATCGGCGAGTGTAATGTCACGGTACCACACAAAGTAGGGTTGCGGCTAGCCGCCTATCAAAGACAAATTATCTTCGTGTATTCGCGTGGTTCAGTTTGAGATATCAATCTGATGTTTCGGTTCAACCGCGTGCAGCGAGCCTGGCGAACTGCTGCTTGGCCTGGTTGATCCTCCGAAGGTAGGTCTGTACATCGTGATCACCGCAGTGCTGTTTGGGAATCAGCTTGAACCCGCGCGAGGCATAGACGTGCCCCGCCGAGGACCCGCATAGGTGAATGATCGCGGCGAGATCTTGCTTCTTTTGCAATGACGCGCCCGAGCGGGTCCCAATCGCCTGCGCGACCTGACGGTCGAGGAGAGCGGCCGTCAGTTCAATGGCATGACTGGGCAGCACCCGCGTGTAGAAGCGATTGAACCAGCAAGACCGGACATCGTGCCAGGGACCGTCCTCCGCAACGACATGATCGTGAATGCAATAGCGCCTGGCCGCCTGAAACGTCCCGGAGGTGATCTGATACATGCCGACGGCACTCGAGGCTGGCTGATACCATTCGAGAGGATTCCACGACGCGCGCCAGCGCCAGTACGTTCTGGCGATCGGGTTGCCGCTCCCTTCGACTTGAGCCAGTGCGGCAAGCAATTCAGGAGAGATGACAGCCGTGGCATGTTCCCGAAAGAGCCGGCCGTAGTCCCGCCAGGTCTCAGTAAAATTTTTGTCGAACGCGCTGTCCAAGGGGAACAGGACCTCGCTCGGTTTTCTAATGGTGTGATACGTCCAATTGACGGCGAGCCAGACCATGAGCACCAGCACGATCGTGACGGGAATGCTCACGGCGGGATGAGCGGCCAAGACGGCCCGCACGAAGGCTCGCATCTCGCGCCAGCGCCAACGGAGGAAGCGCCACTGCTTCTTCAGGGTGAAGCGCCGGCGTGACCGTCGACGGCGAGGAGAACGGAGATTGGAGCGGGGAGGCATGGGAGGGAGAGTAGCAGAAAAATGGGAGGAGGTCTTTTGGGAATTTTCAATCTGAAATTGCATTGCGGATCCTGTCGCCGGTCGGCCGATCCGTCGATTCAACTTTTTTAATCGCCTCGTTCGTGCGCAGTGGAACGACTTTCGGAGGGTACAGGTACATGGTCTTTCGCGTTGGCCTGATCCTTGTGCTGGGTCTCGCGGGCTGCTTCAACACGATGGAGCAGCGTTGGGAGGCATTCGATGCGGATAGGAGAGCTGAAATCGGGGTGAAAACGAAGGACTACTATGTGAGCGAGTGGGGCAGGCCGGCCAAGCGCGAGAAATCTCAGGATGGTGGGGAGACGTGGACGTGGACATTCTCAGGGTACGGCGGGGCACAGGGCTGGCGGAAAACGTTAATGTTTACTCCCGATGGAGTGTTGAAGGATTTTAGTCGGGACTATTGGCCGAAAGAGCTAAATTGACCCGACCGCTTCGCGTCGTCCGCACCCGGGGAATGCCCGCTCAATCAGACAGCTGGACGAGCCTGGCAGGCATCTCTAGAATCGCTTTCTCGCACATCCTATAATCTCATTTAGCAAGAGGCGGTTTGGGCAACTGCTGCCAAGGAGGGGCCATGCGAATTCTTGTGGCTGTCGATGAGTCGGAAAATTCAACTCGCGCGGTGCAGTATGTGGGGTCGCTCCTGCGCGAGACGCCTAAAACCGCCGTCACGCTGTTTCACGTCCTCAAGCCCATGCCTCGCGGGCTGTTGGAGCACGGCGGATCGGAGAATCCCGCCGCCGAAGCCCGATTGAGCGAGCAATTGCGCAAGGACCAGGAAACCTGGATCCGACAGGAAGCAGAACGGGAGTGTCCATTCCTGCTCAAGGCGTTCGAGACGCTGACGCAATCCGGCTTCGATCGGAGCCGGGTGACGTTGAGGATCGGCCATGAGGACGATATTGCCAGAAACATCCTGGAAGAGGCGCGGAACGGAAAGCACGAAACCATCGTCGTCGGGCGGCATGGTTCATCCGGCATCAAACGGCTCTTCGGCGGCGGCGTGACCGACCAATTGCTGCGCGATGCAAAAGGATTCGCGATCTGGGTGGTGGAATGACATGGTCAACCGGCGGTCATCGATCAAGAGTTCGCGGCAGAGCTGGCATGGAAAGACCGCAACGCTGGCAAGTCGCGCGTCGCGCGTAATGAGCCGTGGCGCTCATGACCGATCCATTGGCCGATGCGAGGTAGGTAACGCGGTCGTGCTGAGGAACCAGTCATGAAGGCGCCATTCACTATTGGCACGGTCGGTCATTTCGGGCTCGCGGTCCGTCATCCGCGGCGCAGTGCGCAATGGTTCATGCGCGTACTCGGATTGCGGAAAGAGTTCGAGTTCGAAGATGGCGTGGCAGTGGGCAACGATAACGTGACAATCGTCTTCATGAAAGGCAAACCCTCTCCGAAGACCATCGGTCATATGTCCTTTCATTTGCCATCCATGGCCGTGCTGCGAAAGGCGCTTGCCCACCTGAAGAAACACAAGGTCAAGATCGAAGATCCTGGAGACGAGATTGGCCCCGAGGCACCCGGCTCACCGCACATGGGCTTATGGTTCTACGATGCCGATGGCTACCGCTGGGAACTGTCCGTACAAGGTGGCAGGTAGAGCTGGCCCCTCTCGCTTCGCCCACAGTGCGAACCTTGTCCCGTCCATTGTTGACGTCTTCCTGGTGAGGGCGTAGGGTCCTGCGCATGGCAACGTGTAGGGTCAGAAGTTTTGCGCTGCTCACGGCACTGATGGTTCTTCTCGCCGGGTGCACATCATCCGCGGTCACTAGACCCAAGCAGGAAGCGACCGCAGAGTCTTATAGAAACGAGACCGCCAAGGGGTTCGTGGTCCTCTCTGCGCTATGGGGCCGTACGTGGAACTGTGCGCAATTCGTGAACGGGCAGTTGTGGTCCTTCGGCTTCGACCGGCTGCCGAGCGAGATCACGGCGGACAATGCCACGGCCGATATCGTCTTGGAAGGCTCTCCATCTTATGGAGGAGGGCCGGCCACAAACTACGTGCTCATGTTGGATCCGGGCGAGTATGCTCTGGCAACGTTCGCCATCAAGGTGGCATCGACGACCGATGCGAAGATTGAAAATGTGGGCCGTGCGCGACTCTTCGAAGGAGGCAAACCGATCGGGGGAACGTTCACCGTGAAGGCCGGGGAATTGGTCTACATCGGCCACTTTGGATTGGACTGCTACAAGGAGCCGACCATTTGGCGCTACTATCCGGGAGGACGCGAAGGGTTCGAACACTACAAGCAGGTGGTCAAAGAGCAATTCCCCTTTTTGGACGTCAGGCACATGCAGTTTCGATTATTTCAGACCTCTCGCCTGGGACGAGATTATGTCCTGCCGCCTTAGGCGATTGATTGGGACCGGGAAGCAGTTTCTGGATTGAACGCTTCTTGCCGAGAAGGCTACGATCTATTTTTTTTCACAAGGAGGAATAATGGCGCAGATTACGGAGGTGGCTCCTGATCTCTTCCGCATCACGACCTTCATTGAGCCGTTCAATATGCAGTTCAGTCAGTTCCTCGTGCGGGACGAGGAACCGCTCCTCTTTCATACCGGCCCGAAGATGCTGTTTCCCGAAGTGAAGGAGGCGGTGGCTTCGCTCATCGATCCTGCTCGTCTGCGGTGGATCGCGTTCAGTCATTTCGAAGCCGATGAGTGCGGCACATTGCCGGAATGGCAGACGCTGGCGCCGCAGTCCACGGCGGTGTGCAGTCTGGTGGGCAAGCTGGTGAGCATCGACGACTGTTTGTCGCTGCGCCCTGCCAAGGGGATGAGGGACGGCGAAATGTTAGCAACGGGACACTATCGCTTCCGGTTCCTTGCGACGCCGCATGTCCCGCACTGTTGGGAAGCGGGTCTCCTGTTCGAAGAGACACAGCGGACGTTGTTGTGTTCTGATTTATTTCATCAACTAGGTAATGTGGAGCCGGTGACGCAGTCGGACATCATCGGTCGGTGCCGGGAGGTCCTCGTGGAGTACCAACAGGGACCGCTGGCGAACTATCTGCCGTACTGCACCTTGACGGATGCCACGCTCAAACGCTTGGCGGCCCTCAGCCCCAAAACACTGGCGACCATGCACGGGTCTGCATATGTCGGAGACGGGAGCCAAGCGCTCCTCGATCTGGCCACCATGTTTCACGACGTGCTGAATCCGTCCGATCGCTTGACCCATTAGGCCGCCGGCCTCGTCTGTTGTCCCCGGACTCGCGCCGCTTCACGTTGACGGGAGGAGGAAATAGATGATGACGGCCATCACCGGGGCGCCTACGTAGAACGCTTTCTTACCGAAGGCGTCCCATAAGCCATAGACGAGGATTCCCCAGATCAATGTGTAATAGATCGTGGCAATACCACGATAGCCGCCGTGGGGCGCGTCTTCAGCCCAGAGCAGCCCGGGCCAGGACAACAACAAAGTGACAATCAGGTGAATCAACGCTTTCATGAAGCCTCCCTAAGATTTGATATGCCGTTCATCTCCTTGCCTTCCTCTTCTGACTCGGGGTCTGGTGTTACTTGAACGTGCTTGCACCCAACCCGCGTCTATCTGCCGCCTCGCCCGGCGCTGCGGATGAGCCCTGAGGGTCAGCCTCGGCGTCGGCTCTCGTCCCTGTTCTGCCCAGCTCTCGGTCGATCTGTTTGAGTACGTCGTCGGCTGCCGGCGGACCGATGGTGAACGACTTGCTGGGGTCGGAGGACACTGAGTCGGCAGACCTGAGCATCGGTGCAGGAATCGGCCGATCAGCGGAGCGGAACTCGACTGGTCCCCCCATCCTGTCGGTCTGTGCGAAGACGGGAAGCGTGCCAATGAGCAGCCACAATCCACCCGCCGCGGCTTGTCGGAGCATCGACCGCATACCGGCTACGATCGCGTGATTTTCGGGAAATGGCGTCTCGTCCGACCCCTAGATTTCCGTGGCTTCCTTCCCTGAATGGGAGGGTGATGCCATGGTGACCTCAGCCAGTGCTCTCGCGATTTGACAAGGGTCGTGGGGATTTGTAGGCTGACACTAGGGAGGAGGCTAGGGTATGACGCTTCTGTTTACATTATTGCTCCTGGTTTCGGGCATTGGGCATTCAGCCTGGGCAGAACCTTCGCCACCCACCACCACTGCTGGGTCTGAAATTAAGGGCGATGTGCTTTATTGGGAAGGAGACGAGCTGGTGGTGCGAGAAATGACTGGGCACGAAGTGCGTCTACGGGTGACGCCGGACACCAAGATACAAGGCGCCTCCGGCAAGCTCAAAACCGGAGACAAGATCGCCGCAAAAGTTGCTCCCGACGGACCGGCGCTTTCGATCACGTTGCAGATCCCGGACATCGGACCGCCGGTCCGCTGATCAACGGGAGTTCTGTTGGCTTCCAGACCCTGGGGTTCACAGGGTGCTGGGTACGTACGCGCGATTCACGTCGCTTCCTCAACACCTTGCGATTTCCGATGTGGAACGAGCAGACTGCCTGACGCCGCGGGAGTGGCTTTCCCTCCAATTGACTCCATCCCTTCGGCCGCGTAGCCTACCGCTGCGGCAGACGAAATCGAGACGTCTATGGATGGGTTGCATCAACTCGAAGTCGTCATTCTCCTCCTCGGTGTCGTGCTCGCCCTCACCACGCTCGCACAAAAAATCGTCGTTCCGTATCCAATTCTGCTGGTCATCGGGGGATTGGTCTTGGGGCTGGTCCCAGGGTTGCCGGTCGTCATACTGAGGCCCGATCTCGTATTTCTGGTGTTTCTGCCGCCGATCTTGTGGGCGGCGGCGTACTTTACCTCCTGGCGGGAATTTCGCTACAACATCCGTCCGATCTCGCTGTTGGCGGTTGGACTCGTGCTGGCCACCACCGCGGCCGTGGCATTCGTGGCGCGGCTCTTGTTGCCGGGGATGGGATGGACTGAGGCCATTGCCCTGGGCGCCATTGTCTCGCCTCCGGATGCGGTGTCCGCGACGGCGATTGCCAGGCGGCTACACATTCCTCGACGCATCGTAACGATTCTTGAAGGAGAAAGCCTCGTCAACGATGCCACAGCGCTCGTTCTCTACCGCACGGCGGTCGGCGCAGCGGTAGGCGGAAGCCTTGCATTCGGGCCGACGGTCTTTGACGTGCTATTTGCCGGTGTGGCAGGGATCGCGATTGGTCTGGCCGTCGGAATAGCGATGCGATGGGCCCTCTGTGCCACACAGGATAGTTTTACTGAGATCGCCATTACGTTGCTGGCTCCGTATGTGGCCTGGGTGCTGGGGGAACAGGCGCACGCGTCGGCGGTCCTGGCGTGTGTCGCCGGTGGTTTATACGTCCGGCAATATTTCAGCGAAGCGGTCTCGCCGGTCACTCGTATCCAAGCCCGGGCAGTCTGGGATCTCCTCATTTTTGTGTTGAACGGGTTTATCTTCATCCTGATCGGCTTACAACTTGGTGCGCTTCGCCAGGCCGTTCCCCCCGAGCGGTTGGGCACGCTGTTGGCGACCGGTGCGATCATTAGCCTGACGGCCATCCTGGTCCGTCTTGGCTGGGTGCCCCTTGCAGCTCTCATCCCCCGTTGGGTCAGCCGGACGATCCGAACACGGGATCCGCTTCCGCCCTGGCCGAACATTTTTCTCATCGGCTGGACCGGCATGCGCGGCATCGTCACGCTCGCTGCGGCATTGGCGTTGCCGCTGACGACGAATGCAGGCGCGCCTCTACCCTTCCGCGCGGAAATCATTCTGATCAGTTTTTCTGTGATCTTGGCCACGCTCGTGGTGCAAGGACTCTCGCTCGCGCCTCTGATTCGCGCCCTGCGGCTCGAGGATGATACTCGAACGCTCGAAGGAGAAGAGATGCGGGCTCGTGAACATGCCGCGGCGATGGCCTTGACGCGGCTGGAAGAATTGTCGGAGCAGCCGTGGTCGCCCACCGAGCATGTGGACCGCCTGCGCGACCATTACACCAGACGCCGCCAGCGATTCGCGAACAATGGCGCCGTGGATCCCGAATGTGCGGCCGAGACGGCTGAGGCCTTCCGGCAGTTGCGACACGAGACGCTCACCGCCGAGCGGGTGGCGTTGATCGGCATGCGCAACAACGGCACGATCAGCGACGACGTGTTGCATCGGCTCGAACATGAGCTGGACGTCGAAGCCCTTCGTGTAGGCATCGGCGAGCGCCGCGTGACACGAGAGCATGGAACATAGCGCGGTTGAACGATTCTGGGTGCCGATGCCGCTGCCGCTGTCGGCGCAGACACGGACATACTGGCTGCGGACCTAGGTTTACCCATCTCGGAGGAGCACATGTTTGGACCAATCACACTGCCATTCGGGGCCAAGATGCTATTCAACACGGTCACCCTGAAACCTGGAATTACCTTCGAAGACATCGAACTGGCTGTCGGAGAACTGTGCAGTGTCGTCAAGGAGACCTACGGGGGAGACAAGGGCGGATTTCTCGCGGGGCAGGTGTTTCGATTCTCGGGGTTCGTGTCGGAAGAGGGAACGCTATCGGCTTCCAAGACCGCGGAGAATCACTACGTGATCGTGACCTATTGGCGCTCGTTTGACGATCACGAACGGTCTCATGCGAACGAACTGTTCACGCGCAAGTTTGCCACGCTCGCCGCGATGTGCGCCGACACGAAGGAACTGGGCTACGACATGCTCTGGCAGGGCCAGGCCGAACAGCAGCGCACATAACGGCGCAGGAGCGACGACCCGCCGAACTAGCCGGTGCTGCGCATACGGGTCGTTTCGACAAACTGTTCGGTCGCATCGTCCAGTACGCGGCCGGCTCGCCCCTGGCTGCGATGAATGTACAGGAGGTGAGGGGCGATGCCGGCAACCGGCTCCGGCGGCATGGGCATCTGGTAGGTGACCGGCCGGGCGTGGTCGGCCATCTGTAGATCCGGATTGTATACGCTGTTGAACTTCCACAACATCTTCACAAAATTGGTCTGACCCCGAAGCAAATGTCCCGCGGCAATACGGGCCGTGGATTTCAGCGCCCTCCAGCCCAGATGTTTGGTATTTAAGACCTGCTGCGTTTTGACCAGTTCTGCATAGAATTCGCGCAGAGGCAAGGTCGTGGGCAGCACCGCATGTTGAATATCGTAGAGACGATAGTCGCGGTTCGTCACGCGCCGGGCCTCCGTGTGCCAGGTCTCCGTCCCCGGATACGGAGTATTGACGCTGATATTGACGATTTCCGGAATCTCCAAACACCATTGGCGAATGACTTCAAACCGTCGGCGATCCCACGAGGGGTCGGCAATCAAGTTGATGGCGACCGTAATTCCGAGAGACCTGGCGAACTCCAGCGCTTCAAAGTTCTTGCTGAGCGTAATACGTTTGCGATGGAGGGCGAGGCCCTCTTCGTCGATCGCTTCAATGCCGATGAACATGTAGGCGAGACCGAGCGTCTTCCAGAATTTGAACACCTCCTTGTTCCGCAGCAGCACGTCGCCCCGCGTTTCGAGATAGTACTGTTTGGTGATGCCGCGACGGGCGATCGCCTCGCCGATGGCCATCCCTTGTTTGGCCTGAATGAAGGCGACGTCATCGACGATGAAGACTCCCGGCTCACGCACGCGGCTCAGGTCATCAACGATGGCTTCGGCGCTGCGCGCACGGTAGCTGCGGCCGTAGAACGTCCAGGCGCTGCAGAAGGAGCAGTCCCATGGACAGCCCCTGGTAAATTCGATGGACGCGCAAGGGTCGAGCACTCCGATGAAGTATTTCCGCCGGTGGCGGACCAGATCCCGGGCCGGTCGATGGTCATCGAGGTGCTCGAGCATTCGAACCGATGGTCCCTCGCCCATGGGCGTCACGGCGCCTGGCACAAATCCCAAGGCCCCGCGCTCACCGTCGAGTGCCTCAAGCAGCGGTCCCACAGCCGATTCCCCTTCACCCTTCACCACGCAATCGATCGCGCCGTCCGCATGCTCGAGAATCGCCTGCGCAACGAATGAGGCGCTATGCCCTCCGACGAAGACCCGACACGCGGGCAGCAGCTGTTTGGTCAACTTGGCGAGATCGACAATCTCCGGCACATTCGCGAGATAATTGCACGAAAACCCTACGACGTCCGGCCGCTGTTCATGTAACAGGCGAAGGTAGTCACGGTGTGATTCCACTTGCAGATCGAGCAGGGTCACCCGGTGACCGAGCGTCCGCGCCGCCGAGGCAACGAGCTCAAGGCCGAGCGGTTCGAGGCGCAGATAGATTTTCGTGTACATCAGGGGGCCGGGGTGTACGAGCAAAACATTCATGTCGACCTCCATTTCACTACGTTGACTCTAAGAAGGCCCCCGATCCTGCACAACCAGGAGTCGACCTAGTCGGTTTCACCGACGGGAAGGGTCGTACCGCGTGGTGCAAGGGACGGTGTCGGCAGGAAGGACTCCGAGCCAACGGTTCTCGGAGCCAACAACCGCCGAGAACTGGCTATCCGGGAGGGAGTGTTAGATCCGCGGCGACCTTAAACCTCTCGAGAGTGTTCGCATGTCCCTCCCTAGGAGTTTTACTCAGGCACTCTTCTCATAGAAAAATGTGCATTGATACTGTCAGAAGTGACAGTGTGTAAAGAGCTTGATTGCTCGCCGAACTGCACGTCTCCAACCCGGAAGGCCTGTCAACCATGCGGAGTCTCCCGTCGCGGTCTTCCGCTATGGTATGCTGCGCGACACCATGCGTAGCGCCTCAACTGAACAGAGTGCCTTGGCGGCCGCCACGGCCAAGCGTCGGACGTTTGCCATCATCAGCCACCCGGACGCCGGGAAAACGACGCTGACGGAGAAGCTCCTCCTGTACTCGGGGTTGATCCGGACGGCCGGGATGGTGCGCGGGCGCAAAGGGGGCAAGACGGCGGCCTCCGATTGGATGGGCATGGAACAGGAGCGGGGGATTTCGATTACCGCCTCCGCGATGCAGTTTCCCTATAAAGATGCGGTGATCAATCTTCTCGACACGCCTGGTCACCAGGACTTTTCGGAGGACACCTACCGGACGCTGACGGCTGCCGATAGCGCCATTATGGTCATCGACGCGGCGAAGGGTGTTGAAGCGCAGACGCGGAAGCTCTTTGCCGTCTGTCGCCTCCGCCGCATTCCGGTGTTGACGTTCGTGAACAAGATGGACCTTCCCGGGCGTCCGCCCTTGGACTTGATGACCGAAGTGGAGCAAGCTTTAACGATTCATGCCAGCGCCGTGAACTGGCCGATCGGATCGGGCAGCGACTTTGCGGGCATCGTGACGCGCGATGACAACCGCGTGGCCCTCTTCAGTAAGACCGCACACGGAGGCGCCACAAAAGTCGACGTGCAGACGATGGCCCTGGCGGACCTGGCCGCAAGCGGGCGCGTATCCGCGGACGTCATGGGGCAGGTCCAGCACGATTTGGAACTGCTGTCCATTGCCGGCAATCCGCTGTCGCATGAACAATTTTTAGATGGAGACGTGACGCCCGTATTTTTCGGATCGGCGCTGACGAATTTCGGCGTAGAAAGCTTCCTGGACGCCTTCGTGCGACTGGCGCCTTCTCCCGGCGCACGCCCGGCTGACGGCGAGGACGGCGTTGAGTTGACGATCGATCCCGTGGAACAGCCGTTCAGCGCCTATGTCTTCAAACTGCAGGCCAACATGAACCCCAAGCATCGCGACAGCACGGCGTTCCTCCGCGTCTGCTCGGGTCGTTTCGACCGCGACATGGTGGTGAAACATCATCGACTGGGTCGCGACGTCCGTCTGTCCAGGCCGCACAGCCTCGTCGCGCAGGAACGCAGCACCGTCGAGGAGGCATTTCCCGGCGATATTATCGGCATCATCAATCCCGGCGTCTTTGCGATCGGCGATACCATTTCGACGACCGGCGGCTTTGCCTTCAAGCCGCTGCCGCAATTTCAGCCGGAAATCTTCGCCCGCATCAGGCCGACCGACGTCGGAAAGCGCAAGGCATTCGACAAAGGGATGGAACAGATGGCGCTGGAAGGCACGGTACAAATCATGCGCAGTCTCAACGACCTGGAATCCCTCGTCGCCGCCGTCGGCCGGTTGCAGTTCGATGTGTTGCAATACCGGCTGCGTCATGAATATCGCGTGGAGACCGTGCTCGATGCGTTGCCCTTCACCTGTAGTGCGTGGCTGGAGGGCGACCCCGCCACCTTCAAGGCGCCTTCCACCTCCATGATCGTCAAGGACCACCGTGGGCGAGTGGTCGTGCTGTTTCAGGACCCCCTCATGAAGAACATCGGCCGCGATCGGAATCCAGATCACATCTTGAAAGACATGGGCTAACGTATCCAATTTGATCCGGCCTCCATCTAAACTGATCCACTTAAGGCGTTGGTTCTTCAAGCCTTTCCGCTGAAACCGTTGAAAATCTGTGCCGATCAAATTGGCGCATTTCTTGCTGAGTTACCACTCGCAGGAGGAAGGCTATGGCTATTCGCATACTGGTCGCCGACGACGATCCCGATATCAGCATGAGTCTCTCGGAACGGCTGCGCTGGCTCGGCCATGAGGTGGTCACGGCGGCCGATGGCCAGGCGGCGCTCGCGGCCGTCGAAGCGCATGCGTTGGATCTGGCGTTTCTCGACGTTTCAATGCCTCGCCTCAATGGCATCGAGGCGCTGAAACTCATTAGGAAACGGTGGCCGAACCTCCCCGTCGTCGTCGTCACGGCCTACGGCACGATCCGACTGGCCGTCGAGGCGATGAAAGAAGGCGCTGTCGATTTCATCACGAAACCCTTTGAACAGGGGCAGATCGATCAGACGGTCTCGACGTTTATCGATCGGATGGGGCAGCGGGTGGAGATCACCAAGCTGATGGGGGAGATCACGCACGACGTCAAGAATCTCCTGATGCCGTTGGTGACCGGCACGGACCTCCTCGCAGACGAGATCGACGATGTCTTCCGCCACCTTCCGGCGATGGAACGGTCACGTGCCGAGCAAAGCCACTCGAACTGCGAGGAGGTGATCACGATGTTCCGCAACACCTCTCGCCGGATTCAAGACCGCATGAAAGCGATCGCCGATTATGCGGCGGTGACGCGTGTCTCGCAAAAGTTCGAACCCTGCGTCATCGGCAAGATCGCCGAGAGCGTCGTCAAGTCCTTGCGCTCGGCCGCAGAACAGCGACAGGTCACACTGCGCATGGAGGGATTGCAAGGACTGCCGGCGATCGCTGGAGACGAAGCGCGCCTGTACTCACTGCTCTATAATCTCGTCAATAATGCCATCCCCGAGGTGCCGCCTCACGGCCTCGTCACGATCGACGGGTTCCACGAGCCCGGAGACGATTGCATTCGGCTCCGCGTGTCGGATACGGGCAATGGCATGTCTGCAGAGATACGGGACCATCTGTTCACGAATCGTCTGGTGAGCAATAAGACCGGCGGCACAGGGCTGGGTACAAAAATTGTGAAGGACGTCGTCGATATGCACGGGGGGCGCATCACCGTGGACAGCGAGCCGGGACGGGGCACGACATTCGAGATCCGGCTGCCGATTGACGGCCCAGCGTTCCTGAAGCCGACGGACGTGCGCGTGCCGTCCGCATCCCGTTCCGTTTGACGCTCACTGCGGAGCGGTCGACTTCATCAAGCTGTCGGCTTGCGGCGGGAGAAACCCCTGATAGCCGCGATGACGCTCCGCAAGCTCGAGTACTGTGAACGGCTGTCCACCTACCATTTCAGGCGCGGAAAAAATTTGACGCAGTTGGCCGCCGGCGGGACCGACGACGCTCCCCGCAAACTCCACCCCGTTGCTCTTCAGCCGGGAGACCGCCCGGTCGATATCCTCGACCCGCACCGCCACATGGTGAAAGACCTGGTCGCCGAAGACGGCCACCCATCCCGGGATGATGCTGGTTTTTCCACGGGTGTCCGCATAGGCTTGATCCACGAAGAGGGCCGGATAGCCGGTCTTCCGGTACACCTTCGCGTACCAATCGTCGTACTGCAGGGTTTCATCAAAGGCATACCCCAGTGTGACAAACGGCTCGGCGCGCCGGTCGATGTCCAGCGTGCGCAACGTCACGTGGTCGACGACCGGGTAAAATCCCACACCGGCCTCCTCGAGCATCCCTCGCAGGATTTTCGCCGCCCGGTTGCGGGCCACATACTCCGTCACCATCCGTTCCAGCAATCCATCGAGCTCGCGGTTCTTATCCATAGCGTCCATCCTCTTTCGTCAAGGCGAGGAGCCGAATTTAATGCCCTGCGCCAAGGGGAGGTCGGTGCCCCAATTGACCGTGTTGGTTTGCCGCCGCATGTACGCTTTCCAGGCGTCGGACCCGGCTTCCCGGCCGCCGCCGGTCTCCTTCTCGCCGCCGAAGGCCCCGCCGATTTCCGCTCCCGAGGTTCCGATGTTGACGTTCGCGATGCCGCAGTCGCTGCCCGACACTGACACAAACCGTTCGCCGTGCCGCAAATTATTCGTGAAGATCGCCGACGACAGGCCTTGCGGAACCCCGTTCTGGATGGCCAATGCTTCGTCGAGCGTCCCGTAGGTCATGACATAGAGAATCGGCGCAAAGGTCTCCCGCTGCACCAGGGACCACTGCGGCTTGGCTCGCACGATCGTCGGCTCGACAAAGAAGCCCGGACGGTTCAACACGCGGCCTCCATGGAGGATCTCACCGCCTTCCTTTTTGATCTCGTCGATCGCGGCGCGGTAGGCCTCGACGGCGACGTGATCGATGAGCGGGCCCAGTAGCACGTCAGCATCCAGCGGATTGCCGATGCGCACTTGCTTATACGCTTTGACCAGCCGGTCGAGCAACTCATCCGCGCAGGACTCATGAACGAGCACCCGTCGGGTCGTCGTGCACCGCTGACCGGCGGTCCCGACTGCGCCGAACACGATGGCCCGAACGGCCAGATCCATGTCCGCACTGTCATCGACGATGACGGCATTGTTACCGCTCAGCTCGAGCAGTGTGCGGCCCAGCCGCTGGCCGACCAGCGCGGCCACGTGCCGGCCGACGGGAACGGATCCGGTAAACGAGATCAAGGGCAACCGGGGATCGCGGACCATGGTCTCGGCCAGCGAGGGCTGATCGGTGATGAACAGCGAAAACATGCCCGAGTACCCCTGCTGCTCCATGACCTGGTTGCAGATCTGCTGTACCGCAATGGCGCACAGCGGCGCTTTCGGCGAGGGTTTCCAAATGACCGGGTCACCGGCGGCGGCGGCAAGGAACGCATTCCAGGCCCAGACCGCCACCGGAAAGTTGAAGGCAGTGATGACACCAACCGGTCCGAGCGGATGCCACTGTTCACTCATCCGGTGGGCGGGCCGTTCCGACGCCATTGTGGCGCCGTAGAGCATGCGCGATTGGCCGACGGCGAAGTCGGCCATGTCGATCATTTCCTGCACTTCGCCGTCGCCCTCGGCCTTGATCTTTCCGACCTCCAGCGACACGAGTGTGCCGAGCTGGTCCTTCTTCTCCCGCAAGGCCTGGCCGATCAGACGGACGAGTTCGCCTCGCTTCGGAGCAGGGACCGTCCGCCACGTGGTGAACGATTCGCGGATTTGCGCCACAATGTGTTCATAGTCTTGGGCTGCGCAGCACCGAACTGCCGCAATGGCTTCGCCGGTCGCCGGATTGATGGATTGGAGCAACGGGCCGGTCGAATGATCAGACCACCAGTGTTTGCCCGTGCTGCCTCCCGAGTTCACGGCCTGGATCCCGAGCGCTTTGAGTGCAGCATGGACGGTACTCATCGATAATAGACTCCAAAGTCGTTGGCCAGAAAATCCTTCAATAGGATCGATTCCTGAGTGACAAAACCACCCGGGGCGCGGGGGTGTCGCAGCACGAGATCCATCACGCAGCAGACGCTCGAGGCGGTGGTCACTTGGATGGCAGACCAGAGCTTGCCTTTGATGCATTGGGGATAGACTTTCTTGACGTAGCTTTCTTCGAAAAATTCGCCTTGTTTCGTCCCGGTCACCGACGCATAGATCAGCACGACATCTTGCAGCGTTTGCGGAATCGCGTGTTCAAGCACTCGCTTGAGCGTCTTCCGGTCTTCGTTGAGTCGGAGATCCTTCATCAGCAGTTGGATTTTTTCACAGTGACCAGGATAGCGCAGGGTTTTGTAGTTCATCGTTTTCACGCGCCCGACTGAGCTGTCCGCCAGCGTGCCTAATCCGCCCGACGTATTGAAGGCCTCGTACAACAGTCCGTCCAACTCGATCGTCTCATAGCCTTCCAGGGGCTGCAGGGGAATCTTGCGGCCTTCTTCGATGCCGTAGCAGAGATTGCCGTATTCATTGATCAGGCCGTCGGTGGACCAGGTCAGCGAATATTTGAGGGCATTGCTGGGGTGCAGGGGGAGGGCGCCCACGCGCATCTTGACGTGGTCCAAGGTTTCGAAGTGCGTCATGAGGTCGTGTGTAACGACGCTGATGAACCCAGGGGCCAGGCCACACTGCGGCATGAAGGCATGTGTCGCGCCCTCGGCCATCGTCCGGATCTGATCGGTGACCTCGACATCCTCCGTCAGATCGAAATAGTGGCAGCCGTGCTTCAAGGCTAGCTTGGCAACGGTCGGATTGCAAAAGTAGGGCAGGCTCGAGATGATCGCGTCGACCGGATGCGCGCTCAGATAGGTGTCGACGGCTTCCTGTTCTCGCACGTCGAGTACGGCCGGTGTGACGCGGGAAAGACCAAGGTCTTCCACCAAATGCTTCGGGGCGTCAAGCGTTACATCCCCGAGATGGATGTCGTAGCTGCCTTGTTGCGAGAGCAGGCAGGCGACCAGTGAGCCGATCTTTCCTGCGCCGAGCACGAGCACCCGAGGCATCGCACACACCTCCGCGTCTCCTCAGTATACTCTTCTCCCGGTATTTGGACAGGTCTCCGGCAAAATGTGGCGGCCTGAAATCTTAACCGCTTGGAGAGGGGTCGGGACAATCAATCATGTACTGCGGCCGCGTGCCGGCGGGCGCCTGAAGTTCCGTGTGACGGAAGGCGGGCAGATCCGCTTTCAGGCGCCGCAACAGACGGCTCATCGTCTTCGCTTCCGGCACTTCGCAAAGCCAGACATGCACGCCGGATTCCAACTCGTCAAAATGCCGCTGCACGCGAAAGCCGGGCTGCTCCATGAAATAGGCCGAGAGAAAACCGTTGACGGCTTGGACCACCCATGGATGCTGCTTGGCATACCGGTAACTCATGCGCAGTTCGACGATCTGAGGGGTCGAATCCATCGCCGCACTGTACCAATTCTCACGTTGAGACTGCGACAGGGAACTGTGTATGGTGAGGAGCAGTAACACGAGGAGGGACGGCTGGGCATGACGATGACGACCTATAACGGGGTCGCGATTCCTGGTTTCATGTATGGAACCGCCTGGAAGAAGGAAGCGACCACGCGGCTCGTGTATGAAGCCGTCAAGGCCGGCTTCACGGCGATCGATACGGCAAATCAGCTGATTCACTATGACGAGACACGGGTGGGGGAGGCGCTGCTGCGCTTGCGCGAGGAAGGCGTCGCACGCGACGGGTTGTTCCTCCAAACGAAATTCACGCCGGTCAACGGACAGGACCACCGCACGCCGTATGATGTCACCGCCAGCATCACCACGCAGGTCCGGCAATCCTTTGAAAGCTCACTGGCCCATCTTCACACCGACTATCTTGATTCCTACGTGCTGCACGGTCCGTATCATCGCGGCGGTTTGGGACCGGAGGATTGGGAAGTGTGGGCGGCCATTGAATCGCTGTACGCCAGCGGCAGGACGAAACTGATCGGGGTCAGCAACGTCTCGGCAGGACAACTCGCGCTGCTGTGTGATCGGGCGGCGCATCGTCCCATGGTCGTCCAAAACCGTTGCTATGCGGCCTTCGGCTGGGACAAAGCTGTGCGCGATCTGTGTCGCCTACACGGCATCGTCTATCAAGGCTTTTCGCTGCTCACCGCCAACCGGGACGTGTTTGTCGATCCGGCCATCCGGGCCATGGCTGAAACATACGGCACCGGCGTGGCCCAAGTGGTGTTTCGGTTCGCCATGCAGATCGGCATGGTGCCGTTGACGGGCACCACGAATGCACAGCACATGGCGGACGATTTGCGGGCCGATCGTTTCACGCTCACGCCGGACGAGGTGGGCCGGGTCGAGACCATCGGTATCTGACGCTGAGGAGAGCGAATCCATGCAATACGTACAACTCGGGCGCTCGGGCGTCAAGGTGAGCCGGCTCTGTCTCGGCACCATGAATTTTGGACCGCAAACCACCGAAGCGGACAGCATGACGATCATGGACCGTGCGCTGGAGCTGGGAGTGAACTTTTTTGACACGGCGAACGTCTACGGGTGGAAGCTCGGAGAGGGATGGACCGAACAGATTCTCGGCCGTTGGTTTGCACAGGGTGGCGGTCGACGGGAAAAGGTCGTGCTTGCGACCAAGGTGTACGGGCGCATGGGGGATTGGCCGAATGCCTCGCGGCTCTCGGCGTTGCACGTCAAGCGCGCCTGTGAAGCGAGTTTGCGGCGTCTTCAGACCGACTGCATCGATCTGTACCAGATGCACCATGTCGACCGCGAGACGCCCTGGGACGAAATCTGGCAGGCCATGGAGCAGTTGGTGCGGGAGGGCAAGATATTGTATGCCGGCACCAGCAATTTTGCCGGGTGGCAGCTGGCGCAGGGGCAGGAAGTCGCCCGCAGCCGTCATTTCCTCGGTATCGTCTCGGAGCAGAGTCTCTACAATTTGACCGAGAGAACGATCGAACTCGAAGTCATTCCCGCCTGTATGGCGTATGGCATCGGGCTCATTCCCTGGAGTCCGCTCGCTCGAGGTTTGCTGGCCGGCGCCTTGACTCCCGCGACCGTCGGCCGGCGCGCCGATCAAGATCTCCAACAGGAGGTGCAGAAGCATCGCGCGAATCTTGAAGGGTTCGAGCGGCTCTGCCACGAACTCGGTGAGCGCCCGGCCGATGTGGCCCTGGCGTGGCTGCTCCATCAACCAGCAGTGACGTCTCCGATCATCGGTCCTCGGACGCTGGACCAGTTCGACGGCACGATGCGCGTGATGAATCTCACGTTGGGCGCAGATACTTTGAAGCGGCTGGACGACCTGTTTCCGGGGCCGGGTGGACCGGCCCCGGAAGCGTATGCCTGGTAACAGAAGAGGAACTTGGCGGGGAAGCACTTACCGCCGTTCGTCTCCGGGGACGCGCGCCTCCTTCGGCGACCGTTCGACCGCCGGCGACTTGTCCATCGTCGCCGATTTGTCGGCAGGTGTGCTCGCCGCCGATTTGTCGATGGGAGCGGTTTTGTCGACCGCCATCGGTTGGATCGTGTCGGTGCGCGACGCCTGCTTGACCGGCAGTCGGCCGGAAGCGCTGGCTGTGCCCTCAAGCAGCACATCGGCAACCAAGGCGTCCTTCATGCTGACGACCTGGCTCGCTTCCTGTTTTGCGAACAGCAGATCCATATTCAATCCGCCCGACTTGTGTTGCCCGCTCAACGCCTGTTTCATTGTGCCGATCCGCTGCGACAGGTCAATGGTCGAAGCCTGCCGCAAGCGCGGCTGCAGCTCGTCGTTCACCATCTGCCAATAGCCTGACTTGATCTCTTCGAGGGCTATTTTGGTTTCATTGGCGATTTGAAGGTCGGGGATCGTGATGATGTTCCCCTCATGCTCCAACTGCGGTGTCCCCCAATAATACAGCGTGCCTTTGACGTCGCCACTCGTGTCGACGGCGAGGAGCGTCCGGCCGGTGACATCCGAGGCGACGACGCGCTCGATCACGACCGTGCTGCCTAATGTCGTCGGGAGGTGGGCCTCTTGATGATACAGCCTCTCTTGGAGTTGCTGATTAAGCACCGCATAGGGGACCGGCACCGTCAGCAGCAGTTTATAGGGCTGGCCTTCCTGCAGCGCAACCGCCGAATTGTCCATATGGACTTTCAGGGGCGCCGGGGTCGCCTTTTGACAGGGCGTCTGATACAACGCGACCGGCGTTTGCCGGACCACGCCGCTTATCGTCGTGTTCTGAGCAGGGCCCTTCATGGAGCCGATCGCAAAATCCTTGGTTTTGCCGTAGAAGCACAGTTTGTTGTTGGCGGACCCGACGGGCATGGCCTCCTGCAGCCGGTCCCAGACCAGATTCAACGGGATGATGTAGCCTGCCTCTTCGACCGACTGTGCCACCTGCTGCCTCAATGCCTCCTGTTTGAAGAGTTCCGCCAGCTGGTCCTGTACCGGCATATTGAACATGTTGCACTTGGTATCGCTGTCCGGCTTCAGAGTAAACGACGTCTGCGGATCGCTCATCGTCACGAGCAGTCCCTGCTCCTGTTCACGCATCACAAGACGTCCTGTGCCTTCGAGTACCGTGTAGAGCGGATCCAGCCGGCAGGCGCGGGCAGCGGTGGATTCGATCTCTCCTCGGTAGGTCGCATTGAATTTCACCAGACCGTCTTGAATCTGCACCTGAGGCTCCCCTTCACGGATAAACCGCCAGCGATAGTCGCTGCTGAGCGGATGGTGTTCTTCGGTAAATCGCTCGGGCAATGCCGCTTGGATCGTCTTCTGTACCGGCGTGAGGTCCGCGGTCATCGTCACCGGCAATAATGACTCAGGAGCTTGCGCCTGTTTTTGACCGGCGCTCAGCGGCTGGATGACCGGAGGCGTCTTTCCCAGCTGAGGCGGCGCCTGCGGCTTCGTCGCACTTTCCGGAATGGTATGGCTGCAGGCTGCGAGAACAATGACGGCCATGCAGACCGGGAGTGTTGAAAATTTCATGTGACCCTCCTTCTAATCATGTGACTGCCTGTGTTTGTGTGTGCAGAGCAGTACCCGATAGGATTGGTAAAGCACATACCGTACCGATGGCATGAGACGCGCAGGATTGGGTCATCTCTATAAACAACAACAACTTCTCTGCGTTGAAAAGAATTCCTGGTCCAGCTTCATCCGGATAAAGAGGAAGGACGCTGCACAACGGGGACAATCTGTCCTGTTGCCTCGATCCTGCCTGGAATTTCTTGACTAGGTAATAGGCCAGTTCTATGTGCATGACCACCCTGGTCGTTGAGTTGCCGCGATCAGCCACCTACAATGGGGCACTATGGCAGACCGCTCTTCTTCGAACATCCGCCCAGGGAAACGGCGGTGCAGTTGGGCGGGAGCCACTCCTCATATGGTTCGCTATCACGACACCGAGTGGGGAAGGCCCGTGCATAATGACCGTCGGCTCTTTGAGATGCTGCTTCTGGAAGGAGCTCAGGCAGGCCTCAGCTGGGATACGGTGCTGCGCCGGCGGGAGGGGTACCGTCAGGCCTTTGCCGGCTTCGATCCGGTCCGGATCGCCGGGTTTGACCAGATCAAAAAGACCACATTACTGCATGATACGAGGATCATCCGAAACCGCTTGAAAATCGATGCTGCGGTGACGAACGCCCGGGCCTTCCTCGCGGTCCAACATGCCTTCGGAACGTTCGACGTCTATCTCTGGCAGTTTGTGGAAGGGGAGCCGATCGTCAACCGGTGGAAGCGCGGCTCCGACATCCCTGTCAGGACTCGGCAGAGCGATCTCCTCTCGAAGGATCTCAAACAGCGAGGGTTTCGGTTCGTCGGCAGCACGATCGTCTATGCCTTCATGCAGGCGGTGGGTATGGTGAACGATCACACGGCGGAATGTTTCCTGGCAGTGAGGCGGGCTCCGGAGAGACGTCCAATCAAGGGTGTTGACGCGAGCCGGCGATAGGCAGCGTGGGTTAGGCGGCGTCGGAGGCGGCGCCTTCCAAGGTAGTCCTGAAGTCGCTGTGGTGACCCTGGGGCGATCCGGATGAATTCCACTCCGAAGCTCTTGACCGTGTCGCTTGAAAACAGGACATGGGAGTTGTCCGAGAATCGCTGAAATTTTCGCTGTTCCATCCGCGGCTCCTGGCCGAATGGTGCCTCTCCACACGGCAGGTCGTGCGGAGACCGATGTAACCCTGCGGGGGAGAGGAAGGCGGTCGGACTGCCGGTCGATTAGTTGGCGCTGACGTCGAGGCCGGTCACTGCGCCCATACGGCGGTACTTGTGATCCCGTTGGGTCAGCAGTTGGTCGAGCGAAAGATCGGTGAGTTGAGACAGTTGATTGGTGAGCGCCTTGGCCACTCGATCGGTGACGGCTTTCGGTTCACGGTGGGCCCCGCCGAGCGGTTCAGGAATCACGTCATCCACGATGCGCAGATCGACGAGGTCTTGGGCGGTCATCTTCAGGGACGCGGCGGCATCCGGCACTTTGGCGGGATCATCCCACAGGATCGCGGCGCAGCCTTCCGGAGAGATCACGGAATACACGCCGTGCTCGAGCATGAGGATGCGATCTGACACACCGAGCGCCAGCGCGCCTCCACTGCCGCCCTCGCCGATGACGATCGAGATGATCGGGACGCTGAGCCGCGACATGGCATACAGATTTCTCGCGATGGCTTCGGCCTGGCCACGCTCTTCGGCTCCGATGCCGGGATAGGCGCCTGGGGTGTCGATGAACGTCACAATTGGGCGGCCGAATTTCTCGGCCATCTTCATCAGGCGCAAGGCCTTCCGATAGCCTTCCGGGTTGGGCATCCCGAAGTTCCGCTGCATTCGTTCCTTGAGAGTTTTGCCCTTTTGGTGCCCGATGACCATGATCGACCGATCGTTGAAACGAGCGAAGCCGCCGACAATGGCTCGGTCATCACCGAATGACCGGTCGCCGTGGAATTCGAGAAAGTCACGGAAGATTTCACCGATATAGTCGAGGGTGCTTGGGCGCTGGGGGTGCCGGGCGAGCTGGGTCCGCTGCCAGGGGGTGAGCTTTGCGTAGAGCTCATGCTCCAGTTGGGCGAGCTTCATCCGCAGTTTGCGGATTTCGTCCTGGACACCGGCTTTGGTGCCGCCCGAGGCTGCGAGTTTCTCGATCTTTTCCTCGACTTCGCGGAGCGGCTTTTCAAATTCAAGGTAATCGCGCATAGCGACGTGCCTCCGGGCCCGGGACCCTCTCCTATCGGTGGGCTACGATACCAGAGATAGGGCCCCCTTGCCTAGCACTTCCTCAACATCTGCGAGAAAGCTTTCGGTGGCGCTTACAGTTAGATGGGGGAGAGGGGCCGTTTCCGCTTCGAGGGCGCTCTCCGTTCTAAAGGTCAGTGATACCGCGGTGGCGCCGGGGTGCCGTTTAAAGACATCCAGGAGCCGCGGCAACTGATCCTTGACCTCAGGCTTTGTTGCGAGCCGGATATGAATGCGCTTGATGGACTGCGTTTGGACATCGGCCAGCGGTTCGATCTTGGTGCCCCGGATCTTCGTGCCTTTGTCTCCGCGGTCAATCGTGCCTGTGACCCGGATGAGACGCTCGGGAGCGATCAATTCGCCGACGGTCTTGAAGAGGTCGGGGAACACGATCACCTCGACCGTCCCCTGAAGATCTTCGAGCGTCATGTAGGCCATCCGGTCGCCCTTTTTGGTCAGCATGGATTTTACCGTCGCGATGATGCCGCAGAGACGCACTTCCTTGCCGTCGGACAGTTCCGCAATCCCGACGGTCGTGGCGGTGGCGAGCGCGTGAATCGTGGCCTCGTAACGCGCCAGGGGATGCGCCGTAATGTAGAAGCCGGTGAGTTCTCGTTCGTATTTCAGCCGCTGAGCCTGATCCCATTCGGGCACGTTCGGTAGGGCGGGTTCTATGTGACCATGCGCAGAGCCGTCGCCATTGAGTTCTTCGCCGAAGATGCTGGTCTGGCCCCTCTCGCGTTCCTGTTGCGCGGCGGCGCCGTCCTCGATGCCGTGATCGAGCATCGCCATCAGCTGTGAGCGTTTAGCGCCCAGCGAATCGAAGGCGCCGGCTTTGATCAGGCCTTCCAGCATCCGTTTGTTGACTTTGTGGAGGTCGACGCGCCGACAAAAATCAAAGAACGACGTGAACCGCCCGCTGTCGGCACGGATGGCCAGCACCGAATCCACGGCGCCTTCCCCGACGTTTTTAATTGCCGCCAGGCCGAACCGGATCGCCCCGTCGACGACGGCGAAATTTTTCTGGCTTTCATTTACATCGGGGCCGAGCACCTTGATGCCAAGATCGCGGCACTCGGTGAAGTAGCCCACGATTTTGTCTTGATTGCCCATGTCGGTCGTCATGAGCGCAGCCATGAACTCGGTCGGATAATGGGCTTTCAGATACCCCGTGTGATAACACACGACGGCATAGGCGGCCGCATGCGACTTGTTGAACCCATAGCCGGCAAATTTCTGGATCAATTCGTAGAGTTTTTCGGCCTTCTTCTCCGCGATCTTGTTTTGTCGCGCGCCTTCCAGAAACTTGACGCGCAGTTTTTCCATTTCTTCCGGCTTCTTCTTTCCCATGGCACGCCGGAGAATGTCCGCTTGGCCGAGTGAAAAGCCCGCCACCGTGTTGGCGATCGCCATCACCTGCTCCTGATAGACGATGACGCCATACGTGTCCTTGAGGATCGGCTCGAGTTCCGGAAGCTCGTAGACGATGGGGACCTTGCCCTGCTTTCGCTTGATGAAGTCCGGAATCAGGTCCATCGGGCCCGGCCGATACAGCGCGATGATGGCGATGATGTCTTCGAAGCGGTCGGGTTTGAAGCCGCTCAGCAAATCGCGCATCCCGGAACTTTCAAGCTGGAAAATGCCAGTGGTTTTTCCGGACGAGAGCAAGGCAAAGGTCTTGGCGTCGTCGAAGGGCAAGAGCTCCACGCTCAACGGCGGCTGTCCGGGATGGCTTTCATGAATCAGGGTCTCGGCCCGGCGGATCATCGTGAGCGTCTTGAGTCCGAGAAAATCGAATTTCACTAACCCGATTTTCTCGACATCCCCCATCGAATATTGGGTGACGATTTCGTCGTTGGCGCCCTTATAGAGAGGCACGTGATCCGTCAGAGGCTCTTCCGAAATGACGACGCCGGCCGCGTGCGTCGAGGCATGACGGGCGAGCCCTTCGAGCGACCGGGCGATGGTCATGAGTTCACGCACCTTCGGATCGGTCTCGACCAGTTCCCGGAGCCGGGGCTCCGTCTCGAGTGCCTGCTCGAGCGTGATGTTCAACTGGTTGGGGACCAGTTTCGCGACTTTGTCCGCGTCCGCGTAGGGCATCTCCAGGACCCGCCCCACGTCTCGAATGGCGGCCTTGGCGCCGAGCGTCCCGAACGTGATGATCTGGGCCACATGATCCGAACCGTACTTCTCGACGACATAGTTGAGGACTTCGCCGCGGCGGTCCATGCAGAAGTCCATGTCGATATCGGGGAGCGATACCCGTTCGGGATTGAGGAACCGCTCGAACAGCAACGTGTAGACGAGGGGATCGAGATCGGTGATGCGCAGCGCATAGGCGACCAGGCTGCCGGCGGCTGATCCCCGGCCCGGCCCCACGGGGATATTCCGGTTGCGGGCAAACCGGATGATGTCCCAGACAATCAAAAAATAGCCGGCGAATCCCATCGAACAAATGACCATCAACTCTTCGCGCAAGCGTTGTTCATAGACCGCGAGCGGGATGGTGCTTGGGCGTTCCGTCAAACGAGACTTCAGGCCTTCGATCGCCAGGTACTCGACATAGGATTCGCGCGTGTATCCTTCCGGAGCCTTGTACTGGGGCAGATGCGTCTTGTTGAGCGCCAGTTCGAGGTCGCAGCAATCGGCGATTCGACAGGTGTTGGCGACGGCTCCGGGAAATTCTGCAAATGCCGGCGCAATTTCATCGGTCGACTTCACATAGAGTTGGTCGGTATCGAATTTCATTCGAGCCGGATCGCTCAGCGTCTTGCCCGTTTGGAGGCAGAGCATGAGCTCATGCGGCCGGGCATCCTCCTTCTTTAGGTAGTGACAGTCGTTGGTGCCGGCGAGGGGGATGCCGAGTTTCTTATGGATTTCTATGAGACCGGCATTGGCGATCCGTTGATGGTCGAGGCCGTTTGCCTGCACTTCGAGATAGAAGTGCTCTTTCCCGAAGAGCTCTTGAAATTCGCCCGCGACTGCCAGGGCGCCGGCCATGTCCTTTTGCCCGATGAGGTACGGAATCTCTCCGCTTAGGCACCCCGACAGTGCGATCAATCCCTCGTGGTGTTCCTTGAGTATTTCCTTGTCCATCCGTGGCTTGTAATAGAATCCTTCAAGGTATGCTTTACTCACTAGCTTGATCAGATTCTGATACCCCGTCAGGTTTCTGGCCAAGAGGATGAGGTGATAATAGTCGTTGTGCGCCAGCCCGCTGTCCTTCTTGGCATGCCGACTGCCGAGCGCCATGTAGGCTTCGCAGCCGATGATGGGTTTGACGCCGATCTCTTTCGCTTTGCGGTAGAACTCGATGGCGCCGAACATGTTGCCGTGATCGGTCATCGCCACGGCCGGCTGTCCAAAGGTCTTGATCTGGCGAATCAACGGTTCAATCTGATTGGCGCCGTCGAGGAGACTGAATTGGGTGTGCAGATGCAGGTGGACGAACGAGGCGGTCATGGGACGAGATTCTAGGTGGGCAGTGGCGGCAAGTCAACGCAGAGTTGGAGGAGGCGGCTAGAGTTTTTCGCCGTATTTCTCACGATGCTGTTTTTTTGCGCTGGCGATCCAATGCTCCGGCTTGACGCGCTCGGGTAAGTTGTCCAGTTTCTTCACAATACGGGTGAGGTCACTGGTCTTCCATCTGGCGATCTGCACATAGGTGAACGTGCCCAGCTTATTTAGCGCGCGCTCGATCGCCGGACTGATGCCCTGAATCTTTTTCAGGTCGTCTTTCCGTGGCCCAGCGGTCGCCTTCGGAGCCGGCATCTGGAGGCTGAGTTGATTCGCGGGGCCATTGGGCCGCGCGAGCACCGGAGCGCCGTCTTCCCGCACGCGGAGTGCAGCGCGGACTTCTCCGAGCCGTTTGCGCAGACGGGAAATCTCCTCTTCTTGATCGCCCATGATCTTCGCCTGCCCTGCGAGCTCTGCTTGCAGCGCGTGCAGATGGCCCAGGCGCTGTTCGAGCGCGGTGATGTGACGATCTCGCTCCTCCAGTAATCGTGTCAGTTCCGCCTGCTCGGCGAGGCGGCGGTCACGTGCGGCGATGTCCTGTTCGAGCCGGTGTATGGCTTGACGGTGATGGGCCTCCTTTTCGCTGACCTGGACTTCGAGCCAGTGCAGACGGCCCTGCGCCGGTTCCAATTCCTCGAGCTTCGTCCGGAGCCGTTCGACTTCATCATGCCCGCGGTCCGCTTCAACGAGTCGCTGTTGGAGATCGACAAGTGCTTGCTCTTTGCCGGCAAGCTCCTCCTGCACCTTGGTGCGGGCAGCGTTGGCCTGACGGACTTCATTGGCGTATGCCGCTAAGGTCGCTTCTTGATCGGCGAGTCGCTCCAGTTGTGCCTGGAACTCCGATTGCGACGATTGTGTGCGGGCCTGATTCTCCTTTTGCTCCTGCTGCAGGCGGTCGATCCGGTCCTGCCGAGAGGCCAGTTCCTCTTGGGCGGATCGGCCGAGGCTTTCGAGCGAAGCCACCTTGGATTCGAGCGCCATGACAGCCGAAGTTTTCACTTTGAGTTCGTAAATTGCCGTGTCCAGCGCCTGGCCCTTGACGCGCAACTCCGTTTCGAGATCGGTAAGGCTATGGGCATGCGACTCTGCCGAACGGTGCCGAAGTAGCCAGCCGACGGCCGCGCCGATTGCGGCGGCTACGAGGAGGCAGACGATCATTTGGAAGGCGAGAGCCATCATCGCGTGGTCTCCAGCACGCGGAGCTCAATCCGACGGTTTCGTTGCAAGGCGGCTCGCGAGACGCCGGTTGCCAGGGGCTTGCTTGCGCCATAGCCGACGGCGGTCAGTTCATGGGTGACCCCATGGGCGGTGAGATAATCCCGCACGGCTTCGGCCCGGCGCCGGCTCAGATCCTTATTATAATCCGGTGCGCCGAAACCGTCGGTGTGGCCGCCAATCTCGATCGACGTCTGAGGCGTCTGGGTCAACACCGGAATCAGCCGGTCCAATGCGGCCCGACCCCGCGGCGTCAAGCTGGCCTGATTGGAATCGAACTCGATCTGGCTACGGGCCAACAAGTCATTCAATCGCGCCTGCAGCGACGGGGTCGCCGCAGCCGGCGCGGCAACCGTCATATGATCTTCCAACTCGAGGCCGAGTGAACGCAGGGGCGAGACGGTGCGCAAGACGCTGGCCTTTGCCTGTTCGGACGGCACCACTCCATTCAGGACGAGAAATCGCCCGTCGATCATCACCGAGCGGACGCCCTGCATCTGTTCAAGCACGGGAAGTACAGCCGGTAAGTGGTTGACCCAAGAGGGAGCAGCAATGCGGCCGTCGATCGTAAGTTGATCGAGCACACGCACCTGGGCCGGGCCGAACGCGGCGCGGGCCCGGTCGAGGATCCGGTCACGAGCGCCGGCGTCCGGCAGGGATCCCCGGAGCATCAGCGTGCCTTGTTCAAGTCGCGCATGAAAGTTCGCCGGGACCGGTACAGGCGGAGAGGCCGATAACGGAAGGTGACGGGGAATACAGACGAGCGCCAACAGTGCCAGAGCGAAGACCCCGCCGCCCAGAATGGTCCTGCGTTCCATGCGCATCAGCCATTCAATTGCAAGCATCACTTGAACCTCACGGTATCACAAACGCACGGAAGCAAGCCAGCCTGGGGTTTGGCCTAAGCGGGGGCATCCGAGTTGAACTTGTCCACCTCCTTTGCTATCCTCCGCCATCCTTCCGCGGCGCTCATCATTAACTCGAGTCGATGCAAGGAGTTGTCTCATGGCCAGCATGAAGCGGGCATTGATCAGTGTTTCGGATAAGACTGGGGTCGTCGATCTGGCAAAGGGGCTTGCCGCGCTCGGCGCTGAGATCCTGTCCACTGGGGGCACAGCCAAGACCCTGCGCGACGCAGGCGTCGCGGTGACGGATGTGGCGGCCTACACGGGCTCGCCGGAAATTCTCGACGGCCGCGTCAAGACCCTCCATCCAAAAATCCATGGCGGATTGCTGGGGCGTCGATCCGTGCCGGCTCATGTCGAGGAAATGAAAGAGCACCACATCGGGCCGATCGACATGGTGGTGGTGAACCTGTACCCCTTCGAAGCGACGATCGCAAAACCCAATTGTCAGTTCGAGGACGCGATCGAAAACATCGATATCGGTGGCCCTTCCATGCTGCGGTCGGCAGCGAAAAACCATGACGATGTGGTTGTCGTGGTCGATCCCGCCGATTACTCGCGGGTGCTCAAGGCGCTGCAGGACAACACGGTGACGCCGGCGTTGCGGCGAGAGTTGGCCATGAAGGTCTTTCAGCACACGGCGCGCTACGATGGTGTCATTGCGGGGTACCTCGAACAACAGGTCCAGAGCGACGTCAAGTTTCCCAAGGTGCTTTCACTGCAATTCGATCTCGCCGAGATTTTGCGCTATGGCGAAAATCCGCACCAGCAAGGCGCCTTTTATCGGGAACGTCAATCGAACGAGCCGTCCGTCTCGCGAGGCACGATCCTCCACGGCAAAGCCATGTCCTACAACAATTACCTCGATGCCAATGCCGCCCTGGAATTAGCGAAGGAATACGACGAGACGGCGGTCGCAATCATCAAGCACAACAATCCCTGCGGAGTGGCGCTGGGTGCCACACCGGTGGACGCGTACGTCAAGGCGCGCGAGACCGATCCCGTATCGGCGTTCGGCGGTGTGATTGCGTTCAATCGTCCGGTGGATCTCGCCGCGGCCAAAGAAATCACCTCGACATTCGTCGAAGTGGTGATCGCGCCCGGATTCGCCGATGATGCGCTGGCCGAGCTCAAACGCAAGAAGGATCTCCGACTGCTCGACGTCGGGTCTCTCACGAAGGTGAAGCAGGAAGGCTATGATTTGAAAAAACTGGTCGGCGGTCTCATTGTCCAAGATCGGGACCTGGGGACCTTGGCGGATTTGCGGACGCTGCCCGTGCCGACCGTTCGGAAGCCGACGGACGAGGAATACGCTGCCTGCGCGTTCGCTTGGAAGGTCTGTAAACACGTCAAGTCCAACGCCATTATTTATGCCAAGCCCGGGCAAACCATCGGCATCGGCGCCGGACAGATGAGCCGCGTGGATAGCGTGAAGCTCGCGGCCATGAAGGCGCAGTTGCCGGTGAAAGGCTGCGTGATGGCGTCCGATGCCTTCTTCCCGTTCCGAGACGGGCTCGATGCGGCGGCGCAAGCCGGTATTACCGCAGTCATCCAGCCTGGCGGCTCCATTCGCGATGCGGAGGTTGTCAAGGCGGCCGATGAACACGGGATAGCGATGATTCTGACCGGCATGCGCCACTTCCGCCATTGAGCGGATGCTGAAACAGGTCCCCAACTTCGTTCTCACTCGTTCGAGACCCTCGACGTACATTGGCTCAGTACGTCTCGGATCTCTCACTCCTTGCGGCCTCGTTGGATGACCTGTTTGAGCACCCTCGAGACAGACTTCTCACACTCAACAGAGGAAGGCACGTGAAACTTCTCGTCGTCGGCAGCGGAGGACGCGAACATGCAATGGTCTGGACGCTCGCCCACAGCCCGCGCCAGCCTCGTCTCTTCTGTGCACCGGGAAACGCGGGCATAGAGTCACTCGCGACCTGTGTGCCGATGAACGCCGACGACATTGCGGGCTTAAAAGCCTTCGTGCAACAGGAAGGAATCGATCTCACCGTCGTGGGACCGGAAGCGCCGCTGGCTCTGGGAATCGCCGACGAATTCCGCAAGTCGAAGCTGAAAATTTTCGGTCCCACGAAAAATGCTGCACGGCTCGAAGCGAGCAAAAGTTTTTCAAAAGAGATCATGGCAAAGGCCGGTATTCGGACGGCCCGCGCCAAGACGTTCGACCAGCCGGCGGAGGCGCTCGCCTATGTGGAGCATCACGAGCTGCCTGTTGTGATCAAAGCCGACGGGTTGGCACAGGGCAAAGGCGTCTTGATCGCCCAGACGCGAGAGGAGGCACGTGGTGCCATCATCGATTCGATGGAAAAGGCGGTGTTCGGCGACGCGGGAAAGCAGGTCCTGATCGAACAATACCTCCAGGGCGAAGAACTGACCATCATGGCGTTCACGGACGGGCGCACGGTCTCGCCGATGTTGCCCGCCCAGGACCACAAGCGGATCGGCGACGGCGATACGGGCTTGAACACCGGTGGCATGGGCGCCTATTGCCCCGCACCGCTGGGCACGTTGGCCTTGCGTGCACAGGTCACGCGGGACATTCTGCAACCGATCGTCGACGTCATGTCGCGTTTGGGCTCTCCCTTTCAAGGGGTGTTGTATGCCGGATTGATGATCGTCCACGAAGTTCCCTACGTCCTGGAGTTTAATGCCCGCCTGGGCGATCCTGAAACGCAGGTCGTGCTGCCGTTGCTGAAGACGGATTTTCTCGATGTCCTCGAAGCGGTCGTCGAACACCGGCTGGATCAGGTGCAGGTGGAGTGGCACGACGGGCACGCGGTGTGTGTGGTCATGACGTCCGCCGGCTATCCAGGCCGCTATGATGTCGGCGAACCCATTGACGGATTGGACAGCCTCGACCCTCAGAGCGCGACCGTTTTTCATGCGGGAACTGCGAGACACGGGAAGGACACCGTCACCGCGGGCGGGCGCGTGTTGGGCATCACCGGACGAGGCGCCACCTTGGCGGACGCGCAGGCAGCGGCATACCGCAGCGCGAAGCAGATCGCGTTCAAGGGATGTCATTACCGCCACGACATTGCGTCTCGAGCACTCGCCCCGCGCGGCTAGCCGGCTCCCGCCGGTTCCTTATGGCTTCGATCATTCCGTACTCCGCAACCGCCCTCAATGCTCTCGGACAACAGGTGAGAGCTGTGCTTCTACGGGGTGGGCTCGTCGCCATTCCGACCGAGACGTTCTACGGACTTGGCGTGAACCCGTTCGATCAGACCGCCCTGGATCGATTGTCTGCCGTCAAGGGACGGGCAGAGGGAAAGCCAATTCTCGTGTTGGTCGGCTCGCCAAAAGATCTCGCGTCCCTCGCGGAGCACGTGCCGTCCGCTGCCGCGGTGTTGATGGAGGCATTTTGGCCGGGCGCCTTGACCATTCTGTTTCCTGCCCGAGCCTCGGTCCCGCCCGCGCTCACCGCGGGAACCGGCCGGGTGGGTATCAGACTCAGTTCCTGTCGACCGTTGCGCGAGATGCTCCAGCAGGTGGGCCCGTTGACGGGAACGAGCGCCAACCGGACCGGAACGCCGCCGGCTCACACGGCGCGCGAAGTGGAACAGGCATTCGGCGCCACGGTGGACGTGATTATTGACGCAGGGCCCACGCCCGGCGGATTGCCTTCCACGGTCGTCGAGGCCGACGAGACGCTGCGCATCGTCCGTGAGGGGGCCATCCCTCGAAGCGCCATCGAGGCCGCGCTTTCCGCCAGAGGATTTTTCCTCAAGAACGCCTAAATGTGGTATACAGCAGGGCCAGCAGTGCCCATATAAAGGAGGGATCGATGCTAATCCGTCGAGGGCGACATGGGGGGCGCGCGGTAGGGCTGGGCATAGTCATGGCGGCGATGTTGTCCGGATGCGATTACTGGCCGCCCGCGCTACAGACGCAAATCGAACAGCTCCGGTCCGAACTGCAGACCGTGACGATGGAGAAGGCCCAACTGCAAACGCAGATGACGTCGCTGATGAAGGCGAAGGATGATCTGCAAGCGCAGGTCGACGATCTCGTTCGGACCAATCGGGACAAAAGTGCGATGATCGCGAGTCTGCAGAGCAGCGTCACGTCGCTGCAGGAGCGCCTGGTCAAGTCTTCCAAGTCGGCGACCGCAAAAGTTGCCAGCACCAAGCCAGCAACCGTCAAGCCTGCGACCAAGCCATCGGTCAAGACCGCGAGCAAGGCGCCCGTGAAAAAAAAGACGCTGACAAAGTCGCCGACTGCGCACTAGCGGGCTCGACTGATTATTTGTTCGACGTGTTCGACGTGTTCGATGTACTCGGCGTGGACGGGCTGGCAGCCGGCGGTGTGCTGCTCGAGGAGCCGCTCGCGGGCGCAGTGGATGGACTCGCTGGCGGCGCCGCCGAGGATCCGGTAGCTGTCTCTTTCTCTTTCTTCTCTCCGGCCGCGGCTGGAGGTTTCTCTCCTTCGGACGGCGGCTTCAGCTTGTTCGAATAATCGGTCACGTACCAGCCGCTCCCCTTGAACATGATGCCCGGCGAGGAAATGAGGCGGCGAAGAGCTTTGCCGCATCGCTCGCAGGTGGTCAACGCGTCGTCCTTGATGCTTTGTTTCACTTCGAATTGATACGAACAGCTGTCGCACAGATACTCATAAATCGGCACAGGTGATCCTCCTACGGTAACCGGTTCTTCTCTGTCGTTACACCAGCTTCTCCAGCGCCCCCTGCAGCCGCTTCAATCCGTTCGTGATCGTGTCCATGCTTGTGGCATAGGAGAGGCGAATGTGACTCTGACTGCCAAACGGTTCGCCTGGGACGACCGCGATCTGCGCGCTTTTGAGGAGATAGCTCGCGAGGTCCGTCGGTGCGTTGACCGGGCCGGTTGGACCGTGCTTCCCAAGGACGCCCTGGATGTTTGGGAAGGCATAGAACGCTCCACCAGGCATCGAGCATGACACGCCCGGAATCGCATTCAGTCCCTCCACAATCGCGCGACGTCGGCGATCGAATTCCGCCACCATCTGCTTCGTGAACGGCTCGCCGAATCGCAGAGCGGCGACGGCCGCCTTCTGGGAAATTGAGCAGGGGTTTGACGTGCTCTGGCTTTGAATGTTGCCCATTGCCGTGATCAGATCTTTGGGCCCCGCCGCATAGCCGACCCGCCAGCCGGTCATTGCGTAGGCCTTGGAGACGCCGTTGATGACGACGGTTTGCGCTGCGATCTCCGGTCCCAGTGACGCGATGCTGACGTGGCTCGCGCCGTCGTAGAGCACCTTCTCGTAGATCTCATCGGAGATCACGACAAGATGATGTCGAACGGCGATCGCGGCGATGCGTTCGAGCATCCGGCGTCCATACGTGGCACCGGTCGGATTACAGGGGCTATTGATGATCAGCGCCTTGGTCTTGGGGGTGATATGCTGCTCGAGTTCCGCGGGATCAATGGCGTATCCCTCGGACTCCTTGGTAGCCAGCAACACGGGTGTCGCATCGTTCAAGAGCGCCTGATCGGAGTACGAGACCCAGTACGGCGTCGGAATGATGATTTCATCCCCTTCCTCCAACAACGCTTCCGCGAGATTGTACAGGGAGTGCTTGGCGCCGCACGACACCAGAATTTGAGATTTCTCGTATTGGAGACCCTGCTCGACCTTGAGCTTGTCGACGATCGCGCCGCGCAGTTCATCAATGCCAGAGGACGGCGTGTACTTGGTGAACCCAGCGCGGATTGCCGCCTCGGCCGCTGCCTTGACCGGTTCCGGCGTATCGAAATCCGGTTCTCCCGTGGAAAAATCGATCACGTCGATGCCCTGAGCCGCCATGGCTTTTGCCGTGGCCGCCATGGCAAGGGTCGGCGAAGGAGCGATGCGACTGACGCGGGCCGCGAGCTTCATGACTTCACACTCCGGATTCGGGCTTGAAGCCGGCGTGCGACCTCGGGATGGAGAAACTCGGTCAGCGAGCCACCATGGTTGGCCACGTCTTTGATGATCGTCGAGGACAGATACGAATATTCCTCGCTTGGCATCAAGAACACGGTCTCAACCTGTTTCGCCAACTTGCGGTTGATGAGGGCCATTTGAAATTCGTGCTCAAAGTCGGAGATCGCGCGGAGGCCGCGGATAATGGCATGGGCGCCGGATCGCTGCACATGATCAACCAGGAGACCATCGAACGTCACGACTTCGACTTGGCCGATGTCCTTCAGTACCAGCTGCACCATTTCCAGCCGCTCGGTCAAATTGAAGAGCGGATGCTTGGTCGGGTTGGGTGCGACGGCTACCATCACTTTATCAAAGACACGCAGACTGCGGGTGATGATGTCGGTATGGCCGTGCGTGATGGGATCGAACGTGCCCGGGTAAATGCCGATTTTCATGAGGCCGACCTGCCTCCTGCCTGACCATATAAAAAGAGAGAGGTATCGCCATAGTCATAGCGACGCATGAGTCGGGCGCGATCCGTTTCCGACGGCATCTGGGCCCGTGCGTCCTGTTCAATGATCATGACCGCCTCCGATGACAAGAGGCCAAGGTGCCAGCCATCGAGGACGAGCTCAACGGCCCCCCGGTCGGCATACGGAGGATCCGCAAACAGCACATCGTAGGGGCCGTCCCAGGTCTGCGGCTGCCGCAGAAACGTCTGTGTGCGCGCGACTCGCACCACCGCTTGGTCCAGCATGCCGCACGCCATCAAATTTTTCCGCATGATCTGCACCGCTTTCGGATCCGATTCGACGAAGGTCACGATCGTTGCACCGCGACTCATCGCCTCAATGCCTACTGCGCCCGTCCCCGCGTACAAATCCAGAAAACGACTGCCGGGGATGCGTGTCCCCAGGATAGAAAACAGGGCCTCGCGGACCTTGTCCGATGTGGGCCGCAGCGTGGTCCCCCGTGGCCCACTCAGGCGCCGACCTCGGTGGGAACCGGCGATCACTCGCATAACCTGTTCGTTGGTTGCGGACTAGCCCCTTCGAGAGCCCGTCGTCGCTTTGTCTTCAGCATTCTGATAGGCGAGAGGCATGTCAGAAGCCACAAACTCTAACATAGCGTTTTTGAAGGGGTCAAGGTGACGAGCGCCATTGAACCGGCCTCAGACCTGGCCGCGGGCCGTCGCGCAAAAAATCTCAGAAAGGCATTACTGGCATTTTGACGCTGCGCGTGAGGCTGACTATAATTCTGCACGGTGAGCGGACGAGGAAGACCAGAGGGATCTTGCAGGAGACTCGCGGCGCTGTCGTGCGCACGACCCCGCGCTCGCGCGTGCACGCGAGCGGCGAGTTAGCGCGTAGCGGCTGAAGGTTGCGCGGGTTGCACCGGCTGTGCATCGCGGGCCGCGAGGCTTTTGCGCCGGTTGTTGGAAATCGTGCGATCGATGATGGCGCCACAGTTGATGCATTTCCATGCGTAGAAAATCAGAAAGAAGTCGGAGAACCGCTCGAGCATCATGAGCCCTTTGCACTTCGGACATTCCATCGAGTCCTCCCTGGTTGCGGTGCGCAGCTGTGGCGAAGCAAAGCAAGAGCCGAACCAATTTTTGTCGATACGTAATTTCAACATCTTAGGCGGTACGTATTTGTTACCAGGGGGTCTGGGGAGGGTGTTCCCTTAGTACAAAAACGTTCAACGTGTCATATTTTTGTTCAAGGAGAGTCGAGGTGAGCAGAAAGGCGGTCCGCCACGGCATTGCCCATTGGCCGGCAAGCGAACGGCCGCGTGAGCGGCTCCTGGCGCAGGGCGCCGATGCCTTGACGGATGCGCAACTCCTCGCGATTCTCCTGCGCGTCGGTCGGCAGCGATCCTCGGCCGTGCAAGTGAGCATGGAAGTGCTTGATCGGCTTGGCGGCATCGCCGGGTTGGCCCATTGCGGGATCGAGGAACTGTGTGCCGTCGAGGGGGTCGGGGAGGCGAAGGCCGCGCAGGTCAAGGCCGCGCTGGAACTGGGCAAACGGTCGTTGGCGTCGCCGCTATCGACGGGGACAAGAATCTCCTCGAGCCGCGTACTGTTCGAGCACTATCATCCTGCGCTACGGAACCTCCGCCATGAGATTTTCAAAGTGGTCCTATTAGACGCCAAGCATGCGATTCTGCGCGATGCCACCGTATCCGAAGGCAGCTTGACGCTTAGCATCGTGCATCCACGAGAGGTGTTCACGATGGCGGTGAAGGAATCCGCCGCCGCCGTCATCTTTCTGCACAATCATCCGAGCGGTGATCCGACCCCGAGTCAAGAAGATCACGTCCTGACCGCACGGCTGGTCTCGGCGGGAGATGTCCTGGGCATTCGAGTGCTGGATCATCTTGTTGTGGGTGACGGGCGCTACGTCAGTTTTGCCGACGAGGGCTGGTTAACGCATCATGCATAACACAGGGGAGCAAACCACCATGTACTGATCAGGATTGCGAGGGGACAGATGCCTTTCGCAACGACCAAGGAGGGTCCTATGAACGAGCCGGGTGCGAGGTCTCTCAGAAATGTGGCTGTCATCGGCAATCGAGGGGCGGGCAAAACGTCATTGGCCGAAGCGATCCTCTTGACCACCGGCGGCATACCGACTCTCGGTTCGGTGATGCAAGGCACGACCGCCTCGGATTTTGAGCCAGAAGAAATCCATCACCGCTGTTCCGTCAGCACCAGTCTTCTCCGCTGTTCCTGGAATCACACCACCATTAATCTGCTCGATACGCCCGGCGCGCTCAGTTTGCTTGGCGAGGCGATCACGGCCTTGCAAGCGGCGGATGCCGTGATCGTCGTGCTCAATCCGGCGAGCGGCATTCGAAGCGAGCTCCTCCGGCTGTGGTCGCAGGTGAAGGCGCTCGGCCTGCCGTGCCTCATCTTCGTCAACGAACTGGAGAAGGAATCCGGATCGGCGGAGGAGTTGTTGGCGGCCTGCCATCGGGATGTGGACCTCACACCGTTGCCGATGTCGTGCGCGCTCAAAGACGGGGCGCAGTGGATAGGCGTCCTGGATTTTGTGAACCAGGCGGCGGTGCATTCCCGGCCCGACACCGCGAAGTGGCAGCAGCAGCCGGTGCCGCCTGCCGCCGAGGCCGCGCTGGCCGACGCGCGCAAGCGGATTCAGGAAGCGGCCGCCGAGTGCGACGATCAATTGTTGGAACAGTACCTCTCCGGTGCCGAACTTTCGCAGGCGGACGTGTTGAAGGGTCTCCGGGCCGGGGTGCAGGCGGGGACGATCGTGCCGGTGTATACGGGATCGGCGCTCAAGAATGTCGGGACCGTCCCGCTGCTCAATGCGATCGTCGATCTGCTGCCGTCGCCGGCCGACCGGGCGGAGCGCAGGCCGCTTACCGGGCAGGAGGCGGACGGTGGCCACGAGGTCACGCGCGCTGCGACAGCCGAGGCGCCATTTTCCGCTGTCATCTTCAAGACCATCATCGACCCGTTCGTTGGGCGGCTGTCGTATGTCCGCGTCGCATCCGGGACCCTGCAGGCCGATTCGCTGTTGTACAACGGAACGAGAAAGATCAAAGAGAAAAGCGGTCATGTGTATCAGTTGCTGGGCAAGAAGCACACCGCCGTTGCCACGGCGGCCGCCGGAGATATCGTGGCGATCGGCAAGCTCAAGGATGCGCAGACCGGCGACACGCTCTGTGACGAGCAGCATCCCATCGTCTATCCCTGGCCGGCGTTGCCCAAACCTGTGCTGTCCTTTGCGATCGAACCCAAGTCGAGTGCCGACATCGATAAAGTCAGCCTGGGGCTGCACAAGTTGATCGAGGAAGATCCCACCTTGGGCTTCACGCGGAATGCCGACACAAAGGAAATGGTGCTGAGTGGGACCGGCCAATTACATTTGGATCTGGCGCTGGAGAAATTGCAACGCAAGTACGGCGCGGAGGTCGTGATCCATACGCCCAAGATTCCGTACCGGGAAACGATTCGCGCCACGGCGCAGGCCCAAGGCAAGTACAAGAAGCAGACGGGCGGCCATGGGCAGTACGGGGATTGCTGGCTGGAATTGACGCCGTCCTCGCGCGGGGAGGGATTCGCATTTACAAATCGGGTGGTGGGCGGCGTGATTCCCCGTAATTTCATCCCGGCGGTCGAGAAGGGCGTCGTCGAGGCGATGCTCCATGGCACATTGGCTGGATTTCCGGTCGTCGACGTCCGCGTCGCCGTGTACGACGGGTCCTACCATGTCGTCGATTCCTCGGAAATGTCGTTTAAAATTGCCGCATCGATGGCGTTTAAGAAGGCGATGGAAACGGCGCATCCCGTTCTCCTGGAACCGATGATGACCGTCGAGGTTGAGGCGCCGGCGGTGCACATCGGCGCCGTGATCGGCGATCTCAACGCCCGGCGAGGGCGCATCCTGCATGTCGAAGCGCGGGGGCACGCCGAAATCGTCAAGGCGCTGGTTCCGCTGAGCGAGATCATGACCTACACGACCACGCTCAATTCTCTCACGGGAGGAGGAGGGAGTTACGTGATGGAATTGGCGCGCTATGACGAAGTGCCGCGTGAGGTCGCGACGAAGGTCGTGGAGGAGGCCAAGGCCAGCAAGCAGCCCGTGGCCGCGCATTAGCCAACTGCATGGCGCGTCTCTCCTGAGTGTCTGGGAGACGCGCCCGATGCCGTTCCGATGCTCGCGGTCGTTGAGAATCGGTACATGGGGAATCAGGGCTCGCCAGGTTTCAGCACGACGTAGAAGGCGCGACTTTCCCGCAGGACCCGCAAGAGCACGGTATCGCCACGGCGCACCTTGGAGACGGCGCTGGTGAAATCGCCCACCGATCCGACGTCAGCGCGATTGACTTCCTTGATGAGGTCGCCTTCACGCAGCCCTTCAGACTGGGCCAAGCTGCCCGCTTCCACCTTGGTGACCAGCACGCCGCGGCTTTCGTGCAGTTTGAATTTCTCAGCCAGCGCGGCCGTCAGGTCCTGGACATCGAGTCCGAGTTTGGATTCGGTGCGTGATTGGGGCAGCGAGGCCACGGTGGCATGATCGCGGCGTTCCGTCAAAGCCACTTCGATGACCATGCGTTGTTGATTGCGCACCAGTTCAACTTTCGCTTTGGCGCCCGGTAACAGTCCGGCCACAATCCGCGACAGTCGATTGGGGCTGTCGATCACCGATCCTTCGATGCGCGTAATGACGTCGCCAGGCTTGATGCCGGCCGCAGCCGCAGGGTCCTTGTCGAACACTTCGTTGACCAGCACGCCTTCCTGTTCAGCCACGCCGAACTTTTTGGCCAGCTCCGGAGTCAGCGGTTGAATGCCGACACCGAGCCAGCCCCGAACGACCCGACCTTGCTCCACCAATTGCTGCAGAACCTGCTTCGCCATGTTCGACGGAATCGCAAAGCCGATGCCTTGTGCGAAATTGATGATGGCCGTATTGATGCCGATCACTTCCCCCCGCAGATTGAAGAGCGGCCCGCCGGAATTTCCGGGATTGATCGACGCATCGGTTTGAATGAAATTTTCATAGCGGGACAGATTGACATTTTCGCGTCCAATACCGCTGACCACACCGAGCGTGACCGTCCGTTCCAAGCCGAAAGGATTGCCCACAGCGAGCACCCATTGGCCCACGCGCACGGTGGTCGAGTCGCCGAACGTCGCGTTCGGCAGCGGGTGATCGGAGGTGACTTTCAAAACGGCGAGATCCGTGTCCGGGTCCTTGCCCACGACTTGACCAATCAGCTTCGACTTGTCGGACAGCCGCACTTCGATTTCCGTCGCGTCGCCCACGACGTGGTTATTGGTAATGATGTGCCCGTCGGGCGTGATGATGACGCCGGCTCCGGAGCCCGGCGCGTTGGGCATGCGTTCCGGCATAAACTCGCGGCCTTTTCCGGTGAGATTGATGGGGAAGAGACTGACGACGGAAGGTTTGGCTGCTTCGGCCAACTCTGTAATGACGGTCTGCATCTCTTCCAGGAGCCGCAAGCCGTTGGACGTGTTGGGCGGGAGCCCGGCCGGCTCGGCACCCCTGGCCACAGGCACCACAGGAACGACGGCAGCCATTGCGACAACGAACCATACAACGATATGGCGTCGGGACCGCATGAAGGCTAGTGTACCTCAGGTGGACCCGAAAACCTACAAGGCGGACGGTGCCGTCAAGGTGCACGCGGGAAGAGTGTCAGCTCTTGCCCGTCCGAGGGACGGCGAACCACGAGGCGATATGATCCAGGTCGGCTCGAAGGCCAACGGCGATGACGATATCGTCGGCTCTGAAGACGAAGTCTTCGGTCGGCGGAATCAGAAACGGGCCGCGAAACACCGTGACGAGGCGGACGGTTGCCGGCCAAGCTAGGTCAGAGACCGGCTTGCCCACCGCCTTGGAGCCGGGTGAAACCGGCAGGCGTTCAATGGCGGCGGCGCGCAAGCTGAGGTCGCGCTGCAGGGTAAGGAGATCTCCTTGAATCGCTTCGAGTTTCAACGCACGGATCTGGGCATCGACTTGGAGAAGCGTCTGTTTGAGGAGATGCACGCGGTCCGTGGCGTGGTTCACGGTACGCTCGACATCGGAGGGTGATGCGCGGGGTCGCGCGGGGGAATGGCGAGACAAGGCTCCTGCGAGTTGCTGACCGAGTTCGCCTTGAACCGTTTCGATTTGCGTCAACAGACTGGCCGCTTGTCCGTGAAGGCGCAGGACATGGACCTTGCGATTGACGCGCTCGGCGACGGCCACGACGGATTCGTAAACCGCATTGCCGGTCAGCGAAAGTTCGTTTTGAAGACGACCGAAGAATTCGAACGACATCGCGGGATGCTCAATGTCTGATAAGGGATATTATGTCAACTTACTTGCTTCTCTCGATCGCCGCATCTGCGCGCCGCTGTCTTACTCTGTTCGCCTCACTGGGTCAACCAATCCCCACGTTTGCCCTCTGACGACTCCGTGTTGACACCGCCTCTTGGGCGGGCTACACAGAAGCCATGACCATTCATCCTTTGGCCGGGAAACCGGCGCCTGTCTCGATGTTGGTTGATCTGGACAAATTACTCGAGGCCTACCACCGGGACGTTCCAGATCCTGCCGTGCCGGCGCAGCGTGTGGCATTCGGGACTTCTGGACATCGCGGCTCATCCTTCAAGCGATCCTTTAACAGTCATCACATTGTCGCGATCGTCCAAGCGATCTGTGAGTATCGGAAACGCGAAGGGACCACTGGCCCGCTGTTCCTTGGCATAGATACCCACGCCCTGTCGCGGCCCGCCTTCGACACAGCCCTTGAAGTCTTGGTCGCCAATGGGGTGGAAGTGATGATTGATCAGGACGACGGCTATACGCCGACGCCCGTCATTTCGCATGCGATCCTCACCTACAATCGCGGCCGAACATCCGGCCACAGCGACGGCATCGTGATTACGCCCTCGCACAATCCTCCCGAAGACGGCGGGATCAAATACAACCCGCCGCAGGGCGGACCGGCCGACACGCAGGTCACCAAGTGGATCGAAGAGCGGGCGAATGCCTTGTTGTCAGGGCAGCTCGAAGGCGTCAAACGGGTGTCTGCCGCTCAAGCCCTGCGCGCGCCCTCCGTGCACCGGCATGACTATCGTGGCGCCTATGTGAAGGACCTGGAACACGTCATCGACTTTGATCCGATCCGATCCGCCAACCTGAAACTTGGCATCGATCCGCTCGGGGGCTCGGGCGTCGCCTACTGGACGCCCATTACCGAGCGCTACGGGCTCAATCTCGATATCGTGAATCCTGCCGTGGATGGGACCTTCCGGTTCATGCCGCTTGATTGGGACGGAAAAATCCGGATGGATTGTTCGTCCGCCTACGCGATGGCGAATCTCATCGCGCTCAAGGACCGCTTTGACGTCGCGTTCGGCAATGACGCGGACAATGACCGACATGGCATCGTGACCCGCTCGGCCGGCCTCATGAACCCGAACCACTATTTGGCCGCGGCCATCGCATATCTCTTCTCCCATCGTCCAGCCTGGCCGGCTGGCGCCGGCATCGGGAAAACGTTGGTGAGCAGCAGCGTCATTGATCGCGTCGCCTCGAAACTTAAGCGGCGGCTCGTCGAAGTGCCGGTCGGCTTCAAGTGGTTTGTCGACGGATTGCTGGACGGGTCGCTGGGGTTCGGCGGCGAAGAGAGCGCCGGCGCTTCGTTTCTGCGACGGGATGGCACGGTGTGGTCCACGGACAAGGACGGCATCATCATGGACCTGCTGGCCGCTGAGATGATGGCACGCACCGGCCGGGATCCCTCGGAACTCTACCGGGAGCTCACCCGGGAATTGGGCGAACCGCGGTATGCCCGCATTGATGCCCCGGCGACGCCAGACCAGAAGCACCGGCTCTCGAAGCTCTCGGCGGAGCAAGTGCGCGCGACCACCCTCGCGGGCGATCCCATCGTGTCGCGGCTCACTGAGGCCCCGGGCAATGGCGCTCCCATCGGCGGACTCAAAGTCCTCACAGGACAGGGCTGGTTCGCCGCCCGCCCCTCAGGGACCGAAGATGTGTACAAGCTGTATGCCGAAAGCTTCAAGGGGCAGGAGCATCTGGCGCAGATTCAACGGGAAGCACAACACATGATTACTCAAGTGCTCTCCGCAGCAGGATAAGAGGAAGACATCGCTGCAGGAAAGAGAACAGCCATCGGTTGTTCGACCGTTCGACGGTAATGGAATTGTCGAAACACTGGAGGAGTACTGACTCTCCATTTATCGAGCAGGTCCACTCGGTCCTGACTCCGCGAGGGCCGTGTCTGTCTGGCACCAGTGTTCCCAAATTGGACTGTCACGCTCTTGCCGTTCACAAAGGCCACTGCGCGCCCCCACCGGTAAGACAACGACCGTGCGCCGGTGGGAATTCTAATCGCGACCCATCGAGCGTCGGACCACAATATAATGTGGCTCCCCTCTTGTTGTGAATGGACGGCACACCCATCCTCTCGCCTCCACGCGGGCCCCTCGGGAAGCCAATGGATCGACGCTTGAAGCAGGCAATCGGGTCCATCGGAGAATGCCAAGACCAACCACGCAACGATCTCGGTGCCTGTCATCTGGAAATACTCCTTCCAGCAACCCGGCATGATGACTTAAGCGTAGCACTCGAAGACGGGATGTAAAGCACGAGGAGCGAGTATGGAGCTGTTCAAAGCCGGCGGAGAAGCCGAACGACGATCTGGTGACCGGGTATCAGGTGAACGAATTACACCTGAGCATGCTGTGCGGCATGGTAGGAACTGCGGGTCAGTGGGCTGGATTCGACATGGGCAAAGCCCATGGCCAAGGCCTCGGCTTTCAGGTGCGCAAATTCAGCCGGCTCATAATAGCGAACGACCGGCACATGCCCTTTGGTCGGCTGCAGGTATTGACCGATCGTGACGACGTCACATCCGGCCGCCCGCAGATCGTGTAGCACCGTGTAGATTTCGTCCGGCCTCTCCCCCATCCCAACGATCAACCCTGACTTCGTCCGGAGCCCCCGCGCGTGAGCCCGAGCCAAGAGTTCAAGCGATCGTTGATATTTCCCCTGTGGGCGTAGGGCGGAAAAGAGCCGCGGGACGGTCTCAATATTGTGATTGAGAATGTCCGGGCGCGCCAGGCAGACCGTCTCCAGGGCGGAGGCGCTGCCTGCGAAATCAGGGATCAGCACCTCAATCGTACAGCCGGGATTGCGTTCCCGGGTGAGGCGAATGGTGTCGGCAAACACGGCGGCACCGCCGTCCGCTAATTCATCCCGATTCACCGACGTGATAACGGCATGGCGGAGGCCCAACGCCTGTACCGCTTCGGCGACACGCCTGGGCTCCTCAGGATCCACCGCCTGCGGGCGGCCGGTCTCCACCGAACAGTAATGGCACCGTCTCGTGCAGATATCGCCGAGAATCAGAAATGTCGCGGTGCGGGCATTCCAGCATTCCCATCGATTGGGACAACGGGCCTCTTCACAGATCGTGTGAAGTTTTAAACGGTCGATCGTCTGCTTGAGGTCCAGGTAATCCGGGCCGGTTTTGGCCTCAACTTTGAACCAGGCCGGAAGGCGTTCCGTCGAGGCCCCGCTCGAGCGGAGCTGCGTGAGTGGAATCAGCGTCATGCCGACAGGGTGTCCCGGTGAAACCAATTTCGAATGGCGGCGACAAGACCGGCGCCCCGCCTTCTTGCAAGCGGCGGATCAGGGTATTCCACCCAGGACTCCTGCGAGCCAAAATAGGTTCCGCTGCGGAAAGTGATTTGTGTCTTGAGCTGACGATACCCTTGCTCATGCAGCGTCGCGACAAGGAGTTGGAGTGCGGCTTCCTGAGTGTCTCCAGGCGCAGTCACGATACGCGTGGCTTCATACCGCAGCGACGCGCGGTACCTTTGGTCGTCTTCTCTCACTTCGACAGGGCGGCTGAAACCGCGTTCGCGGGGATCGAGGCCTGCCAGCTGGTAGGTGTTCTGAGCGGTGGTTCCCACGGTCAATCCAATGCGCGGAAGACGGCGACGAGGTCGCTCAACGCGCTGGTTTTTTGCTTGAGCACTTCACGCTCGGCTTGGATGAGCTCGCGGTTCTTCGTTGTGATGGGACTTGAGGTCACGCAAGACGCGCCGAGGTTCAGAATTCTGTCACATTCGTCGGTCAACTTGCGTTTCACCACCGGATTGACGGACAGAATCTCCATCAACTCGAGGCGTGTTTGGTCGAGGTGGGTTTGAAGATCGCCATCCGAAGTACTGCGCCGGACTCCGTCGTCCAGACAGCGATCCAGATATTGGCTCAGGAACACATAGAGGCGAACGAGCGCTGCGGCGATTTCGAGCTGTGCGCTGGCGGAGGCTGCCATGGCCGTCCTTTCTGATCGGATGAAATGCTATAACAGCGCTTTGACGTCAGTGCCTTCCACTTTGACTTGATAGGTTTCGATTTTCGCGGAAGGATTGTTGACGCAGACACCGGTCGTGACATTGAACTGCCAGCCGTGCCATGGGCAGGTCACGACGCTCGCTTCCAGCTCCCCTTCCCCGAGCGGCCCACCCCGGTGCAGGCAGGTGTTGTCAATGACATGGAATTGCCCCTCAACGTTGAAGACGGCCAGGGCCTTGCCGTTGACCTCGGCGACCAGGCCATGACCAGGCTTCACATCGTCGGTGCCCGCGACCCGCACGAACTCTCCCATACGCTTCTGCCTCCTCTCACGCTGCCTATTGATTGGTAAACGGCTGCTTAATTTTCTTGAGGAGGCTTTCGATTGAGGCACCTCCCGTGGCCGCTCCACCCAACCGCTCCACGAGTTTCTTGGCGATGTCCTTGAAGGCGGCCGCCGGAGGAGATGAAGGATTCGCCACCACGATGGGATGTCCGCTGTCGCCTCCTTCGCGGATGGCGGGATCGATGGGAATACTGCCGAGGAACGGCACGCCGAGTTTGGACGCCGCCCGCTCCCCTCCTCCGTGGGAAAAAATGTCGGTGCGTTCGCCGCAATGACTGCACACGAACGAGCTCATGTTCTCGATAATGCCGAGCAGCGGCACATTGACCTTTTGAAACATCGCCATCCCTTTGCGCACGTCGTAGAGGGCGACTTCCTGCGGCGTCGTCACGGTCACGGCGCCGGCCAGCGGTACCATCTGGGACAACGAGAGTTGCACATCGCCGGTTCCCGGAGGCAGGTCGATCAACAGATAATCCAGTTCTCCCCACAACACGTCGCGGAAAAAGGCTTGCAGGTATTGATGCACCATGGGGCCACGCCACACGATCGGCGCCTCCTCCGGAACCAGGAAGGCCATCGAAATGAGCTTCACCCCATAATTCTCCACCGGCACGATCTTCCCGTCCCGTTGTTCGGGGCCGGTCGTACTGCCCATCATCATCGGAATGTTCGGCCCGTACACATCCGCGTCCATGAGGCCGACCTTGGCGCCGATCAACGCCAGCGCGCAGGCGAGGTTCGCGGCCACGGTCGATTTACCGACCCCGCCCTTCCCGCTGCTAATGGCGATGACGTGTTTGACGCCGGGGATCAGCGTGTCTTTGCCCTGGGATTGCTGGGCAGAGGAATGTTCGTCAGCCATGGCTGTGCTCCTTCCGCTACTCTTGCATCATAAGCGATGGACGAGGGGAAAGAAAATGGGTCCATTGACCCTGGCAGGATCGCTCGGCCGGACCGTTCTACTCAGACAGGACGGTGGAATCCAGCCGGCGCAGGTTGGTGGCCAGTCCCAGTACGGACAGCGTGTAAATTGTCCACTTGGAAGGATCAACATTGTACCAGCGTGGGCCGTTGCGGTAATCGCGCGCATAGGTATGGTGATAGTTGTGGTAGCCCTCGCCGAAGGTGAAACAGGAGACGAGCCAACTGTCGCGGCTGCTGTCCCCCTGACCATGCGGCTGCGTGCCAAACATGTGACAGAGGGAATTGATCGCGAAGGTGGAGTTCAGCACCATGAACATTCGGAACATGCCTGCGAGCAGAAAACACCCGATGCCGCCGATCACGCCGCCGTGGAAATACCCCAGGACGAAGGGAAACGCGAGCCCCGAGATGACGATGGCGTGATAGTGGCGGTGCTGCCACATGATCATCGGGTCTTTCCGCAGCTGCCGCTCGTAATTTTCCGTCCGATGCGGGGTGTTGATGAAGAGCCACACGCAGTGGCTGTGCCAGAAGCCTTTCTTGGCGTTGTATGGATCTTCTTCCTGATCCGTCCGGGCATGATGCCGAATATGATCCGAGCACCATCGGAGCGCCGAGTTCTGGAGCGCCCAGCCGCCGGCCATCAGCAAAAAGGCTTTGACCCAGGGATGGCATTCAAAGCTGCGGTGCGAAATCAACCGGTGATACCCGACGGTGATCCCCAAGCCGGTCACGAGGTAGAGGATGCTAAACAGCACCCAGTCGAAGAGGGTGTACCCGTAGACATACCCGAAGAGGGGGGTGCCGATCAGCGTGGTGACGGCGACGAGGCAAAAAAGGATAAAGGTTTTGTAGGCAAATGGGCTCTTTCCAATAGCGTCCGGCATCCGTTACTCCCTGTATCGTAGGACCATGAGGTTCGTGAGCGTCACCGCCTCACCTGGCGGCGCGCGTCGTACGCAGATCTCTCGTCCGTCTCCTTCGACAAAGAGTCACCATCCGGTGTGTGGGGAAGTGCACTTGTCTTACTCAGGCCGGGACCGAGAAGTCGTGTGCCGTAAGAGTACCGAAGTGGCGGACTTTAATCAAGAAATTCTTTCCGTCAAAAAAATAGGACGACAGTTGCAGGTGTATACTGAAAGCAACAGACGCTCTCTCCCCGCTCACGAAGGTGTCGCGTGGCTGTGACGAACGACCTGGAGGCCTCTGTCCGTCAGATCGGTGAAGAACTGGCCCGTCTCTCAGGAGGCCAGTCACCTACCTTGTTCGAGCGACGTTGGTGGTCCCAAGCGGCCATCAACCTCGCCATGCACAACCTTGACTTCAAGACCCAGTTATTCCGGTTCATCGATGTGCTGCCATCGGTCACCGACGATCAGCGGGTCGTGACGCTGGCTCAGGAGTATTTCGGGGCGTTGGCCGCTCAGGCGTTCGGGCTCGGCTGGGGCTTGAAAGCCCTTGCGGCTACCGGGGTGGGCGCCAAGCTGAGCGGCCATGCGATTCGCGCCCAAGTCGAACAGATGGCGCGCACATTCATTGCCGGCTCGTCTGTCACCGATGCGACACCGGCCTTGACGCATTTGTGGACCGAGGGCAAGGCTTGGTCGGTCGATCTGCTGGGCGAAGCGACCATCAGCGACCAGGAAGCCGACCGCTACCGCGATCGCTGCCTGGAGGCCCTCGAAACGTTAGCGCAGGTCGCCCGATCGTGGAAGCGCAGTCCTCTGCTCGAACAGGATCACTGGGGACCCGTGCCGCGCGTGCAACTCTCCTTGAAGATTTCCGCGCTTTCTCCTCACGTGGATCCGATCGATCCGGAGGGCAGTTTCGACTCCGTGGCGCGGCGTCTCCGTCCGATCGTCGATGCGGCGATGCGGGCGCCGGCCTCACTGATTTTCGATATGGAACAAGCCGAGACGAAAGACCTCCTGATCATGATCTTCACCCGGTTGTTGATGGAGCCGGCATATCGAACCTTTCCACACGCAGGATTGGCAGTCCAAGCCTACCATCGAGCGACGATGCAAGACGTTGAGGCCATCCTGGCCTGGGCTCGACAGCGCGGGACACCCGTGACGCTCAGGCTGGTGAAGGGTGCCTACTGGGATTCCGATACGATCCGCTACCGGCAACGGGGATGGCCTGTGCCATTGTTCGAGCACAAGGCGGAGACCGACGCAAACTATGAAGCGCTCGTGCGCACGCTCTTGGAAGCGAGCGATGTGATCCGGCCGGCATTCGGCACCCATAATCTACGGACGCTGGCCTATATCGAGGCGATGGCCGAGCAGCTCCATCTTTCCCCCGCTACCTGGGAGTATCAAATGATTTTCGGCATGGCGGAGCCCTTCCAAGAAGCAGTCTTGCGGCGAGGACGTCGGCTGCGGCTGTACACGCCGGTCGGAGAGCTGCTGCCGGGCATGGCCTATCTTGTCCGGCGTCTCTTGGAAAACACCTCAAACGAATCGTTCCTACGGAAAGAATTCGTAGAGTCCCAGTCGCTGTCGATGCTGCTGGCGCCGCCAGTTCCAACGCCGGCGGACCGGCCTGCTGCTGTTCCACCAGGGTTTCGGAATGAACCGTTGCGGGATTTTTCCGTGCCGGAGGCGAGATCCGCGATGCAGCAGGCGATCAACGAGGTCAAAGGACAGCTTGGCAAGACTTGGCGTTCCGTCACGGACGGGCTGACGCTGAATGGCCCGCTCATGCCATCGCATAACCCGAGCCGGCCGGAGGAAATCGTCGGAATCGTGCTCACAGCCGCTGCGGCCGACATCGAAGCCGCCGTACGATGCGCGGACCGAGCCTGGGCGGCCTGGCGTACGTTGCCTGCCGAACGGCGTGTGGAGATCATACGGGAGGCAGCAGCTCTGATGCGGTCGCGCCGTGATCGCCTCGCGGCCTGGGAGGTGCTCGAATGCGGAAAGTCCAGACGAGAAGCCGATGCGGATGTCGCAGAAGCGATCGACTTCTTGGAATTCTACGGAGTCGAGTGGCTTCGGCTTTCCAAGCCCAAACGCCTGGGACAGGAACCGGGAGAACTCAACCATCGTCTGCTGGAGCCGCGCGGAATCACGGCGGTCATTGCGCCGTGGAATTTCCCTCTCGCCATTCCCACGGGCATGGTGTCTGCGGCGCTTGTCACCGGCAATCCGGTCCTCTTCAAGCCATCGGAGCGCTCGCCGATCATGGGCCAGTTGCTGGCTGAATTGCTGGCCGAAGCGGGGGTTCCCGAGGCGGTGCTCCTTTGCCTTCACGGAGGACCGGAGATCGGACGCGCGCTGGCGCAGCATCCAGCGATCACAACGATAGCCTTCACGGGATCCAAGAAGGTGGGCGTGGGCCTGTTGAAGGACGCGGCCGCAGTTGTCCCGGGTCAGCGTATGGTCAAGCGTGTCATCGCCGAGATGGGCGGCAAGAACGCGATCATCATCGATGAAACCGCCGATTTGGACGAGGCCGTGGCCGGAGTGATCGCCTCCAGCACCGGCTATAGCGGCCAGAAATGCTCGGCCTGTTCACGGACCATCGTGCATGCTGCCGTGTATGACCTTTTTCTCAAGCGGCTTCAAGAGGCTGTCGCCAGTTTGCGGGTCGGCAATCCGGAACATCCTGGGACTCAGGTGGGGCCGGTGATCGACGAGAGGGCTCAGGCGAGCATTCTCGACTACATCAAGATCGGAAATCAGGAAGGGCGTGTGATGGTAGAGGGCCGTGTCACACAGCCGGGCTGGTATGTCGGGCCGACGGTCTTTGCCGATGTCGCTCCCACGGCTCGGATCGCACAGGAAGAAATCTTCGGACCGGTCCTCGCCGTCCTGAAGGCCGGCTCGTTTGAAGAGGCGCTTAGCCTCGCCAATTCGACCGAGTATGCATTGACCGGTGGCGTCTATTCACGCAGTCCGTCTCATCTCGAGATGGCTCGCGAGCGGTTCGACGTGGGAAACCTGTATTTGAACCGGCCCATTACCGGGGCGCTCGTCAATCGTCAACCCTTCGGCGGACACCGGCTCTCAGGGGTTGGGGCGAAGGCGGGAAGCGAGGACTACCTGATGCAGTTCGTCGTCACTCGAGTGGTCAGCGAGCAGACTCTCCGCCGGGGTTTCGCCCCGGCCGAGTGACGCGTTGGTCGACTTGATCTCGTAGGAATCCAACTCCTCCGTGATCTCGGTGATCACGCCGCGGTCTTCGAGCGGCGAAAGCTCCTGCCGCTCCACGTATTTCACGAGGCCCACCCCTTTGGCAAACCAGGCTGTCATGACATCGGTGCCAGTGACCGTTCGCCGCGTGCCGGAGAGCTGTATCCGCATCCGCATGTAGGCCTCGACTTTCACTGCGTCCTTGAACGTCCCCGCCTGCACAGTGACGGTTTCAAGCCCTGCGACCGTCGAGGTGCCCTGCGCATCGACTTTTTCGTTCACACCGTCACGGTCCATATCCGTGCCGAAGTCCAAGCCCTTCTTGTCGAACTGTTGAATCGTCGAAGAGATCTTGATCGGAAACCGGACAATTTGATAGGGAATGAGCTGTTTCTCCAACGGAGTGCCGGGTTCGGATCCGTGGTACACGATGCCAACCACATCTCGGCGATAAAAACTATCGGACGGTCCATGATTCCCAGGATTGGTGTCGTGAAACACCGTGACGTTCATCCCCCGTAACGTCCTCGTCCCCACGACCGTCGAGACGTTCGTAAAGAATTTTTGGTCGATCGTTTGCAGCGGCCCTTCCGTGAGCTGACCATGATACTCCCAATGGCTGCCAATGGTGTCCGGGAAATAGTCGGAGGACTGTCCGATGACATTGAGGTCATCGCCGGCCATGGACAGGGAGGGACAGGCCATGAGAAAGAAAAGTGCAAAAACGACGATCATGTAGTGCCGTTTCACGGGTGTCTCCGCGATCCCTGGGGATCTGAGGGGTTGTGTCAAACGGTACCATACGACTCCAGAAGGCGGCAAGAGCCAACAACCTTTGCGGTGGACCCGCTCTGCGGCTTGCCTTCCTCTTCCGGCCCCACGATAATCCCAGGTGATGACGACCATGTCACAGCCCTCGGACGTGGATGCCGCCGCAGCCGGACCGGGATCGGTATTAGTGACCGGGGCGTCTGGTGGAATCGGCCAGGCAATCAGCCGTGCGTTGGGAAGCGCCGGCTGGTGTGTCGGCGTGCACTATCACAAGGGTAAAGCCTCGGCGGAACGGATTCTGAGTGAAATAGAACAAACCGGTGGCAGAGGGGCGCTTTACGAAGCGGATGTGCGCCATGCTCGCTCGGTCGAGCAGATGGTGAATGCGTTTGCGCAGAACCACCCTCCTCCCCTCTCGTTTGTGTGCGCAGCTGGCATAGGCGGCGGCGAACTTGTGCTCAGGCTTCAGGAGCACGTGTGGGCGGAAGTGATGGCGACCAACCTCACAGGACTCTTTCACTGTTTGCGCGCCATGATCCCCCCGCTGCGTGGCCAAGGCGGTGGATCGATTGTCGTCGTCGGGTCCTATGCGGGATATCAAGGAGCGGCCGGGCAAGCGGCCTATGCCGCCTCCAAGGCCGGGCAGCTCGGGCTGGTCAAAACCGCAGCGTTGGAATTTGGAGAAGAGAATATTTGCGTGAATCTGCTCTGGCCCGGCTGGCAGCATACGAAACTTGCTGAGGGAGCCTACCCCGGCAAGGATGGATGGCGCGATCATGCCCTTCGAAGATCCCCTGCACTCGGGGAGGTGGTCCGAACCGTCGTTCATCTGGTGCAGGTGAAAGATGTCTCTGGACAGATCTGGAACTGTGATAGCCGATTGCTCTTCCTATGAAGCACCGTAAAGGCGTTCGGCGCGGAGCAGGTGTCTTTGTGACCGGCACCGATACCGGTGTCGGTAAAACAGTGGTCACCGCGGCGCTGGCTTTGGCGCTGAAACGCTTGGGACACAGCGTGGGCGTGATGAAGCCCATCGAGACGGGCCTCACTCTTTCCAGGGGCGAGCGCTCGGATGCGGCGCGGCTGCGAGCCGTGATCGAAAGCGAGGAGACACTCAGCGCGATCTGTCCCTATCAGTTCGAACAGCCGGTGGCGCCGCTTGCCGCGGCGCAAGCGGAACGGCGGACCATCGATCTGCGCGTCATCCGGCAGGTGTATCGCCTGCTCGTCAACCGGTATGACTACCTGGTGGTGGAAGGCATCGGCGGTGTTCGCGTCCCGATCGCCCCGAAGGCCGATGTGATGGACCTGATCGGGAGTCTCAAGCTTCCGGTCGTCGTCGTGGGCCGCGCGGGACTCGGCGGGATCAACCATGCCTTGCTCGTGATCGAGGCGCTTCGACGTCGGCGAATTCCGCTTATCGCGCTGGTGCTCAATCGCACAGGGCCAGTTCGATCGGCCACGATGCGTTTTCAAGAAAAGACGACCGTCGAGGCACTTCGGAAGCAGGCAGGCCTCCCGGTGCTCGGTCCGCTCGCCTATGAGCCGGGGTTGGCACGAAGTTTCCGGCGCTCGGTGGCTCGCCTGGCGAGAATGTCGGCGATGACGGCACTGGCCCGTTTGGTCAAGTCATCTGCTCGGTAAACCCGGTTGCCGCTGCTGTGATGTCGGGCGCCCCGCAGACGGCGGAGATCACGGCGACCCCATTCGCGCCGGCCTCCATGAGCGGGCGCACATGCTGTGTCTGAATGCCTCCGATGGCGAATACGGGGAGCGACGTGAGGGCCCGCACGCGTGCGAGTCCTTCAACACCCACTACCGGATCATGATCGGTTTTGGAGGCGGGCGTGAAGATTGGGCCAAACCCGATATAGTCCGGGCGCAACTGCTCAGCCTCTTTGACCTGGCCGGCATTATGCGTGGAGAGTCCGATGTATCTCTGCCCTCCGAGGAGCTGTCGGGCTTTGAGGTACGGCAGGTCTGATTGACCGAGATGGACACCATCCGCATCAATGGCCAGTGCCAGATCGCAGCGGTCGTTGACGAGAAACAGGACGTTCAGTTCCCTGGCTCGGTCGCGCAGCGGCCCGGCCTCGGCCAAGGCCTCTTTCATGGACGCTGTCTTGTTGCGATACTGGAAAATCCGGACGTGACCGGCGGCCGCCGCGTTCAGGATCTCCATGAGCGATCGATCAGGTCGAACCGACGGGTCGAGGATCACATAGAGACCTGCAAGAAGAATGGCTCGCTTGCGACCGGAGGTCATGAACCGGCATTGTAGCGTGTGCCATTGAAAGGACGCCAGCGCAGACCCATGACCAGTCGTGTCGATCGTTCCATGCGATCACGTGCCGTCACATCTCTCGTCACCCTGCTCGTCCTGTGGGCCATGGGGTGTGATTCGCCTGAGCAGACGGTCGACATCGTGGCAGAGGATTTTCGCTTTACTCCGGCCGAAGTGCGCGTGGCGGCTGAGCATCCGATCCGACTGAGGATTGTCAATGCAGGTCGGGAGCCGCATGAATTCAAGAGCGTGCTGTTGGCGCGTCAAACCGGCGTCACGGGCACGCCGCCCAGCAGTTTACCGGTGTTGCCCAACCACAAGGCCGAGACCGTCGTTCGAACCATTCCGGGGGTCTATCTCTTTTCCTGCGCGATGCGCGGACATGCCGGTATGAGCGGTACGATTATTGTCGAGTGAGGGTTACGGTCTCAGGCAGACGCAGGCCGTCGTGGCAGCGTCAGCCGGCGAGAAAACGCTCGAGGTAGGTGGTTGAAACGTGACCCTTTTGAAAGTCCGGATCGGTCAGGATCCGTTTGTGAAGCGGGATCGTCGTCTTGATCCCTTCGATCACAAATTCATCGAGCGCCCGACGCATGCGGGCCATGGCTTCTTGACGGTCCCGGCCATGCGTAATGAGCTTGGCGATCATCGAATCATAGTGTGGGACGACCAGGGCATTCGATTCCATGGCGGAATCGACCCGGACGCCGAAGCCACCCGGGGCGCTGTAGCGCGTGATCAATCCGGGGGATGGCGTGAACTTTTCCGGGTCTTCGGCGTTGATCCGACACTCAAGGCTGTGCCCGTTGAGCCGAATATCGGGCTGCTTGAAGGAAAGCGGCTGGCCGTCGGCCAGCGTGATCTGCTCCTTGATGAGATCGATACCTGTCACCATTTCGGTGATCGGATGCTCCACTTGGATACGGGTGTTCACTTCCATGAAGAAAAAGTTGCGGTCCTTGTCGAGCAGGAACTCCACCGTGCCTAGATTACGGTAGTGCACCGCTTTCATCGCCTCCACGGCCACGCGCCCGATTTCGCGACGGAGCTTCTCATCCACAGCAGGTGACGGCGTTTCTTCCACGAGTTTCTGGTGACGCCGTTGAATCGAGCAATCACGCTCCCCCAAATACACGACGTGGCCGCGAACATCCGCCGCAATCTGCACTTCGATGTGACGAGGTTCGAGGAAATATCGCTCGAGATACACGCTGTCGTTGCCGAAGGTCGATTTGGCTTCCGCCTGGGCCGCCTGGAAGGCACGACCGAGTTCGTCGGTGCTGTTCACGACCCGCATGCCGCGTCCGCCACCGCCAGCCGCGGCTTTAATAATGACCGGATAGCCGATTTTGGTGGCCGCTTCCCGGGCCTCCTGTTCACTTTTGAGTTCTCCCGGGCTTCCCGGCGTCACCGGCAGTCCTCGACGGGAGACGATCTCGCGAGCCTTGGCCTTATCACCCATCAAAGCGATGTTTTCCGAGGTCGGGCCGATGAATTTCACGCCAATGGATTCACAGACTTCGGCGAAGTGCGCATTCTCGGAGAGAAACCCATAGCCAGGATGGATGGCATCGGCGCCGGTGATTTCCGCGGCGCTGAGCACGTTGGGGATGTTGCGGTAACTCAGGGCCGATTCGGCCGGGCCCACGCACAAGCGCTCGTCCGCGGCGCGGGTGTGCATGGCGCCGGCATCGGCCTCTGAATGGATGGCGACGGTCTTGATGCCGAGCTCTTTGCAGGCACGGATCACCCGCAGCGCGATCTCTCCCCGATTGGCGACGAGCACCTTCTTAAACACGTCGGCGTCCCTTCCATCGGTGGAGGCACAGGGTATGACCAGCCTGAACGGGCGTGAAGCCGTCCCCGGGGCGATGGCGAGGCTGGTTGAGGGTCCGGGAGCGGCTAGAGCAACGCTGAAGGATCTGTGTCAACATCCGTGTTTCAAGGGGTGGCTTTCGGATCGATCAGGAAGAGCGCCTGACCGTATTCAACGGGCTTGGTGCTTTCCACCAGAATCTTCGTGATGCGGCCGTCCACCTCCGACTCAATCTCGTTCATCAATTTCATGGCTTCGACGATACACAAGACCTGTCCTTTTTTCACGTAATCGCCTTCTTCGACATAGGGATCGGCATCGGGGGAAGGCGACCGGTAGAAGGTGCCCACAATCGGCGAGGTAATGGTGATGTGTCCGGCGGCGACCTCCAGCAACTCGCTGGCCGGAACGGCCTGCGGGGTCACGGCAGGGGCAGACGCCTGACCGGCCTCGCTCACGCTGGCCGACACGGTCTTGATCCCGATCTCATGCCGGACTCTGATGCGGATGCCAGCCCGTTCAATCTCGAGTTCGGTCAAATGGTTGCGTTTCAGCAGGTCGATCAGCTCTTGAATCTGCCTCGTTTGCGCTGCGGCATCCTGGGCGCTTTTGGTGCCGAAAGACCCTGGCAGCACGATGGGGGTGCCCGGGATGCGGGCTTTGCGGGGCTTTTTCCGGCTCACCGAACGCGCTCCACGTAGGCTCTCGTACGGGTGTCGATCTTGATGACCGTCCCGACCTCCAGGTAGAGGGGGACTTTAATCGTTGCGCCTGTTTCGACGACGGCGGGTTTCGTGCCGCCTGACGCCGTATCCCCGCGAACGCCGGGATCGGCATCGACCACTTTGAGCTCGATGAAGATGGGCAGTTCGACATCGATTGGACGATGTTCGTAAACGAGAATCTTCACGTTCATGTTTTCTTTGAGGAGGTCCGCGTTGTCGCCCAATTGCCTTTTCTCAAAGGTCAACTGTTCGTAGGTATCGGTGTCCATGAACGTGTAGTCGTCGCCGGTCGCATAAAGGAATTGCATTTCGCGTTCTTCAAGATCTGGCTCCTCAAACCGCTCTCCAGACCGAAACGTGCGATCGAGCACGTTGCCCGACAGATAGCTCTTGAGCTTCGTCCGGACGAATGCTCCGCCTTTACCCGGTTTCACATGTTGAAATTCGACGATGTAGAATGGCTCGCCGTCGACCATGAGACGGACGCCGCCTCGAAAATCAGTGGTGGAAATCACTGTTGCTCCCTTCACCGCATCGGAATGAATGATGTGTACGCTGCTATCGTGATGCACTTTTCTGCCGCCGGGACCCCGGTGAGGACTTTTTGAACTTTTTTTGGGCTGACAAATGGTCATGCAGGCCGCGCAGAGCAAGCAGGTAGCCGGTGGGCCCCAATCCGGAAATTTGACCCAAGGCCACTCCGGCCACGTGCGAATGATGACGGAATGGTTCCCGCTGGTGGATGTTCGACAGATGCACCTCAACGGTGGGCAAGCCCACTGCCGCAAGAGCGTCCCGAATCGCGATGCTGGTATGGGTGTAAGCGGCCGGATTGATGATAATTCCTTGATAGCCAGTTCCACTCTCTTGGATCCAGTTGACGAGTTCCCCTTCGCTATTGGATTGTCGAACGTCGACTTCTACTCCCAGATCCTGGGCGAGCTTTATCAGGGCCGAGTCAATGCTGTCCAAGGACTGGTTGCCATAGACGGACTGCTCCCTGGTGCCGAGCAGGTTCAGGTTGGGTCCATGTAACACGAGTATCCGGCGCATGCTTCAACCGATGTCTACAGCAGCTGGCGGTGTTCTTGCCGGCAATTCAGGAGAGCGGCATTGTAACAGGCTGGCAATGAGTGGTCAAACCATCGAATATATTGGAAATTTAGGGGTTCGAGCCGGATGTCGGTCGGTCGCGTCGCTGTCGCTCGAGGGAGCGCAACCAGGACTCGAGCCGTGCAATCGTTGCGGCATGACCGGTAGCGCGTTCCACGCTGGCCGGTTGAAGATCACCAGTCATCTGCACTCGTGATGAGTTGTCGGTTGCGTCGGGGTGGTTGCTGACAGCCGTTGCTGGCCGCGATTCTTGGCCAACAGGGGAAGACTGACGAGGCGAGAGCGTCTCTCTCGCCGGTTCAAGTTCCGGTACTCCTAACGAGGCTTGGACGGAGAGCGCTTCCTCGTCCTTGGGGTTCATGGAGAGGATCACACGACAGGAATTCATCGCGTCCTGCTTCAGACCTTGACCGGCGTAGATTCTCATCAAGGTCCGATGAGCGCGAAGGTTCTCCGGGCTCAGTTTGATCGCTCCCTCAAGGACTGCCCTGGCTTTGGTCGCTTGGTTCAGCTGATCGTAGGCCCGGCCTAAGATGACCATTGCGGTGATAAATCCTGGATACAGCTTCAACCCGGCTTCCAACACACTGACCGCCTCCTCCCACATGCCCACCTTGCAATATTCCTCGGCTAACGGGAGGAAGGCTTTGGAATGGGGATCTTTGGCAAGCTGAGTGGCGAGCCGGTCGATCTCCATCGCATTCGCAGCATGTTTCTGAGGGGCCATTGTCTACCGTTTCTTCAAAGGGGTGAGCCACCGCTGCGCGGCGTTCAGAATGTCATCCGCCAACTCGCGTTTGGGCTTGAGGGGGAGGTCGGTGATTCGACCGTCTCGCTCGATCAAGGTAGCGGTATTCTGATCGGTGCCGAATCCCGCTCCTGGACGGGTCACGTCGTTGGCGACGATCACATCGAGACCCTTGGAACTTAACTTAGCCTTGGCATGTGTCAGGAGGTCATGGGTTTCCGCAGCAAAACCGACGAGCACCTGTGTGGTGCGCCGGGCGGATAAGGCGGCCAAGATGTCTGTGGTCTGCTCGAGATCAAGGGTGGTTGTCGGCTTGCCGCGTTTTTTCAATTTCAGTTCGGCCGCGTGCTTCGGTCGAAAATCGGCCACAGCCGCGGCCATGACGACGACGGTCGACCAACTCAGCCGAGTGTTCATGTGCTTGGCCATCTCCTCGGCGGTCTCCACGGGGACTACTTCCACTCCCCGCGGCGGAGACAGGGACGTCGGACCGCTGACTAGCACGACCTGCGCCCCGCGCTGAGAGGCCGCTTCGGCAATGGCATAACCCATCTTTCCTGACGAACGGTTGGAGATATAGCGGATAGGATCGATCGGTTCTTGGGTCGGCCCTGCGGAGAGCAGCAGGCGCTGACCCTCCCAGTCCCGTCTGGGCGTCAGTGCAGAGCGGACGCCCACCAGAATACGCTCTTCTTCAGCGAGCCGGCCTTGCCCCAAACGCCCGGATGCAAGTGCGCCCTCTTCCGGATCGATGACGATAACTCCCCTCGCTCGCAGCGTCTGCACATGGCCCTTCACGGTCGGATGGGACCACATGCCGCCGTCCATCGCCGGAGCGCAAATGAGCGGACAGTGAGCCGTTAACAGCATCGTGGTAAGAAGATCATCGGCGATGCCCAGCGCCGCTTTCGCCATAAAATTGGCGGTGGCCGGTGCCACGAGAATGGCATCGGCCTGTTCCGGCAGCGAGAGGTGCTTCATTTCCTGGTGCGCCTCAAAGAGGCCGGTCACCACCGGCCGGCTCGAGAGTACCTCGAACGTCAGGGGAGTGATGAATTTGGTGGCCGCACGGGTCATGACCACGTCGACCGTCGCACCTTCGCGGACCAAGGCCCGCAGCACGCTGACCGCCTTATAGGCGGCAATGCTGCCGGTCACACCGAGTACCAGGCGTGCTCCTCCAAGCGTCGGAGGTCTCGAGTTCTCGGTCATCCCTTACTCTTCGGTTTCGGCCGGAGCGGGCTTGGGACTGTCGTCCACATACACGCTGAGTTCCTTCTTGATCTCCCGCGCGTCTTCGCCGGTCATCATGGCCATCCGCTCGGTCTCGCCTTCCTTGCCCCGCTTCGCTTCTTTCATGGCGTCCCTCGCCTCTTTACCGACCAGATATTTGGCTTCGCCCCTGAGCACTTCATCGAGCGCAATCGTCGTTTCCTTGGTGAACCGCGAAATCCCGAAGGGGCGCGACCCCTGCACGATGTGCTTCGCCCGCTGGGCGGCCACGATGACCAAGCGGTGGCGGGAATCGAACTCATCCGAGGTGTACTGCGGCAGAAGGCTGAGCATATCGATCATGGATCCGTACTCCCTTATGGTTAGGGGAGATCTTTTCGATCTCCGGGTTTGGCGTCGTCATCAAGGATAAAGTTATTCTCGATCCAGGCCATGTTCAAGCGTTTCGTTCTCAACCGCTCACCGAGAAAAATGTTTTCCAGGTCGCGTAGTGAGTGCGTGAGATCATCGTTTTTGACGATGTACGCGTACTCTCGGTAGCTCCATACCTCTTCTTTCACCTTTTGGAGCCGCCGTTGAATTTCGTCGGAGGAATCGGACGCCCGGGCCAGCAGACGCTGCCGCAGGATGGTCATGGAGGGCGGAAGGATGAAGACCGAGACGGCGTCATCAAATTTTTTCTTGACCTGCAACGCGCCCTGTACGTCGATTTCGAGAAGCACGTCGATGCCTTGATCGATTTTGTCGGTCAGCGTCTTTCGCGGCGTGCCGTATAAATGTCCGTATACCCGAGCCCATTCGACGAATTCATGACGGTCGATCATGGCTTGGAACGTCGCTTCGTCCGCAAAAAAGTATTCCCGGCCGTGTTCTTCGCCGGGTCTCGGCTTCCTCGTGGTGTACGAAATGGAATGCCACAAGCCAGGAATGTTGGAGGCGAGCTGCTTACACAACGTCGTTTTGCCGGTGCCCGACGGTGCAGAAATGATGAACAAAATTCCGCGCCGTTCGGTCGACGACCGCACCGGTCCGGAAGGGAGAGGCATTGCGTTGGCGGCCATGCTCATTCGACGTTCTGAACCTGTTCTCTGACGCGCTCCAATTCGGCTTTCATCTGCACGACATGACATGCAATGACGGCGTCGTTCGCCTTTGAGCCGATGGTATTCACTTCACGGCCCATTTCTTGAAGCAGGAATTCGAGGGTTTTGCCCACGGATTCCGCGCGCTTAAGGTGTTCCTCAAACTGTAGCATATGGGAGTCCAATCTGACTATTTCTTCCGTAATGTCGCCTCGGTCGGCATACATGGCCAGTTCTTGATGCAGCCTTGGAACATCCGGAGCCTCTCCGCCCAGCAGTTTTTCGATACGCTGCTTCATCCGCTTGAACCCCTCTTCTAGGACGACAGGCGCACGACCGGCGATGGCCGAGCGGTGGTCGTTCAGCGTCTGGATGCGTCCGCGGATATCTTTGGCCAGAGCCGTCCCCTCCCGTTGCCGCATCGCGCGCATCTGATCCAGCGCGTCTTCGGCGAGCTGTTGCACGAGCTTGGCCAGTTGGGGGTCTTCCGGCGGCTGATCGGACACGGTGAGCACATCCCGGAGCCCGGCGATGAGGGCGACATCGATAGATCCAGGCAGTTTGAGCGAGGTTTTCAATCGACGGAGGGTTTGATGGTACTGTTTTGCCATCGCCTGGTCAAGGTTGATGAGCCCTCCCCGTCCCTTCCCTCCCTGAACCGACACGGTCATGTCGATGCGGCCTCGCGTGCAACGTTGCTGGACCGCTTTCTTGAAGGGCTCTTCCAGCGCATGCAACGGACGAGGTAGCCTGCATGCGACTTCGAGGAACCGATGATTGACGGACCGGACCTCGACCATCACCGCCCCGTCCTGCCAGGGCGCCTGTTGTTGTCCGAAACCCGTCATGCTGCGGATCATCGAGGAGTCTTCTCCTTGGCGTCACAGTCGTCATAGATCGGACAGCGGCCGCACAACGGCTTGCGCGCGAGGCAGATATATCTGCCATGCAGCAGCAAGCGCTGTGACACACCGGTCCACTGCGAAGCTGGCAGCAATTGCTGGAGGTCCTGTTCGATCTGGTCGGGATTGTCGGAGGTGGTCAGTCGCAAGCGATTGGAGACGCGCTTCACATGGGTATCGACCACGATCGCTGGTTGGCCGAACGCTTGGCCCAGCAGCACGTTCGCCGTTTTGCGCCCCACTCCCGGCAGGCTCACTAAATCCTCCATACGGTCAGGAACACGTTCGCCGAATTGTATGGTGATCGCATGGGCGCAGGCCACAAGGTTTTTGGCCTTGCTCTTATAGAAGCCGGTCGAACGGATGATCTGTTCGAGTTCAGCCGGTCTGGCTTTGGCCAATTCCGAGGGGGTCTTGTAACGCTTGAACAGCACGGGGGTGACTTGGTTCACGCGCTGATCCGTACACTGCGCCGACAGAATGGTGGCCACAAGGAGCTCCCAGGGTGACCGGTGTGACAACTCAACCTTGGCTTCTGGCATTGCGGCCAGAAGCGTTCGCGTAACCGATTGTGCCCGCTTCCGAAGGTCGGCCGGGGATGTTGGCGTGCGTGGCATGGCCGGACCGCTAGATTGTGAAGAGATCAGGAACGAGAAGCAAGCGCAACGACGGCATCAGGAGCCGCGTGATCAGGCGGAACGGCGAGTGTGAGTTCCCGTTCGAGATGATCGAGTAACGGCTGCAGGGTATCCGGTTGCAGTGCGGAGACGCCGATGGCCTGATACCGGCGACAGAGCAGCTCCGCTTCGTGGCGCGGAAGGCGATCACATTTGTTGAACACCAGCGTCCGGGGCAACGTGTCGAGATTCAAATCCTGAAGAATCCTCACCACGGCCGAGATCTGGATGTCGACGTCTGCGGCGCTGGCATCGACCACATGAACGAGAAGATCCGCTTCGCGCAATTCCTCCAGGGTCGTCCGGAACGCACCGACCAGCTCCTGCGGGAGATCCCGGATGAATCCCACAGTGTCGGTCACGATGACTTCGCGGTCCCTGGGAAATCTCAGTCTGCGGCTGGTGGTGTCTAGGGTTTCAAACACACGATCCTGCGTGGAAACATGGCTTTTCGTTAGCACATTGAGCAGGGTCGATTTCCCGGCATTCGTGTAGCCGACCAAGGAAAGCACGGGCATCCGGTGCCTGGTACGGCGCGCACGGCGCTGGTCCTGCTGGCGAGCGAAGTTCTGGAGTTCGCGCTCCAGATGGGTGATGCGATCTCGAATCCGTCGCCGATCCGTTTCCAGCTTGCTTTCGCCAGGACCTCTCGATCCGATACCGCCGCCCAGGCGCGACAACTCCGTGCCTTTTCCGGACAGTCTCGGCAGCAGATAGCGGAGCTGCGCGAGTTCGACCTGCACTTTGCCTTCGCGGCTGTGTGCCCGTCGCGCAAAAATATCCAGAATCAACTGCGTGCGATCGATCACTTTGATGTCCGTCATCTCCGAAATCGCGCGGGATTGGGCGGGAGTGAGCGTCTGATCGAAGATCACCATGTCCGCTCCCTTGTGCAGGGTCTGAATCAGGACATCCTTCAGCTTTCCGCTGCCCAGCAGATAGCGTTGGTGACCGTCGGGCGTGCGCTGCGCCATCCGGTCAATGACCGTCACGCCAGCCGAGGAGGCCAATTCGGTCAGTTCGAGCAGGCGCTCCTCCTGCTCGTTCCGGCTTCGCGAGGAAGCACTCACCAACATTGCCGACTCCGCATCATGCCCAATGGCGTGAGTGCCGCGAGCGCGCTGCATATCCGTCTCAAGCTCTTCGATGAACCGGTCGAAGGCCAGTGTCTGTTGCTGGAACGGGATGCCTTTGAGCACATTGCAGAGTTGCCCGGTGCCGTTGGGCGGCAGCAGATGCGCCACATACAACATCCCGGGATTGCCCGTCGGCGTGACCGAAACGACGCCGAATAAATCGAGACGGAGGTACGCCAAGTCCGTCAACGACTCCTGGCTGAGCGGTTGATCATGGAGTTGAGTGCGAATCAACCTGAGCCCACGCAGCGAGCGGGAGCCGGCGCGGAATTTGGAGAGTGTGGTCGGTGAAAGGGTGAGATCGGTGCCAATGATAATCTCTTGGACTTGCCCTCGTCTGGTTAACAACACCGCCAGCGGACGACGGATTTCCAACGAGAGTTGACACATGGCTTTCGCCAGCTCAAGAGACAGCACTCTGTCTTGCGGGACCCGGCGTCGGTAAAGACGCTCGACGGCAGCCACTTGTCCGGCGCGTAAACCGCTGGTTTGACCGTAAACTTCAGGAATGGGCGACCTCCATAGATTTCATGGCGCGAGCGCCGGCTCAAGGGTGGTTAAGGGTTCGGCATCGTATGCCATGCGGTGTCCGGCGGCGAGCGCCTGGCGGCCGGCGGCTGCCACCATGGCTGCGTTGTCCGTGCAGAAGCGGAGCGGAGGAATACTCAGACGGATCTGTGAGGCCTGTGCGGATTCGTGCAGCAGTGCGCGAAGTCGTGAGTTCGCCGACACGCCTCCGACGACTGCCAGTGACCGAATGCCCGTCTGCTGCACGGCCCTTAAAGCCTTGTCGATCAAGACCCTGACGATCGCCTCCTGGTAGCCTGCGGCCAAATCAGCTCGGCGGCGGACCCCTTCCATTTTGCCCATCGCCTGCAGTTTGTAGAGCAACGCCGTTTTCAACCCGCTAAAACTGAATTCCAAACTGCTTTTCTGGAGTGACGACCTTGGAAAAGAAATGGCGGACGGGTCGCCTGTCTGTGCAAGCCGATCGAGTGCCGGTCCGCCGGGAAATCCGAGGCCTAGCATCTGCGCACCTTTGTCGAAGGCTTCACCTGCCGCATCGTCTCTCGTGCAGCCCAGCAGGTGACTGATTCCCTCGGCGTCCCTTCGATACAAATGCGTGTGTCCGCCGGAAACCACCAGCACGATGCACGACGGCGGAAACTTTGGGTCTTCCAGCCAGGCGGAAGCGATGTGCGCTTCCAAATGGCTGACGCCCACGAGAGGAAGACCGAGCATGTAGGCCAAGGACTTGGCATAATTGAGGCCGACAATCAGTGCGCCGGCCAAGCCAGGACCTTGGGTGACGGCGATCCCGACGAGTGAGTCCCAAGCCACGTGCCCTTCCCCGACCGCGGCAAGGACCACTCGCTCAATCATCTCAATATGGGCACGAGAGGCCAGTTCAGGTACGACGCCGCCGAAGCGTTCATGGACGGCATGCTGGGAGGCAACGACGTTGGCCAGAACAGACCCATCCGCTCCAAGGATGGCGGCCGCGGTCTCATCACAGGAGGTTTCGATACCGAGGATGGGACCCTGTGATAGGGCGCGGAGGGTTTGGACGTTCATCCGATTCCAGGAGAAAAAACAATGCGACCCTTGCCGGAACTGAGACAAGGGTCGCAAGATGATGTGTCGAACAATGCGTGTCGTGCGTGCACGCCGGTCCGTCAGACCTCTGCCATGGCCTCCTGCTCGATAAACGTGGGGGCGCCATCGCGAAGCACGACGCGGATCTTGCGGCTCTCTTTGAAGCGGCCCCTGATCATTTCTTCGGAGAGCGGATCACCGATGGCACGTTGGATCGTCCTGCGCATCGGCCGCGCTCCGTAGAGCGGCTCGTAGCCTTCCTTGATCAGCCAGGCCTTGACCTCATCGTCGACCTCAATTTCGACACCCTTGTCGACGAGGCGCAGATTGAGCTCCCGCAACAGGATGTCCAGAATGCTCGTGAGGTGCGTCTTATCAAGCTGGTGGAAGACAACGATTTCGTCGACTCGGTTCAAGAACTCCGGGCTGAATTGGCGGCGCAGCTCTCCCAACACTTCTTCCTTCTTATGACGATCCTGCTCCGCGTCCGTGCTCTGGAATCCCAGACTGACGCCTTTCTGGATCATCTTGGTGCCGATGTTTGATGTCATGATCACGACGGTGTTCTTGAAATCGACCTTACGGCCCAGGCTGTCCGTCAGCACGCCATCATCCAATACCTGCAACAGGAGATTGAAGACATCGGGATGCGCCTTCTCGATCTCATCGAACAGCACCACCGAATAGGGCCGGCGGCGTACGCGCTCGGTGAGCTGTCCGCCTTCTTCATAACCGACATACCCGGGAGGCGCTCCGAACAATCGCGAACTCGTGAACTTTTCCTGGTATTCCGACATGTCGATGCGGATCAACGCATCTTCGGTGTTGAAGAGGAATTCAGCCAGTGTCCTGGCCAACTCGGTTTTACCGACACCCGTAGGTCCGAGGAAGATAAATGAGCCGATCGGCTTCTTGGCCTCTTTCAAACCGGCTCGTGAACGTCGGATGGCGCGGCAGACGGCCGAGATGGCCTCATTCTGGCCGACAACGCGCTTATGGAGGAATTCTTCCATGCGCAGCAGCTTGTTCGACTCTTCCTCTTCGAGCTTGAAGAGCGGAATGCCGGTCATCTTCGAGACGACATAGGCGACGTCTTCTTTGCCGATCGTCGGCTTCTGTTTCTCCTGATTCTTTTTCCATTCGCGCTTGGACTCGTCCAGCAGCTTGCGGAGCCGTTCCTCCTCTTCACGGTGCCGTACGGCCTCCTCGAAGTTCTGCATCGAGATCGCCAATTCCTTGTCGCGTGAGACCTTTTTGAGTTCCTGCTCCATCGCCTTGAGTTCGCCGGGCAGCGCGTATGTCTGGAGCTTTGCACGCGAGCCGGTCTCATCGATCAAGTCGATGGCCTTGTCTGGCAGGAACCGATCGGTGATGTACCGGTCCGACAGTTTGACTGCCTCGACGATCGCGTCCTCGGTGATCTCTACGCCGTGGTGTTCTTCATACCGGTCTCGGAGACCCTGAATGATGCGCACGGTCTCATCAAGGCTCGGCGGCTGAACATAGATCGGCTGGAATCGGCGCTTCAACGCCCCATCCTTTTCAATGTGTTTGCGGTATTCATCGAGTGTGGTCGCGCCGATGCATTGAATTTCGCCACGCGACAGCGCGGGCTTCAGCATATTGGACGCGTCGATCGAGCCTTCCGCCGCTCCGGCTCCCACCAACGTGTGCAATTCGTCGATGAAGATGATGATGTTGCCGGCCTGCACGATTTCTTTCATGACCACTTTCAGGCGCTCTTCAAATTGGCCACGGTATTTTGTGCCGGCCACCAAGGAGCCGAGATCCAGGGCAATGACCCGACGAGAGAGGAGATTGTCCGGAACTTCAGACTGCACGATGCGTTGCGCCAGTCCTTCGACAATGGCCGTCTTGCCGACCCCTGATTCGCCGATTAACACTGGATTGTTTTTGGTGCGGCGGCTGAGAATCTGTAGGACGCGTTCGATTTCGTCGGCACGGCCTATGACGGGATCCAGTTGACCTTCCTGGGCCATCTGGGTCAGATCGCGCCCGAACTCATCGAGTGCGGGAGTGTTGCTCTTGCGATCGCGTTCACGCGGCGCAGACTTCCGAAGGAAGGTGACTGTCAGTTGGCGCGCCGTCAAAAGATTGGCGCCGAGGCTGCGAAGGATCTTGCCACCGATGCCTTCCTCTTCGCGCAACAGCCCCAACAGAAGATGTTCACTCCCGATATGATTGTGGCCGAGCAACCGCGCTTCCTCCACGCCATATTCGATCACTTTTTTGACGCGGGGACTGAAAGGGATCTCTCCAAAGGTCATTGTCGTGCCGCCGCCGGGCAGGTTGCGCTCAATTTCCAATCGAATCTGCTCGGTCGAAAGGCCCATCTTTTTGAGAATCATCAAGGCGATGCCGTCGGATTCGCGAAGGATGGCTAAGACCAGGTGCTCGGTTCCGAGGTAATCGTTTTGATGACGCTCGGCTTCCTCTCGCGCCAGGATGATGATCTTCCGACCCTTGTCCGTGAATCGTTCGAACATCCTGCCTCCTAACTTGGTGGGGGACTTACTCTGACGGCGACTTGCGCAAACCCTTCGAAATATCTGGCCTAATTCTAACGAGAAGCTTTTTGACTGTCAAGGTTGCGAACAAATTGCTCGGCGATGAGATGTGCTCGTACAGAATTCAACTATGCATCGGCCAGCGGTTCGTTGACTTCATCAAACCCTCCCGATAGAATCCCGCACCTTTTAGCCGGATTTTTCATCGATTCCGTCAGGCCTGCCGCATGAAAAGCAAAAGCATCGGCATCTTAACTAAGCCTAAGTTCCCCGAAGTCAAGGCGACGGTTCATGCGGTTGTGAATTGGCTCCGGGACCGAAAGATCGATGTGATCTTGGACAATACGTCGGCCACGCTGTTGAACGAGCGCGGCGGCCTGCAGAAGACACAATTGGCTCAGAAAGCTGATGTACTTCTGATCCTTGGCGGTGACGGCACAATGCTGAATGCCGCGCGGTTGGCCGGTGAACGAAGCATTCCCATTCTCGGCGTCAATATGGGCGGCCTCGGTTTTCTTACGGAGGTTCGGCTCGAAAATCTCTACCCGTCCTTAGAACGTGTCTTCGCGAACGAATACGTGCTGGATGAGCGGTTGATGATCAGCTCTCACATCCATCGTCATGGGGAGACAGTGGCGCAAGGCGTCGTCTTGAACGACGTCGTCATCAGCAAAGGGACGTTGGCGCGGATGATTGAATTGCGGATCGCCATCCAGGGACAGTTTGTGACGAATCTAAGGGGCGATGGATTGATCATCAGCACTCCTACGGGGTCGACCGCCTACTCGCTCTCGGCCGGTGGTCCTATCATCAGTCCCGCGGTGCGGTCGCTGATTTTGGCGCCCATCTGCCCGCACACGCTGACCCATCGGCCCCTTATTGTGCCCGACGATGTGGAGATCGATGTGACGCTGACCAGCAAGGACGAAGGGGCGATGGCGACGCTTGACGGACAGGTGGGCGTCGCGCTGACACAAGGCGATACCGTTCTGTTGAGAGTCTCCGAACATCGGACGCTATTGATCCGGTTTCCCGAGAGCAGCTACTACGCCGTGCTACGGGAGAAACTGAAATGGGGAGATGGATAGCGCGAACGCCGGCAGTTAGGCTTTCACCCGTTCGATCAACGCAAGCATTTCCTGGTTGGTCACGAACTTAAATTCTCCGATGCAATCCGTTGGCCCCTTGTGACCCTTCTCTGCAGTTTCGAGGGCACGAAGTCCCCTCACATCAACGGGGCGGCTCTTGCGTTCCTTTAAGAGCGTACGCAACTTCTCGAGGACCGCGTTGGCCGGGTTGGCAGCCGTCTTAGTCGCCAGGTAGCGCAGAACGACCTCTGCGCACCAATCACCATCGCGTTTGGCCACGCCGACCAGTCCCTCGCTGGCCTTCCTTGCCCAACCGGCCAAAAACACCCCGTCCACAATTTTTCCGCTCGCTTCGTCATAGGCCTGGAACAAGGCGTCGTCCGGATCGTTGCTCGTTTTGTTGGGACAGGTCACATACACGCCCCCTTTATAAGGGAGGCCGACTGTCTCATCGACTTTGTCCCCGACGGCGAAAACCACCGAGTCGCATGGGAACTCATAGTAGTGCTTGAGTCCGACCGCGGCGGTATCTTCTCCTTTGGGTTCGAGCTTGTTGTCCTCCATTTCCAAGGCGCGAACCTGGTTGTGGCCGTCTACGAGGATGCGCTTCGGTGATGCGAGAAATCTGAATCCCATTTTCGTCTGGCTGACTGTGGGTTCACATTTCGTAAACTCTTCCAACAGTCCCTTCATGATCTCATCCGGATTCTGTCCGACTGCCACCAGGCGGTCCTTGATCCGGTCGAACTCCTTCTTGATGCCGTCCAGATCCATGTTCGCACAGATGGCGCGAATTTCCTTAGGGTTGTATTTCCGTTCCGCCGGACCTCGTCGCACGATAGCCGTGACGCGCTCAACTTTTTTATACCGGGTCAGCCAGTGGGCAATGTCGACCATGACGTCGCCGGCGCCGATGACGGCTACATGTTTGCCCATGTCAAAAGGACGATCGCCGAATCCAGGCAACCGGTTGAAGTGGTAGACGACGTCCTTGGCGTGATAGACGCCCTTCGCCGAGTCACCCTCCACACCAATGGCTTTCGTTCCCTGTGCGCCGATCGAAAACACGATCGCGCTGGCTCCCAGCGCACGAACGTCCTCCACGGTCAAATCTTTGCCCTTGCCGATGGAGACGTTCCCAAAATAATGGACATGCGGTTGGCCGAGGAGTTCCCAGTATTGCTTTCTGAGTCCCCCCCGTAATTTGAGCTTGCTGGGGAAGATGCCATATTCAGCGAGCCCACCGAATTTGATATCGCGGTTGAGAATGATGACTTCGTGGCCCGCCTTCCCTAACGCGGCGGCCACGGCCATGCCGGCAGGGCCCGCACCGGCCACAATCACCACATGCTTCTGTTGTGCGCTCATTCGTTTCCTGATTCCGGAGTGGAAAGTGACTAGAACCCCAACAGTTCCGCGGACTTTAGCATAGCCGTTTCAATACTGTCAAAACGAGAACTTCTGAGGTTTACCCTCCAGCACTTCCAACAGGACCGCCCGGTTCGGTCATTCGCCAAGGATCCAGCAATTCGTCAAGTTGTTTTTCCGGCAGCACTTTCTGTTCCTTCGCCACCTCCCGCACGGTCTTCCCTGACCGGTAGGCCTCCTTTGCCAGTTTGGCGGCGGCTTCATATCCGATTTCAGGGGCCAGCGCGGTGCACATGGCGAGACTCTCTTCGATGAGACTCTGGCAGCGTTCCTTGTTCGCCGTAATTCCCTCGATACACTTGGCAGCGAAATTGTCGGAGGCCGTTGCCAGTAGCTCGATCGATTGCAACAAGTTGTAGGCCATGACGGGAAGCATCACGATCAACTCAAAGTTCCCCGCTTGGCCGCCGATCGTCACCGTCACATCGTTCCCAATCACTTGCGCGCACACCATGGTTACCGACTCGGCAATGACGGGATTCACCTTCCCTGGCATGATGGACGATCCAGGTTGTGTCTCGGGCAGCTGAATCTCCCCAAGCCCGCATCGAGGACCGGACCCCAGCCACCGAATATCATTGGCGATTTTCATCAGACTGACGGCGAGGGTCCGTAACTCACCGCTCGCTTCAACCAGGGAATCCTGCGTTGACTGCGCTTCAAAATGGTTTGTCGCTTCTCTGAAGGAACAGCCGGTTTCCTGCGAGATCGCCGCCATCACCTTGGACGAAAACTCCGGATGGCAGTTCAAACCCGTGCCGACCGCGGTACCGCCCAAGGCGACTTCGCTCAAGGCTTCCTGTGCCCGCTTCATCCGTGCGATGCCCAACTCGATTTGTCGGGCATAGCCGCTGAATTCCTGACCCAGGCGGACGGGTGTGGCATCTTGCAGGTGGGTGCGGCCGATTTTGACGATCGCATCGAACTCCTTGGCTTTCTTCGCAAGCGCCCGATGCAAACGGGTCAGGGCGGGAAGGAGGTGATGTTGGATTGTTTCCGACGCGGCAATATGAATGGCGGTGGGAATCACGTCATTGCTGGATTGGCCGAGATTGACGTGATCGTTTGGGTGCACGAGCTTGCTGCCTCGGGCACCTCCCAACAATTCTGTGGCCCGGTTCGAGATGACCTCATTGGTGTTCATGTTCGTTGAGGTCCCCGAGCCGGTTTGGAACACATCGACGGGAAACTCCGCGTCAAGTTTCCCCTCCACGACTTCGGTTGCCGCCTGCTTGATGGCATCAGCCGGTTGCTGTGCCAATAACCCCAGAGACCGATTCACGGCGGCAGCGGCTCGCTTAATGAGACCCATGGCCCTGATCACGGACCGTGGCATACGCAGTGAACTGATCGGAAAGTTCTCGATCGCGCGCGCGGTCTGCACTCCATAGTAGGCGTTGGCCGGGACAGCCAACTCTCCCATCGTGTCGCGCTCAGTCCTGGTGCCGGCAGGCGCCGGGTGCTCCGGATGTGTCTTCATGCGGGCGGCTCCATGCGTGAAGGGCTATTCTTGTGCGGGCGTCATGATAAACTCAGGCCACCTGCTTCCACAAGGGTGAGAGTGATGGACGGCCCCCACCTCATCGTTGATGCCTGTCCCGGGTATAAAGGCGAGAAGACTCCCCGATCATTTACTCTCGAGGGCAAGACACTGCACGTGCAACACGTCGTGGATCGCTGGTACAGTGACACGCACAGCTATTTCCGAGTCACTGCGAGCGACGGTCAACGATACGTGTTGCGGCTGGACTTGGACGAGGACTGTTGGGAACTGATCATGCTCGAGCGCCGGTTAGACTAACGGGGGCGCCAGGATGCAAGAAGGCCCGCTTCGGCGGGCCTTCACGTGGGTCCGATGAGAGAGGTGATTAGGCGACTTTCACGTCGATCGCTTTCGGCTTCACTTTTTCCGACTTCGGCAGGTGGAGATTCAACACGCCATCTTTGTATTCGGCTTTGACAGAACTCTCATCGACCGATTCCGGCAGTGTGAAGCTCCGGACGAAGCTTCCGTAGGAGCGTTCTACGCGGTGGAACCTTTTACCCTTTTCCTCCTTCTCCTGGCGACGTTCTCCCTGGAGCGTGAGCACGCCGTTTTCAACGGTGACTTTGACGTCCTCTTTCCGCACTTCGGGCAGTTCCGCCTTGATGAGGTACTCCCCTTCTGTTTCGCTGATGTCAACGGTTGGCATCCAGTCGGCCACCGTGAGATTTTCCTTCCCGCTGTTGCGTAATGACGGACGCGAAAAGACGCGATTCAACCGTTCTGACATGTCTTCGAGTTCACGAAATGGATCCCAACGTACGAGTGTCATGATCAACCTCCTTCATAAAACAACGAGCTTTTTTATTGTCTGTATTGACGCGGCGTCGAGAGCGCTCTTACGACTGGGAGGTAATCCTGTTCACCCGCAAGTCAAGGGGGAAGGGTTCAACACGCTAGCGCTGGTCGAGGGGAACATAGGGACAATCATGCTCGCCTGCATAAATCTGGTCGGGGCGAAAGAGTTTGTTTTCTCTGAGCTGTTCCAGCCAATGGGCAAGCCAGCCGGAGACTCGGGCCATGGCAAATATCGGTGTAAACAGATCCGTATCGATGCCCATCTTCTCGTAGATAATCCCTGAGTAAAAATCTACATTGGGATGGACGGCTTTCCCCTTAAACAATTCGCCCGCTCTCCGTTCAACGCGCAGCGCGATGTCGTATAGCTGGGAAGTGCCGCAGGTTTGGAAGAGGGTTTCGCAAAGGCCCTGTAAGATTGTCGCGCGCGGGTCTTTCACTTTATAGACTCGGTGTCCAAAGCCCATAAGCTTACGCTTGTTGCGTAGCTGCTCTTCCACATAGGAGGCTGCCTGATCCGCTGTCCCGATCTTCTTCAGCATCTCCACGACTTCTTCGTTTGCGCCCCCGTGCAAGGGCCCTTTCAGCGCGCCGATCGACGAGGCGACGACCGTGTACGGGTCGGCCAACGTGGAGGCCGTCACGAGACCCGTAAAAGTTGAGGCATTCATCGTGTGCTCGGCGTGCAGGATGAGGCAATCGTCGAAAATGTCGACCCACAGTGGATGCGCCGTCGTTTCGGTGAGCATGTAGAAAAAGTTTTCACTGAAGCCCAGCTCGTCTCGCGGGGCGATAGTATCGTCCCCGCGGCGGAGCCTCGCCCAGGCTGCGACGATTGTGGGAAGTTTGGCGATTAACCGCACCGCCGACCAGTAATTGTTCTCCATATCTGTGACATTGCGGCCGGGATAGAACATCCCCAGCGCAGCCACTGCCGCTTGCAGGGCATCCATTGGATGGCCCTGCTCGGGGAGACATTTCATGAGATCTATGATCGAGTATTTGAGGCGCCGATGAAGAGCAATATCTTGTTCCCATCTTGCGAGTGCGGAGCGTGTTGGCAGATGGCCGAAGAGAAGTAGGTACGTGGTTTCCAGGTATGACGAGCGCTTGCACAGCTCTTCCACGCGGATGCCGCGATATTCAAGGACGCCACGTTCCCCGTCGACGTCGCTGACGGCAGATTTGGCGGCAGGAATTCCGGCAAGGCCCGGCATGAAATCATGCGGCATGAACAAACTCCCACCCTACTCTGCCTACTTCCCACGAGCGAAGCAAGCGTTTGGCGAGATCTCATCGCGATGTTGATCGCGACCTTGAAATGGTATGACTCGGTTGGCATACTGGCTTCGATGAGTTCGCCGCGCACCATCAAACGCAAACGCCTCCTGCCGTTTCCTATTGGCGCCAAACTGGTCGTCCGGATTGCCGTCCCCCTGTGGGCTTCAAACGCAGTGATCCCTTACAGTCGCCGGCTCCCGCGAAGCCGCCGGAAGCTAAGACGCTCAGTCATGGCGGACCTGGACCCGCTCGGTAGGCGTCGCCATCGCTTGGAGAACCGCATCGCACTCTCTGGAGAAGGATGAGGCGAGGACGGGCATGAAGGGGTTGTGTGGGGTGGCGGTCCTGCTCGCATTCGTCATTGGAGCGGGCCTGGCAGGGCATGCGGAGGAGGAGCTGCTCATCTTTGCCGTCGTCAGTGAAGTACCCAAGGACAAATCCCGCGTCGCGGTCAAAGCCTCTGTCAACGATGTCGCCACGGATACCAAGCTCATTGCGTCCGACGCCATTCTGAACAATCTGATCTGGAAAAAACTGGAGATCTGTCACGCGATGCGCGTGGAAGGGACGAAGACACCGGAGGGATATCGCGTCGTCACGGTGCGGATTATCGATGCGAGCATGCTTCCCATGTCGCTGCAGTCGTTTGCAGGAGATTGCTTGATCAAGAAGGCCATCGAGGTGGCACCGCTCGTTGATTGACATCAGCAGGCAGGGCTCTGAAGGCGGCTAGCCGCGGCACTCTGGGCAGGTCGTCGGCTCCGTGTCCGATTCGCACTCGCCCGACGTCAGCGGAAAGAGTTGTTGACAGTGAGTGCAGGAACGGATTTCGAAATAGGCGGTTCCATCCGGATCGATGTCCGTCGGGAGAAGCAGTTCGTAGGGGTCATACCCGATGGCCACACCGTCGCCAAATTTCACCACGGCAAGGCGATCGTTGAAGACCTCGAAGGTGGCTTCCTGTCCCTTGCGTTCGAGCACGTGGCCCATGACAAACACCGGTTGTCCCTTTCGCTTCGTGCGAAGATCGCGCAGAGAATGCTGCGTGGGGCTGGCACAAGCGAAGTGGCCGCTGGAACTTGTTCCTACCGTTGGCATCGTGGGCGTTGGGACGTCAGTGTGACCGATGGCAACGTGTACCATAGGAAAAAAAAAGACGTCAAGGCATCAATTCGAGGTGCAAAGGAGTCTGCATGTCTAAACTGACCATCTATCAGAAACCGACGTGTTCCACGTGCCGGCAGGCGGTGCAATTGCTCAGGGAGAGCGGCATGCCGTTCACCACTGTCAATTATTACGAAGAGCGGTTTACAAAATCGCGGCTGACAGCGCTGTTGAAGAAGGCCGGATTGTCGCCGCGCGACATCCTCAGATCAAAAGAAGATCTCTATAAGAAATTGGAGCTTGCGAAGATCACGCTGTCCGACGACGCCTTGATCGACCTGATGGTGGAGCATCCGGATTTAATTCAACGTCCGATTGTCGAGAAGGGTGAAAAGGCTTGGCTGGCCAGGCCGGCTGATCGTGTGAAGGAGCTGTTGTGAGAGCTTTTAGGATTCGCTGCCGGTGCTGACAGGAGCCGGATATCGAGACGACCGTCTAAATGATGCCACCGCAACTGGCCCGCGCTTCACGACATTCCCGCCTCCCGCCTTGGCCTCGTACAGCGCACGATACGCCGCCTTGATCACCATGCTGAGTGTGGTTCCCTCCGTGGCGGAGTCCGCCACCCCGACACTGGCCGTCATCGAAAGTTCCTGGTCGTTCCGGCCCGGCGTAGCAGCGCCCCTGGTGTTGTCCCAGACCCGCTGGCCGTCGCGTAGATACAGAGCGGTCGACTCCAGACTCTTCCTGATGTGCTCCAACTCGACGAGTACTTCCACTGCCGACTGACGGGAAAACAGCAAGGTCAGTTCCTCTCCGCTCACGCGGAACACCCGGCCCGCTCGACAGCCAGCCTGGACTTTGGTCGCAGCCAACTTGAGGATTTGTTCAACGACGCGTTTACCGTGGGTCCCGGCATACGTTTTCAGCTGATCGATGGCCAATACCGCCATGGCAAACTGTCCGCCCAGTTGGGCCGTCGCTTCCTCGTACGCGATCCGCCCTGGGATGCCGGTCAGTGCATCGCGGTAGGTCTGCTGATAGGAGGCCTGCACAAGGGACAAGAACAAGATGAGCCCGGCGGTCGCGAAGAAGTTCGTCGGCCGCCATCCGAACTGCGTGCCATGGTACGCGAGAAATACAGCCGCCAATCCCCACGTCGCGCCTGCATCCATCGGATGCCGTCGCAGCACAAAGCGTACGAGGTGCATCAGGCCGGAGATGAGAAACACCAACAGGGCTGCTTGAGGAACCGGAGTCCAAGACGCCGACCAGGCGGGAAGGTAATCCGTTTGAAGCGCCAAGGCCATGTCCTGGTTGGTGGGGTCGCAGAGCCACAGCACGACGAAGGGCTGAACCAGAAATAGCAGCACGGGCACAGCTCCACGGAGGCTGCCAATCGCCTCTTCCTTAAGGATGGAGAACGCCAGGAAATTGAGTGGCAGGAGAAACGTCGTCGCAGCAAAGATCGTGTGCGAGACCGATGCGTAGTTAGTATCGAGTGGCCATGTGACCAGGGCTTGGCTGGCAAAGGTCAGGCTGAGAAGCGAAAGCAGCATTCGAGTGCTGGCAAAGTACCAGCCGAAGACGAGACCAAACGTCAATGCGAGGTAGGGTAGCGCTGCGACAGGACCCTGGCACCAGACAGGCAGCCCATGGGGACGTAGAAACCCAAGTGCTGCCACGAAGAGCAGCCCACCTGGAAACACAAACGTCAACAGCAGTTGTAGCAGGCGATACAGCATTCTCGCAGCTTAGAATCCTCCACGTGCGAGTTCTGTACCAAAAACGCATTGGGAGGTATTGCCTCAGTCTATGCGGATTGATCAGGAAGCTCGCCCGTTTCCAGTCCGCCGTTGCGCAGAACCTATGACGGCGCGGCCCTCGCAGTGCAGGTTTGTCATCGCGAGCGGTAACTTTTGAACAGATGCGGGCAGAGGTCGGATACTACTGCGGGTGTGGCGCGGGATCACCTGACATGCGCAACATCCCTTTCTCAGGGTCTACAGACACTCTCACCTTGCCATCCAGAATTTGTACAAGCAGATCACCGATCAATTCACGCCGCCATCCACGCAAGACCGGCAGGTCCGGGATTTTGTGCTTTTCCTTGGCTTCGACGAGAGCCTGAAGGTCACCACTCGTGGCCAACAGAGTGGGGGCGATTTCGGCATCGGCCGCGCGAGCCTTAAGGACCGCCTGAAGCAGCTCAACCAGTCCGATCGATTCCGGTTCAGGTTTGCGGTCCCGCGGCACCTGCGGCCACGCAGACGGCGGCAGCGCCAGAGATGCCGTGATGGTTGCGATCAGTTGCTCACCGTTGCGGTCAATTTCACCACCGTGCAATCCGCGGAGGCCGCGCAGTTCTTCCACAGTCGCTGGCGGATGCCGCGCGAGCTGCAACAAGACCTCATCGCGCATCACGCGCCCCCGCGGGACATTACGTCGCCGGGCTTCCGTTTCACGCCACGCAGCGAGATCCCGTAGAATGGCGGCGTGTTTTGGTTTGAGACTGTCCCATCCTCTGATTCGCTGGTAGCGGTCGAGAGGATCCTTGCTTTTTTCTGTCACGGCGGTTTCCAACCGTGAGAACTCCTCTCGGACCCATTCGGTGCGTCCGAGCGCATGCAGGCGCTTCTGCAGATGCGTATGGAGGGGGAGCAAGAACTGCACGTCTTCCGCCGCGTAAGCGATTTGATCGGTCGAGAGAGGACGAGCGCTCCAATTGGTAAATGTATGTGCTTTCGCGAGTTTGGTGCCATGGATCCGCTGCACCAGATTGGCATAAGCGACTTGGGCGCCGAATCCCAGCATGGCGGCGGCAATCTGGGTATCGAAAAACGGCTTGGGAATTTGGCCAGCGTGCAGCGCAAACAGATCGAGATCCTGGCGGCCTGCATGGACGATCTTTTCCACGTGCGGATCGCAGATCAATTCCCAAAACGGAGCCAGAGAGCCGTTGGCCTGGACGGCTGGAAAATCAATGACGGCCGAAATGTCCTGAGCGGCCACCTGAATGAGTTCCAGTTTTGGAATGAAGCTGTCTTCGCCGACGAATTCCGTATCCAGGCCCAACCGCCGGCTCGACCGTAATTGCCGACAAAGCGTCTCCAGCGCTGCGCCGTTGGTGATGTACTGTTCCTGCAAAGGAGTGGTCACAGGATGTTTACTCGGCTGGACTGAACGGACGATCGGGCGGCCGCATGGGCTCTGTATTGCTGAGGCTCAAGTATTCCTTCAAGAATTGATAGGCTTCGAGCATGCGCCGCAATTCTGGTTCGGAGCTGCGGTCCCCCTGATTGGCATCCGGATGAAGCAGCTTCGCCTTCTGTCTGAACGCGGCAGTCACATCGGCCAGGGAGCTGCCGAACTCGACCCCCATGATCGCATAGGCATCCACTGCATTATTAACGCTCCCGGCGCTCTGCGACAGGTCCCCCCCGCCCCCGCTGGCCGCCTTCAACATGTCGGCAAGGCTGATGCGCCGTCGGCGGCGCCTTGGCCGCTCACGGATCTCGCTGTCAAGATCGTCCCAACGGTCTTCGACGAATTCCAGTCTCGATTCCAGTCGCATGGCTCCGGACAAATCGCAGATTTGCTCGAGCTCTTCCTCAATCTGTAACAGGGACTTGATGATTTCGTCGAGTCCCTGCTCGACTCGAAAGTAGCTATCGACACGCTCCTCCATCATCGTGTCGACGGCGACTTCCATGCTGTCTTCAGTCTTCGAGCGCAGGGACCCGATTCGTTTGTGCATGCCGCTTCGGAACTTCATGTACTTGCTGGAGGAAAAGGGCATCGACGTCTGCACTCCCGGGGCTCGCGGCATTGTAGCATAGGCCCACAGTAGCGCTGAAGGGTGCGGTGATGCGAAAGCAAGTGGCGATCGAGGCGGCAGTTGGGATTATCCGGTCGGGCGTTCCTCGGACAGTTTCAACCGCCGGCGGGCAGCGCCGCTGGTGTGTGCAGCTGCTGCGACGGCCCGTGATACCCGCGGCACCACGTCCTTGTCGAAGATGCTGGGAATGATGTAATCCTCGCTCAGCGCGGCCCGGGGAATCGTTTCCGCCAATGCGCGCGCGGCTGCGAGTTTCATCGATTCGTTGATTTCAATCGCCTGCACGTCGAGCGCCCCGCGGAAGATGCCGGGAAATGCCAACGCGTTGTTGATCTGGTTAGGAAAGTCCGAGCGTCCCGTGGCAAAGATCCGGCAGTGTGAAAGCGCCAGTTCGGGAGAAACCTCTGGGTCCGGATTCGCCATGGCAAAAACAATGCGGTCAGGAGCCATGAGATCCAAATCCTCGGCGCTGAGGAGATTCCCGACCGACAGCCCGATGAACACGTCGGCATGCTTTAACGCGTCACGCAACGTCCCGTGTGGTTGATGCGGCGTCAGACAGGCCGAGAGGTCGGTCCGACACGCACGAAGATGGGCGGGGTCGCCTTGGAGGATGATGCCTTCTTTGTCGCAGCCGATCAAATGCGAGACGCCGGCGGCCAACAGGATGCGGCAACATGCGGTACCGGCTGCCCCGAGTCCGTTGACGACGACGCGGACCTGATCCATCGGTTTATTGATCACCGTCAACGCATTCGTTAAGGCCGCCAGCAGGACCACGGCAGTGCCGTGCTGGTCGTCGTGCATGACCGGAACATCAAGTGAAGCCTTCAGGCGGCGTTCGATATCAAAACAGCGGGGGGCACCAATATCTTCGAGATTGATCGCACCGAACCCCGGTGCAATCGCCTGCACGGTACGAACGATTTCGTCGGGGTCTTGAGTGGCGAGACAGATGGGCCACGCGTCGATCCCCGCCAATTCTCTGAACAGCATCGCTTTTCCTTCCATGACGGGCAATGCCGCCTCTGGGCCCAGATTCCCCAATCCCAGCACGGCTGAACCGTCGGTGATGACCGCGACGCTGTTGCTCTTCGTCGTAAAGGCGAACGCTTTGCTTTTGTCGCTGGCGATGGCCTGAGCGACACGTCCAACCCCGGGCGTATATACCATTGAGAGGATGTTGCGTGTGGTCAGCGGGAGTTTGCTTCTGACTTGGATCTTGCCCCCGAGATGCAACAGGAAGATGCGATCTGACGCGGAAAGGACGGTGACATCGGGAATGTCGTTGAGCCGTGCCAACACCCGCTCGCCATGCGCTTCATCGCGCACGTCGAAGGTGACGTCTCTCACCATGTGCTCTGCGGTGGCCGACGCCAGGTCGACGGCGCCGAGGTTGGCCCCTTCTTCCGCGAGCGCCGAAGCGACCTTCGCAAACATCCCTGGTTTATTCGCGAGTTCAAGCCGAACCGTGAGGCGATAGTTTGAGTATGGACCGATGTCGTTCATGTCGCCAGCTCCGAAGGCGCTCTCATAACCATATCATACAGTTGAAGGGAGGACGTCCGTCTGGGGCCTCAGAGGACGAGCCAATTTGACAATCGAAACGGGAATTAGGTACGTTCTCGGCGTTTGCCTGATTGTCAGGTAAATAACCTATTTACTTATTCCAAGGGGGAAGACATATGACGCGCGTGTTCATTACAGTCATGGCAGTGGCAGTGGCGGTTTCGTTTAGCGCTCCTTCATTCGCCGGTGAGGAGAAGAAGGAGAAGAAGGATGAGAAGAAGGGCGGCCAGGTCCTTGTGTACGGCGATGAGACGAAGGACAAGAAGGATGAGAAAAAGCCCGGCCAAATGGACGAGCCGAAGGAACAAAAGAAGGACGAGAAGGGCAAGTAAGCATCCCTGGCGTCTGGGAGAATCCATGAAAGGTCTACGACATGGGTCGTAGACCTTTTTTGTTTCGTGGAAGGCCGCATTGACCCGTTTCGGAGCAGGGTGCTACCGTGACTCATGTCTTCGACCTTCACGTCTTCCCGTCAGCCTAATCGCCTGATTCACGAGACCAGCCCCTATCTCCTCCAGCACGCCCACAATCCAGTCGAGTGGTATCCCTGGGGGCCAGAAGCGCTAGCGGCGGCCAAACAAAGAAACTGCCCGATCCTCTTGTCCATTGGCTATTCCGCCTGCCACTGGTGCCATGTCATGGAGCGCGAATCGTTTGAAAACGAAGCGATCGCGGCCTTGATGAATCGGTGGTTCGTCTGCGTCAAGGTCGATCGGGAGGAACGTCCGGATCTCGATGAGATCTACATGGCCGCCACTGTGGCCATGAACCAAGGGCAAGGGGGCTGGCCGATGACGGTCTTTCTCACACCGGAACAACAGCCATTTTTCGCCGGCACGTATTTTCCTCCCGAAGGTCGCTGGGGCCGTCCGGGGTTTCCGGATCTCCTGAAAAAAATTGCCGACGCGTGGAACCGAGATGCCAATGGGCTGCGGCATCAGGCGCAGGATCTCACGGCTCGGCTACAGCGTGAATGGCAGAGGCCGGCGCCGGTATCGGTCGGTGAGCAGGTCTTGGACACTGTGATTTCTGAGTATCGACAGGATTTCGACCCCCGCTTCGGGGGCTTCGGTACCGCGCCAAAATTTCCTCCCGCCGCGGGTCTCTCTCTCCTCCTACGATGCTTCCGGCGCACCGGCGATCCCATCGCGTTGCAAATGGTCAAAACCACTCTGAACGCCATGGCGGAGGGTGGCATCTACGATCACATCGGCGGCGGCTTCGCGCGGTACTCGACGGACGAGCGATGGCTCGTGCCTCACTTCGAAAAAATGCTCTATGACAATGCCTTGCTTGCGAGAACCTATCTCGAAGCGTTTCAAGTGACCGGCGAGGCGGCCTACCGGGATGTCGTGATTGACGTGCTCGATTACATACGAGGCGAGATGACGGATCCGCTGGGAGGGTTTTATAGCGCCACCGATGCGGATTCCGAAGGCGAGGAAGGGAAGTTTTTTGTCTGGACGCCCGGAGAGGTCGCACGAGCTCTCGGCAACGAGGAGGACGCCCGCCGGATTTGCGCCTGCTACGACATTTCGGCCCAAGGAAATTGGGAGCACAAAAGCATTCCCAACCGACTGCGACCGTTCGACGCCGTGTGCCGGGAGCTGAATATAACCGCGGATGAGCTCAAGGACACGATACGTCGTGTGCGGCCTCTCCTGTACGAGGCTCGCAAACAACGGGTGCCGCCGGGCCTCGACGATAAGATCATTACAGCGTGGAACGGCATGATGATCTCGGCCATGGCGGAAGCCGCTCGCGTCTTGGACCGGTCCGATTATCTGGATGCGGCACAGACGGCTGCAGATTTCCTGTTGCGTGCGCACCGGAAGGACGATGATCGCCTGTATCGAACGTCCCGCAATGGGCGCGCGCATCTCGAGGCCGTGCTGGAAGACTACGCGTTTCTCGGGGAAGGCTTGGTTCATCTCTATGAAGCCGGCGGAGACGACCGGTATCTTGATGCGGCCCGCCACTTCGCGGAACGCCTGATCCGCTCCTTTCAGGATGCCGAGCAAGGAGGGTTTTTTACAACGGCCAAGGAGCATGAGATGCTCATTGTCCGCGGGCGTGAAGGCGCCGATGGAGCGACGCCAAGCGGGAACGCCGTCGCGGCGATGCTCCTGGCTCGGTTGTCATTTCACCTGGATCGCGCCGATTTTCGCGAGGCGGCCATCGGAGCGATCCGGGCCTACGGCAGGCACCTGACCCGATACCCGCGCGGGTTCGCCAAGAGCCTGGCCGTCGTCGACTTTCTCACCGAAGGTCCCATCGAATTGGCACTGGTCGGAGAACAGAATGATCCTAACTTTTCGGCCATCCAAGGCGCGATGCGAACGGCGTACCTCCCAAACCGCATTATCGCCGTCACTCATCGTTCGGATGGAGGGTCCGCTCATCCGCTACTTGCCGGGAAACAGACAGTGGGGGGGCGGTCGGCGCTCTATGTGTGCCGGAACTTCTCGTGCCAACAACCGTTGACCGATGCCGTGGCCGTCGCTGAAGCGCTACGTGAATCCTCCACGCGGTCTTCCCGGACGGTCGCTGGGCTGAAACTGCAGGGACGGCTGCTTGACGGCCGTGCTACCGTAGAAGGCACGGCGCGATATGCCGCGCGTGTTGTCAATGTCCCGCGCCCTGACGGACGTTTCGAAAATGGTTTTAGGCGGTTCGGCAAGACGGCCCTCACGGGATCTCGACTCGGATTCGGTGGCTATCGAATCGACGGCACTGATCCAGAGTACGCGACCGCCCTCAGCACCGCATTCGCATCCGGCGTGAACGTCGTCGATACCTCCACCAATTATATGGACGGTGAAAGTGAACGCCTGGTGGGGTCGGTCCTCCGCGGTCTCGTGGCCAAGGGTGACCTCGCGAGAGATGAAGTCATCGTCGTCTCGAAGATCGGCTATGTGCAGGGACACAATCTCAAGGAGGCCGAATCCCGGGAACGAGCGGGACGCCCCTACCCTGAGATGGTGAAATACGGCGAGGGCATTTGGCACTGCATCCATCCGGAATTTCTTGCTGATCAACTCGATGCCTCGCTCGACCGCTTGGGCCTGGCCACTCTTGATGTCTGTTTGTTGCACAATCCGGAGTACATGTTGTCTGAAGCTGTACACCAAGAGGAAGGCAACGTGGTGGAGCTGCGAAAGCGGTTCTATGCTCGCATCGAACAGGCATTCGCCTATTTAGAAAACCAGGTGGCTGCTGGCCGCATCGGTTGGTACGGAGTGTCGTCAAACAATGTAGGACGAGATGCCGACGATCCTGAATCGACGTCATTGTTCCAGTTCGTCTCGGCGGCCACCCGCGCGGCCGAATCGTGCGGAACGTCACAACATCACTTCGCGGTGCTGCAGTGTCCGATGAATCTGTTCGAAAGCGATGCCTGGAGCCGACCGAATACCGGACCGCGAGATGAGACGACCGTCCTGGAGCTGGCGCAGCAGGACGATCTCGCCGTCCTCGTGAATCGGCCGCTCAATGCCATGCCGTCCTCTCGTGGCGGCATGCTCCGTCTGGCGGATGTTCCGTTGGAAGGAGAAACTGGAAACATCGACGAGGCATTGCGTGCTGTCGCTGATCTGGAAGAGGAATACCGATCTAAGCTGGCCTCGGCCATTCCGCACGCCGGGAAAGGGCTGCACCCGAAAGAGTTTTTCAACTGGGCGGAAGAACTGGCTTCGGTACGGGGCCGTCTGCAAGGATTGGAGCATTGGGAACAGATCGAACATCAGATGATCGCTCCGCACGTGAACCAGGTCCTGCAGGCGATCCCTCGCATGCTTCAAGGAACAGCGGCCGAACAGTGGGAGGCGTGGAGAAGCCGGTACATCCCACGGTTTTTAGCCTTGCTCGGGATGTTGCGCCGTAGGGCTGCCGAGAACAGCCGTGCACGGACACAGCAAGTGGCCGCAGTGATCGATCCTCTGCTCCCCGACTCCAAACGAACGGAATCGATGTCGCGGAAGGCCTTGTGGGTGCTCACCAGCACGCCCGGCGTCACTTGCGTGCTCAACGGGATGAGAACCGTACGGTATGTCGAAGATTCGACCGCGGTGCTGGGTTGGAAGTCTTTGGATGATCCCGGGCGCGTCTACCGGGCGGTTGGGCACTTGACTGAACTGTGACTACCTTGTCGTGCCTATCAAGCTTTGCCACGAGCGCAGCACCCCGCTGACCCACGACGGCTGAGCGGCGGGCCCGCTGCTGGCTGACCATCGTTTCGAACTGAGGTGTTGAATGCGCTGTGCGACATCTCGGTAATCGGGATCTTCTCGTCTGATCCACCGGTACGCTTCGAGTGTTTCCTCCATGCGCCCCAACACTTCGAGCGAGCGGCCGAGTACGTAGAGAATCTGTACCTTTTCCTTCGTTGACCCGGAGGAGGATTTGAGCGCTTTTCGAAACGCCGCCACGGCCTCTTCCTGCTGGCCCCTCGATTTATGGCACAGGCCGATCTGGGCATAGGCTTTTAGCGCATACCCACTGTCGGCCGCCGCCTGTTCGAACTCCTCGATGGCCTGTTTGAACAACCCGGCTTTCCTCAGCACCAGGCCACGTTCATAATTCTCGGCCGCATTCATCCCTGATGTCATTGGTCCCTAGAGGTGAGGGGTGACGTAACGTTCTGCCTTCCTGGCCAGGCGTGAGCAAAAGGCAGGCCACACGCAGGCAGGAAGGCCGGCTTTATGTGTCAATGGCTTAGAACGAACGGCGAAAGCGACAGGTCGGTTGGCGGCATCGGAGGAACACTAAAAGTGCACTTCCCGTAATTTCTCACGGTGGGCGTGAAACCAGGCGATCGTCTTCTTGAGCCCGTCACGAAGAGTATGCTTGGCTTGGAACCCGATCGTCTGCTTGATACGGCTCACATCCAGGCATCGCCTGGGCTGACCATTCGGTTTGGTCTTGTCCCAGGCGATCCGGCCCGTGTATCCGACTTCCGTAGCGATCATGGTCGCAAGACCGTTAATGCTGATCTCCTCCCCGGTTCCTAAGTTGAGCGGTCGGGAGTCTTCGTACTGTTCAGCGGCGAGAAGGATGCCCTCCGCGGCGTCCTCGACATAGAGGAATTCCCTCGTAGGTGTTCCGTCACCCCACAAGACAATCTCCGATGCTCCTGTATCCCTGGCTTCCACGCATTTTCGGATGAGTGCCGGGATCACGTGCGAGGTTTGAAGGTCGAAATTATCGTGGGGTCCGTACAAATTCACCGGGAAGAGCACGATTGAATTGAATCCGTACTGTTGCCGGTACGCCTGTGATTGGACGAGCATCATTTTTTTTGCCAGGCCGTAGGGCGCATTGGTTTCCTCCGGATAGCCTGCCCAAATATCATCTTCTTGGAAGGGAATCGGCGCAAACTTGGGGTAGGCGCAAATCGTGCCGATGGCGACCAATTTGCCGAGGCCGCGCTGACGGCCGATTTCGATGAGCTGACTGCCCATCATGAGATTCTCGTAGAAAAATCGTCCAGGGTTGGCTTGATTGGCGCCGATCCCTCCCACGCGTGCGGCGAGATGGATCAGGACATCCGGCGTCGTGTCGGCATACAGGCGACGCACCGCTTCCATCTCGACGAGGTCGTAGTCTCGGCTCCGTGGCACGATGATCTGGCGGCATCCTTTCGTCCTGAGTTGCTCCACGACAAACGAGCCCAAGAACCCCGCCCCGCCCGTGACCACCACTCGCTTGTCCGACCAGAACGATGCCATGGCTACGGCTTCCCGTTCACCCCTTCCAATCGTTCACGCTCAGCGGCGACATCGGCATCCACCATCATATTGATCAATTCATGGAAGCCGATCTTGGGCGCCCATCCGAGTTTCCGCTTCGCCTTGCTGGCGTCCCCGATCAGCAGATCCACTTCCGTCGGACGGTAGTAATTCTGGTCAATCTTGACGTACGGCTTCCAATCGAGCTGGACGCGGTCAAAGGCGAGTTCCAGCATCTCTCGAACGCTGTGGGTTTCACCGGTGGCGATCACATAGTCGTCGGGAGCATCGGCTTGCAGCATCAGCCACATCGCTTCGATGTAATCGCCGGCATATCCCCAGTCGCGCTTGGCGTCCAAGTTGCCGAGATAGAGATCGTGCTGAATGCCCAGTTTGATGCGCGCCGCCGCCTTCGTGATCTTTCTGGTCACAAACGTTTCTCCGCGGCGCGGCGATTCATGGTTGAACAGAATGCCATTGCACGCAAAGAGATTGTACGCCTCCCGATAGTTGACCGTGATCCAATACGAATACACTTTTGCTGCGCCATAGGGGCTGCGCGGATAAAACGGCGTCGTCTCCCGTTGAGGGACTTCGAGGACCTTGCCGAACATTTCGCTCGAGGAAGCCTGGTAGAACTTGGGCTTCAGGCCTGATTCACGAATGGCTTCGAGCAGGCGAATGGTGCCCAGTCCGGTGATCTCTCCGGTATATTCCGGAATATCGAAGCTCACGCGCACGTGACTTTGTGCGCCGAGATTGTAAATTTCATCCGGCTGAACGGTTCGCAAAATTCGGTTCAGCGAACTGGCATCGTTGAGATCCCCATAGACCAGGTGCAAACTCCGCTGGGGCACATGGGGGTCCTGATAGATGGGGTCGATACGTCCAGTGTTGAAAGAGCTCGAACGTCGGATAATCCCATAGACCTCGTAGCCTTTCTTGAGGAGAAATTCGGACAGATAGGACCCGTCCTGGCCGGTAATGCCGGTGATCAACGCTTTCTTCACGTTCCGCACCTCCACAAGAAGAGCTGAATTGCTGGGCGAAATTATGGAACGATTGCGAGGGATTGTCTACTTACTCATGCATCTCTTGCCTGTCGCTCTAGATCCCCTGTGTGACCATCGTGTTCTCTCGGTTCTCTCTTCCAAAAGGCCACCATCTATTGCGCCTCTCCAGTGAGCGCATTACAATAGCCCACGATGCACGCCCGACCATCGGAGCCATTCCCGCGATGACGCCTCGTCGCGCGATCATACTCGTGTTTATGCTCGGCGTGACGTTTTTGATCGCTCACACGATCAATGCCGTCATCGCCGAAGCCTTGTTCCTCCCTTCAGGGGTCGCGTTGCCGCGGGCAGTTGACCAGGACAGTTCGGTGACCCAGTCGCCGTCGGCTCTCGCCGAACATGTGCGCATGAGCGGGCTGTTTCCGCTTCCGCCAGATCCGGTCAACGTTGCCGAGGGCGTGATGTCTGGAGGTCCGGGAAGTGCCCCCATGCGGCAACCCTTAAACCTCGCATCAAAGCTGAAATTGCTTGGAGTCGTCGTCGGAGAGCGAGGCGGCGTCTCAGCCATCATCGAAGAGTTGGTAAGCAAGCGACAATTGTTCGTCCGGCTCCACGAAGAGATCCCGGACATCGGCGAGATTGCTGACATCCAACGAAGCGGTATTCTGGTTCGGCAGGGCACTCAACAGGAGTTCTTGCCATTATCCACCGGACTGGAGAGTCCGCCGACCGCGCAGGTCGTGTCAACCGGTCCTCCAGCGGCGGTCGCCGGAGGTCAGATCAAGAAAGTTCTCGATCGTCGCGAAGTTGAACAGGCCTTGAATGATCTCCCCAAGCTGTTGTCGCAGGCCCGTGCCGTTCCCGTCTTGGCCAACGGCGCCATGACCGGCTTCCGCTTGGACTACATTGCCAAGAACAGCTTTTACGAGAAGATCGGGCTGCAATATGGCGATGTCTTGAAGCAGGTGAATGGGGTGGAAATCAAAGATCCCGGTACCATGCTGTCATTATTTCAACAACTTCGCAACGAAAAGTCCGTCAAACTCGACATCTTACGCAGTAATCAGCGTACGACCATGATGTTCGACATTCGTTAGCCGTCGGATATCGAGGTCTTCCTCTCATCCGCGCCCACATCACTCGCATCCCTGGGTATCCTCCCCAGATGGGGGGCTATGGCTCTCGCTTCTTGTCAGGGCCGGTGGGACAGGAGTAACTTATGATCTTTCTCGTAGTTACGTGATCTTGAGCCTAACAGAGGAAGTAGGATAAACCCCAGAATTGGGAAAATGGATAGACTGGCCAAGCACACACCTGTGATCAGACCTTTGCTCGGGGCCATCCTCGAACAAAAATTCGGACTGTCGGAAGCCAAGCTGCTGGAAGCCTTGAACGTCCAGCAGACCAAAGGCGGCCGTCTCGGTGAAGCCCTGCTCAAGATCCGAGCCATTGAAGAGGATCTGCTCCTCCAGGCGTTGGCCATTCAGTTCGAGATGCCCTGGTTGCCTCATTTGGATGTGACTCAAGTCGATCACCAATGGATCAAGAAGGTGCCCATTCATTTTGCGCGGCGATACAAAGTGTTGCCGTTGAAAGTCGACGACGGGACGATCGTCGTCGCCACCACGGATCCCTTGGAGACTGCGGCACTCGACGACCTCCGATTGCTGCTTGGCATGCCGGTGAAAGCCGTGTTGACGAGCGCCATGTCCCTGATGTCCTGCCTCAATCGTGCCTATGACGAGGTCGCAAGTCCGACCGGGGCCGAACAGGTCATGGAGGACATCGCTGCCAGCGAGAATTTGGACAAGATCGCGCATGAACTGGATGAGCCACAAGACTTACTGGATGCCACCGATGAGGCGCCAATCATCAGGCTGGTCAACTCAGTCCTCTTCCAGGCCGTCCGCCAACGCGCCAGCGACATCCACTTCGAATCGTTCGAACGAGGCCTGGTTGTCCGCTACCGCATCGACGGTGTGCTCTACCCTATTCTGACGCCACCCAAGCATCTGCAGTCGAGCATCATTGCGCGTCTGAAAATCATGGCGGGCCTGAACATTGCGGAAAAACGGTTGCCGCAGGACGGCCGGTTTGCCATACGAACGGCGGGCAAGGACGTCGACCTCCGTGTTTCGGTACTCCCCACGTCTCACGGAGAGCGAGTGGTGCTGCGGTTGCTCGAAAAAGAAAACCGTCTGTTGAATCTCTCCGAAATGGGCTTTTCATCCGAGCGGCTCCACACGATCCAACAGCTCATCCGGTTGACGCACGGGATTCTCCTAGTGACCGGACCGACCGGAAGCGGGAAAACGACCACCTTGTATGCGGCATTGAGCGAAATCAACGCACCGGACAAGAACATCATCACCGTCGAAGATCCCGTCGAATATCAACTTCTCGGCATCGGACAGATGCAGGTGAATCCCAAGATCAACTTGACGTTTGCGGCTGGGCTGCGGTCGATCCTACGCCAGGATCCGGACGTCATCATGATCGGAGAAATCCGCGACCGGGAAACGGCCGAGATTGCCATCCACGCCTCCCTCACCGGCCACCTGGTGTTTTCGACGCTGCACACCAATGACGCGGCCAGCGCCGCCACACGGCTGATCGATATGGGTATCGAGCCGTTTCTCGTCGCGTCTTCTGTCGTCGCGGTCCTGGCGCAGCGTCTGATCCGGAAGGTCTGTCCTGATTGCAAGCAGGCCTATCACCCCGATGACGAAGAACTGATCAGGCTCGGCGTGGTCCCGGGGAAGAGTAAACCGACGTTTTTTCGCGGCACCGGCTGTCCGGCTTGCACGCAGACCGGCTATCGGGGCCGTACCGGCATTCATGAGCTCCTCGTGCTGGACGACGAAGTTCGCCGGTTGATAGGCAGCAAATCCGATGCTGCCGTCATCCGGCAGGCCGCCGTGTCCCGCGGCATGGTGCTGTTGAAAGAGGAAGCCGCGGAAAAGATCTTCGCCGGCATCACGACCACCGAAGAGGTCATGCGCATGACTCAGCAGGAGATCGAGGTCTAGCGCATGCCGGTCTATCAATATAGAGGGTACAAGGCGGACGGCGGCACCGCGACTGGTATCGTTGATGCCGAAAGCCCCAAGGTCGCCCGACTTAAACTGCGCAAAGACGGCGTCTTTCCTACCGAGATGGCGGAACAGGAAGGTGCCACCAGGGGAATGAGCAGCCGGCCGGCGTCCGGTGCGAGTCTTCACCATCGCTCCCAGATTTTGACGGTGACCGATGTGGCCTTGATGACGCGACAACTGGCCACCCTGCTGGTCGCCGGTCTGCCTCTCGTCGATGCGTTGGGCGTGCTCATGGACCAGTCAGAAAAAAAAACCATCAAGGGGTTGATTGCGGATGTCCGGGAAGCCATTCGTGGAGGCGCCTCGTACAGTGCCGTGCTCGAGCGCTATCCCCGGGACTTCTCTCCCATCTATGTCCACATGGTGCGCGCGGGTGAAGCCAGCGGCGCCCTCGATCAGATCTTGTTCCGCTTGGCTGAGTTCCTGGAAAAACAATTGGCACTTAAACATAAAGTAACGAATGCCATCCTCTATCCGGCCATCATGCTCGTCGTCGGCACCCTGGTGCTGTTTTTTCTTGTCACGTTCGTCGTGCCGAAGATTACGGCGGTATTTGCGCACTCCAAGCAGGCGTTGCCGTGGCCGACCGTGGTGTTGATGGAGGTGAGCCGCTTTTGCTCCGACTATTGGATGGTGCTGTTAGGAATGATTCTGGTGGGCCTCTGGAGCGTCCGCCGTGTGAAGAAAACGGAAACTGGTCAGCTCATGACGGACCGGTTGCTGCTCAAGCTGCCGCTGATCGGTCAGGTGGCTCGCATGGTGTCGATTTCCCGGCTGGCCAGCACGTTGGCCACCATGTTGTCCAGCGGCGTGCAGTTGTTGGAAGCGCTGGATGTGTCGAGACGCGTCATGAACAACCGAGTACTCGAACACGCCGTGGAAGAAGCCAGGCAGAACATTCGCGAAGGCGAAACGATTGCAGAGCCCTTAAAGCGAAGCGGCCAGTTCCCGCCGTTGGTGACGCATATGATTGCAGTGGGCGAGAAAAGCGGCGAGATGGAGGAGATGCTGCGCCGGATCGGTCAGATCTATGACGGGGAGGTCGATCGGGTGATCACGCGATTTACGTCGTTGCTGGAGCCGGTGATGATCGTCGTCATGGGAGTCATCGTGCTATTCATCGTGGTGGCGATTCTGCTGCCCATCTTCGAAATGGGCCAGATGGTCAAGTAAACGGTTTGATTGAAGGAGGCGACCGGTGCGCGCAGAGAGACACACAGAAATGACCTATAGCACGATCCTCCGAGTGGAACGCGGCTTTACGTTCATCGAGATCATGGTGGTGGTAGCGATTCTTGCCATCCTGGCCGCCTTGGTCGTTCCCCGCATCATGGGCCGGACGGACGATGCCAAGCGCACGGCGGCGAAGGTCCAGATTCGAAATATCGAGGGCGCACTTCAACTGTATAAGCTGGACAACGGTGTCTACCCATCGACTGAGCAAGGTCTCAAAGCTCTGGTCGAAAAGCCCTCGGTCGGCATGGTGCCGAAAAAATGGAAGTTGGGCGGCTATCTTCCCAGTATTCCTGAAGATCCGTGGGGCAATCCCTACAAATACCTGAGCCCAGCTCCGGTTCAGCAGGGACAATACGGCCAGGTCAAAGGCGATTATGAAATCACGTCGTACGCGACGGACGGAGAAGCCGGCGGTGAAGGCGTGAACGCCGATATCACGAACTGGAACATGGAGAAGGACTAAGGGCTCATGTCAGTGAGGCTTCCCCAGCAGGCACTTCAACGGGTCCCGACCTACGCTCTCCCGCCACCACGCCGTCCGACCTGGCGCTCCGCGAACGGCTTTACGATGCTGGAGATTGCGTTGGTGTTGTTCCTCATGGTGGGGATGCTGAGCTTGGTCATTCCTCGGATGTCGATCGGAGACAGTCTCGGCAGCGTCGGACGCAAATGGGTTGGTGCCATGAAGTCTTTTCAAGAACTCGCGATGATGGGCCAGAAGACCGTTCGACTCTATGTCGATATTGACCGGGGCATGTATTGGCCGATGGTCTTGGATGGCAAAGAGGAAAAGATTCCCCTCGATCCGACCTGGGCGATGCCGATCACCTTGCCCGAGTCGATCCGATTCGCCGATGTCCAGGTAGGTGTCAATAGAAGAGAAACCGGCCGCATGGAGATATTCTTCTACCCGAACGGCCGGATCGATCAGGCGATCGTGCATTTGACCGACGTCAACAATCACATCATGGGCGTCTTCGTGGAACCTGTAACGTCGATGATCCGCATCACCGACCACCGAGTCGACCCGCCGACCCCCTGGACCATTCCTGATCGAATTCGGCCCTTGCTTCAGCCAATCACACCTGGGATTCGATCGGGATTTCCCACGCAAAAACCAGGCACTTCTTCCAGTAAGTAGGATGAGCGCAATGATTCAGCCCCAGCAGATGATGCGGCGTTTGGCGGTAATCGACGTGCAGGGCTTTACTCTTTTCGAGGTACTGATCGCCATGGCGATCCTGGCGCTGGCTTTGCCGATTCTCCTCGGGTTGCGCAATTGGGACCTCAATCTCCATTCCCGGGCGGCCGACATTACTGCCGCCACGATGTTGGCTCAGGAGAAACTGATCGAGGCAGAGCTCAGTCCTGTCTATCCGATCGGAGAAACCACCGGTGATTTCCGCAATCCTCCGCCAGGCTACCAAGTGCCTGGCGACGTGGCGAATCGGGCTGAACAGTATCGATGGAAGCGCATCATTACGACGACGCCCTTGACGGCCGTTCGCGAAGTAAAAATTCAGATTCTCTGGCAGCAAGGAGCGACCGATGAAGTGCTGGAGGCCAGCACCTATGTATTTGCGCCCACGGCTGGATTCTGAGGATGCTTTCACGCTCGTGGAAGTACTGCTGGCCACGGCGCTCGTCGCGGTCATCGCAGCCATGGTCTTCGGCTCGTTGCATTTGAGCACCGTCGCCATGGATGGCGCCAGACGTTCCGCGGCGCGCGAGCAGCTGTTGCGCAGCACCTTACGGATCATGTCCGAGGAGATATCCACAGCGGTCACGACTTCCATCGGGCCCATGATGGGTGTCAATGCGACGAGGGACGGGCAGCCGGCTGATACGCTAGCCTTTAATACCTTGGGACAGTTTCGCGGCGGCGAGTCGGTGCAAGAGTCGGAGATGGTACGTATCGTCTATACCCGGGAAGACGATCGTCTCCTGCGGTTCATCAGGCGCAACATTTATGGTGTCACCGACGAGAGTCTGGACCGATTCGAATTGGCCAACCTCGTCAAGGGCTTCAACATTCGGTATTTCGACGCTCAGGCCAACGCCTGGTTGGATGAATGGGACGGCCGGACAAGAACGTCTACGCCACGCGCGATTCTCATCGAACTGATCTTGACCCAGGACAATGTACAGGACCTTTCAGAGGAAATGCGCACCTACCGTCAATGGGTGATGATTGGGGTAAAGTCATGATCGCCCGTTCTTGGCCGACGACATTTTCGCTCAAAAAGGAGCCCTTGGCTTGGGTGGCGGGGGGGATTGTCAGCCTGCTGCTGTTTTTGTTCCTCACCTTCCCCTTTGGCACCCTTCAGTCGAGAGTGCTCTCTGAGTTGGTTCGGGCAACGGGTTGGGACATTCGTGCGGCGGACTGGTCTCCGGGTCTTCCCCTTGCCGTGGAGTGGCGCGATCTCACCTGGACGAAGCCTGGTGGAGTCAGTATCCCTGTCCAACTGATGCGCCTCAACGTGGGCGTCCTCGGGTTGCTGATGGGCCAGCAGACGGTGGATGCCCTCGTGCAATTTCCCGGCGGTGGTCAAGCGGGGACCGCGAGAGCGATGGGCACGGTGAACGCCGCATCCTGGTCCTTTCTCGGTCCGGTCTCATTGAAGGCGCGTGCGCAGCAGGTGGATCTGGCCTCGGTGATCAAGCCGTACGTGACGCGGGGACTGCTGCAGGCCGATGTGATGCAGCGCTGGGAGAATCGGGGAAAGGAAGGGATCGCCTTCAAAGGCGATGGCGCATGGAAGGTTGAGATCAAGGATCTGGTTTTGGAGCGGATCCCTGTCGGACCTGCCGCCATTCCTTCGTTGAACTTTTCCCGCGTGACGGCGGCACTCAACTGTCACGATGCGGTCTGCAACATCACGGATTTCAAGGGCGATGGACCGGATGGGACCATCACAGCCCAGGGCCGGCTGCTGCTCCGCCAGCCGGTCCAATCGAGCATGCTCGAAGTGACGGTCACGGTGCTGGCTGGTGCGGGATGGGCTCAAAAGGCGGGCAATTTGCCGATTCCGCCGCTTCCTCCGGGGACGCCGTTGACCTTCAAACTTGCCGGATCTGTCGCAAATCCCAAGCTAACACTGTAAGATACGAGCGTCCCAATGCCTACAGGAGGCGTGCTCACGCCATGACTGGCGAATGCGTCGGGTTGGATATCGGTCAGACGGCCATCAAGGCGGTGCGATTCCGCCGTCGGCTGTCCGGCCGTGAATCCGTCGAATATTTTCATCTGCCCTTGCCGTATGGGAAGGCGGTCCAGGCTGAACCGGCTCGTCTTGCCGGACAGCTTCGGAACTTCTTGTGGCAGAACGGGCTCTACGGGAGCGGTGACATTGTCACGGCCCTCCCCTGCCAAGATCTCTTTATCCGTACCCTATCCTTTCCCTTCCGCGATTCGGCGAAGCTCGAACAAGTGGTGCCGTATGAAGTTGAAAATCTGATTCCGATGGCGCTCGATGACGTGGCCATGGGAAGCGTTGTCCTGCCGTTCCAGGGACCGGCAGGGAACGGGCAAAAAGCCAAGGGTGCCGATGTATTGATCACAGCTGCCCCCAAGGACAAGGTGGCCGAGCATCTCAAATTCCTCGCAGCCGCGGATTTAAAGCCGGCCGTGGTCGGCGTCGACGGCATGGCATTGTATTCCGTGACCAAATTTCTGAAGGAGGAAGGCGCACACGTTCCAGGCGATTTGGCGATCATCGACGTAGGCGCCACGAAGACTACCCTTTGCCTCATTCACGAAGGCAGGCCGGCCGTGCTTCGTACCGTGCTGTGGGGTGGGAACCACCTGACTCATGCGCTGGCCGTTCGCTATGCGTGCACCTTCGCCGAAGCCGAACGGCGAAAGCGCGCCATGGCCGCGCAGGAGGTTGACGGCTGGCTCGAGCCGTTACTGAAGGAGTTGAGGGTCTCACTGCATGCCTATGAGGGGGCGGCGCATCAGCGGCTGTCGCATTGCTGGGTCTCCGGTGGTGGCTCCAAGCTTCGAGAACTCAGCGGCCACGTCGCGCACGAGTTGGGATTAACGCCAGTAGGTCCCAGACAAGGATTTGGCGCCAACTGCCCGCGGGCCTTCTCGATCGCCTTTGGTCTGGCGATTCATCCTAAAATTATCAGGCCGCGCTGGAAGCCCAGAGCGATCGGCGCCGACCTTGGGCTGGATCTGACGGCCGCAGCGGAAGCCGCCTCGGCGCGAACCAGCGAATCACGTCAGGATCAGCGCTTGGCGCTCTGGGGTGGGCTCATTCTCGCGGTGCTCGCGTTGACGGATCTCTCGGTTCGCGTGTGGGTCAAGCAATCCACGCTGACCCAAGTGAAACAAGGGCTTCAGGCGCAATTCGTCCAATCCTTCGGTGAAGGGGCATCTCCAGGTGAAGAACTCGACGTGGCGCGGTATCGCGTCGCACAGCTTGACAAGAGCTTGGCGGTCATTGACCACAGCCGCAACAGTGTGTTGGCGAACCTGTCCGATCTGGCCAAACAACTGCCTCCAGGTATTCCCCTGACGATCCGGGAGTTGACCGTGGAAGGGGCCTCGGTCCATCTCGAGGGCGAAACCAATTCATTCGACTCCGTCGAAAAGATCAAACAAGCGTTTGGGACGAACCAGCTGTTCCAAGGCGTGTCGGTCAGCGATACGCGCGTCGGTGCCACCGCAAACCAGGTGGTGTTTCGCCTGACCTATACGGTGCAGCGGCCATGATGGCGATGCTTCAAGAACGTTGGCGGCATCTGGCAGCTCGCGAGCGCATGATCGTGGCGATCGGCACCGCTGTGGTTGTTGCCAGTCTGTTATTTCTCATCGTGATCGACCCTCTCATAACTAGAATCGACAAGGTCGATCGGCAAACCGCTAGAAAATCCAAGGAACGCGTCGAGCTATCCGTCATGGCTACCGAGTATGCAGCCAAGCAGGCCCGGTTAGCGAAGTTGGAACAGCGGCTGCCGGCCGGTGACGGTCAATTTTCTCTATTGGCGTTCATGGAGGAGGCCGCAGCCTCAGTCCAGATTCGCGACCGGATTGTCGGCATGCAGCCGCAGCAGGCGACGGTGCAGCATGGGTACCAGGAAATGGCCGTCGATCTTCGATTGGACGGCGTCCAACTGCCCCAATTATTGGCGCTGCTGGTGGCGCTCGAGCAGGCGCCGTACGACGTGCAGGTCCAACACCTTCAGATCAAGCCCAAGTACGACAATCCCGTGAACCTCGACGCCACTCTCAGAATCGTGTCCTATGCGAAGGCATGATGAACGAGGCGTCGCCCTTCTCCTCGCCATCCTCGTCCTGGCTCTCCTCGTCGCGCTGATTCTCGAGTTCGATAGCGAGGCCCGTCGTGAATATCGTGAGGCCTCAGCCTTTCGGGACAACTTCAAAGCGACTGTGCTCACGAGAGCGGGCGTTCAGGCGGCGCGCGCCGTGCTGCAAATGGACCATCTCAAGGACAAGCAGACCGGACAGATGTACGATGCCACGACGGACCTTTGGGCCTTTCCGATCGAGAAGTACGCAATCGGCGACGGTTTGATGACGGCGCAGATCCAGGATGAGCGGAGCAAACTGAACTTGAACGATCTGGCGACCGCCGTCGACCCCAACGTGAAGAAAACGAAAGTGCTGAGGTTCAAGCGGCTGTGTAATCTTCTGCAGATCAATCCCGAACTCGTGGATGCGATTGTGGATTGGGTGGACGCGGACGACATTCCAGAACCGGCAGGCGCAGAGTCGGTCTATTACCAGGCGTTGCGTCCCTCCTATCGTGCGGCTAATGCGCCCCTCCAGACGATGCGCGAAATGCGATTGATCAAAGGCATGACCCCCGAGATCGTGGATAAACTGCTCCAATATGTCACGGTCTACCCGCAAGAGGGCGAGAGCCGCATCAACATCAATACTGCAGATGTGCTCGTGTTGCAGGCGTTGGATCCGCGGATCAGCCAGACCATGGCCGGTGAAATTATTCAAAACCGCCCGTTCAAGACCGTGCAGGATCTTGATCGAGTGGGCAGCTTCGCCGAAATCGCCAAAGAACTCCGCCTGCTGAGCGTCTACGACGTCAAAAGCAACATCTTTTCCGCCCGGATGTCGTTAACCGTCAGTGAAACCACCAAATCGGGCACCGTGGTGCTTCAACGGGATGAGGCGACCGGCAACAGTACGGTGCAATACTTCCGCTTCCTGTAATCCTTCTAGTCGTCGATGGCCCATCAAAAGTTAACACATCGGTAACATCGAGGTTACTTCCCCGCAACGGATCCCGGGTACGGTGGAAGCTAGCAACGAGACGTCGGTTCGACAACCAAGGAGGGCGCAGAGATGTATCATGCGAACGACCAACAGTCGCATGGGCGGTTTTCAATACGGCTCCAGGTCATGGGTGTGGCATTGTTTGCCATGGGAGTCATCAGCCAACCTGTGGATACCAGGGCTGAGCAGGTCGGGCCCTTTGCCTCTGTGAATGTCGATGCCAGCCTCGCTCGCTATAACCCCCAATCGCAAGTGACTGGAACCATCAAAGTTCGGGGTTCAGAAACGATGTATCCCCTCCTGTCGCGGCTGAGCCTCGAGTTTCAGCGGCGCCAGCCCAAAGTGAGTGTCGATGTGAAAGGCGGAGGATCGACCAAGGCCATCGAAGAGTTTCTGCAAACACCCTTGAGCAAAACGGGCAAAGTCGTCCTCCGCGAAGAACGAGCGAATCAATTCTGGCTTCTGGCGACGTCCCGGGAACTGTTCGACGCCGAAATTAAACAATTTACTGCAGAAAACGGATATGAGCCAGTGGCGGTTCCCGTCGCTGTCGATGCCGTGGCCCTATACGTCCATAAAGACAATCCGCTGCCAGGGCTGACGCTGGATCAAATCGATGCCATGTTTTCTACCACTCGCAAGCGGGGCGCAGAGGCGGCTCTGACCCGTTGGGGCCAGCTTGGACTATCCGACGGGTGGGCGCAGGCGCCCGTTCAACTCTATGGGCGCGACCGTCGGTCCGGCACGAGAGCCTTCTTTCAGGAGCATGTGTTGGCAGGCGGCGATTTTGTGCCGACGTTGCATGAAGAACCTGGTGCAGCCTCGGTTATTCTCAATTTGACCCGCGACCAACTCGGGATCGGATACAGCGGCCTCGGATTGCAGTCCTCCACAGTCCGAGTTGTCCCCCTGGCCGAAAATGAGGGAATGCCGTACGTGATGCCTTCTTCAAAGACGATTGCCGATCAAACGTACCCATTGCGACGAGTGCTTTACTTGTATGTGAACAAAGACCCGAAGGCATCCTTCCCACCGGCCGCGAAGGAGTTTCTGGATTTTCTCATGAGTCAGGAAGGACAGGAGGCCGTCATCAAGGCCGGGTTTTTCCCGCTCCCGATGAACCAGATCTCAAAGACGTCGGTGGCGTTGGGTAAGACCACGGCTTTGGGCACGGTGCGGCAGTAATCGGAGTGGCGTGCTACTGAGTGGGAGGTTTGCGTGCCGGTGGTTTGCTGGCTTTGTTCTGATCGAGTTCTCGGCGAAGGCGATCGACTTGTTCAGACAATTCTTTTGTGTTCTTGGTCTGATCGTCCAACCGTTCGCGCAATTCACGATTCGAATTTGTGAGTTCACGAACCTGTTCTTGGACGTCCTGTTGAGAAGGCCCAGCATCGCCGGACGATGGAGCAGACTTCAGGTCGGCGCGCCCTTGGCGATTTGAGGGGACCGACCTGAGCAGAGCTAAAGTCTGACCATAGTTTAGAGAGATACGCGTTTTCTCAAATGGCGCCCACTTTGGTTCTTCTGCATCCGGCACGGTGGCAGCTTCGGCCGGTTTTGCCACCCAGAGCTTCAGAGCCTTCGTATCCCGTTCGTAACCCACTCTGATATTATCCCCACCGGTGTCCGGACGAAGGATTGAGCTATGATCCGTCACTACGAGATGCAAATACCGGCCACGCAAAAACAAAGCGCCGGCCGTACGGTCCTCGCTATAGCTTCCTCCTGGCTTCGGAAACGAGAAGAACACCCGTTCGGTCGGTCCGGCTTCTTTGAGTGCATCGGTCACAGGAGTCGAATACTTTTGCAATTCCTCTTGCGACAGTAATGCACTAGGTGTTGGGGAGACGAAGATACCTATAACCGTTCCGCTCCATCCAGTGAACTGAATCATAGCCAGCAGCGATCGCACCTGCTCCACAGTCAATTGTCCGGGATGAGCATTGCGGACTGCAGTCTGCTTCACAGAGATAGTTGGATCATCCTCAATTCCTATCCTGGCATCATCCTGGTCATAGGTGACCCGATGATTGGGCAACAAAGCGCAGCTCGACATCCCAGCCAGCGTAAGGCCCAATGCCAGATGGTACAACGCGGTTACGGCGCGCATGTGAATTGGATTCCCCAGATGCGATCCGTGCCCATATGGCCGCGCCAGTGACGATCGGCGGTTTGGCTCACTTTTGGCACTTCACCTTCTCTCACGATACGAGACCCTTCGGGGCACTTCTCCTTGATGAGACGAAGCGCATCCCGGCGTCCGGCTGAGGAAAGGATATCGCCTTCGGATTGCACGGACCAGGTGACGAGGCCGCCCGTCGGCGTTTCCCGTGTGAGAGACGCTTCATGTCCGCAGCCGTAGAGAGCAGAGGCGACGCACAAGACGGCAAGATTTATCCGACACCGCGCTACTGAGCCGTTGCGCAAAACGTGTCCTCTTCCAAGGTCTCATATCCTGCCCCATACGACGGGAAGTCCGCAATATCGCGCCCGCCCGTGTTCCAAATGTGCAGACATTTCGCGGAGACTGATGGAAGGCTGCGCGGCATGTCGTCGACCGTCACGACCTTCGCCGCCTTGGTCGTCCCCACGACGATCAAGCGATTACCCCGTTGAAGCATCGGCGGTTCAATTTGACCCATGAAGGTGACGGCGAACTCACCGCTCCGCTTCCCCATATCCTTTGGCCCATAGGCCGGATGCTCGACGATCGGAAGTTGCGTGACTACGATCGTCACGTTTGCGTCTTTTCGTTCGGAATGCAGGATGCTGCCCCCGAGCTGGATCTTCCGCTCAAGGGCCTGATTGGGTATCATCCTCCATTGTGAAAAGTCAAAGTTCGGATCGACGCCGTCCATCACCTCAGCCGGAAATAGTTGATAGGTTGAACAGGCCGCTATCCCAAGGAAGACTGCCAACACTGTCGCTGAAACACGCGTCATAACTCCCTCCTTACGCTCTTGCCCACAGCGATGCAATGAGAAAAATTGTCCGTGTCTACATGAATCTGACCTGGAATTGGACAAAGAATGCATTGTTTGCAAATGGGTCCGTTGCCGAATCGTATGGCGGTGTATTGGGGCCGGTTCCCAGCCCGGCATGGTGGCGGAATTCATAGTTGATCTGGATCTTGGACTGCACTTTGGGAGGGAAATTCTCGAAATAATACGTCAGGCCTACGATCGTTCTCGTGTACAGATCGTTGCCCATACTGGTGTTGGGATCGAACTGCTCGTACATCACCGTCGGCTCAAAGTTCTCGAACATGCCATCGGTGATCAGATACTTGGCGAGGACGTACCATGTACGACGCTGTACGCCCGGGGCGCCGGAGCCCCCGCACTGGCTAATGACTTGACAGGCTCCGTTCGCCGCCGTTCCAACCGTCGTCGCATTGGCTCCGTCATGTCCCGCCCAGTATTCACCCTGCGCCATGAAGCCAGGGAAAAGCTTTGAAGTATACCTGGCGTCGATGCCATAGCGGTCAAAACGCCCTTTGCCACGCCCATTGATCATCGTTCCAGCGTTATTGGATTCGCCCTGAAGCGTCGTAAAACTGACAAACGAGACGTCATTTCCGAAGAGGCGTACACGGGTGTAGAACGCTTTCGGCTGATTGGCTCCGCTGAGCCCGGAAGTCGTGCTTACGAGGGCGTTGGCCTGATAGTTATTGTTGTTCATGACGCCGACGGCATATTCCAGCCGGTTGGCGATCTTTCCGCGTACATCGACGAAATAGTCGCGCTCCTGTATGAACTCAATCTGGCCGCCGGTTCCGTTGGCGTTCTGAGGGGGACCGCCGCCACCGCCGACCGAGGTGAGATAGGGCGAGCTGATCACATCGCGCAACCCGCCTGAAGTCTCGGTAAAGATGCCGAACGGCATACGGAAAATGCCCATCCGGATTACATTCAGATTGGGCGCCCATGACTGAATCGGTCGCACGTCGATGTAGGATTCACGGAAAAAGGTCGCCGAGGTCGGGGTCGATGCCCCGCTCGTGGGGGTGTTGTTCGTCAGGTTGATGCTTTGAAACTCCATCAGAATATGCCACCGAGGGATCGTCTCGCTGATTTTGCCCCAGAACAGCATCTCAGAACGGCGGATGGAAAAGCCGTCCTGGCTGCGGCCTTCCGGAACCTGGGCATCGAGGTGCGAGTACAGAAACTGCAACGCGTTCAAGCCGAAATTCACCTTGTCTCTCAGGATCGGCAACAATTCGGTCCGGTTTTTCCATTCCTCCAGCGTATCAATGCGCCGTGATTGATCAGCGACGCGATATTCCTGTTCCGCTTTGATCTGAATCCATTCGTCCATGGTAATCGTCCCCTTCTGCAGGAGCAGATCCTCCACAGACGTTCCACCCAGCGGATATTCCCTGGGTGCGGCCCCCTGCGATTGACTGGTCGCATCATCCGTCTTCTGAGCGACGAAAACGGATGCCCGCGGTTTGTTGGGCCCTATTTCCGCGGCCGCGCCGCTGCCCGGCCACATCAACATGGCGGTCAGAACACACCAGAATAGCGATAGAAACACGTTCATTTCGATCTCTCCTGGTTAGACGTGAGAGGCGTAGGTACGGTCAATGAATAGCGGGAGGAAGTGACGGGTCGATTGCCTGCGTGTTACAGGATTGTTAATAATTGTTTTACCTCACGTTTCTTTACTCCTCCTTTCCAGATCTTCTGGACGCGCTTCCGGGCAGAGTTAACACAGAGTTAACGCAGTCGTAACCGTAATGAGAGTGGAGGGACTTTATCCTCGAGCTCTATTCGGAGGACACGTCATGCGTCATCGAGTCGTCATACTGGTAGGGCTGCTGACCGTCTTTGTGATCGCCGGCCTGACTCGACAGAGCGGTTCAGAACCCACCACCGTGGTCAAGGTGGATGGTTCAAGCACGGTGTTTCCCATCACGGAAGCCGTCGCCGAAGAGTTTCAGAAAGAGACCCGGGGGGTTGTGCGGGTGACAGTAGGCATCTCCGGCACCGGCGGCGGATTCAAGAAATTTTGTCGAGGAGAGACCGATGTGCAGGATGCCTCACGACCCATTTCGCAAAGTGAAATGGACGCCTGTCGGGCGACCGGCATTCAATATTATGAATTGCCTATCGCCTTCGATGCGCTAACGATCGCCGTCAGTCCTCAGGCGGCATGGGTGGATGCGATCACGATCGCAGAACTCAAAATAATTTGGGATCCTGCCTCACAAGGACGTGTGATGACGTGGAATCAGGTGAGGAATACATGGCCTTCGATCCCGCTGAAACTCTTCGGTGCCGGCTCCGATTCCGGCACCTTCGACTATTTCACTGAAGCGGTCGTTGGAAAGGCGAAGGCGAGCCGGGGCGACTATACCGCGAGCGAGGACGACAATACGCTTGTGCAGGGCATCGCCAACGATAAACAGGCCCTCGGATACATTCCCTATGCCTACTACGAGCCGAACAAGAAGCGCTTGAAAGCCGTGGCGGTCGACGCGGGTCAGGGACCGGTATTGCCGTCTCGAGAGACCGTGGAGACCGGGGCATATCAGCCACTCTCCCGGCCCGTGTTCATTTATGTGAACGCGAAATCGGCCTCGAAGCATGAGGTAAAACGATTCGTCGAGTTCTATCTCGCGCAGGCGCCGACCCTGGTTCCACAAGTCAAATATGTTCCCTTGCCGCGGGAGGCTTACGAATTGGCCGTCGCGCATTTTAAGAATGGAAAGCTGGGCACTGCATTCCAAGGCGCCTCGACTATCGGGCTGAAGATCGAAGATCTCTTGCGACGGGAAGCGAAACTGTAGAAGGACAAGACATGAATGCCGAGGGGGTTTTGAAAAAAGCAGAGGCATGGCGGCTGTCGTCGCGGCTGCTCACGCAGGTGAAGGAGAAGACCATCGAGTCGCTCTTATTGTTCGCCGCCTTGACCTCCGTGGCCATCACGGTCGGCATTGTTGGCATACTGGTGTATGAGTCAACGTCATTCTTTGTGCAGATTTCGCTCTGGGAGTTTCTGACCGATCGGCAGTGGACGCCGCTGTTCTCCGAGCCGCATTACGGCATTCTGCCGCTGGTCTCAGGCACCCTCGTAACCACGACGGTTGCGCTCGCGGTTGCGGTTCCGATGGGCAGTTTGATCGCGATCTATCTGAGCGAATACGCCTCGACCGGCACTCGTGAGGTCATCAAGCCGGCGCTGGAGTTGCTGAGCGCGGTGCCGACGGTCGTGTATGGGTATTTCGCCTTGATGTTCGTGACGCCAGCACTTCAGAAACTCTGGCCGGAACTGCCCGGCTTTAACATGCTCAGCGCCGGTCTTGTCATCGGGATCATGATCGTCCCCTACGTCAGCTCCGTCAGTGAGGATGCCATGCGTGCCGTCCCATTGCATCTTCGAGAAGGCGCGTTTGCCCTGGGAGCGACACGCATGCAAACCGCTCTTCGGGTCGTGTTTCCGTCGGCCCTCTCGGGTATTACGGCCGCCTATATCCTGGGAATTTCGCGGGCAATCGGAGAAACCATGGTCGTCGCGATCGCCGCCGGGATGCAGCCCACACTGACATGGAATCCTCTCGAGCCGGCGGCCACCATGACCGCCTACATCGTGCAGGTCAGTCTTGGAGATCTGCCGCATGGCAGCGTCGGCTATCAAACCATTTTTGCCACCGGATTAACGCTGTTACTGATCACGCTCGTCTTCAACATCGTCGGCCATGTCCTTAAAAAGCGATATCGACAAATCTACTAAGAAGGATCGTCTTCGCCGACGAATCATACAACTCAGGCGTCGCGATCGTGCGTTCGCCTTTGCTGGGTTGGCGGTAATGGCTGGGGCGTTCATTGTGCTGCTGGCTCTGCTGGGCCAATTGGTGTACGACGGCATGGGGCGCATCTCTTGGCAATTCTTCGCCTCCTACCCATCACGGTTTGCGTCCCAGGCCGGCATTTTGAGTGCGTGGATTGGGACGGTGCTGGTCATGCTGCTCACGGCCCTCACGGCCGTCCCTCTGGGCCTGGGGGCGGCCATTTATCTGGAAGAGTACGCGCCGAAGAATTGGATGACCGATCTCATCGAGATCAATATTACGAACCTGGCCGGCGTACCGTCGATCGTGTACGGCTTAATGGCCCTCGGTCTCTTGGTTTACGAATTTCATTTGGGACAAAGCTTTCTCACCGCCGGATTGACGCTGGGCATGCTGATTTTGCCGATGGTGATTATCGCGACCCGTGAATCCCTGCGGGCGGTCCCGCCGCAAATTCGAGAAGCCGCCTATGCGGTGGGAGCGACAAAATGGCAGACAGTGCGTGACCATGTCGTGCCCTACTCGATGGGAGGCGTTCTCACCGGGATGATCCTCGCCCTGTCCCGCGCGGTCGGAGAGACAGCGCCGTTGATCACCGTCGGCGCGTTGTCGTTCATTGCCTTTCTTCCCCATCTGCCTTTGACGTCTGACTTTCCATTTTTATCCGGCCAATGGCTCTTCGATCCGTTTACCGTCATGCCGATTCAAATGTTCAACTGGGTTTCACGTCCCCAGGACGAGTTTCACATCAATGCGGCCGCAGCCGGCGTCATCTTGTTGGTCATGACCCTTGCGATGAACGCGCTGGCCATCGTGATCCGAGCGCGTTTTCGGCGACGAATCCACTGGTGAACATGACGACCCAGGTTCACATCACACCCGCCATGAAAGCTGAAGCGAAGGAGTTGAGCTTCTATTACGGGGGGACGGGGCAGGCGCTCAAATCCATCTCTTTGGGCCTTGCCGATCGACATGCCACCGCGCTTATTGGTCCTTCCGGCTGCGGGAAAACGACCTTTTTGCGCTGTCTGAACCGCATGCACGACCTGTATCCCGGGAACCGCTATGCTGGCGCCGTCGTGTTGTACCCCGACGGGGTCAATATCGTCGACCAGACTATCGATCCGATCGAGATCCGTATGCGGGTCGGCATGGTCTTTCAAAAGCCGAATCCTTTTCCTACGTCCATTTATGAGAATGTGGCCTATGGGCTGCGCATTCGCGGGTCAATGACACGAAGCGATTTGGACACCGTCGTGGAACAATCGCTCAAGGACGCTGCGCTCTGGCCGGAGGTGAAGGACCGCTTGCACAGTCTCGCCTATAATCTCTCTGGCGGGCAGCAACAGCGGTTGTGTATCGCTCGGTCGCTTGCGACAGGTCCCGAGATGATGTTGTTCGATGAGCCGACGTCGGCGCTGGATCCAACGGCAACCGCACGGATTGAGGAATTGGTCACGGAGCTCAAACAGCGGGTGACGATCGTCATCGTGACGCATAACATGCAACAGGCGGCACGGGTGTCGGACTACACGGCCTTCATGTATGAGGGCGAATTGGTGGAATGCGACCGGACGGACAAGATTTTTACCAATCCGGCAAATAAATTGACCGAGGAATATATCACCGGACGGTTCGGTTAATCAGGGTGGCGAGGACGCGGATGCAACGACATATCGACCAAGAGCTCGCGGAATTGAAATCGCAGATCCTGCGGATGGGAGCGCTCGTCGAATCACAGATCGAAGGCTCCATCAAGGCCTTGGTCGATCGCGATGTCGATCTGGCCTCTCGCATCATCGAACGAGACACGCTGGTCAACAGCCTGGATGTGGACATCGATGAAAATTGTATGCGATTGCTCGCGCTGCAGGCTCCAGCTGCGCGCGATCTCCGATTTGTCACGACGGCTATGAAGATCTCGACAGAGTTGGAACGGATGAGCGATCTAGCAGAAAACATTTGCGAACGAGTCATCGAATTGAATGAAGAGCCTCAGCTCAAGCCCTATATCGATATTCCTCGGATGGCCAATTGGACTATGCAGATGGTGCGAGAATCCCTGGACGCGTTTGTGCGTTCGGATTCGGCGCAGGCGCGGAAGGTCTGCGCGGACGATGACTTTGTTGACAATCTCACGCACCAGCTGTTTCGCGAACTCCTCTCCTTCATGATCGAAAATCCTGGAACGATTACGCGCGCTATTCGCTTGACCTTCATCGGCAAATACCTGGAGCGTATCGCCGACCACGCGACAAATGTGGCCGAACTCGTCGTCTACATGGTGGAAGGGAAGATCGTCCGTCATACGACGCCGCCGGTGCTTTCCGACAATGAAGCCTAAGGGACTTCCGTTGGCTCTCTGCCCGCTTTCTGGCGCCAGTCTTTCGACAAGCTCACACTCGGCCAGATCGTCTAGCATTGACAGAAATTCGCTGATGTACGGGAACAATCGAAGAGAATGACCTAAGGATGTGAGGGGCAGGATCCGGGCCAAGAAGTGCACAAGGCAGGAAAGCTTAGGTCGGGTATGCAGTAGAAAACAGCGTATAGTCATACCGATGGCGGCGCAGGACAATGCTTCCTGCCCGGGCCAGCTGATCGACGGCATAGAAAATTTGATTCCAGCTGTATTCTGGCAGCATTTGAACGAGTGAATCGAGGCCAATAACAGCTTCTTCGTTGAGGTAGTCCAAAATCCGCCTGTTAAGCCCCTCTGTCGAGAGCTGCACCGGCATGGGCGCTTCGAGTACCGTCCCATACATGGGTAAATCCTCCTTGGTGACATGAATCATTGTATTGCCCGCGTTTGATTTCTCTAACTCTTCAGTGTGCTGGTCATACATACCGGCACAATAGCCCTACAGCATTCCATCAGGGTCACCGGACTGTAAATAGTCTGTTAATTGTATTGTCTCCACATGCGGAACCCCTCTGCGATATTGGTAGAAGATGAAAGCGCGCATTCCTCTGTCGACAAAGCTTTTCATCACCACAAGGATGCTTGCGGGAGACGCCAAGCTACTTCTTGATATAGTAAAAGCACTAAAGAAGGAAACACGCATGTCTGTTCAAAAGGACTCTCCTATCACGATCAACAAAGGGACCTGCTATGCGATGTTCGCTTACGACATCGGCTCCTCCATCAACCTCGAGCAGGCCGATCGTCACATATCAGCCGAGACTGAACGCAGCCGCCTGCGGCATAAAGCCCGAGCTCCACAGTATTTCGAATATCGCCCTGCGCCGCTCCGATTGATGCAGGAGGGCGGGTCCCTGACCGTGGGCTCTTATAGCTCAAGTCCGACCGTCGAGGTTATGGTGTATGACTTCGGCGCGGTGACCATCACCTATCGTTTTGGACTGGATGGTCCTTTCGACGGGCTGCGTGAATTGAGCGAGTCGCTCTATGAACACGAGATGCTGCTGTCTGAATCCCGCTCGCGCGTGGAGCAACTCGTGCAGGCTATTCATACTGCCATCGAGCGGCCGAAGATTGCTGCCGAGGTCGAGGACTACCTGATCTTTGCCATCGAGTCCTGTGCACCGGCGCAGGGCTCCCCTCTATGGACCAGCCGAGAAGAGGCACTGGCCAGCATCCTGCGCGGCGAACGCACGCCCCTGTCGGAGCAAGAAATTCATGATGCATTGTCCTGCCGCATTTCTTTTGGCCTGGAAGACGCAGCGCTGATCGACTGGCACGCAGCGGTGCTGTTCGGAAAAGAGATGGATGATGTGCGTGCGGTACTGGAATTCGCCAACGTTGAGTTGCTCGAAATGCGGATGCTCGATGAACAGCTGGATCAGGCGCTGGATCAGGGATATGAAGCGCTCACGAGAACTCCGCGTCTGTTGTCGCTCCCAGGGACCTACGACAAGCATACGACCCACATCGCACAACTCCAAGTTGATGGCGCGCTCCTCTTTGAGCGCGTCACGAACACCCTGAAGCTGTTGGGCGACCAATATCTGGCCCGCGTCTATCGCCTCGTGTCCCAACGGTTCCATCTGGAAGATTGGGATGCGAGTATTCTGCGGAAGCTGGAAACGTTGGAAAGTATTTATGGCAAAATGTCGGATCGCGCAGGCACGCGCCGCATGGAGCTCCTGGAATGGATCATTATCGTATTGATCACCATCTCGATTGCGGTGTCATTTATGCCGTGGGCAAGCCATTAATCTCGTCACGATATCTCACATGACGTGAAGTCAACACTGAAGGGTTGGTAATGCGTTGCTCACGGTTCGCGCCGTGACGAGCCTAGATCGCATCGCATGGATTCAGGTGGGCAAAACACGAAATCGACGTTGCGCAGCACTCGGAGGTCAATCCAAATTCCGACCGTTCAACCCGCCCTTTGTGAACCGCACGGCTCAAACTTCGTTGGTCGGTTTTCGCCCCCTCGAAAGATGCGGGCTATTAGATCATGGGAGCGGTGCGAGTCCGGTCATAACGCAGTGGTTTTGAATGTTGTGGTCGGTTCATCACTTGCATCTGATCCAGCATACAGGCTGCTTCCCGGATCGCATCACTCCAGCGAGCCCAGTAGACGCCAAACCAGTCATACCTTTTGATGCCGGTCTCAGATTCAAATTGGAGTCTTCGGAGCGGCGTTCCGCCGTTGGCCGTTGTCGTGCGTTTGATTTCCTGAAGAATGCGCAGCTTGGTCACAGACATTCCTTCCCAGAGTTTTTTACCGCTTGCCCTATGGGAATGAATATTACTCCTTTTTGTGCTCATGCGCTATATGTCATCTAGGGGATTCGATTAGGAAGCGAGGACTAATTGAAGATTGCCGGCTGAACAATTTTATTGGACAGCGCAACCGAGTAAATCCGTAGCTCGTAGGGCAACGTACGGTGTTGTGGCCGACGGAGGCGGCGCAGTTTATAATGGCATGGGCATGGTCCTGTCACGCAGCGACTCGTGGCCGTTCACTCCAACGGCCAGGTCTCATGACCGATCCAAGCACCAGCATGCCGATGATGATCAGGAAAAAGACGAACGCAACGAACAACAGGACAGCTCCGCGCAGTTCGCCCATAGAGGCTCACCTCCTATTCACGTTGAGACTTCCAAGACTGCATTGAGCATCTGAATTGATCAGTGCATTCTGTGTCACGACATCCTGTCCTTCGAGATGCGCACGATATCCTGCTCGCGCAGGGTGGATTGAGTCAGGGACGAAGAAAATTGAAACAGCAGCGTGGGCATGATGGCGCGTTTCCAACGGCCTAAGGAAATGACAGACCCATTTGAGAGGGTGGTTGCACGGGTGGTCCGGTCACCGGCCTATACCGGACGGCGACGACCCGAACGGCTCCCAATGTGATCAACAGGCCGGCGAGCGCTGCGAATTGCTGCCATTCCCCGCCTGAGAACCAGCGCGAAATGATCTCGGTCAACATGACCACTAGGACCGTGTCCACGATAAACGTTACTCGAACCCGGCCATCGGAGCAGTAGGTCAAAGTCGTCTTCAGAACCTCCACCACTGCAAGGATCGTGAGCGTGTCGACGATAATGTGCCTGAGGGCGACCTCAAGGTCTGTTGACAGCAGCAAACGAAGGTCCATGAAAGTCTTTACGACGCCGCCGACAAGACCGACAAGAATCGTGATGATCAGTAAATTCAAAGTGAATCGAATGGCCATTTCCCAGAGCTGCATTGCTGTTGGAGCAGCCTCGAGCAGCCTCGCTCGATGAAACCATCGCGGCGAAGAAACGTTAGAGCATGTATCATGGGTCATGGCTAATTCCTGCTCACATCTAGAGTTCGTCGACTGATACGGGATGCAAAAGGTCACGGACCGACAAGACCCCGACAACTGAACCGCCATTGAACACCGCCAAGTGGCGTGTTCGGTGCTGATTCATCATATTGGCGGCTTCGGTAATCGGACGTCGCCAATCGATGCCAATGACAGGGCTGCTCATGATCTCTTCTACAGGAACATAATAGGGAATGCGTTCCACACCAATGACTTTCCGAATAATGTCCGGCTCCGTAACAATTCCCACGATGCGATGATCTCTTTTCACCAGCACACTGCCCACTTGATGTTTTTTCATCATCTTGGCTGCTTCCATCGCCGACATGGCGGCTTCAATGTTCACCAAGCTTTTCGCCATCAACTGCTCGACTGTTACCATGATGTCCTCCTTGCATGAATGGGTGAAGTTGTTTCGTCTTGGAGATCTGATGGTTCATAGATCAAGGCGTGACCGTTCGTGATGCGGAGGCGCAGGATCGGCAGTATGACGTGCTGCTTTGTGGCGAGTAGTGTTCGAATGGCGAGGACCAGCGGAATGGACAGAACCGCGCTGATCACCAAGACGAACATGTAGGGTTCGGAGAAGGTCATTGAAGCACCTCCGACCAGACGGCTGCCTTGTATACGGGAAGCTTAATGGCCGGGTGTTCCGGCCGGATCACTGGTGAGTTACCAGGATGTTAACTTTCGAGCGACGGGAACGACGCGGATCGAGACGTAACGCAGGTGAGATGAATCGACACAGGTGTGAGAACTACTACTGTTCCACCAGCCGCCAGCCTTCCTTCTGCACACAACGTTCCGTAGCATTGAGTATCATCAGCTGGCTCCCCTGCTGTAATTTGGGGTCTCGAGCGACGAGACTTTGACACTTGTTGTAGTCAGTGATGTATTCGGAGGACGGTTTATTGGGATGGACCCATTCGGACGAGCAAGCTGAGAGGGTCAGTACGGCGATCGCAAGGAAAAGGAACGAATGCATGAATCCCTCCTGTTAGTGTCCGTCGCCGGCACCATAGCTTGTCCGGGCGTGCTCGTCAAGCAAGCCCTTTGAGATAGGTCCACTGCGAAGGCATCAAGGGGAGCATGCAGAAAAGCTAGATAGTTTTCAGAGAGATACATGATAGAGATCAACTGTTTCATGAACCACCCATTGGTATGATTGTCTGGGCAGCACACCTCTGTTAGAGTGGCCTCTCACTTATCGAAGGAGGCGCTATGACCTCGGCGGATTGCCTGCTCTTGGATGCGAAGCATGCCATTCTTGACGAACATCACCGCAAATTTCAGGCTTTGCACAACGAGGGACGCGTGAACGAGGCGGTGAAGCAGTTTCACGTCACTCTGAGTTGCGCGAGTGATGTGTTGAACGATGCCCTGCGTCTCTTGGAGGACACACTAGAAGCCCACCGTCAGGCCACGCTGATCAGCCCTCCTTCACACCCGTCGACTAACTAAATTTTCTTGGTCGTTGACTGCGCTTCCCTACTCTGCGACACTTTACGCGGGCTGGCGTAGCTCAATAGCAGAGCAGTGGCTTTGTAAGTCGATCTGACTCTCAGCACCCCTTGCGATCTTCAATGGTTGCAAGGGGTTTTTTCGTTTTCACATAGGGTAGAATGGAGCGCTGTTTGGCCAGATATAAATGCTTGCGGGCACAATGTTGGGCACAGAAAGTTAATTTCACGGAGGGAGTATATGGGAGAACCCTGTGATACCTATGCCGACGCGTTTCACATCAATATTGGACCATTTGGATGCACGATTAATTTTCTGTTGTCGGGCCCCACGCCACCAGCCCCAGGTAGCATAACCCAAGGAGACCGAGTTGCCTCCATCCGAATGAGTCTCGAACACCTCAAAGCGATGACGTTTGTACTGCATCGTCAGCTCGTAGGCTACGAACAGCAGGCACACATTTCCATCCCTCTACCAACGGAGGTTCTACGAGGCATGCAAATCAGAGAAGAAGACTGGCAGACCTTCTGGCATGGATAAATGGGGAATTATATGGATGAGGAAAATGACATCGATAGTGAAGAGGACGAAAGCGGCGAGGAGGAGAGATGGAATTGTGTGAATTTCTGAAAGGACTATATGAAGTCTTTCCACATCGTGGTTCTTTATCGATTGCCGTCCGTCTGCCCAGCTGTCTGGTTGAACGCCTCTTGAGGCTGAATTAACTTTTCTATGCGTTGAGACGATTAATTCTAAGCCGCAGAGGGAGGTACTCAATGATGGTGGCCCACCTGTTCTTAGTCTTCCTGTTGAGTAGCGGATGCATCAGCATCGACACCGATCTACGAGTTCGAGATGAGGCCGTGAAACCCATGTTGACCGGCGAAGATTGTGTCGGCATCTACTTTGGCATTGGTACCGGCAGCGTGCGGATGACTGAGGCCATGAAGACGCATCACAACGTCCAAGAAGAACGCCAGACGACTTCGGGTCTCGAGAAGGTCACGGTTCGCGGCGGGTTGCTGATCCGCCGCATTCATTCAGTGGTCCTGAAGGACAATGCCGCGTTTGGCTTCGGAAAGCGATGCCTCGAAGTGACGGGTGAACCTTGACCTGCACGACTGGCAAACCCCAAGCGTCCCGGCTGGTATTGGTACCGTTCCACGCCGACTGCGGAGCCGCATCCTGTAAAAAGCTTCGACGCCAATCTTCTATACGTCTGGCCGGTCAACGACCGAGGAACAAAATAGGAAAATGTCACGGTGCCGCTATCATATTGCTCAGGCGAATGGGCTGGACCGCTTATGCCGGAATTGGTGATGGAACCAGAGGTGTCGTCTGGCCTCAATCGGTCGCCATGAAGATCGCCGGGCACAAAAACTGGATCGATCTATCGGCGCGACGCGATCGTGTGTGATGGGGACTTGCGTGAAGCCAAGCGGAAGCTCCCGGGCAAAATTAGGGCTCAGTCACTCCCCCTCGCTTGACCCTTACAGCCAAGTGTGCGAAAAAACAGCAGGGCTGGCGTAGCTCAATGGCAGAGCAGTGGTTTTGTAAACCACAGGTTGGAGGTTCAATTCCTCTCGCCAGCTCCAGTACTTAGCAGGTTCCTCCCTCACCGTTGCTACCACTTTTTTAAAAAAAGGAAGCTACTTGGTCTACGGCCGTATGACTTTGCATCGGCAAGCACTTGCCGTAGGTGTTCGCGGCCAGCTTGTAAAGTCCCTGTCAGCTAGCGCGTAACCCATGGCGCCGCCGCCACCTCAGAAATAGATGCCATTTCAAGCCTTGGTAACGTTCGGCTACAACGCTGTAGGATCACATCACTTATACGTTTGGCTAGTAAAACACAATGCCCGGCCATGTTATGTTGTGATTGACTAAGTTCCCTACTGTAACCAGGAGGGTGAACGATGGCCGCTAAGCGGGCAACGACACGCGTGTTACTGGTCGATGATGAATCCTTGGTCCGCCGGATCCTCAAACAAATCCTTGTAAGTTACCAAGATATGGAATTGGTCGGCGAGGCGGCCAATGGCGAAGAAGCTGTTGCCGCCGTGGCAAGACTTCAACCAGACATTGTGCTGATGGATATTCGCATGCCGGCAGTAGATGGAATTGCAGCGGCCCGGGAGATTAGACTTAAGTATCCGCATGTGAAAATTATCGGGTTATCAGAGTATGGAAATGATTACAACGCAGATGCGATGGAACGAGCTGGGGCAGTAGGGGTATATCTCAAATCGATGGCGTTGGAGGAACTCTATCCAGCAATTAAAGCGGTCCATCCAGGAACTTAAGCCGCAGAGCGTATGGGGCAAATGCCTAGCCTGCACCAATTACGTCAGCGGATTCACAGACTTCGCTCGGGACCTCACCAGTAGTCAATCTTCCCCGCCTAGCCTAGGGTTAGTGCATTCTCCTGCATATTAGTATTAGCGTGACTATTATGAAACTATGAACCTCCTCCAAAAACATCGGGTTCTTGCCTCACTCAATCAGGCGAGTCGGAACCTGCTCGAAATCCTGTCGGATGGAACTGAACTCGACGAGTGTGACCAGTCGTACATTCAATGTCATTTGCGCCTCATGGAGTTGACCTACTCCAACTGGAAGAACGGCCCGATCGAGGAATCAATCACAAAAGCAGATGTTCGCCCCGCTGCCTAATTTAACCGACCGGTCGTCAACAATTGCCCCTTGCTTCTGATCCTCCACATCTGTCATCCGAGCTGCGCGTTGGAGTCTGGCATCAAGGTCCTTCCCTTAGGGAGGGAATCTTCCTCTTAGGTAGTAGCCTGCCGTTTTGGTTGAAAAGTTCTCTTTGAGCACATAGCGCAAGAGACACTTCGTCCTTATGTGTGGACAAGTTATCCACTTACCAGACCTCCCCTAGGAAATTTAGCGGTTCATTTGACTCTTTATACGAAATAAAAAGGGCATGAGCCTTGCTTTTGTGAGCAGGTGAGAATAGCCGCCTGCTGCACGAGCGAATCGAGGGAGGCAGCATCATGGCCTTTTCACCGATCGACCCCGTGTCCGCACACTCGCTCTGGTTACAGTTGCTCTCCAGCAAACGCAAACATCGTCGGCCTCGGTGGCGCAGTGACTGGATACCAGTTTGGTTCCCCATGCTGTTATTCACCATTCTGGCCCTCGTCTACGTGATGATGCAGTCGAATGAGGCGTTCGAAAAGGTCGAACACGCGGCCCAAAAGGAAAGAGTGCTTGAAGCGCACCCATTGCTTGGTGCCTTGACGGCGCCGTAAACGGGGTGACTGACAGGGAGGGGCCGATGCCGACGTTGCAAGATCGAGGAATAAGGCCTTCGATGTCGGAGGTAAGCTTGGCGTTGGCAAGTGAAGGATTTCGTCAAAACTCTGAGGCTACAGACCAGCTGGCGTTGGTTAAGGATGTCATACACGATCCACAATTCGAGGCTCTTACCGAACCAAGAATGCTCATGACCGTGATCGCAATGACCCTTGGGCTGTGCATGCTATGGTTCCTCGTCATCTTCTCCCTCTATCACATCGCTCGATTTGCTCTGTATAGGCCCACATTCACCTAAGCGGTCTCTATAGGTGAAGCAACCAGCCGAGTGGATGATCTAGGGCGTCGGCGGAGAGTCCTGCTCCATCGGTGGGTCCTGCTTGAGAGGTGGTCGATCAAAGTGCTGACCACACTGTTCACACACATAGTGGCCCGTGAGATAACGGTTTTTCGTGGATGTTTCAAGAATAAGCCGAGGATGCATACAAGGTGCATTGCCGGATGAAATAGGAGAATCGCCCGAGTACGCCATGAGCCGCACAATCGCATACTTATTTGTCATGCACAAGGCGATTTGTAGGCGGGAGCTTACGCAGCGTACGATTTTGTTGCTGGAGTGACTTCTCTTCATCACACGCGCTCGATGCATGATAGTCTTATTTTATTCTTCTCCAGCGCATTGACGGCCTCGCCTCTATCCTAGTTCTCCAGTTAGGGAAACACATGCAAAGAGCGTTTCAGCCCGATGATTTGATGGCGATTCTCGACGGCATTGACGACGGGGTGGTCAAGCTTGATGGGCAGGCTAACTTTGCTGCAATGAACAAGGCCGCGGCCAGCATTTATCAACGACTAGGACTGAATTTTCAAATCATGAAGGGAAAGTCCGTCTGGGAGATATTTCCAGAACTGAAAGGTACCCTTGTCGAAAGAGAGTTGCGTTCGTTGCTAGAAGACCATGTCCAGGTAAGCTTCGAATTTTACTACGCTAAAGATCATCATTGGTATGAAACAAAGGGATATCCTGCTTCCCCAGGAGCTATCTTGGTGTTTCGCGACATCACCAATCGGAAGGCCGCTGCACAGTCCTCTTGAGCCATATCGTCCGTCATTGTTGCGAATAGTCCGCGATAATGTCGCATTTCTCCTTTGTAGGTTCTCTCGTCTCCATCGCCCATAATAATCAGGCGTTCACGCATACGCATGGCTTCGCACCATCGTGTGCGCATTTCTTCTCTAGGCACTCATACCTAACTCTTCAGCCCTATATTATTTCAATGAGAGAGTGATGCAGACTTGCTCTTATATTGAGGGACCATTTCATGACAACGTGGGTAATAGATCGCGTGCGTCTCGCCTTCCCTGCCAGTGCACTCCTAAACATCGGTGACATCATCCTAAACCTGTTGATCGTGGCCAGCGGCATCACCCTGTTCATGATCGGCGTCCTCTTTCTCGCCTAATAATCTCCGACGTTGAACCGCAGCGTTGGCCTCGGTTCATCGGCCGGCGTCTTGCTGGCATGCAGTAAGTCATTGGCTCTTCCTTTTATTGACGATCCGTGCTGGTTGGACCAACCCCGGGGACCATTCAGCGCCTTCGCTCGTTCGGGAACTGTGGCTGCATCTTCTATTGTTTGCTCACTCCATCCTCAACTGTGCTGTTTCTTTGTCCGTATAGCATGCTTTAACCGTACCATCATTTGAGGAGTTGGGGTCCATCGGAAGGGATCTAAATGCTCCGCTTTATGAAGGTCCAACATGTAGGCGTCTCTCCCAACAAGCGCGCCTCCTTCTATCGCGCTACGCATTCTAAGATGTTTTTCGTTCTTGTCCCACAGGCCGTCCTCATCGAATTGATACTGGAGGAACCATGCTCGAAGAAGCTCTTCATTCCCATCCTCGTCACATTCAAGGAACGTCTCAATAAATCGGAGCATCTTCCCGGCATAGAGCGCGATCGGCTCAGTCCTATCAAAAATTCGTTCGTACTTCGTCAAATAGATCCGGTGAAGGGAGTCATCCTCACCAACAAAGAAATAACGAAGTTTGCCTGTATGTTTAGGCATGACCCTACCTTCCAAGGCTTCTGAGGCTAACAGACGATGACACAATAAGCTATTCTGCACCGTCCCAGCGGTAGACTTTCGACACGTTATATCAACATATCAAATGGCTCTCTTGCCAGGAGTGCACGCGCAACCCGGTGCGCTACTGCCTGCAATTACGACCACCTCGCTCCGACACCAACGCCGCAAACGGCGAGGAAGCAGTTGAGATTGAAGATCAAACCCTAAGCACCAGAAAATCCGGTGTCTTCCTTCAACAAGCGATCTCGTAGAATACATCGATCGTACGCGGCAGGTCTCTCATCTCAGCTATGTCTTTCAGATCTTGACAGATTTAAGTCTAAGTCAGGCAAGGAGGGGAAAGCGATTTTAGGGGTTGCCCGTCCACTTCGTCAGGACAAGCTCGCAACTTGGCTGAGAGTTACCTGAGACTCTTTGAAGACTTCTGTTTATGCCGGCACGTCAAGCGTGCTTACGCGACGTTTATCAAGATAGTGAAATGTTGTGTCAGGCCCGATAATCGACTCGGGGCCAAGATGAACTTCTTCATCCCCATAGTCCGGCTCAACACTTTTTGAGAGGAGGCGCTGTTCTTCGCCACATCGCGTGCCCATCATCCCCCCTCCCTATTCTTCACGGGCCGTACGTACAACTTCTCATCTTGCCAGGTTTTCTTGAGCTCAGACGCTCGAATTGCCTCTTCGTGGGTTAACCCGGGCGTGCAATAATCCTCGCCTCGACAAACAGTATAGGGATGCGCCGTACAGCCTGCGGTTAAGAGCAAAAGAATCAGTGAAAGGTACTTCATTGTAACCCCTCCTTTCTGATGGCCAACAAATACAGCTACAGATGGAAAGGCTAACCTCGTTTCAAGAATTTGGCTATCCTGCTTTGGGATTGTAAGATTCCACGTAGTTTGTAGCCTACGTGGAGCGCACGCAAATGCATGCGTGTGGCATCGTTAGTCAGTTAATGGGTTCCGGAAAGGAGCCCATGAATTTCTGCTCACGTGTATCCAGAAGTTAAGTTGTTGGTGGCATTCCCCCCTTCAGAGGGGGTTGAGGGGTGTCTGTCCTAACGCCTATGCTGCCTCCGAGGTTTTATGATCACCGTTCTACTCGTAGATGATGATCCTGTCATGCGGCAACTCCTCCGCGACATTCTGGATCGGTATCCCGACATGCACATTGTTGGCGAAGCAGAAAACGGTGAGGATGCCGTAGCACTGACCATGACATTGACACCCGCCGTCGTCATTATGGACTTCAACTTGCCAACCATGAGCGGCGTTGAAGCTACGACTTCGATAAAGCTTAAAAGCCCAACTACGGCAATTATCGGGCTCACAGCCAGCGCACCTGGTGATACGGAGTACGCGATGGTCGATGCCGGAGCAGCGGCCGTGCTTAACAAGGGAGAAATGGTCGGGGTCCTTCATCCAATCATCGTGCAAGCCATCCCAACGGCTAAGAATACCGCCTCAGCTACTCCTTTAGTGACGACGGGTTGATAGATTACTCACACGATCTCATCTGCCCAGTCCAGAGATTCTTGAGTTTCTCGTCCCCTCCCCGAGCATGAGCCTCTCACTTGACACCGCCTCATAGGGGTATGAAGCTCACCTTGCATTGAGGGCCAGGTCATTTCGCCTGCTTTTCATATGTGATGACAAAAATTCTCACCCCTCTATTTGGGTCCGAGTTTACCGTCAGCCAGCTCCACTTGTGATTCACCAAAGCCGTGTTATACCGTCAGCCCACTCTTCAGAGGACCGCGTCCACACTTTCTGTGGATAACTATGTGCACAACCTAATTGTAAGAAGGCTTTAATCCAAGATTGTAAGCATAAGAAACCACGTTGCCCAATTTTTAGGCATAGGAGTGATTTGCACCATACCCCTATATCTTGTGATTGACTTTCCATTGGTTCACCAGAAGTACAATTAGTCGATGTGGACAAACGTCGAGATTTTATTTCAGCAAAATCTACGTAATGCGAGCTGCATTGCTAAGCTGGAAGCCACTTATCCACATCCACCTTAAGTTGCGTTTCTTGAACTCAGAGCGATCTGTCAAGAATTTTTAGCTATTTTGCCCTCCGAAATGCCGACGTGTCCCCTTCTCCATAAATGTCCTTTCTGGCTACTTCTACTCTGGCAATTGCTTTCTGGATGGCTAGGTCCAGATCATCGCAGGATGCATGAGACTTGATGAGGTAGGATTGGGCGCCAAGTTTTGTCGCTGCCTCGATGATCGAAGGCAAAATGAAATGTGATAATGCAATGACTGGAGTGTGAAGAGAATGGTGTACGATTGGATTCAGACGAATGAGGACTTGAAAGCCCGACATATCAGGAAGATGCAGTTCGGTAACGACGCAGTCGATTTGCTCAGCTCTGCATATAGCCAGCCCTCGTTCTGCATTGCTGGCTTCAAGAACGGTATAGCCTTTTGAGGAGGTTTTGAGTCGCTCGCTATAGTATTGCCGGTCTTCGTTGTTGGGATCTATCAGTAAGACAGTCGTAGTCTGGGGGGCAGTCTCCATAACGTTCCTCAATAATTGGGTAATGTTTCTTGGCAGAAAGGTGGAGGTAGAATAGGTCTTCGTAGGCAAAAGCAGACTAGGAAAACCTCCAGGATTTAAGCCTTCAGGCTCTAGAAATCATGGACAAACGATGACAGAGCAGAAGCCTTCAGGAGGGTTCGCGATAGGAACGCCGATGCCAACCCGTGCTGGGACGGCGGTAGGGAAGTGGCGATCTCTGTCGAATCAGCAGACGCTTCAGGAAAAACACGATGGTCGCAATGCCCGTGACCTGGAGAAGTCTGGTAAGCATGTAGTCTCTCAGCCGGCGCTCGGCACTTGACACTCGGTGACTTGTGAATGGCGTTCGCGCTCTTCTGTGGCGACGACGCAACAACGCCTCTGGACAGACTGTACACCCGGCTTTAACGCCAACGCAAACTAAGAATCTTCCTGGTATAGGACCGAGGCGGAGACGCTATCGCTCCGCCTCGGTGAGATGGTCTTCTTCCTCGATCTCCTCGATTTCTGGTCCCGGTTTGCCTTTGGTTGTGGAAGGATGGAGGCCATATTTCTTGAGCATCTTGTAAAAATCCGCGCGGTAGCGGCCGGCAAACTGGGCAGCGCGTGAGATGTTTCCGCCCGTGAGCTGCAGGACATTCTTGAGGTAGGTTTTTTCGAACTCTTCCTTGGCCTCCGTGAGTGGTTTCAGCTGTGAATCGGGAGCGGTGCCGATCGATGGCAGCAGATCCGGCGTGATCATATCCTGTCGAGACATCACGACGGCTTTCTCGATTGCGTTTTCGAGCTCCCGGACATTGCCGGGCCACAGGTTCGTGACGAGACGATGTAAGGCGGCCGGGGTAAAGCCACGGACATCTTTGTTCGCGCGTTTGGCGCTGCTCGCCAGGAAGTACTGGGCGAGAATGGGAATGTCGTCGCGACGATCCCTAAGCGGCGGAATGAAGAGCGGCACGACGGAAATCCGATAATACAAGTCGTTACGGAAGCTGCCGTTCTTGACGGCCTCGCCGAGATCTTTATTCGTCGCTGCAATGATGCGGACGTCGACCTTGGTCGGATGTTCGGCGCCGACTTCGCGCACTTCACGTTCCTGCACGGCACGAAGGAGCTTCACCTGCATGGAGAGAGGCATCTCCCCGATCTCATCCAAAAACAGCGTCCCGCCATGGGCGCTTTGAAATAACCCTTTCTTTGGACCATGGGCGCTCGTGAAGGCGCCGCGCACGTGTCCAAAGAGCTCCGATTCGAACAGCGTTTCCGGGATGGCCGCGCAATTCAGCGCGACAAACGGACCCTTACTTCGACGGCTATTGGCATGGGTCACCTTAGCGAACACTTCTTTGCCGGTGCCTGTTTCTCCGAACAGCAGCATCGTCGCATCGGAGTCCGCCACCTGGATCACCTGCTGCAGAAGTCGCTGCATGGCCGGGCTCCGCGCCACGACGTTTTCCATCCCATACAGTTCATTGACGAGCGATTTGAGCCGTTGGATCTCCCGGCTCATACGTTGAGGCGAGAGACCCTCCTCGATCTTGGCCTTGAGCTCCTTGTCGTCAAAGGGCTTGGTCAGATAGCCGAACGCTCCGCGCTGCACTGCCTCCACCGCATTGGGAATGCTGCCATGAGCGGTTAAGATGATGACTGGCAGCCCAGGATGAATCCGCAGAAGTTCTTCAGTGACGTCCAAACCGTCCTCGCCTCGCAGACGCAGGTCGGTGATGGCCAGATCGAACCGATTGGTCTTTGCGGCACTGACCGCGTCCCGTCCAGACGTGCAAGCGGTGACGGCAAATCCCATCGCAGTCAAGCGCATCTTGACCAACTGCAATAATCCTTCTTCGTCGTCGATCACGAGAATATGCTCTTGTTCCATGAGAGTAGTGATCCTTTATGCAATTATGGATTAGGCGGCTCAGTAGTCGTCGGCGGCACCACGGTCGACGGCGGGCGGATCGGACGGACTTTATCGCGCATTTCCTGATCGATGCGCTTCAACGCTTCGAGCTGGCTTGACAGCTCGTCGATTTTTTTATCTCGTTCGGAAAGCTGTTTCTGAAGCGCCTGCACACTGGTCCCCTCAACAGCGCCCTTCGGCACTTCCTTTTTCCCCGTGAAGCCATCTTTGCGGTCGCGTTCGGCGGCCAGCTCTCGCTGGAGCTGGTCGAGCGCCTGGGCGTCCGCATCTTTGCTGGTTCGAAGCTGTTGGATCATCATTTCCCGGTCAAGCAAGTCTCGCACCAGGCGGTCGGACGTTTGGCCCATTGTCATCTGACTCTCCGATACGGCAGGAGCCGAGATGACGGAGGTGAACCATGACCGCTCAGGTGGAGGCGAATCTTGTTGTATTTGTTGGAGCCAGAGCCGGCTCGAGGTTGCAAGTTGGCTCTTTGGAGCCACCGCGATCACCTTTTCAAAGTTCTTGGATGCAATGTCACGGCTTTCATACAACCCTATGAGCGCACGGGTAAAATACGCATGGTCGCAGGAGTTGTGCTCCTGGCACTTGGCGGCGACGGCCTCTTGCTTTTTCCCGAGCTGGTGGAAAGTTCTGGCATCGGATACCTCCACAAGAAAATACGGCTGTGACATTGGCGGCGACGAGGACCAAGACGCGCAGCCCCCCGTCACAAGCACCAGCGCCAGCCCTCCAGCCACGAGCGGCTTCATGCTGGTGCCCCCGGTTTGGTCAGGCGCAGGATAAACCGTACAGTCGTACCCTTCTTGATTTCGCTTTCGATCCAAATCCTGCCTCCGTGCGCTTCGACGACTTTTTTGGCTAAAGCCAATCCCAACCCGCTGCCTGGCACCGAATGTCGGGATTTTGTGCTGCCTTGATAAAAGCGTTCAAAAATATGCGGCAGTTCGTCGGTTGGGATGCCGGGCCCTACGTCGGACACCGCGACTTCAAGGACACCCGCCTTGTTGTCCGATTTCATTTGTGTCTTGACGATGCCTCCCTCCGGGCTGAACTTCAGGGCATTTGATAGCAAATTGTCCATGACTTGCTCAATACGAATTGCATCCGCTTTAACCCACACGCGCTGGGCGGGAGATTCGACGACAAGTTGGACATGCTTGGCGTCGGCCAAGAGGCGGATTTTATTGACCGACATGTCGGTGATCCGCTTCAAATCCGTGGGGACGATTCGGTATTCCATCATACCGGCGTCCATTTTTGACAGATCCAGAATGGTGGAGATCAACGTGATGAGCCGCCGGCTGCTGTCCGCCATAATGCGCAGCGTCGTCCGCTGCTCCTGGGACAACGGACCAGGAATCTCATCCAGCAATAGATGGGTGCCTTCCTGAATCGAGGCCATGGGCGTGCGTAATTCGTGTGATACGTGGGCCAGAAACTCGCCCTTCATGTCATCCAGTTCTTGAAGTTTGCCGCCCATCCAGTTCACGGTATCCACCAAATCCCGCAGTTCGCTGGGCGCCCTGATGTTCAACGACGCCCGAAAATTCCCCTGCCCGATCTGCTTGATGTGACTTTGGAGTTGACGCAGCGGTCGAAGGATGGTGTAGCTCGCAATACCTGCCAGTCCAACGCCGACAACCAGGGCCAGCAGCACCAGTTGCTCGGTGATGGCCTCCGCCTGAGCTGAGCTTTCGCGTGAACGGCTGACGCCTGCGCTGATGACACCTTCATGATAATCCACGTAATGGTCGAGCGAGGAGGTCATGTGGTCCATCACTTCATTGCGGCGCGCTTCATACTCGGGAGAGACTGAGGCGGGCGTGCTGGCGGCGTTTTCCAACTCAGTATGAAAAAGCGCGAGCCGGTCCTGCTGATGGCGCAGCGCCTGTTCCAGGAGTTGGCGCCCTTCGGAGGACGTATCTTGCCGTAGAAGATTTTCGATCCCTCGGTGGAATTCTTCCACTTCTTCGTCGAAGTGCTGAAGGAACGTCGGATCGCGGACGGCCAGATACTTTTTCTCACTGTTGAGCTGGTTAAAGGCTACCGCTTGAACGTGCTTAGCCTGCTCAATGGCCGGATAATGTTGGGAGGCGAGTGTCGTACTCAATGCAGACAATTGCCGGAGCTGAAATAAGGCGTAAAAGTTCACGCCGGCCATCACCACGATAATGAGCAGGGATGTCAGGACAATGCGCCAGAAAATCGACAAACGCACGAGCGAAGCTCCCTGTGAGACCTCTAATAATGAGGGCACTTTAGGTGTAGGTAAATCCATACACTAATTTCATCTCTCACTCAAGAGTTAAACTGCATCGCCCACCGGCCGAACACGATAGTCTCCGTGGTCATCAAAGGCAGACGGTCCATCTCCGCCTGTGCAGAGGACTTTGACGAACCAATAACTCTATTGGTTCCCCTTGGACTGCGAGGCGAATTGTCGCTGACGATGGGAGGATCGAGATAGTGATGCAAAGAGGTGGCCACGAAACAGGAGTATCGACACGGCCAGGGGCGGTGTGAACAGTACGATAAGGTACTGAGCCAACTCAGGGCCGACGCCGAGCGACGACAACCAACTACCAAGAATCGTAAACGGAAAAATCAGAATTTGTGAAAAATCCAATCCTGCGCCTCTTCCCACCCGGTGCGAGAGGAGAAAAAATGACGTAAGGCCTCCCGGCGCCGCGACGAGAGGCAGCAGGAGGACGACCATGGGCAAGAACCATTCGATCCAGTTCTCCAGCACAAAGTCGTAGGCATGCTTGAAGACATCCAACGGTGAGTCATGCGGTACCTGGTAGATGATTTCCGGGGCCGGATTGAGCAGGATAAATATCAACAACATCACCGCGTAGGAAATCAGTGGGCCGTTGGGATTCTGTTGGGTGCCCATGTCTAGTGCCATGAACGGAAGCCAGAGCACAAATCCCACTCCGATGACATCCCAGAAGTAGTGCCCGAAACTGTCGAGCACATCTTTGATCGTGATCGTCCTCGCATAGGACACCGCTTGCTCGATCAGACTGAGCGTGGCCCCGACGAGCAGAGCGTTGACGGCACCCAGGAGGAATCCGCCGGCCATGCCTAGCGGCGCGGCGATCTGTTGGGCGAGGAGCAGAAGGAAGAGGAAGCCGATGACCGCGACGATGATCACCCACCCCTTGAGCAGCGACTGCCATGTCTTCCGCAATGCTTGCCGATACAGCTCGACGGCGGCAGCGAGTTGATTGACCATGGGCGACAATAATCCGGTGTCGCCGGCACGGTCAAGGCAAGAGGCCTCCCTGGTTGACTTTCCGATATTCGGTGATTATGTCGGAATCGATAGAAACGCACACACCTGACGAGGTCCAGCATGGATATGAATCTGATGACGATCAAGCTTCAAGAAGCCCTCCAAACGGCTTCTGCACATGCCATGCGCCGAGGGCATCAGGGCATGGATGTGGAACATCTGTTGCTCGCTGTGCTCGATCAGGAGGGCGGCATTGCTCCGGCCCTCTTCGAACAGGCCGGTGTGTCGCTTCCCGCGGTACGTCAGGCTGCCGAACAGGCGTTGGGCAAGTTGCCTCAGGTTCAGGGCGCCGGAGGGGGGCCGGGCCAATTGCACCTCACGTCCCGGCTTAATCATGTTCTGACCAAAGCTGAAGACGAACAGCGCGCTCTGAAGGACGACTTCCTCAGTGTGGAACATCTCCTGCTCGCGATGGTGCAGGACGGCGGCGTCTTCAAGAAGCTGGGGTTGTCAAAGGACAAATTTTTAGGGGCGCTACAACACGTGCGAGGCCATCAGCGCGTGACATCACAAGACCCGGAGGGCACCTATCAATCGCTGGAGAAGTACGGCCGCGACCTCACCAAGCTGGCCGGCCAGGGCAAACTGGATCCGGTGATCGGGCGTGACGAAGAAATTCGGCGCGTGGTCCAGATTCTCTCGCGGAGGACGAAGAACAATCCCGTCCTGATCGGCGAACCCGGCGTCGGCAAGACCGCGATCGTCGAAGGACTGGCTATCCGCATCGTGAAGGGGGATGTGCCCGAAGGTTTGAAGCAGAAACGGGTTGTGGCGCTCGACATGGGCTCGCTCGTGGCTGGCGCCAAATTTCGCGGCGAGTTTGAAGAGCGCTTGAAAGCGGTGTTGAAGGAGATTCAGGCTTCGCAGGGTCAGGTGCTGCTGTTTATTGATGAATTGCATACCGTCGTTGGAGCGGGAGCGGCCGAGGGTGCCATGGATGCGGCGAATCTGCTCAAACCCATGCTCGCCAGAGGCGAATTGCATTTGATCGGCGCGACCACCCTCGATGAATACCGCAAACATATCGAGAAGGATGCAGCTCTCGAGCGACGCTTCCAAACCGTCTTCGTGGATCAGCCTTCGGTCGAGAATACCATTTCCATCCTCCGCGGATTGAAAGAACGCTACGAAGTGCATCACGGGGTGCGGATCAAGGATGCGGCCTTGGTAGCAGCTGCGAAGTTGTCTCACCGCTATATCGCGGACCGGTTTCTCCCCGACAAGGCGATCGATCTCATGGACGAGGCTGCCGCGCGGCTCAGGACGGAGATCGACAGCCTGCCTGCTGAACTCGACGAAGTATCCCGCAAAGTCCTGCAGCTCGAGATCGAACGGGAAGCTCTCAAAAAGGAGAAAGATCAAGTCAGTCAGGCCCGGCTGGAGCGGCTCGAAAAAGAGTTAACCGAAAAGCAGCGCGATCTGCACGTGCTCAAAACCCGATGGGATTCCGAGAAAGCGTCGGTCGCGAAGTTGAGAAAGACCCGCGAAGCGATCGAAGAGGTCAAGCTGGCGATCGAAAAGGCTGAGCGCGCCTATGATCTAAACCGTGTCGCCGAGTTGCGGTACGGCGAGTTACCTCGTCTCGAACGAGAATTGACGATTGAACAGCAGCAGCTCGGGAAGAAGCAGGGAGAAGCCCGTCTGCTCAAGGAAGAAGTCGACGAGGACGATATTGCCGCGATTGTCAGCCGTTGGACGGGAATTCCGGTGTCCAGGCTAATCGAGGGCGAAACGGAGAAACTCCTCAAATTGGAAGAACTGCTCCATCAACGGGTGGTGGGGCAGGACGAGGCTGTCCGCGCCGTCGCCGATGCGGTGCTGAGGGCGAGATCCGGCATTAAAGACCCCAATAAGCCCATTGGATCATTTCTGTTTCTCGGCCCGACGGGCGTCGGAAAAACGGAGCTGGCGCGAGCGCTTGCCGCGACCCTCTTTGACGACGAAGCCAACATGATCCGGATCGATATGTCTGAATATATGGAGAAGCACACCGTTGCCCGCCTCATTGGAGCCCCGCCAGGCTATGTGGGTTATGAAGAGGGCGGACAGTTGACCGAGGCCGTGCGCCGACGTCCGTTCTCCGTCCTGCTGTTCGATGAGATCGAGAAGGCGCATCACGACGTCTTCAATGTCTTCCTTCAAATCCTGGACGACGGGCGACTCACGGATTCCCAGGGCCGGACGGTGGATTTCAAAAACACCGTGCTCATCATGACTTCTAACATCGGCAGCCCTCAGATCCTCGAAGCTCAACAAAGAAGTTCGAGCTATGACGAAGTCCGTTCGGTCGTGCTGGCGGAACTCCGACGGCATTTCCGGCCGGAGTTTCTGAACCGGGTGGATGAGACGGTCGTGTTCCATCCGTTGGAGACCGACCAACTGACGAAGATCGTCGAGATCCAACTCGAACGCCTGCGGGCACGCCTGACCGAACGGAGAATTGCGCTCGTGATCTCTCCGGCGGCGCTACGCCACCTTGGAGAGCGCGGATACGATCCGGTGTACGGTGCGAGACCGTTGAAACGCCTGATTCAGCAGGAACTCGAGACTCCCATTGCCAGGCAGCTGGTGAAGGGGGAGCTGAAGGACGGAGATACCGCGCAGGTCGATATGAAGAAAGAAGGGCTGGTCATCGTGCCGACGGTGACCAAACCCTGAGAATATTCTCACCCACCCACCCCGGCGCGCCGAGACGCGCCTTTCACCGGAATGTCAGCCGATCTTTACCGAACCCCCCTGCACGTCTTGCGTGGTCCCACTGGACCGCTGCTTATCCACTTTCCATTCCGTCGAAGAGACTTCAAGGAGATGGCCCTTGACGGTATGAAACCCGCCTTTCGTGAACGCGACCAGGTCCGGGTTCTTGACCTCCATCTGCAGGACGACGTTCTTGGATTCCACGTGGGTCAGCGTGACACGAGACGGGGCTTTCGTGACTTCGTAGGTGCGGCGCTCGTTGAACATCAGCGTACTGTCGACCAGTTTCGCCGTCATTTTTCCGTTGGCGTCGAATACCGCGAAGTTGATCAACAAGGCATTAGGTTTCAACGCCACTTGAATTTGGGGCACGCCCTCGATTTCGATTGTGCCATCGGTGTTCTGATAGAGGTTCGAACCGACTTCCAGATCCATCATGTCTCCTCTTGTGCGCAACCTTCCGGGCTGATTACGATTTTTTGATCCGGTCGAGGATGAGTGCGACGCAGCCGCCGAGCAACCCTCCGCCGACGATCGTCGTGACCAATTCCATCAATTTCAATTCCCAGACCGATCCCTGCGCCTGCATCACCTCGCGCATGCCGCCCTGCAGCATGATGACCGCGAGCGCCATCGTCGCTCCGACGAGAAACCACCAGACAAACACTTTCACGGTCACGGCCACAGCGCTCCTTAAAAATCGACACGGCGGTCCAGGCTGCGATACTGGATCGCTTCGGCCACGTGGAGGGTTTCGATCTTCTCCGAGGCGGCCAAATCGGCGATGGTTCTTGCGACCCTGAGAATGCGGCCATGCGCTCGAGCCGAGAGGCCGAGCCTGACCATGGACTGTTCCAGGAGATCTTGCCCCCGCATGTCGAGCCCACAATACCGCTTCAAGAGTCGCGGCTTCAACTGGGCATTCGTGTAAATGCGGTCCTGGCGATAGCGCCCGGCTTGCCGTTGCCTGGCTTCGACCACCCTTGCGCGAATACTGTCCGAGGCTTCCGGGACAGGCCCATCGTCGTGCAGTTCACGCACCGGGACGGGCGGAACCTCGATGTGAATGTCGATGCGGTCCTGGAGCGGGCCGGACAGTTTGGTGCGATATTTGCGGATCTGGTGCGGTGTGCAGACACATTCCCGGGACCGATCGCCGTAGTACCCGCAGGGACAGGGGTTCATCGCGGCAATCAACATGAACCGGGCCGGGTATCGGAGTGATCCGCTCACTCTCGTCAACGTCACAGTGCCTTCTTCCAGCGGCTGCCGGAGGCTGTCAAGCACCGGACGGCGAAATTCCGGCGATTCATCGAGGAACAGGACCCCGTTGTGGGCCAGCGACACTTCACCCGGACGTGGAACGGTGCCTCCTCCGATGAGCCCCGCGTCGGAGATGCTGTGATGGGGCGCGCGGAAGGGTCGAACGGTGAGGATGGGCTGATCCGTTGGTAGTTGGACTGCCACACTGTGCACGCGCGTCGTCTCGATGGCCTCGTCCGGATTCATCAATGGGAGAATGGTTGGAAGACGCTTGGCAAGCATCGTCTTGCCCGAGCCCGGTGGTCCCACCATCAGGACATTATGTCCCCCAGCCGCGGCGATCTCCAACGCTCGCTTGGCCTGCTCTTGTCCCCTCACGTCGCCGTAGTCTTCGTCGTGCAGGGGTCTTGCGGCAAAGAGGCTCTCGCGATCGGTCTGCTGCGGCTCAAGACGCAGTTCGCCTCTGAGGAAGCCGACCGCCTCCGGCAACGTGTGAAGCCCGTAAACCGCCACCCCATCGATGATGGCCGCTTCAGCGGCATTGTGCGCAGGCAGCAGCAATTCATAGTTCCTGCGGCAGGCCAGACCGATCGACAGGGCTCCGGAGATCGGCTTGATCTGACCGTCCAACGACAATTCGCCCACGAGCACGCGATGTGTGAGACTGTCGGATCCGATGACCTCTTCGGCGAGAAGAATCCCGATCGCGATAGCCAGATCGAGCCCCGCCCCTTCTTTCTTGACGTCCGCCGGCGCGAGGTTCACGGTGATCTTCTTCGCGGGAAAATGGAAGCCGGTGTTCTTAAGAGCGGAGCGAACACGATCGCGGCTCTCGCGAACCGTCGCATCGGGAAGGCCGACCACGGAGAATTGCGGAAGACCGCCGGCAATGTCGACTTCCACGTCGATCAGATGTGCGTCGAGTCCGACCAGCGCCACACTTCTCACTTTGGCCAGCATGAACATTCCTTTCTGCTCGTCCAGGCGGAGAATTATAGAAAGCCGATGCGGTGTGATTCAAGAAAAACGGCTCCAGACATGGTGAAAATGCGTTCATTTCATAGCACCAGAGGGGTCGCCGGTCGTAAGCTGGTGCCCTCCTCTTGCCTTCTGTATAATCGCGCCATGCGTCGGGCGGGTCTGTGGTTGTTTCTCCTCTTGCTCTGTGGAGTTGTCTTGCCGGCGCCGGTGCGATCGCAGGGGCGCACGCCGTCCGGACCGGTCGGGGCTTCCATGGCCTTGTTGGCGACACTCCAAGATGCCGGCATCCTTCCTCCCGAGAGAACCCCCGAAGCAAACAAGGTCATTCAAATCGTGATCCAGTTCCAAGGGCTGTTCATGAAAAGCACGGATCCGGCGGTGCGGCAGTTTGTGGACGAAGCGCTCAACGCCAAGTTTGCCGCTCGAGCGGAAGACATCGGTGCGGAGTTCCGCCAGGCAGGGTGGACCAGTGAGGTACTCGAGGCGGTGTGCGACCACTACGCGGGACTCTCTCTTCAACAGCGGGCGCAACTGGCAGGATCATTTACGCGCGTCAACATGCGGAGGGAGGATTTCGAGTCGTTGAGCGACCTCTACGCCAGGGCACGATCCGCATTCAGTCATCAGGGCCGCAACATTCATCGAATTTTTGCCGACCACAGACGCAACATGCCGGGTGGAAAACGGTTTGACCGAAAGGAGAGACGCGATGGCGACGAAGGCCTACATACTCATCAAGGTGAAGACCGGCCGCACGAAGGACGTCCTGCAGTCGTTGAAGAAACTCGCCGGAGTCGAACAGGCCCATTCCTGCTTCGGCCAGCCGGACATCTTCTTATTCATTACGACGCAGGATGAACGATCGCTCTCGGACGTGGTGATCACCAAGATTCACCAGATTGAAGGCGTCGAAGAAACGGATACGCATATCGTCGCCGATACCTAGCAGCCAACTTCCGGCTCGCATTTCACGACCGCACCGTCTCGAGCCGCCGAACGGTAGCAGGCATCGGCCGCCTCTACCGCGAGGCAACCATCGAGGCCGGTAATCGGTGGCGCTGTGTTCGTGCGGATCGCCTGGACAAAGGCTTCCAGCGTTGCGAGGATCGTGGGACGTGCCTGGAGCGTCCATGTTCGTGACGTGCCGTCGTTGGCAATCCTCGTCAGCGTCCCTGCCACCCAGTCTGCCTTGATGGTTCCGATCGTTCCTCTCCATTCGGTGCTTCCTTGCCGCTGAGTCTCCACACGTGCGATGTCGAGCGCGCAACGGATGCCGCCGGACGTTCTGATCTGTGCTTGGACCTGAATCTCTGGCCCTGTGTGCGGCGCAGGCGTCATCGTGCATTGCACATCAAGAATTTCCTCTCCGGTGAGAAAGCGAATCAGATCAAGTAAATGGATACCGAGTTCGAGGAGGGCGCCAAGCGCCACGGGCCCGTGGGTCCCCGTCATGAGATTCGCCTTGGTCGCGATGTGACTGACCAGCGACGCAGAGGTGAGCGGTCCGATCGTGCGGAGTTGCTCACGCAACAACATGATGGTTGGATCAAATCGCATCGTCTGAGCCGTCATCAACGGTACATGGCGTTGCTCCGCCGCGTTCACCATGGCCCGCGCGTCGCGTCCATTGAGGGCCAACGGCTTTTCAATGAGGAGCGCTTTCCCTGCCTCAACGGCGGTCAGACAAATAGGATGACAGAGGGAAGGCGGCGTCACGACAACCAACGCATCGACTCGAGGATCGGCAATGATCGTCCGGTAATCATCAAACACTGGAATCGTCGTTCCTGGATACGAGCTGCCGCCGCTTCTACGGCAGATCGCAATCAGCGCTGCTGCGGACAGATCGTGAAGGAGGTGCTGGGCATACCGGCTGCCGTGCCGGCCGACGCCGACGAGGCCGATCCCAAGTGGTGTGGACGACCTGTTGTCCATCGGTCGAGTACGCATGGAGATGAGTGCTGGAGCAGAGTACCGCCGTTCAGGTTACATTGACAAGCCGACAGAGCGGTCCCTATAGTACGAAGCAGTCCGCGAATTTGCCTAGATTGCCGCATCCAAAGGAACATCACCTCTTATGGTATCAACGACTGCTCCCTTTACCCTGCAGCAGATCGGCACAGGGACGAGCCGCTTTCCGAGTGGCGTCGCACTGCCGACGATCACCGATGCATCGGTAGATCCTTACATCAGAACCCGCCCCATCAAGACGGTTCAGGTCGAGTGCATCGAATTTTGGCCCCAAGAAAAGGGTCCCTATCCTGGCATCGTGCTCTTGCACGAATGGTGGGGGCTCAATTCACAAATCAAGGACCTGGGCGCACGTCTGGCCTGTGAGGGATATGGAGTCATCATCCCCAATCTCTACGGCCGCATCGGTGGCATGGTGACGGGAAACGCGGAGGTCGCCGAGGCTCTGATGGGGAAGCTCGATGAGTCGCTCGCCCTCCAAGACATTAATTCGTGTTGCGAATTCCTGAATACGAGGGAATTCATCAAGCGCAACATTCACGGCGTGGTGGGATTCGGCATGGGCGGCACGCTGGCGATGAAGTTTGCCTGCCAGCGGAAGCGCCTCAAGGGAGCGGTTTCGTATTATGGGCGGATGATCCGCCCTGAAACTGCGTTCAAAGACATCATCTGTCCCGTGCTCTATCATTATGCCGATCAGGATTCCTGGGTCTCGGCCCAGGACATCGAGCGGTTGCGCCATCTGGCTCAGGAACAAAAGAAGGTTCTCGACATCCGGACCTATGCGGGCGCGCCGCACGCATTCAGCAATGAGTCGAGACCGGACACTTATCGTGAAGCGGCGGCAGCCGAGGCGTGGACTGCCACTGCGCTTTTTTTGAAACAGCACGTGCAGGGCGCCTGACGAACACCATCTCGTTGCATACGCGGCTTCTCACCTCCGCCATCCATGTTCATGCGTCTGACATCGACCGGTCACAGCGTGATCCCGCTGGCCCTTGTGCTCACCCTTCACAGCGGTCCCCTCGCGTCTTTTGCATTTGGACATGAGCCGGCAGCGGAGACTTTGCCGGATTGGGCGAAGATCGCTGATACGCATCAGGAGAGGCTATCTCATGTAGATTCCGATCAGAAGGCGCGCGAAGTGTTCGTGGACGCAGTTGGTCGCTCTGCCGGCCTGCCTGACGTTGCAGGCACATTGGCCGTTCAAGGGATGTCGACAAGGATGGTTAAAGAACTGATGGTGCCGCAAATCACCACTTCCGCCCAGCGATTGGTGTCTGCCCTAGTAGCATGGCGACTTGCCGACCGGATGATGCAGGCTCTGGAAGGCAAGGCGGTCCGGATGGAGGTCGTTGTGGCGCCCTCCCAGGTCGCGTGGCTGATGGCCAACGGCCCGTTTCCTTCCTTGAACGACGCCATCACGCTGTGGGATGCCGGAGACATGAGCCCGGCCGTCGGCGTGGCTGTCGGCCATTTGTCCCAGGAGGCCGGTCGGCAGGCGATGGAGGAATGGTGGCGTCTCAAGACCTGGAAAGATCGCGTGCGCGGCATGCGCGGCCAATCGCGTCTATGTGGAACTTGGCAATGGGTGATCCACAACCATCAGCGGCATCATGAGGAACAAAAGCTCTCGCTCATTTTTCCTCCTCCGGGCAGGGACAGCACGCCGATTCCTGGCCTGTCAGAGATCGTCGTTCTCGGCGATGTGGTCTACCTCCGCTGGGAACGCGACGGAAAGGTCCAAGAGGACAGTCTCTTGTTTTCCAAGGAAGGGCAACGGCTCGAAGGGACGTTCGTCAATTCCCAAGGCGGTTGGGGGTCGGTCAGCGGGAAACGAACGGCATCCTGCACGCCGTGAGCTAAGACCGGTGTTTCGCTACGGTCCACGCCAACAGCGCCCAACCCGTGATCAAGGCCGCTCCACCGAACGGCGTGAAGGCACCCACCCATCTGACCCCGCTCAACGCGAGCACATACAAACTTCCCGAAAACAGTAGCATGCCGATCACAAAGAGCCATCCCACCGCTGCCACACGGAGTGTCGGATTCCGTTCGGCGATACCGGCGAGCAGACACAACGCCAAGGCATGGTACATCTGGTAGCGTGCCCCGGTTTCAAAGGCTCCCAGCATGGTGGCGTCCAGGACCGGCCTGAGCATATGAGCACCGAAGGCTCCGGCGGCGACCGCTAGACCCGCAAACGTCGCGCCTAGAAACAAGAATCGGCTGTTGTGCATGGTGACTACACCCTCCTTGTCTGCCGTATCACCGCATCATGCAGACCCCGCTTTCCCCTCCTCTTGAGGGATAGCCAACCAGGGCTCTTTCGCACTACTCTACGTTCACCCTATGGCGATCGGTAAGCAGAAGGCCTGTTGGGCCATTCCAAATCTGACGATCGACTGCATGCTTGCCCGGGTGCATCGGCAACTCGAGGCAGACGGTTGCGTGCTGAGAATCAATGAATCCAGCTCACAGGTTGCTGCCCCGGACCAGTTGGCACCCGGCGATTTTGTCAAGGTTCGTTTGTGGTTGGATGATGACAGCGCCTGCATTCACATTGGTTTGGCTGAGATCAGGCAGGTTCAGAATCATTGGATCACCGTTGAAGTCATTCATGTGAACCGGCACGAACGCGCACGGTTGCAGCGGTATGTTGAGTCGCGTCAGCCAATTCCTGCCGACAAACCGGTCTACCTCGATCACCTCCTCATCAGAGCCTAGGTATTGCGCCAGCGCCATGCAGAGGGTTGGCCTGCTACACAACCCAGTAAGGCGGAAGGTGCATCGGCGGCCTATCGGCAGCCCGCGTAGGCCTGTCTGTTCGAGATCGTGGTGCAGGAGACGGGGGTCGAACCCGTACGGCCCTTTCGGGCCACAGGATTTTAAGTCCTGTGCGTATGCCAGTTTCGCCACTCCTGCATGACCGGCTGACAGGATCATCCTGCGATCGGTCGTCGTTGCGAAGGGAGCATGCAGGCATCGGCCACGCTACGCGCGGCCTCGAAGCAGTGGGACTCTAGCATCGGGGTATGGGGCGGTCAAGGCGCAAGACGCGCGCAATCAGCCTGCAGCCGTTTCGGCGACAGACTGAATGCGGCAGTCGAAGGTGAATGCGTCCGGGCGCAGGTGCAGAGTGGACCTCAGCCGGGACGTCGGAGGACTAGCGCGTTAGACCGCTTCGACCATGGGCCGCTTCGTGCGATCCATCACTTCTTTCACACCCGACTGGACGGCACGGCTCCAGCGAGTGGCCTGGATCTGCGCCTTCTTGGCGTACCGGGCGATCTCACGGCGCGTTTCCGTTCCGGTCTGGGGCGCCAAGAGCAGACCGATTCCTGCTCCAACCACCGCGCTTCCCGCGACGAGTGCAGCCCAACGAGCCACCTGCTTTCCTTCGTGCGACATGACAACCTCCTTCGAGCAACGGATGTGGATGATGACTCCAACCCCTCAAGTTCCTGAGCATCGCTTCAGCATCAAGCGTGCCAGATGATAAAGAGCCGGCATCGGCGCAAAACACGTGGGTGCGGGCTCTCGCCGATTAAGACGCCCTAATATTGGGTTACCTTTTTCTCACAGCGCGCAACACAGTCGTGCGAGAAAACCAACAGCAGAGCCGGTCAAAGCACCGTTCAGAGCCGCTTTGGAAGTCCATCGTCGGATGCGGACACGCTTGCATTGGCCGCAGGCCTCACTTATGATCCAGCCACCGTGCCACATGAGGCAAGAATGAGTTGGCTTCAGGCCATCCCCTACCCGCACGTCAACCCGGTTTTTTTCGAACTCGGTCCCTTGCAATTCCGCTGGTACGGACTGATGTATCTGATCGGTCTGACCACGGCCTATATCCTCATTACACGCAAGGTCCGTGAGAAAGGACTACCGATCTCCAAGGACCAAATCTACGATATGGTCGTCTGGGCCGCGTTGGGCGTGTTCATCGGTGGGCGCCTCGGCTACACCCTGTTTTACAATCTTCCTTATTACCTGCAGCATCCATTGAAGTTTTTCGCCGTGTGGGAGGGGGGGATGTCATTCCACGGCGGATTACTCGGTACCATCGTGTCGCTCGTGTGGTTCGGCAAGCGCCACGGAATCCCAATTTATACCATCGCCGATCTTGCCGCTTCGGTGACCCCGATTGGATTGGGCTTCGGACGCCTGGGAAATTTCATTAATGGCGAGTTGTATGGACGGCCCACCGACGTGCCGTGGTGCATGGTGTTTCCCGGCGGCGGTCCCGCCTGCCGGCATCCATCGCAGCTTTATGAGGCTGGGTTGGAAGGTGTCTTGCTGTTTACGGTGCTTTGGCTCATCGGGAGGCGCTCAACCCCGCCGGGGACGATGTTTTGGAGTTTTTTGAGCGGCTATGGCATTTGTCGGATTGTGGTCGAATTGTTTCGAGAGCCGGATGCGCACATCGGATTTATTTTCGGGTCCTTATCCATGGGGCAATTGCTGTCGTTGCCCATGATCGTGGTCGGTGCCTTCATGCTCACCCTGGGGTATCAACGGCAGGCGCTCGCGCAGCGACGAAATCCTTCTCTCAAACCTCAATAGGGCATCTCGTCATCGCCGAGCCCGACGTGATGCCCGAGTTCATGCACCACCGTTTCCCGGACTTCCCGTCTCACCTCCTCCGCGGTGTCGCAGAGCCGTAGTATGGGGCCTCTATAAATCGCGATGCGCGGCGGTTGCTGCCCTCCGGTTTGGAAAAAGGATTCCTCCGCCAGCGAGAGACCCTGATACAGACCCAGCAGGTCATCGGCCGACTCCAGTTCCAGGTCCTCGAGCACCTCAGGTGGGGGTTCCTCTTCGACGACCACCGAGACCTCTCGGGCGAGGCGAGCGTACGGTGGGGGGAGATCGGCGAGCGCTTGCTCGACCAGCGTGCCGAACTCCTCCGGAGAGAAATCCCGCCGCCTTCGCCCCATGGCTAGAATCCTCGAGGGCTTGGGTCCAAGTACGATTTCTTTTCGATGTCGTGGTTCAACCCACCGCTTTCGTGGAGGGGCGGAGAATCCCAAATCACCTTGTTGCCGGGCGCCAAATTCGCGGCCTCGATGTAATGTTTCTTGGCTTCGTCTTTACGGCCGGCTCGATCGAGCGTGAGGGCCAGGTTGTAATGCGCTTCTGCCAAGCCGGCATCCACGACGATCGCCTGGCGGAACGCTTGTTCGGCGCCTGCAAAATCACGCGAGGCGAACAGCGTATTGCCCTTTTTCACCTGTGCCGCGGCGTCCGGTTTGGTACCGAGTGGCGCCGGCAGGACGTTTCTTTCCGTGCCGGACTTGCTGGCACAGCCCAGAACGATGGCAGAGAAGATGACCGTCAAGAGGATGCGCATCGCGGCCTCCTTTGAGGATGGCGGATCACCGCTGGCCGGTTGGTGCGGATATTCGTCCTAAACCGGGTGATCGATTCGGTTAAACGTCTGCTCACAGGTCGACGCCGACGCCCGCTCGGAGAAACAGATATTGGAAGGACACCTGCGACAGGCCTAGACATCGGGTCACCGCTTCCCGATAGATTGCTGCCTGGTGGGCATATAACTCGGCTCTCGCCGGCGCCTCGGATATCGTCGTCCGGTCGGTCTTATAGTCCGCAATCCACATCTTCCCGTCAAGTCGGTAGATCACGTCGATGACTCCTTCCATGACCTGCCGTTCGCCCCATGGCATGACAAAGGGCACTTCACGCCCTAAGATGACGGCTGACCTGAGCCTCGCGTACGATTCGGACGCGCCGAATGTCGTGAATATCTCGATGAGTGAATCGGCGACCTTCGATCGGACTTCGTTCAGTTGAGGCGGGAGAAAGCGCTCAATTGATGGACCGATGCGCGGCAGCAGCTCGTTGGGCGTTCGCGCAAAGTCCCATCCTTCGAGAATGTAATGGGCAATCACACCCACAAGTCGGCTCGCCTCGCGTCCCCGGACTCCGGGAGCAGACTGGAGGTCGCTGAGGGGAAGATTCTCATGGACGGAACTCGGCGTGACATGCCACGTGCTGGCTCGCACGGTCTGCCATCGAGCTGTTCGTTCGTCCCACAAGTGAGCAAGTGAGGCCGGATGGATAGCGGGCCCGTCCTCACTCGTTGCCGCAGCACGTCTGGGCCATTTTCGTTCCGGGGCATGGACGACCCAATGCATGACTTCACTGGATCCGATTTTTACCGTTTTCGTCTCTGGACGCCCGATCTCTCCCTCGCCAATCTCGTTCAGCCACTCAAGCACGCTTTCGCCGACCGATCGTGACGTCAGGGCGCCTGAGAGCACCAGGAGATCCTTGGCTCGAGTCATGCCCACATACAAGACCCGGCGCCGCTCGGCTTTCTCTCGTTCGACCTGCTTCTCCTGCACCCGTAGGTAGCCGAGGGTCTGAAGCGGACCAGCGGAAAGACCATAGGTGTCGGTGGACCAGTCATAGACCACCGTGGGTAGTGCTTTCTCCCGTCCACTGCCTTGATGAAGACCCGGAAGCACCACGATGGGAAACTCAAGGCCCTTGGCCTTGTGGATCGTCAAAATCTGCACCGCGTCGGACGATTCCTCTGCCAGCGGGCTTTCCGCTTCATCCGGTTGCTCATCCAATCTGGTCATCATCACGTCGATAAAGCGGCTCAATGTGAGCTGCGGTCGATCGGCGAGCGCTGCGGCCGTGTGTTTGACCTTGAGAAGATTGGCGACGGCTTGTTCGCCGTGCAAAGAGGCCGCCGCCAGCTCCAGCAGCGGGCACTGATCGAACACCGCTTGAACGGCTTCGTCCAGCGGAAGTGCCGTCACCATACGATGCAGCGAGGCCAGCCGACGATACAGACGTCGGACCGTCTCCGCTCGAGCATGCGACCATGCGTTGATGGCGCTCTCGTTCAGATAGCCGAAGCCGCCGGCTTCGCGGAGATCGTAAATGTCCCGATCCGTCAGGCCGCCGAGCGGCGAACGCAGCACTCCCAGAAGTGCGATGTGATCATGGGGATGGTCGAGCACGCGAAGGACGTTGATCAGGTCGATGACTTCCTGGCGGCGATAGTAATGTTTCTCCCCTTCGATGAGGTAGGGAATGTTATAGCGGCGAAGGGCATCCAGGTATCCGTCGGCCTGCGTCAATTTTCGAAACAGGAATGCCACCTGACCGGCGGAAACACCGGGCCGAGTCAGCAGATCCTCGTGTAGCCAGCGGGCCAGCACTTCTCCTTCTGCTCTGGCTGCCCCTGCTGCGTCGAAGGGATCGTCCCCTGCCGCCGGTGCCGTCACCTGGATCATCACGCCGGTTTCGGTAAGATTTCCCGTTCGCCGAGCGTCACCTTGGAGACGCACATTAGCGGGTTGGACAAGCGGTTCCCGGAGAAGGAGCCGGTCGAACACATCGTTGACCGGTCCAAGAATGCTGGCAGCGCTTCGGAAGTTAGTGGTCAGGCTGTACAGCGTTCCCCCATCCGCAAGCACTTTGTCCACCACGCGATCGAAGGCTTCCATATCTGCCCGGCGAAAGGCATAGATCGACTGCTTGGGATCGCCGACGATGAACAACTTTCCTGCTTCGAGCGCCATGTCTTGCCAGGCCATGGATGCACGCCCCGAGGCTTCTGCGAGAGCGAGGAGTATTTCATATTGGATGGGATCGGTATCCTGGAACTCATCGATCAGGATGGCACGGTACTCGCGCTTGATCCGTTCCCTGACCCCTGGATGGTCCCAGAGGAGCCTCCTGGCACGGGCCAATAATCCGTCGAATGAAATCCAGCCGCTTCGCGCGAAGGTAGACCTGATTGAGGCAACAAGAGGGGTGAGAAGGGTCAACAGATTGATGAAATATGTCTCGTTAAACCCCAGTATTTGCTGCGCTACTCTCAGGACCGAGACTGCTTGTGAAAATTCGTGAGCGTTCCAATCGCTGAGCGCAAGGCCCGGGTCCTTTACGAGCCATTCTCGTGCGGCAGGATCGAGTTCATCAACGGATTGAGGCCCTTTGTCTTTCACGAGCGTGAGGAGAGCAACGGCTCCTGCCAGCATATGTTCGATCTTGCGTCGCTTCGGTCGATCGTTCGCGTCCAACAACATTTGTGCCCGGTCGCGCAGCCTGCCGATCCAGTCGGTAAGGGCTTGGTCCGGTGCCGAGCCGACCTGATGGAGCAGCCTGTCGAGATCGATGTGATCATTGCACAGCGCATAGGCAAGTCCCCGCAGCTGCTCCAGGGTCGTCGATTCCAGGAGTGCTCGCCATCGCGAATGATGAGCGCCTTCGCGACCGAGCTCACGATCGATCCAGACCTGCCATGCGAGCTGGAAGGATTCGTCAAACCGGAGGCCGTCATCCTCTCGGAAGGCGGGGTCCACACCAGACTCCAGCGGAAAGAGACGCAACAGATGGGCGGCGAAGCTGTGCACCGTTCCGATTTGCGCTTTTTCCAAATCGCGCAGTGCCGCCTCGGCGCGTGTCGCAATGTCGTCTGATGTGAGTCCGTAATGCGTGCGCAGCTCGTCCATGCCGATGACTCCGCCATCGGACGCTTGAAGGCATCCTGTGGATGCGCGCTTAAGGGCGATCAGCCGTTCACGAAGTCGGATCTTCATCTCGGTGGCTGCCTTGTTGGTATACGTCAATGCGACGGTCTGCGTGATCGCCACAGGCCGGGGTTCTCTCATCAGAAGGTGGACCAAACGGTTCACGAGCAGGGTGGTTTTTCCTGTGCCGGCACCGGCCACAACGACAACGTTTCGATCGAACGTGGTTTCCGCCGCGCGACGGGCCTCCTGATCCGAGATCGGCACACGACTGTTCATCGGTCGACCCGCAGCGTTCGTAAGGCCGCCAACGCTTTCCCCTCCATCGCTCGAGAGGTGCGCCACCACGTCGGCATGTGCTCGCGGCGGCAGGCGACGCGATATTCACATGTCTTGCAGTAGGTGCCCGGCATGATGAAAAACCTGCCGTTCTTAATGCCGCTCATCAGTTGGCCGAGGGTATTGCGGAGCAACGTTCCGTGGTCCGTTGACCAGACGTCGCTTTCAAAGGTTGAACGCACGACAGGAGTCGTCCAGTTGGGGGCAAGGAAGAAGAGTTGAACCTGTTGCGCGTTGCCGTGCTCCGGCAGATGGAACCGGGCATACAAGGGAGGTTGCAGCCGATAGCCGCGTGCGGCAGATTGGATGAGGTGCCGGTCTTCAGCCGTGATGGATTTTCCAATCTTCAGTTTGTAATCGATGATGCGGATCGCTCGGCTGTCGCGATGTCGGTCGACACGATCCACGCGTCCCCGGACTTTCAGCGATCCGCAGCCCGGGACGTCCAGGATGGCACCCTCGGCCAGGGCTTCGAACGCGACCGGCGAAAAGGGGGCGTCGCGAAAGGCGCGTGTATCGTCATCGACAGCGGCTGTCATCACATCAAGAATCGAGGCCTTTGCGAGCTCCCAGAGGAGATAATGGCCCGTTCGATGGTTCCGTTCGACGTCGGCGGCCGCCTCCTCGATGGCGTTCTCAATACACCAATCGATCGTATCGTCGGTCACGGGCTGTTCCGGCCATCCGGTGGGTAGCAGCAATTCGTAGCACCGTCGCAAGGCGCTATGACAAAACGTGCCGAGCACACGTACGTCCGGTTCATCCGAGCCGTGGGCATGGACCGGTTCGAGTCGGAGCACGTCGGCGGAAAAATAGCGGAACGGACAGCGGGCATATCGCTCGAGCGGGGTTGGGGCGATGCCGCGCTCCTCGACCGATGCCCAGTGGCGTTCAAGCAAGCCCGTCAGCCCGTCGAAGGCGGTCAGGGCCTGTTGGTCGCTCTCGGTGCGGGCCAGCGCCTCGGTGCCTTGCCGGAAGGTGACGGCGTCACCTCCTGTGGCTTCGAGAAGACTCGCTGCATCTTGGCCATTGACCGCCATCCACTGTACGAGCTCCGCTGGCGGGAGAAAGCGGCTTAGCACCGGCCGCTGGGCGAGCCGATCCGTGAGACGGCGCGGGACGCTGTCCACGGGCGGCGGAAGCATTCCATCAGGCTGCCGTGCCTCGCCGACATAAGCCGAAGGCGCCAGCATGCGTCCGGCATCGTCGGCACGCTGGAAGGAGAGATACAATCGCCGTCCAGCAGCCTGGGTAAGCAATTTGAACAGTAAGGCCTCTTCGTCGTAGCCTGAGAGCTTTTCACCGACCTTGTATCCGAGCGTCGTTTCCAGCACGAGACGGTGTCGATCACGAAGAAATGGATCTTCACGAATGTACCGGGGAAACACTTTCTCGTTGAGACCAATCACGAACAACGCCTTAAACGCGAGTCCTCGTACCGCCATCACGTCACTGAACATCACGCCCTGCGGAGACGCCTGTTCGAGCGGAACGCTTGCGCGCTCGAATGCATGGGTCAGCAATTCGAAAAACTCCGTCCACGTGAGCTCACGGCCAATGGTGGTGAGTTCGCCGAGCCTCTGCAGTGTTTGATCGATAGCCTCCCACACCGCGGGCAAAGCACCGTCTTGGTCGTCGTGCCCATCTCGATCGTCATCCGCCCGCCGAAGCTGTTCCTGCAACAGCAATTGAAAGGCTTCGAGCAAGGTGCCGTATGGGCCCTGGGCCGGTAGAGCGGAACAAGACGTCAGTACTCGAGACACGGTGCTCCACAGTACGGCGATCACTTCAGGCGCTACCCTCAATGGCCCGAGCGCACCTATCTCATCGCCGTCACCGTCCAGGTCAAGGGCAGACTGAGAGGCACGCTCTAACCGTTTCCATTCATCGACGCCATGCGTGATGTTCAAGGCCTCGACGATCGCTTTCCACTGCTCTGGCCGATAGACGGTTGAAGGGCCGCTGCGGCCAAGCACGGGATTGGCAAAGAACGGTGAGGTCACGAGGTCGAGCACGGCGGTGCGATAGAAATCATTCACGGGTAGTGCCGCCAACAGCAGGAGGGTCTTGCACAGCGGGTGGTGGATGAGCGGCCGTCGTGCCGTTGTGGTGATCGGAATGCGATGACGATTGAACACCGTTTGCACCAGGGTACAGTAAGGGTCCAGCGTGCGTGCGACCACACCGATCTCGTCGAAGCGGTATTCGTGTGTCTCAATCAGATCGAGAATGGTCCGGCAGGTGGCTGACAACTCCTCCTCAGGACCGATGACACTCTGCAGCGACAGTTCCGGCGGCGGGGTTCCTGTCTCAACCGTATTGAGGTATACGGGTGGATCTGCCCCCAGAAGTGGCTGAACGTGGCGGTCGAAGAAGCGACGGGCGAAGGAGAATGATGGATGGTGGTCTAAGGGAAAGAACAGCGTCGTGGAAACGTTCGCGCTCACGGCCTGAAACAGCGAGAGTTGCACCTGCGTCAGATCATAGAAGCCGTAGTAGCAGACGTGGTGCATGGACACGAGAAACTGTGATGCCGTGACAGAGGCCACCAGGGCGTTGGCTAGATCGTCGGCCGTGCCCACGCCGAGGCCGGCAGCGACTTGCTCGACGGCCGCCTGAAGTGAAAACAGTGCGTGGAGCCATTCCTCATCCTCCTCACCAAAACATCCTTCGCGGAGTGCCTGCAGCGCCGTAGCGGCATCGACTCCTCCGTCCTTGAGATCCCGGATGGTCGCCCAGAGCGCCGCCCAGGTTCCGAACGAATGTCCCAATTGCCCGAGAGCCCGCGATTCGGCCAGCTGTTGTTCGACGAGGTGGCGCACCAGATGCTCGAAGAACAGTTCATCGACGACACGGATCGGAGGAGGTCCGGGGCGGCTCCCTAATTCATCCGCCAATCGCAAGGCGAACTGGTGAAAGGTAAAGAGGTGAAGATTCAGCAACGATAACCCGTGATCGATGGCCAGTACCCGCCGGAGCCGGTCGAGGATCGGCTTGGAAGGAGCGAGAACTGCAACCCTTGCCCAGGGGTCGGCGGCTTTCAGGCGTCGGATCTGTTCGACAAGCGCGGATTCGAGGGAAGGATGGAACTGACCGCTGACAACCTTCAGCATCTCGGAATGAGGAACGTGGAGTGCGGAGTGTGGGGTGTGTGAAAACCGTTCATGCAGCGCGAACACATCTCTTGTCGTTCACGGACCGCTTCATCCCGTTTCCGGTCCCAGAAGTTCCCCGTTGCAATCGACACAGGCCCAGTCGCCGTCGATAAAGGACATAGGATCGCCACAGATGGGACAGTCGGGCGGCGGTCCTTTATCGAGTCTGGGAAGAATGGGTAGTTCGATATCGTCTTCGTCCATCACTTCACCTGGCGGTGCATTGGTTCATTTCCGGTACTTACCCTTCTCGTGGGCGCATTTTCAGTTGCAAGGCTTTTTCTGCGCTCTCGCGGCTTGGCACGCCGACAAACGTCAGCCGCCCGTCGATGATGGTGGCCGGTACTGCCCGAACGGCATGGCGATTGGCAAGTTCCTGGCCATCCGGAGTCGTAATATCGACTTCACGATACGAAAAACTGTACTTCACGCGCAGCTGCTTCCAGAGGCTTTTGGCCGACGGACAAGCGCCACAGCTCGGGGAGATGAGCAATGTGATGTTCGGCATCGCATCTCCGGTTAGAGGGCGGACGAGAGCGTCATCTTCGATGCGAGATGGATCTTAACACCGCCGGAAAAGGCGGTGCAAGGAGCGAAGCTGCCGTCGGATTGCGCAGAGAATCTTCGGCGCCATGCGCAGCATCTAACGGATGGACGGACGTCAAGTGGATGTTGCGGCCGGGAGCTTGCTTGAAGTTCCTGGTTCTACTCGAGGAGAGTCTAGCGTCCCTCAGGCCACGCGGCCTGCTGGTTTGCCGTGCCGCCGACGATCGGCGGAGCACCGGAGGGATTGCCGGCAGGATTCCCCGGCGGCGCAACGATATTCCCGGACGTATTGGGGTAATATGGCGGTTGCAACCTTGGCATAGTGCTTCCGGCGTCGCCAGTGTTCTGCTTGAGCGAATTCTGCGAGTCCGACCGGGATGAACAAGCGCTCTCTAAGGCAACGATGAGACACCATGCCGCCATCAACATCCATGCGCTGTGCCGTCGTGAGATCACCTCTGACCTCTATAACTTGCCCACTAAATCGAGGCTCGGTCGTAGCGTGCGTTGGCCGGGCTTCCATCCAGCGGGGCACACTTCTACGCCTCCGTTTTCGTGCACAAAGGCCGCAGCTTGAAGCTTGCGCAGAAGCTCCTGCATGTTGCGCCCGATGTTATTGCCGTGGACTTCGTAAGCGCAGAGCTTTCCGTCCGGATCGAAGATAAAGCTGCCCCGCAAGGCGACGCCTTCTCGGTAGAGATACACGCCCAGTTTTTGCGACAAGACGCCTCCCGGATCAGCCAACAACGGAAACGATAGCTTTTTGATCGCGGGGGACGTGTCGTGCCAGGCTTTGTGCACGTAGACCGAATCGGTGCTAATGCCGATCACTTCAGCGCCCACCTTCTGGAAGTCGGCATACAAGGAGCCAAGTTCTTCCAGTTCGGTGGGACAAATGAACGTAAAATCACCCGGGTAAAAGACGAGAACTACCCACCGGCCGCGGTAGCTCTTCAAGGTAATGGAGCGGATCTCTTGTTCGTGGAACGCTTGAAAGGTGCCGTCGGGAATGACTTGTCCAATTATCGTCATGCGGTCTCCTCTTACCTGAAGCGGCGGAGAGTGCAGATCAACTCCAGTTGCGGACTTGCGAGTGGCTGCGATCGGTCTGATGTCCCAACAGTGCCGTGACTTGCTGGAGTGCGTCCCGCTCTGCCGACTCTTGACGGTCGAAGGCTTGCGTGACGACCGATTGTTCCTCTGCCTTGTCTGCGATCCCGCATTTGACGGTTGCGCTCACAATCCAGCGCGCTTCGGCTGTCCGTCTATAGGACAACCGCACATGGCATCCCGCGATGATCATCTCCTTGACGTCGCGTGTCGGGCCGAGGTGCTCCCTCATCGATCATTGTTTCGTGGGCGGCTGGTTCTGATTCGGCCGTTCAGGCGGTTCGACTGGTTGCGGGGGTGCTGCTTCTGGATTAATGGCCATCTTTGGATCGACCACCGGAGGAGTCACGACTGAATCAGGATGAGGAACCGTTTCCGGCTGTTTCACCATGCCGGGATCACGCGGGCTGGGTACCACTTCCGGTGGAGACTGCTCGGCGGGCGGCTGGCTCGGCGCAGTTGGTGGAGATTCCGGCGCGGGAACGATGTCTGCTGCTAGCGCCGCCGACGTCAGGAGAGAAGCCAGCATCAGTATGAGTTGTGTCATTCGACCCATATCTCAGGCTATCCCCCTATGGATCGATCTGCCTACTGGGGGATTCCCCTGCGTAGCGGTCCGCCGATGGTGAGGATGTTATGGTGAGGATGTTGATGGGTGTGACCCGCTTAATCTAGCCAGTCTTTTTCCTTCAGCTTTCGGGGAAGATACTTCTTGGTCAGGTATTGGAAATCCTTATTGGCGAGCGCGTCGAGCTCATACTTAAGACCACTGGTCAGCATGCGCTTGATCTCGGCCTGCCACGCCGGTTTTTGAAACCATTGGTAGTTCGTCAGTTCCTTTGCCCGTGCAATGTCCTTCTCGTTGAGTTTGATGCCCACGTTTCTGGGGAGCTCATACCGTTCAGGGTCGGCGCTCGACAGTCCGATAAACTTGGCTTTCGGAATGGCCATCCGCTGGCTTTCGAACGCGAGGTTGATCGAGCCTTGCTTCACCACCGAATAGATATAGTAACCCCAGGGATCATTATCGACTAGGACATAGACGGGCAGTTTATATTCTTCATGGAGCCGCCGGGCGAGACGCCTCACGCCTCTCGGTGGCTGACCGTTTCCTGTCAGGAGGACGCAGTTGTACCGCCGCCAGAACTTGTCTTCCGACAAGCGATTCCATTGCGTACCTTTTTCGACCAAGAGCAAGAAGTCGGCGGTGCAACGACGGATCTCCAGATACTCTGGTTCCACGATTGATGGTACCGAATAGCCCCCTTTGCCCAGGCGTGCACAGTCCACCCTATCCCCGTCGTCACCGAAGATGACTGGCCCGACGATGCTGCCGCTGTTTTCTGCGCGCACATGCAGTTCTTCGCGCAAGGCGGCAAGCGAGACCTCGAGGTCTTCGATCACGGGATCCGATTCGTCCTGGGTATCGAAGGTATTTTCGTGTGAATCCTGAATCGTGTGCTTCGTGCGGTAATAGATTTCTCGAAGCGACGTCGTGAGGTCGGCGCGCTGCAGTTCGGACAGGGCGTCCGCCACCAACACGGTCTGCATGAATTTCTTGGCCATTCCGACGTTGAAGAACGATCGAGCTTGCTTTTTGTGACCCATCTCGATCATGCCCTTGCGGGGATTGAATGAGACGTTCGACAAGGCGCGTATCGGAATGGCAAATGTGGGATCCTTCGACCGTTCTGCAGCCGTCACGACAATGTCGGCAATGCCGACGAGTTTCTTTTCCACTGCGCTCGTTTTTTTCTGTTTAGTCGCCATCGTGGCTATTTCTTGCGATGGGCCGTCTTCGGTTTTGAGCGGCCCACGCCCTTCTTGACGGATTTGGCGTCGGCGGTCTTGTCAAACAAGGCCATCTGATCGCTCTTGCGATGTGACCCAGTCGTGTGGCTCCGACGAGGTGTCGTCGGCTTATGGATTGATTGCTGAGCGCTGGCCTCTTCTGAACCGGCCGCGTCGACCTGAGAGGCCGCTGTCACTTCGCCTTCGACGCCTTCATCGGTGACGATGATGGAATGGGGCAATCCTTCCGGACCACTATTTGTCTTACCCAGCGCTTCATCGGTTTTGCTCCCGCCGGTGCGTGAGCTGGCGATTTTCTGGAGCTGCATTTTGACCTTCTCTTTGGCGAGCTTCCCCCCCTTGAGCCGGTTGCAGGCTTCGACGACTTCCTCGATGTACAATTCGAAAATGTTGCGCCGCCGGTACTCGCTGGCCGCCCGTTCCCGGCGTCGGACGAACAATCCGAGGCGCCTGCCGCATTCGCGGAGGGCGAGCGTGATTTCCTTTTGAATCTCGTCATAATCCGCGATGGCTTCCTTGGATTCGCTGGTGAACGGCACCCAAACGGACGCCATATGGACAAAGATCACCATCGGTCCTGCGGGCAAGGCGCCGCGTGATTGGGGTACGCCGTAATTTTTCCACGTCGTGTTCAGCGCGGACTTGAACGTTGCACAGGCCGATTGCTGATACAGGAGGGGGACTCGGTTCGCATACCGGATGACCCTCGCGAGTTCCGCGTTCTCGTCTTCTTCCTCCCCTTCTGCACGTGGACCGGCGGGTTGTTCCGGCTTCGGCTGTTCATTCGGCCGATTGCCGAATGCCAAGCCTGCTTCAATGACGAAGGGGTTACCCCGATAGACGGCCGGCGGCCGGCTGACGGCCGTGTAGAACTCACCTTTGATCTGTTTATAGAGACCGGACAGAATCGCCTTTTCGCCGATGGGGGAAAGGCAATTTGTCGGAGGCGCCATAATCTTGGTGCTCTGAATCGTCCGATACAGTGTTTCCGCAGCAGTGCCCTTGAGTTCACGAGGCTTGAAGTGAGGGGACACCTTGGCTTCCTTGCAGATGTCGGTGGCCAATTGAGGAGAGACCCGGCAGAAATCACCGGCGAGAAAACCTGACACGGTCTGACTTTTCGTATCCTGCAACATTCTGAGCAGCATCCCGAATTCGATGCCGTAGGGGTGCGGTTTGATCTCCCGCGGGGAAGGCGGCAGTTCGTGATAGGTCCGGGGGTATTCCTTCGTCTCGCTTTCCGGCGTGTGATACACGAGCCGGACGTGGGGGTTCGCAATGGTCGTTTGTTCGAGCCACTCGTCGACTGACGCGCGCCCTTTCTGATATTTCCCTTCGACCTCCAACGTGACTTGTGTCCCTTGCGCCTGCTCCCAATCGATCTGCTTGTTTTCATGCACCAGTGGTTCGTTTTTCTTGGTATCGATCTGGACTTCGAAAAAATGCGCAGCGGCTCTCGGGCTCGTCCGGGAAATGATCTTGACCGGTTTGCCCGTCGTGAGCTGGCCATACATGCCAGCCGCGGAGATCCCGATCCCCTGTTGGCCGCGGCTCATCCGCATCCGGTGGAACTTTGAGCCGTAGAGCAGTTTGGCAAAAATGCGGGGAATCTGCTGTCGGACGATGCCCGGCCCATTATCGGTGACCGTGATGCGGAATTTACTGGCCTGGCTGGGCGCGACCGGTTCACCGTTCGAAACCACTTCCAACCTGACGCTGACATCCGGCAAGATGCCGGCTTCTTCACAGGCATCCAGGGCGTTATCAACGGCTTCCTTGACGCAGGTGAGCAGCGCCTTGCGAGGGTTGTCGAAGCCGAGCAGATGCCGGTTCTTGGTGAAGAATTCCGAAACGGAAATTTCCCGCTGCCGCGCACCCATTTCCACCGCGGTGATCTGCTGCTGCGGCGCTTTCTTTTGGACGGCTGGTTCCGGAACTGTCGGACGGGAGGCGGACCCAAGAGCGGACGTTGGCTTCTTCGACATTCAACCTCGTGATGGTGTGAGCGTGGGTCTTGGTACCACAAAAGAAGGTCAGAGGCAATGGTGAACAGTGCTCGACGTGGGAATGCGATCAAACGAGCCGCATCATGCCGGTCTGCGCAAGGTACATTAGTTTTCTTGACGGTATGGCGCGAGAGGCCTATCGTGTATTCTGTGGGAGGAGTTAACGCCCAGAGGGAATGTGGTTCAACAGGGGACCGAGCGCTGAGGATGGTGTGCAGGCCCAGCTTGTACTGGGAAGCCTAAAGTCCTCCCAAGGTCTCCACCGTACCTATCACTCTCGGTAGGTGCGTCCTCCTCCCACTTTTTTCCTGGCACGCTTCATTGTTTTCTTCTGCGATCGCCTCGACAACTGATTCCACAGAAACATCGCTCACGCGCCTGGTAAATCGCTGACGGCGGCATGCGAATTGTCGATCCCCATTTTCTGTGGATAAGTCTGTGAACAAAGATCATTCCGATGCTGAGGATGCAGGATCTGAGGCATCTCTCGAGCAAACTGCCTAATTTTTGGGCATAGGTGTTCAGCCGATATGACCCCCAGTAATAGTAGAGACAAGATTTGGACGGTCAATTGCTGCACCTTTGGGAACCGGTTTGCGCGTCACCGCTGGAGGCGTGCTGTTCGAATGTTACATATGCATGAATATCCACAGCCACAAGCCTTCTCGTGTCTGCGACATCGATTCGACAAGCCTGCTCAGCCGTTATGGCGGGTTCGGAATCAGGTCACACGACGGGCCGCCGAAAGGGACCTGGGAAAAGCACAAGAGTGTGGAGGTCCGGAGGTGTGTGGATGCTCAAGGCCACATTGTAGAGTTTTACGAAAAGACCGAATGCCACAAAGACACGAGCCAGCTCTTGATGCTCGAGACCCAGCCTTCGTCCGGCGGAGGCTGAGGAGATTTTGCGGAATTTGTGGACGGCGTGGGCGCGGGCACGGGCGTCGTCGGTTTTGGCGGAGAAACTGCTGGGACCGCCGGTAGATCCTGTGGGACCGGAATCGTCGACGGATCGAACGGCTTGTGGACCGCCGGGTCGGGAACGGGGGACGATGCGGCGACCACAGCGCCGTCACGAATTTTTCTCTGGTAGACATCAATGAGTTCTTGCAGCGCCGAGGCATTTTCCTTGGCGACCGTCAACTCGTACCGTAGTGCCCGCTGTTGTTTGGTCGCCTGAGCCGCTTTCTGTTGCAACTTCACGATCTGCAGTTCGGCCTGTTGCCGTTTTTGCTCAGCGTCGTCTTTCGCCTGCAGGAGGGCCGAAGCGGCCCCCTCCGCTTCACGCATCACATCCGCATTTAAGAGTTCCATGTCGCTTACTTGACGCGCAAGCACTCTCTCTTCGTCTTTTGCGCGTGCGAGTTCCGCTCTGGCCGTCATTCCTTCCTGCAGCGCGGCGTCATAGGTGCTTTGCATGACACAACCGCTGACCGTAAAGATCACCAAGAGGCAGGTCACGACGAGGGAAATCGTCTTTCGCATCTGTTCTGGCCTGATCATCTTCATCATAGGCATCGAACTCCCGAGCACCGCATACCGTCTCCATGGGAGAATACCCCTTCATGTGTGAGAAATCATCAACATGATGTCTTTTCTGCATGACCCCTCGAAAGGTGGCAATCGAGGCCGTATAAAAAGTGGTTCGACTTTGCGAACCCGGCTGGCGTGGAACGCGATGAGACGGAAGCATCGGGATCGAGCTAAGTCTATGATATTTTGAACATCCCCTCAGAATCAGTGCCACCCGACGACACAAAAATATTTTCAGTCTGCGCGGGGGAAGACCGTTGGTCTTCAGGGGACCGCGTTGATCCCTCCCCTACCATTGCCCAATAGTTTCTCACTAAGTGCTCCTGTACCTTGCGAATCATCTCGTCAGGAACGGAGGCATTTGGGGATTGCTTGTTCCATCGATGTATATGGTGCTGTTAGCCTTCGGCGCGATAGCCACGCCCGGCGTGGGGATTGCGGGTTCTATGCTGGCGGTCCTTCCTCAGCCCGTCACCGAGTACTCACATGCGCCCGCTTATGCCCTATTGACCTGGCTACTGACAGGCGGCTTCCGGAACCGAGGGTGGTCCAAGCAGATGGCGTTGCGGCTCGGCGTCATGGCCGCCCTGGTTTTTGGCGTCTGGATGGAATTGCTTCAGGGATTCGTTCCCGGACGAACCGTCGATATCCATGACGTTGCTTTCAACGCAATAG
>Ga0207648_10000018_pt1 | contig 148157 bp, 159 predicted proteins | sample KBSMisM32_FD_184310 | JGI IMG/M metagenome (GOLD analysis project Ga0207648, IMG submission 184310) | Miscanthus rhizosphere microbial communities from Kellogg Biological Station, Michigan, USA - KBS Miscanthus M3-2 (SPAdes) (version 2) | ecosystem: Host-associated > Plants > Roots >...
GGGGGCAACGTCACCAAGGCCGCGCGCCTCGCGGGGCGCAACCGCACCGAGTTCTACCGCCTCCTGGAACGCCATTCGCTTGAACCGGGAATGTTCAAGCTGGCCTGACGGAGGGTCGGCCCTGAAACGCCCACTGCCGCATCCACGCGATGAGGACCGCGCAGGCGAGTGCAAGGCCACCGAGCACGTAGAACGCCTCCACGATGCCGTAGCGGTCGGCAAGGAACCCCATGAGGAGCGGGGTGGAAAGATGCGACAGGCTCCAGCCCATGCCGCCCAGCGCAAGCGCGGCGCCGCGTTCCTCGGGCCGGCTCGCCTCTGCGATAGTGATCTGGAAGTAGAGCGTCATGGCGCCCGAGCCGAAGCCGACCACCAGCATCCACAGCCCGATCGGCGCCAAGTGGTTGACCGCGGGGAGAAGACCGACGCCCGCCGCCACGCCGACCGCGCACACGACTGGCCATAGCGTCTCTGGCCCCGTGCGCACGAACCGCCCCGCAATGAGTCCAGCCCCGATGGCGCCGAGGGCGCGCAACGCCAGGAGCGCGCCGGAGGTGTCCGCGCCATAGCCGTAGCGCGCCAGCAGCAGCGGATAGAAAGACATGGAGAGCGAGAACGGCAGGGCCGAGATGTAGGCGCAGAAGATCGAGTAACGGATGATCCGCTGACGCAGGAGGGGTCTGTACGCAGCGAGGACGTTGCGCCCCGCGGCGTGGGGCCTGGGCCGGGAGCCGCGCGTCGCAAGCCCGACTGCGAATGCCACGACTCCGGTCGCGGCGAGCGTCCCAAAAGTGACATGGAAGGTCGTAGCGGCCAGGAGCAACCCGCACAGTGCCGCACCCGCGATCTGCCCCACGTTGGTGACGGCGTTCAGCCTCCCGAGCTCGATGCCGCGGTTTCCCGGCAACTCGCTCGCCATGGCCCAGGTCGCCGGCCAGAATGCGGCCCGGGCGAGAATCAGGCCGACCTGTCCGGCAAGGAGCATCCAGAACCCCGTCGCCACCATGAACCAGAGGGCCGCGAGCGCCATGACCCAGCAGGAGGCGAGCATGATGTTCCGGCCGCCCACTCGGTCGGTGTAGGCTCCGCCGAGCAGGTTCAGGGCGGCCTGCACCAGCACCGGCAGCGAGAAGAGCACGCCGATCTGGGCGTTGGAAAGGCCTTGCGACGCCGCATAAAGCGGCACCACGAGCCATGTCATCCCCAGCCCGAGGTTCCATACCAGCGAGGCGAGGAAGAAGGACAGGCGGGACACGCGCGATTATGGAACCCGATGCGGTAAGGCCGTCGCGGCGGTTTCGACTAAGGGCGATGCGGATCGCGCTTGGCGTTCTTGCGGCAGCCTTCGCCGCCTCGGTCCAGGGCGGACAGTGCGTGGCGAAGTCAGGGCCCAACACGGCCGCGCTCGTCGAGCTCTATACCTCCGAGGGCTGCAGCAGCTGCCCCCCCGCCGACCGATGGCTCTCTGGTTTGTCGGCGCAGGGCTACGTCCCGGGGCGCGTAGTGCCCCTCGCGCTCCATGTCGACTACTGGGACTACATCGGCTGGAAGGATCCCTATGCGAAGCGCGAGTTCTCCCTGCGGCAGCGAAAGCTCACCCTGCTACAGCGCCTCGCGCTCGTCTATACCCCGCAGGTGATGCTGCAGGGACAGGACTTTCACGGCTGGGGAACCCCGGAGTTCGAGCAGGCGCTCGCGAAGATCAACGCGCGGCCGGCCCGCGCGGAGATCGCGCTGGAGCTCCTTCCTGGCGGGCCGGGCACGCTCGCGGTGCGTGTGAGCGCCGCAGTCCTCGACACCGCGCAGGCCGACGAGGCGGGCCTTTACCTGGCCGCCTATGAAAACCGGCTCGAAAGCCACGTGAGCGCCGGAGAGAACCGCGGCCGTACGCTCGCGCACGACCATGTGGTGCTCGAATGGCAGGGGCCTCTGGCGTTTTCAGGGTCGAAGATCGCCCGGGAGCGCGCCCTGCCGCTGCTGCCCGGGGCGCAGCGCGCCAATTCGGGGGTGGTGGCTTTCGTTCAAAACCGGCGCACCGCCGAGGTTCTGCAGGTCCTTATGCTCCCGTCCTGCGCGTAGGTTTCGGGTATATTCGCGCGGAAACAAGCATTCCGCCCCGGCAGGGGTACGGAGGGAGTTCCATGCAGGCGACGCAGATCCGACAAAAGGACGGCGTCTTTTATTTCGTCAGCTACCGCGCCAAGGACCTCTTGGCGAAGGTGCGCTTCATCAGCCGCTTCTACGGCGAGGGCGAGCAGATCGAGCCCGGGCGAGTCTCGGAGGACGACGACATCGCCCAGTTCATCGCCCGCATCGAGCGCACCGACTCCGCGTTCCAGCGCTCCATCTCGCGCGGAAAGGTGCGCCAGCTCAAGAACTTCTACGAGACCGCGGTGACGCAGCCGCCGATTCCGGGAACGGTGCTGCTGTTCACCTCGGAGCGGCTGACCTTCCGCCCGAACGGCGACGGCGGCGTGGGCACGATCAACGAGCCCGGCTCGAAGTTCCTGATCATCGACGGCCAGCACCGGCTCGCGGCGCTGAATTTCTATCTGCACGAGCGGCCCGACGACGCTGCCACTATCAACGTGCCGTGCATCATCTTCGACGGGCGCAGCGAGGACTTCGCCACGGAGATGTTCGTGATCATCAACTCGACGCCGACGCGCATCAACAAGAGCCACCTCGTCGACCTGTACGAGCACGTGTCGTTTGCCGCTCCTGACCGCAAGTTTGCGGCCCGGCTGGTGGAGAAGCTCTACAGCGAAGGCGACAGCCCGCTCCGATACCGCATCAACCGCCTCGGCGGGCGCAGCCAGCGCGACAAGTGGGTGCTGCAGGCGGAGCTCTTCAACGAGCTGCACCGGTGGGTGCGCGGGCGCTGGCGCTCGATCCAGCTCGCCGGCGGCAGCTCGAAGGAAGTGCCGCGCTACTACGCCGTCATCCGGGATTTCTTCAAGGCAGCGCGCAGCGTGTTCGGCGATGCGGTCTGGGGCAAGGAAGGCTACATGGTCACCAAGCCCGTCTCCATCAAGGCGATGGTCCGGGTCTGCGCCGACCTCGCGCGCGAAGACGCCGATCCCGAAACCGGGCGGCTCGCCCGCTGGGAGCAGCGACTCGCCCCCTGGGCCGAAATGGCGAAGCAGTTCCGCGAGGAAGGCTTCTACGAGCGCTTTCCCGCCAAGGGCGAGGTCGAGCGCGTTGCGAGGGTGCACCGCGACCTCGCCAAAGCCGCCGGCATCGACGCCGCCAAGAAATAGCTAGATCGCCCCCTCGCGGCGCAGGGCCTCCACCTCGGGCTCCGAATAGCCCAATTCGTGCAGCACGCGCCCGGTGTGCTCCCCCAACGCGGGGATCGGATCCATGCGCGGCTCCATGCCGTCGAGATTGAACGGCGGCTTCAGCATCGCAATGTCGCCCGCCGGGGAACCGACCTCTCGCCAGCGCCCCCGCGCCTCGAGCTGCGGATGGCGCCAGAATTCCTCCATGGTGTTCAATCGGGCGTTGGCGATGTCCGCCTGCTCGAGGCTGCGCACCAGCTCCTGGGAGCTCAAGGCCCCGAACACGCGATCGATCTCGGCATACAGCGCCCGGCGGTTCTGCTGCCTCGCAGGCCCCGACGAAAACCTGGGGTCGCTCGCCAGCGCGGGATCCCGAAGAACTTCGGCGCAAAATCGCGCGAACTCGCGCTCGTTCTGGACGCTCAGGAACACGCTGCCGCCATCGCCCGCCTTGAACGGCCCGTAGGGCACGATCGTGGCGTGATGGGCCCCGGAGCGCGGCGGCGCCTGCCCGCCGTAGGCCGTGAAGTAGGCAGGGAATCCCATCCATTCGCCCAAGGCCTCGAGCATCGTGATCTCTAGCGTGGCCCCCTCGCCGGTACGGCCTCTGCGGATCAGCGCGGCCAGCACGGCGGAAAAGGCATACATGCCCGCCGCGATGTCGGCCGCCGGGATGCCGGCCTTTGCCGGCGCTTCGGCGCTGCCGGTGACCGAAAGCAATCCGGCCTCGCATTGCACGAGCAGGTCGTAGGCCTTCTTCCGGGCGTACGGACCGGCCGGCCCGTAGCCGGAAATCCCGCACCAGATGAGGCGCGGATGCTTCTTTCTCAGAACCTCGGCGCCCAAGCCGAGCCGCTCGACCGCGCCAGGCGCGAGGTTCTGAAGGAAGACGTCGGCGCGCTCCACCAGCCGCGTAAGCACTTCCTGCGCCCTCGCGTGCTTCAGGTCGAGCGTGAGGCTTTCCTTGGACCGGTTGGTCCATACGAAATGCGACGACAGCCCCTTCACGGTGCGGTCGTAGGTGCGGGCGGCATCCCCGCCTCCGGGTCGCTCGACCTTGATGACGCGCGCGCCGAGCTCGGCGAGTTGCCGCGTGGCGAAGGGGCCGGCGATGACCTGCTCGAGCGCGACGACGGTGATTCCGTCGAGCGGCCTCATGTGAAGGCGAGTCGCATCCCGGAGAGCGGCAGGCCCCGGATCTCGGTGCTCCAGGCTTCTCCCGGGGCGATCGGGTGCGCGTCCGTGAGCGTGCCGGTACTGATGATTTCGCCCGCCGCGAGCGGCGGTGCTTCCGGCTGCGTCGAGAGCAGGCGCGCAAGATGGCCGAGCGCGGTGAGCGGGCTTCCCAGCACGATCTCGCCGAGGCCGCGGTCGACGATCGCGTCACCCTTTCTCAGGATCATTTCCATCCGGGGCAGCCGCGCCTCCAGATCGGGCAACCGGTCGATCGGCATCGGGCTGCCGAGGATCAGGCGGCCATGCAGGCCATTGAACGAAATGGAGTGCTCGAGGCTCGTTTTCCAGCCCGGCCGGTCGCACTGGACGATCTCCACCGAATGAGCGACCCATTCGATCGCCGCGAGCAGGTCGGCGTCGCTCGCGGAGCGGGGCGTGCCGCGCAGCTTGAAGCAGATCTCGGGCTCGATGCGGGGTTGACACAAACCCTCCAGAGCCACTGCGGCCCGATTGTTCGTGGATTCAATCAAGGTACGGTCGTACACCGTTCCCCAGATCGGCTCGTAGACCCCGTAGCGCGGCCAGATGCTGAGGTTGGTGAAGCCGATCTTGCGCCCGATCGGGCGCCACCCTTCGCGCACGCGCGCTTCATGCAGCGCCCGCGCGACAGCGTAGCTTTGCTCCGGAGGCATGCGCGGATTCTATAATTGAGCGCATGGATCCGGCGCTCATCTGGGCGATCGTCGGGCTCGCGCTGGTCATCGTCGAGCTGCTGACGGGGACGTTCTACCTGCTGATGCTCGGGGTTGCCGCGTTCGGGGCCGCGGGCGCCGCGTGGCTCGGCTACGATTTCCCGCTGCAGGTTGTCGTGGCGTGCCTCATCGCCGCGGGCGGCTGCTATGGCGTGCACGCCTATCGCGAGAAGAACCGGAACCGGCAGATGCCGTCGCTCGACGCCGGCATGCCGGCGAGCTTCGAGACCTGGATCGATGCGCGAGCGCGCCTCGCGCGCGTACGCTATCGCGGGGCGAGCTGGGACGCGCGCGTCGAAGGGGTCGAGGCGCTGGAACCGGGAGCCACGGTCTACGTGCTGGCCGCTGATGGCAACACGCTCAAAGTCGTCAAGAACCGCCCCGCCTGAGGGGCACGAGATTCTTCACACGAGGGGAGGAGGCTCCACCATGATCTGGAAGCTCGCGATTGCGATCGGCCTCGCGGTAGTCGTGGCCATGGTCCCGGAGCTGTCGCGGTTCTGGCCCTGGGTCCTGGTCATCGGCGTGATCGTGGCGTTCGTGGTCGAGGGTGTGAGGATCGTGCCGCAGCAGAGCGCCTGGGTGGTGGAGCGCCTGGGCCGGTTCCACGGCGTGCTGGAACCGGGGCTGAACCTAATCATTCCCTTCCTCGACCGCGTCGGCTATGTGCACTCGCTGAAGGAAGTGCCGCTCGACGTTCCCGAACAGGTGTGCATCACGAAGGACAACACGCAGCTCGGGGTCGACGGCATCCTGTACTACCAGGTTACCGATCCGCGGCTTGCGTCGTACGGCTCGTCCAACTATATCGCCGCCATCTCGCAGCTCGCCCAGACCACGCTGCGCAGCGAGATCGGCAAGATGGAGCTCGACAAGACCTTCGAATCGCGCGACGAGATCAACCGGCAGATCGTGGCGGCGCTCGACGAGGCGGGGCGCAATTGGGGCATCAAGGTGCTGCGCTACGAGATCAAGAGCCTGACGCCGCCGGAGGCGATCCTGCGCTCCATGCAGCAGCAGATCACCGCGGAGCGCGAGAAACGCGCGCTGATCGCGAAATCCGAGGGCGAGCGGCAGCAGGAGATCAACGTCGCCGACGGCGAGAAGCAGGCCGCGGTGCTGCGCTCAGAGGGTGAAAAGCAGGCCGCCATCAACAAAGCCCAGGGTGAAGCGACCGCGATCCGGGTCATCGCCGAGGCCACCGCCGCCGGCGTGCGCGCGGTCGCCGATGCCATCGGCGACAAGGGCGGTCTCGAGGCCGCGAACTTGAAGGTGGCGCAGCAATACGTGGATGCGTTCGCCAACCTCGCCAAGACGAGCAACACGTTGATTCTGCCCGCACAAGCCGGCGACGTTGCCAGCATGGTGGCGACCGCGATGACCGTGCTGGACAAGACGCGGCAGGCGCAGGTGGCAGCCAAGGCCTCGTAGGGATTGTGCCCTCAAGACGAGGGGATAGTCCTGACGGACTACGGGGGTCAGGTGGATGTCTACACGCGTAGAGCGCAAGCTACATCCCACGACAAACGAGTGGCCAGCACGCTGTTAGCAGCCTCAGCTCCGAGAGACCGACTGAACCAGAGTTCGGTCCACGGCAGGGCCAAACAAGGTGTAGCCGCAGTTTGATCGCCGCATAAAGCTCCACAGGAGGGCACGTCTAGCGGACGTGCCCTCTTTCTCTTCAGCTCAGTCCACCTTCGCGCCGGACTCGCGCACCACTTTTCCCAGGCGCGGAATGTCCGAGCGCATCAGCGCGAGCAGCTCCTCGGGCGACATGCCGCCGGCGTCGAGCCCGAGCTCGGAAAGCTTCTTCTGGTTTTCAGGCGTGCGCAGGATCTTCGCGGTCTCGGCATGCAGCCGCGCCACGATTTCCCTGGGCGTGGCCGCGGGCGCGTACATCGCCTGCCACGAGCTGATGTCGTAGCCGGCAAGGCCTGCTTCCGCCATCGTCGGCACATCGGGCGCGACGAACGAGCGCTTGGATGAGGTCACCGCAAGCGCCTTCAGCCTTCCCCCTTTCACCTGCGGGTAGGCGGTGGTGATGTTCTCGAACGAGAGCTGGATGGTTCCGGCGAGCAGGTCCGGAATCATCGGGCCGCTCCCCTTATAGGGAATGTGCTGCATCTGCGTGCCGGTCATGATCTTGAACAGCTCGCCGGAGATGTGCTGGGAGGTGCCGTTGCCCGCCGAGCCGAAGCTGTACTTGTTGGGGTTGCTCTTCAGCAGCGCGATCAGCTCCCTTACGCTGCTGACGTTGAGGCTGGGGTGCACGATCAGCATGTTCGGCAGCGTGGCGAGCATCGTGATCGGCGCGAAGTCCTTCACCGGGTCGTAGGGCAGGCTTGGATACAGCGTGACGTTGATGGCGTGCGAGCTGATGGTGCCGCCACCGACCGTATAGCCGTCGGGTGCGGCGCGGGCGAGCTCGGTCGAGCCGATGGAGCCCGCCTGGCCGGGCTTGTTTTCCACCACGACCGGCTGGCCGAGCGAGCTCGAAAGCCCCGCCGCCACCATTCGACCGAGGATATCGGTCGTGCCGCCCGGCGCGAACGGAACGATGTAGCGGATCGGCTTGGACGGGTAGGGCTGCGCCTGCACGCCAAGCGCTGCGAGCGACAGCAGGATCGAAACAAGAACTCTCATGGACGCCTCCTCGCGGGGGAGTCTAACAGCGCCGACCGAATCAAAAAGCGCCGACCGAATCAAAAGGCCCGGGAGGGCAGCTCTAGCGGAGCTGCCCTTTTTCTTTTCGCGCCTCGACCTCGCGCCCCCGCAGGCGCTGCGCCAGCTCGGGTGTCACCTGCAATTGACCCTCGTCGTCGACGAGCAGCGCCTGGGTGATGCCCAGCTTGTCGGCCGCTTCCCTCCAGCCGAGCGGTCCCGCGATGAACAGCGGCTTGCTTGCGGCGTCGGATAGCGCGCCGGCTCCGGAGCGCGGCGGGACAACCACCGTCACCGAACGAACTCCCGTCGACGGATAGCCGCTGCGCGGATCGATGATGTGAGAGTAGCGCTTGCCGCCCACGGTGTAGTACCTGCGGTAGTCGCCGGAGGTTCCGATCGCCTCGCCGTCGGCCAGCTCGATCGTACCCAGCAGCCCCGCCTCACCAGGCGCGTTGCGAGGATCCTCCAGGCCGACGCGCCAGCGCGCCTCGGCGTGCCGTCCAAGCGCGAGAATGTTGCCCCCGATGTTCACGAGCGCGTTCGCGACGCCGCCTTCTCGAAGGATCACTGCGGCCCGATCGAGCGCGTACCCCTTCGCGTAGCCGCCGAAATCGAGCCGGACCGCGGGGTTGGAACTGCTCACAGTAGTACCGCGTACGGTCAGGTCGGCCATTCGCGGATGTGCATGCACGATTCGGGCGATTTCCGACGGGTCGGGCAATGGTCCACCGGGCTCGTCACGGTGGAAGCTCCATAGCGCGACCAGCTTGCCGATCGCCGGATTGAAGAGCTCGCCTGAGCGTTCGGAGAACCGCCGCGCCTCCTGGATGAGGGCGGCGATCTCAGCGGTCGTCGCCACGTGCGTCTCGCCGCGCGCGATCGCTTCGTTCAGCGCGACCAGCTCGCCTGGCTGCCATGCATGCAGGTCGCGATGCATGCGATCGAATTCGCGAAACATGCTTGCCGCGGCGCGCTGCGCGCGGGCAGGGTCGTCGTCGACCACTGTGATCCGCGCCAGCGTACCAAAAACGTACGAACTAGCCCTGTATTCGCCCGCGTCCGTGATATTGGACTGCACGTAGGCAAGTGCCACCACGAGCAGGTTGACGAGCGAGCGCATGCCCGTCTAACGGCGCAGGCGTGGCGCAAGGAACATCCAGGCTCCACTCAGTGCAAGAATCGTGAGGAAGATCGCCACCAGGTCGAAAAAGACAGGGCCGAATCTTCCGAAGAATCGGCCGCTGTGCAGATCGAGCAGGATCCGCTGAAGCGAGATTCCAGGCGCGAGGCGCCGCGAGTAGGCCTCGCGATCGGAAGCGGCGAGCGGTGTCGGCGTCGACCAGGCCACGACTTTTGGCGCGCCTGGACGCCAGCTCAGCACGTCCGCGCTGGTGAACGGGCCGCCGGCAGTCTGCACGACGAGCTCGCCTTCGCCTGCCCCGATCGCCTTGAGCGGAATGCGCGGCAATGCGTAGCCATCGAGCCGGTCGACTAGGGCACCGTCGGCGCGGTAGACATGGAGCGAGCTTTCACCGCCGACGACGATCAGGTCCCCGACCTCCACCAGGCCGAGCGGATGCGGCATCTTTTCTCCCACCGCGGAACCATCGAGCAGCCAGCGGCCGTTCGCCGCGACGAGCAAGTGACTAGCCGTGCGATAGGCCTGGTCGGGCTGCTCTTGCCCCATGCCGTACCAGCGCGCAAGCCATTCGGAGTGAACCTGGCGCGAGTCGAGGCCGAGAGCGGCACCGTGATTCAGCGCGACGCCCGTCACGGCGATGAGCACGAAGAAGATGAGCGCGGCGAAGCCGATGCGCGCATGCCAGCGTCGCAGGGTACGGGCAAGGCGCAGCCGGAATGGCATCTACTCGCGGCTCCTGCGCTCGAAATAGAGGGCGAGGCGCGCCATGCGCTCCATCGCGTGGACCGACAGGGTCGCGCCCGAGATGCCGTCGATGCCGCGATCCAGACGATCGCGGTTGGCGAGGCTGGCGCCCGCGAACTGCTTCAGGAACGACGGGTCGCGGACTTCCTGGCCACGGCTTTCACGGTAGGCGAGTACGCGTACATGGTCGATGCGACCCTGCGAGATCACGAAGCCCGCGGTGATCAGCTCTTCCTTGCCGATCTCCTCAAGGATCCAGACGCTTTTCGTGTCATCGCTCCAGTAGCGCTGGCGCAGATTGGCGGGCGGATGATCGAGGATGGCGGCGGCTCCGGCCTGCACTTCCCGCGAAAGCCACAGCACCCGCGGAGCGGGTACTTTGCCGAACACTTCTGCGACGAACGCCTCCGGCGTTTGGTAGACCTCGCCCAAGGCCTGTGCCGCCGCGCACAGGCCGAGGACGAGAGCGAGAAGGCGCGCGCGCTTCACGATCAGAACATGTAGCCGACCCCGAGGTCGAAGCGGTCCTTCGTCGAATCGGTGCGGTAGCGCTGCACGTCGGCTTTCAGGACGACCTGGGGATGGACCCAGAAGTTGAACCCGGCGGTGGTGATGCGCTCGTGGTTGTTCGGGTCCTGGAACAGCCCGTTCGCCGGATCCTCCTGTTGCTTGATGTCGATGCCCTCCAGGCGAATGAACGGCGCGAAGTCCAGCTTGTCGCGCTTGTAGAGGTGGTAGGCAGCCTGCACGTATGCGCCCTTCATCGACTTTGGCACAGGCGCGCCCGGGGCGCCGAGCGCGGCATTGAGCTGCTCGGCATCGCCGAGCGTGCCCGCCGCGTAGACCGCCTGCAGTTCAAGTCCGCCGACCTTGTACTGGGCGTGCACATCCCATAGCGCGAGTCGCGCCGAGACGCCCTTGAGCGCGGAATTGGATGCTCCGTTCTGCCCCGTGTTGCCGGTGAAGACGCCGCCGCCGACGAGCAGGCCGCGGCTGCGGTAGTTCAGCGCCCCGTAGACGCTCAGGTCATGCGCGTTGGCGAGCTGCCCCTCCTGGTGCGCGCTGCGCACGCCAGTGGACGGATCGTCCAGCTTGCCGGTGTCGAACCCGGTCGTGATGCCGACGTCGTATCTCAGGCCGCTGCTGCCGAGTAGCCCGTGGACGCCGACCCCGAGCTCGCGCCAGGTCGTCGGGATGATGCGCGTCTCCACTTCGTTCCGCTCGACTCCGTAGTAGGTCGGCGGTTCATGGGTCTCGTTGAGAATGCCGAGCGGAATGAGGAACAGCCCGCCCTTGACGTTCACCGCATCGCTGAACTTGTAGTTGACCCAGGCCTGCTCGAGCTCGGCTTCGCCCTCGTCGTCCTTGCTGACCACGGCGTGCTCGAACTCGACCTCGGAATGGAAGGTGAGCCGGTCGTCGAAGCGGTGGTGGATGCCGAACACGAAGCGCCTGAGGTCCGCCTGAGTTGGCCGTGTATCACTCTTGTAGTTGTTGTAGTTGAACTCGCCGTAGCCGCTGATGGTCGTGGCGCTTCCCTGCAGTCCGGCGCCGCCGCCTGCCTGCTGCCCGGCGGATCCTTGCGGCGCGCTCTTCACCTGGGCTTTCAGCTCGTCGATCTCCTGCTGCAGGATGCGCAGCTTCTCGTCCGTGCTCTGCGCACGTGTATTCGTTGCGACACCCCAGGCACAGGACAAGGCCAACACCAACGCCGTTTTCTTCATTGTTGCTCCCAGTCAGGTTTGTATTACCGTTCGGTGGCTGGCTGGGCTGGCAACGATGCCGGCTGGCTGGCTCCCCTTCGAAAAAGATTTGGATCGGGCCGATCGAGCCTTTAGGACATCAACCGGATTCGCGCGCGACCTGGCGCGCCTGGCGTGCGTCCTGGCGGGACTGCAGCGCGGCGACCATCAGCCAGACCGCGGGCACGAGCACCAGGGCGTAGGTGAACAATGCTCCGTATTGGCCCTCGGGGCCGTACGGCTCGGTGGCGAGGTGCCAGTACGCGTTGTCGATCGGAAGCAGGTTGGCTTCGGTCGACTCGTGGAACGCGTTGAGGAGCAACTGCAGCGCGAACAGGACGAGGAACACCGAGGTGACCTTGAAGAACAGCGCCAGGTTCACGCGCTGGCCGTAGCGCGACCAGCCCCAGGCGAGGAGCGCGGCAAGCCCGAGCCCGGCAAGCGCGCCAAGCACGAAGTGCGCGGTCTCGGTCTCGCGGAAGAGCGACGCCGTGACAAACGCCGTTTCCATTCCCTCGCGGGTGATCATCAGCACGACGAACAGGAAGACCGCGATCCACGCGCCGCGACCGTGGCGCTCGACCGCCGCCTCGAGCTTCGCACCGATATCGCGGCGCATGTGCTTGGCCGCCTTGAGCATGTAGATCACCATCGAGATCACCAGCACGGCCGCGACCAGCGACAGAACGCCTTCCGAGAGCGGCGTCACGGCTTTTTGCGCCAGCACCGTTCCGAGCGCCACCGACGCCGCGATAGCGGTCGCGGTGCCCCAGCGCACCGCCGGCAGCAGAGCGGCGCGGCCGGTCTTGCGCAGGTAGGTCGCCGCGATCGCCACGATCAGGAACATCTCGATCCCTTCGCGTAGCGTCACCAGCATCATCTGTCCCATGGTTTACCTCGTCGAATCCTCAGTGAAGGATGGCGTCTCCGGGTGCGTCTTCATGGTGTTCATGCGGTGAGGATCAGCTTTCCGTTCTGCGTCAGCCGCAGTCGGTATTCCCGTCCCCTGTGGACAATCAGCAACTCTTGGCGCGGGCCTAGCAGTGCCTCGCTGGTGGTGCGTATTGGAGCGCACTCGGTGTCCTCGCCGGCCTTTTGCGCTGGGGCTTGCTTTAAGTCCACCAATGAACGATAATTATTCTCATCTAAGGTGTCAATGATTTTTAGCCTGTTTTTTCAAAACGATGAATGTTAGTGACCACTCGCATGAAAAACGGGCAATTGAAAGCAGTTCGCATTGAGGAGCTGGGATGTACGTCTGCATCTGCAACTCGGTAACGGAGCGCCAAGTCCAGGAGTGCGCTCAGGCGGGCGTATGCACGGTGGACGAGCTCGCTCTGGAGCTCGGCGTCGGCGCCGGCTGTGGTCGCTGCAGGGAGTGCGCCGCCCAGTGCCTGCAGGCCTGCGTTGAGACGCAGGCCCTCAGCCCCGCCTAGTCTTCAAGCCACTCGCGTCAGCGCCGGCTTGCCGGCGAAGTGCCGCCGCAGGTTCTCGATCTGCAGGTCGCCCATCGCCTTGCGCGTTTCGACGGTCGCGCTGCCCACGTGGGGGAAAAGCACGGCGTTGTCCAGGCTGAAGAATTCCGGCGGCACGCGCGGCTCGTCGGCGAAAACATCCAGGCCGGCCCCGGCAATCTTCTTCTCCTGGAGGTAACGCAGGAGGACCGGCTCGTCGACGACCGAGCCGCGCGCGATGTTGACGAGGTAGCCGTCGGATCCCAATGCGTCGAGCACCCTGGCATTGATGATGCGAGCGGTTTCGGCGGTGGCCGGAGTCACAACGATCAGCACGTCGGAGTTCTTTGCCAGCGTCGCTGGATCGGGGTCGTAGGGATACGGCACGTCCTTGCGGTTGCGATTGTGATAGCGGATCTTCATGCCGCACGCCTGCGCGCGCTTGGCGATGGCCTCGCCGATCCGGCCCAGGCCGAGCACGCCGAGAATCTTGCCGCCGATGTCGACGGTGAGCGGGTAGGGACCGCGCGAGGCCCAGCTGCCGCCCCTCAGATACACCTCGGACTGGGGAAACTTGCGCACCGTGTTCAACACCAGGGCGATCGCCGTGTCGGCCACCGCCTCATTGAGTACATCGGGCGTGTTGGTGACGATGATCTTCCGCTTCTTTGCATCCTCCAGGTTGATCGCATCGACGCCGACGCCGAAGTTGGAGATGATTTCCAACTTCGGCAGCGCATCCATGAGCTTGCCGTCCACCGCCATCGGGCCGAAGGTCGCCAGGCCGCGCACAGCGGCTGCGTGCTGTTTCAGAAAGGCGTTGCGATCCGCGGCGTCGGATAGAAGATGCGCGGTGAATTCATTCTGCAGCGTGGCCATGGTGCCGGCGTGGCCGCGCGCGGTGATGATGATCTCGGGTTTCATGACTTGAATTTTGCCGCGAGCGCCTCGGCGCCGCGCGCGAGGATGCCCACGTCGGCGCCCACCGCGACGAACAGCGCGCCGCACTCGAGCCAGTGGCGCGCGTCGGCCTCGTTCGGAGTGAGGATGCCGGGGGCGCTGCCGCATTTGCGGATGCGGCGAATGGCCTGGTCGATCAGCGGTTTCACTTTGGGATTGGCGATTTCGCCGGTATGGCCCATCGAGGCGTGCAGGTCCGCCGGACCGATGAACACGCCGTCGACGCCGTCTATTTCGCAGATCGCTTCGATGTTGTCCAGCGCCGCCTCAGTCTCCACCTGCACCAGCACGCAGATTTCCTCGTGGGCGCGCTTTGCATAGTCCTTCACGCGGCCGAAGCGCGTCGCGCGCGTCGTTCCCGCGACTCCGCGCACGCCCCCCGGTGGGTACCGCGTGTACGAAACGGCCTTACCTGCTTCTTCAGCAGTCGAGACGTAGGGCACGAGCAGCGACTGGGCACCGATATCGAGCACCCGCTTCATGGTCACCATGTCGTTCCACGGCACGCGCACCACCGGATGCGCCGGGTACGGGGCCGCCGCCTGCAGCTGGGTGAGCAGGTTCTCGAGGTCGGCCGGCGAATGCTCGGTATCGAGCAGGATCCAGTCGAAGCCGGCTCCGGCGATGACTTCCACGCTGTAGTTCGACGACAGGCTCGACCACAGGCCGATTTGCGGCGCGCCTGCCTTCAGCGCGCGCTTGAAGCGGTTTTGCGGCAGCTCCATGTCAGTGGATCTCGGGTTCGGGCGTGGGCGCAGTGCCTTCGAGGAAGTCGAAGTCGCAGCCCTCGTCGGCCTGCTTGACGTGGCCGGAGAAGATGGCGCCATAGCTGCGCTCGTACTTGCGAACCGGGCGCTTCCACGAGCTCTTGCGCTTCTCCATCTCCTCAGGCGAAATTTTCAGGTCAAGCACGCGCTTGTCGACGTCGAGCTCGATCAGGTCACCGTTCCGGACGAAAGCGAGCGGGCCGCCGACGAAGGACTCCGGCGCGACGTGCAGCACGCAGCAGCCGTAGCTCGTGCCGCTCATGCGTGCGTCCGAAATCCGCACCATGTCGCGCACCCCCTGCTTGAGAAGCTTCTTCGGTACCGGGAGCATGCCCCATTCGGGCATTCCGGGCCCGCCGAGCGGCCCCGCGTTTCGCAGCACGAGCACCGAGCCGGCGTCGACGTCGAGATCGTCGCGGTCGATGCGCGCGGCCATGTCGTTGTAGTCGTCGAAGACGACTGCTCTTCCGACGTGCTTGGCGATTTTCGTGGCCGAAGCCTTGATCACCGCGCCATTCGGGGCCAGGTTGCCGCGCACTACGACGAGACCGCCGGACTCCTTCAGGGGATTCTTTCTGCTCCTGATCACTTCGCCGTTGTAGATGCGCGCGCCGGCCAGGTTTTCGCCCAGGGTCGCCCCGTTGACGGTCTTGGTTTCCAAATGAAGAAGATCCTTGAGCTCGGCGAGCAGGGCGCGCAAGCCCCCGGCGTAGTAGAAGTCCTCCATCAGGTACCGGTCGCCCGAAGGACGGACGTTCGCAAGCAGCGGCACCTTCGCCGAGAACTCGTTGAAGCGCTCGAGCGGCAGCTTGATGCCGGCGCGTCCGGCGATGGCGACGAGGTGAATCAGCGCGTTGGTCGAGCCTCCCATCGCCATCAGCGTGACGATGGCGTTGTCGAACGACTCCTTCCTGAGGAAGTCCCTCGGCTTGAGGTCTTCCCAAACCATCTCGACGGCGCGCTTGCCGGTCAGCGTTGCGAGCTTGGCATGGTTGGAATCGGGCGCGGGAATCGAGGCCGCGCCGGGCAGCGTAAAGCCCAGGCTCTCTGCGAGCGACATCATCGTCGCCGCGGTACCCATCGTCATGCAGGTGCCCGGCGAGCGCGCGATGCCGTCCTCGATCTCCTGCCAGTCGCGCTCGGTGATGTTGCCGGCGCGCAGCTCGGCCCAGTATTTCCAGGTGTCCGAGCCCGAGCCGAGCGTGGTGTCGCGCCAGTGCCCCGAGAGCATCGGCCCGGCCGGGAAGTAGATCGAGGGCAGGTTCATGCTGATGGCGCCCATCAGCAGCGCGGGCGTGGTCTTGTCGCAGCCGCCCATCAGCACCGCGCCGTCGGCCGGATAGGAGCGCAGCAACTCCTCGGTCTCCATGGCGAGGAAGTTGCGGTACATCATCGTGGTCGGCTTCTGCATCACCTCGGCAAGCGACATCGCGGGCATCTCGACCGGGAAGCCGCCCGCCTGCCACACGCCGCGCTTTACCTCCTCGACGCGCTGCTTGAAGTGGGTGTGGCAGGTGTTGATGTCCGACCACGTGTTGATGATCGCGATCACCGGCTTGCCGGCGTAGTCGCTGCGGTCGTAGCCCATCTGCGCGGTGCGCGAGCGATGGCCGAACGAGCGCAGGTCGTTCACCCCGAACCAGCGATGGCTGCGCAGCTCCTCCGGTGCTTTTCGTCTATTCAAATTTGGCTCCCGACTCCTTCACGACCCGCGCCCACTTCGCCTGCTCGCTGGAGAGCCACTGGCCGAGGCTTTCGGGCGTGCCGGTGCGAACCTCGGTTCCCTGCTTGGCGAAGCGCTCTTTCATTTCCTCCGTGTTCAGGACCTTGACGAGCTCGCCGTTCAGCTTCGCCACCGTGTCGCGCGCCATGCCCTTGGGTCCCACCACGCCCTGGAACGAGCCGGTCTCGAACCCCGGCAAGCCCTGTTCGGCGACGGTCGGCGTGTCGGGCGCGCTCGGCATGCGCTTCGCGCTCGAGATCGCAATGGCCCTGAGCCTGCCGCCCTGCACCGACGGCCAGGTGGCGAGCATGCCGTTGAAGAGCACGTCCGCCTGGCCCCCGGCGACCGCCGCCACCGCATCGGAGCCGCCTTTGTAGGGGATGTAGGTCCAGTTGACGCCGGTGCGCTGCGCGAAATCGATGCCGGCGAGCTGCGGCGCGCCGCCGAGACCGGAGATGGCGAAGTTGAGCTTGCCGGGATTCGCCTTGGCGAGAGCGATGAGCTCCTTCACGTTGCTCGCCTTCACCGAAGGGTGGACGGCGAGCACGTGCGGGGAATACGACACCATCACGACCGCTGAAAAATCCTTCGACGGATCGAACGGCAGCTTGGGATACACGCTGGCGCTGATCACCAGGCCGCCGAGGTCGGTGAGCAGCAGCGTGTAGCCGTCGTGCGCGCTCTTCGCCACGAAATCCGCGCCGACGTTGCCGTTCGCGCCGGGCTTGTTCTCCACGATCACCGGCTGGCCCCAGGCCTCGGTGAGCTTCGGCCCGATCTGGCGCGCGAGGATGTCCGACGTTCCGCCCGGCGCGTAGGGAACGATGATGCGGATCGGCTTCGCCGGGTACGGCTGCGCGTGCGCAGCCGACAGCGATAGCGCCGCAGCGAGGACAAGCAGGGTTCTCACGTGGGATCCTCCGGAGGGGTCGTGAAGCGAACTCTAGCGCGTTCCGTACGCGCTGGCTAAACTGCCTGCCCTTTCCCGCGATACCGAGCCAATGAACCGTCTGTTGACAACGCTTTGCCTGCTTGCTTTCTGCGGCGCGGCAACTGCCCAAGCGTTTCCTTCCAAGCCGATCCGCGTGGTGATTCCGTTCGTCGCCGGCGGCTCCTCCGACATCGTCGGCCGCGCCATCGGCTCGAAGTTCCAGGAGTTCCTCGGCCAGCCCGCGGTGGTCGAGAACAAGCCCGGCGCCAACGGCGCCATCGCCGCCGAGTTCGTCGCCAAGTCCGACCCCGACGGCCACACCATCCTGGTCGGGTCGATCGGCGTGTTCTCGATCAACTCGGCGCTGTTCAAGGACCTGCGCTACAACCCGCTGCGCGACTTCGCTCCGATCACGCTTGCCGTCACCACGCCCAACGTCCTCATCACCAAGCCCGCCCTCGCCGCCAATTCGATGAAGGAGCTCGTCGACTACGCGAAGAAGAATCCGGGGAAGCTCTCCTACTGCTCGAGTGGCACGGGATCCTCGGACCACCTGACCGCGGAGCTCCTCAACCAGGTCGCCGGCATCTCCGCGGTCCACGTGCCCTACAAGGGCGGCGCCGCGTGCCAGACCGACATCATGGGCGGGCAGGTCGACATCTCGTTCCAGAACCTCGGCGCGGTCACGAACTACATCCGCGGCAATCGCATGAAGGCGCTCGCGGTCACCGCCAAAGCGCGCAACCCGCAGCTGCCGAACGTCCCGACGACCGCCGAAGGCGGCTATCCCGACCTGGTCGTGACTTCCTGGCAGGCCGCGGCCGCTCCCGCCAAGACTCCGCGCGAGATCGTCGCCAAGCTGAACGACGCTGCGGTGAAGGCGCTGCGCTCGCCCGAAGTGCGCGAGCGCATGAGCCAGATCGGCTTCGACGTCGTGGCCAGCACGCCGGACGAGTTCGGCCGCTTCATGAAGCAAGAGGTCGACCGCTGGACCGAGGTCGTCAAGCGCGGCGGCATCAAGCCGGAGTGATGAATCTGATTTTCAAGAAGCAGGGCCTGATCCGGGCCATTGCCGCGATTGCCGCCGCAGGCGGCAGCGAGCCCGCCGAAGCCGAACTCGTCGCGGAAAACCTGGTCATCGCCAACCTGACCGGCCACGATTCGCACGGCATTGGCATGATGCCGCGCTACGTCGAGGCGCTGCTCGAGGGCGGGCTGCATCCGAACCGCAAGCTGGAAGTGAAGCTCGACGGTGGCGCGCTCCTCACGCTCGACGGACGCGCCGGCTACGGGCAATCGATCGGCCTGCAGGCGACGCGCATGGCCATCGAGCGCGCGAAGAAGCACGGCCTATCGCTTACCGCGCTCGGTAATTCGCATCATCTTGGCCGGATCGGGCATTGGGCCGAGATGGCGGTGGCAGAAGGCCTCGTTTCGCTGCACTTCGTCAACGTCATCTCGTTCGCCCGCGTCGCGGCCTACGGCGGCGCCGATGGGCGCTTCGGCACCAACCCGGTGTGCATCGGCATTCCGCTGCCGGGTGAGCCGCCGTTCCTTCTCGACATGGCCACGAGCGCGGTGGCGCAAGGCAAGCTTCGCGTGGCCCACAACAAGGGCGCGAAGATTCCGCTCGGCTGGCTGCTCGACCGCGAGGGCAATCCGACCGACGACCCGCGCTGGGGCGTGGTGCAGCCTTTCGGCGCCATGCAGACTTTCGGCGGGCACAAAGGCTACGGCCTTGCCGTGGCATGCGAGCTGCTCGGCGGCGCGCTCACCGCGGGCGGGACCTGGCACTACCCGGAAGGCGCCAAACGCCGCGTGCTGAACGGCATGCTCTCGATCATGATCGATCCGGCGAAGCTGGGAACCCGGGATGCGTTCGAGCGCGAGGCGCGCGAGTATCTCGACTGGATCCGCAAGTCGCCGCCGGCGCCGGGGTTCGATCGGGTGCGCATCGCCGGTGAGCCGGAGCGCGAGACGCGAGCAATCCGCGAACGCGACGGCGTCCCGGTGGACGACGGAACCTGGAGCGAGATCCGCGCGGCGGCCGGGAAGCTCGGCATCGCGCCGGATCGGATCGATTCCCTCGCTAAAGGGGCGTAACGCCCAGTTCCGTCGCGAGGGCGTTGAGCTCGGCGAACACCGCCGCGCCGAGGGGAACGCCGACGCGGCGGCGCCGCTCCGCGGTCAGGCGCTCCGGGTCGCCCGGCGCCAGCGGAGCCCGCGCCGGATCGGAGGGCTCTTCCGCGCGCGCTTCCTCCAGAAGCTGGCTCACCTTCGACCCGAACAACACGGGGTCGACGAAGCGGCCCACGTCGAGCGCGAGCATGAAGTGACCCAGATTGCGCGGCTTGTCGAGCTCGCCGTACATCTTGGTCACGTGCCGGCCGAAGGGCAGGCCCATGAGCTGCGCGCAGAGCACCTCCACCATCAGCGCGAGCGCATAGCCCTTGTGGGCCCCGCTCGGCGCGAGCCCGACCACGCTGTGCGGGTCGGTGGTGGGCCTGCCTTCTGCGTTCACGCCCCAGTCGGGCGGGATGGATTTGCCTTCCTCGCGCGCCACGATCACCTTGCCCCAGGCGGCGTGCGTGGTCGACATGTCGATGACGAGCGGCGGGCCGCCGGCCGTAGGCGCACCGAAGGCGATCGGGTTGGAGCCGAGAAAGATGCGCTTCATGCCCGGCGGCACCATGATCGAGTCGGTGTGGGTGAGCGCGATGCCGGCCATCCCCTCGCGCGCCGCGAGCTCCACGAAATAGGCGCACGCGCCGCAGTGCGAGCTGTTGCGCGCCCCGACCGCGCCGACGCCGCTCTCCCTCGCCAGCGAGATCGCCTCCTGCATCGCCCGGACGGCCACCAGCTGTCCCATCCCGCGGTCGCCTTCGACGACCGCGGTCGAAGCGCCGGTGCGCTGCACCGAGATCCTCGGCCGCGGATTGACCGTGCCGTTGCGCAGGCGCTTCGCGTAGTGCGGCAACCGCACCACGCCGTGGCTGTCGACGCCGCGCAGGTTGGACTCGACCAGCGTCTCGGCGACCAGGCGGGCGTCCGCCGCAGCGAGCCCCAGCTTCTCGAGGCAGGCGGCGGCGAACCCGGTAAGCTTCGCGGCGGAAACCGATGTCTCAGTCATGGATCGATTGTAGATGAGCGCGCTGGGGGACACGTTCGCCTGGTTCAGGGCCTGGGGGCGCGCGGCGCTGTTCGCCTCTGCCGCCGCGGCCGCGGCGCTGTCGCTCTCCGCGTACACCGCGCGCACCCGCGCCCTCGCCATGCGCGAGATCTACTTCAACGCCTGGCACGTACTGCCGGGATTCACCCTCTTCATGGCGCTACTCGGATTCGTCGTAATACGGGTCACGATCGGCCTGGCACGCGACTATGGGCTCGCGCAGTTTGCCCTCGAGCTGGTATTCCGCGCGGTGGTGCTCGAGCTGATCCCGCTGATGGCGGCGTTCTACGTCGCGCTGCGCTCCGGGTCGGCGATGGTGACCGAAGTGGCGATGATGCGCGTCTCGGGCGAGCTCGACGAGCTGTTCGCCGCGCATATCGATCCGTACGAGCGCGAGTTCGTGCCGCGAATCGCCGCGGCCGCGATCTCGGTGTTCGCGCTCACCATCGTGAGCTGCACGGTCGTGATGTGCGTCGCCTACCTCGTGACCTACGGCGCAAATCCGTCCGGCCTGGACGAGTTCGCGCGCACCGTCGCGAGGGTGTTCGGCCCCCGGGCGATCGCCGGCTTCATGCTGAAGTCGTTCCTCTTCGGCGCCGCGGTCGCGGTGATCCCGATCGCCGCCGGCCTGGACGCCACGCGCGAGCGGGAATCCGTGTCCGACGCCGTGATGGGCGGCATGGTGCGCCTGTTCGTCACGCTCGCGCTGATCGAGCTGCTCTCGCTCGTGGCCAAGTACGTTTAGTACCTTGATAGAGTATCGCTAGATGGAGCGCGATGGCTTCTCGCCGATCCCCAAGAACCTGCAGTTCCGCGTCGGGCTGCTGCTCGGCCTCGCCATCATGGTCGCGGGGGGATTCATCCTCTATGCGCTCTATGCGCGCGGCACGTTCGAAGCTACCCAGCGCCTCACGCTGGTGTCGGACAACGCCGAAGGCGTAAGCCTGGGCATGGATCTCACCTTTTCCGGGTTTCCCATCGGACGGGTGGTGCGCATTTCGCTCGCCGACGACGGCCGCGCGCGCATCGAGCTGGAGGTACCGCGAAAGGATGCGAGATGGCTGCGCGTCACGAGCATCTTTACCCTGGAGCGCGGCATCGTCGGCGGCGCGCGCATCCGCGCATTCAGCGGCAATCTGCAGGACCCGCCGCTGCCCGAGGGCGCCGAGCGTCCGGTCCTGCGCGGCGACACCCAGGAAGAGATCCCGCGCATGGTGGCGACGCTGAGGAGCACGCTCGAGAACATCGAGCAGCTGACCGGGCCGGGCGGCAGCCTGCAGGCGAGCCTCGCCAACCTGCGCGCCGCGACCGAGCGCGTTAGCGGCCGCCACGGCGCGCTCGGCGCAGTGCTCGGCAACGACGAGGATGCGAAGAAGGTGGTCGCGGCGATCGAGCGCGCGAACGCGCTGCTAGCGTCCATGAGCGGCGTCGTCGCCAAGACCGATCAGCGAGTCCTGGGCCCTGGCGGCGTGGTGGAAGGAACGCAGCGCGCGGTCGACCAGGCCAACGCCATCCTCGGCGAGCTGCGCGAGAGCCTCAAGCGCGTCGACAAGATCCTCGCCGACGCCCAGTCCGTGGCCGGCAACGCCAAGGCGGCGACGCAGGACCTCGGCGCGCTGCGCGCCGAGGTCGACGCGAGCCTGCGCAAGGTGAACGGACTCATCGACGAGGTCAACCGCAAATGGCCCTTCCAGCGCGATTCCGAGATTCGCTTGCCTTGATCCTGCTTGCGGCGGGGTGCGGTGGCACGCAACCGCTCGAGTGGCAGGCGAATGCCGCCTCGGCCATGCAATCGTTCCAGCGGCACTACCTGTCCGGAGAAACTGCGACCGCCGAGGCCGAATTCAAGTCTGCGCGCACCGAGCTGGCGCGCACCGGCCGCGCCGATCTGGTCGCCCGCGCGGAGCTCGTGCGCTGCGCCGTGCGCACGGCCAGCCTCGAGTTCGACGATTGCCCGGGCTTCGAAGCGCTGCGCTACGGCGCGCGCGCCGAGGAGCTGGCATACGCCGACTACCTTGCCGGCAAGGGTTCCCACCGGGGAGGAGACGATCCGTTATCGCGCCTTGTGGCCCAAGCGGTCTCGTTGCGAAGCGGTGCCATCACTCCCGGGGGAATCAGCGCCGCCGTCGACATCGCTTCCGACCAGGGCTGGCGGCGGCCATTGCTCGCGTGGCTCGGCGTTCAGGAAAAGCGCGCCGCCGACGCCGGCGACAGCGAAACAGCGGCGCGCATCCGGCGGCGCATCGATCTCATCTCCGGCTAGAATCGCCCGCTCGAGGAGGCTGAATGGCGAAGAGCACGCGGCGGCCGGAGCCGAAGGTCGTGCGTCCGGACGACATCGACCCGAAGCACCGCTGGGACCGTCCGCTGCAGGCGCCGGGGCGCACGCAGGTCGATTTCGAGGAGCGCGTCGACTTCCGCAGACTGCACGAATACCGCCTCGCGCGGGTACGCGCGGCCCTGGCGCAATCGGGACTGGGCGCGCTGCTTTCGTTCGACCAGCACAATATCCGCTATACGACCAGCACCGTAATCGGCGAGTGGGCGCGCGACAAGCTGACGCGCTATTCGCTGCTCACCGGAAACGGCGATCCCTACATCTGGGATTTCGGCAGTGCGGCGCGGCATCACAAGCTCTACGCGCCCTGGCTCGCCACCGACCATTGTCGCGCAGGCCTGCTGGGACTGCGCGGTGCCACCGGCGGCGACCTGACGCTTTTCAAGGAGGCGGCGAAGGAGATCAAGGGCATCCTCGACGCCGAGGGCGTGGGCGACCTGCCGCTCGGAGTGGACGTGGTCGAGCCGCCGATGCTTTTTGCATTGCAGGAGGCGGGCATCGAGATTCGAGACGGGCAGCAGACGATGCTGCACGCGCGGGAAGTGAAGAACATCGACGAGCTGACGCTGCTCAACATGGCTTCCGCCATGGTCGATGGCGTCTACCAGGACATCGCCGAGGCGCTCAAGCCGGGAGTGCAGGAATCCCAGATCGTCGCGCTCGCGACCAAGCGGCTCTACGAGATGGGCTCAGACTGCGTCGAGGCGATCAACTCGATCTCCGGCGAGCGCTGCTCGCCGCACCCGCACAACTTTACCGACCGCCTGATCCGGCCGGGCGACCAGGCGTTCTTCGACATCATCCAGTCCTTCATGGGCTACCGCACCTGCTACTACCGGACCTTCAACGTCGGCCGGGCGACGCCGGCGCAGCGTACCGCCTACAAGAAGGCCCGGGAATGGATGGACCGGGTGATCGAGCTTTTGAAACCCGGGATGAGCACCGACAAGGTGGCGGCAAAGCTGCCCAAGGCTCAGGATGCCGGTTTCGCAACCGAGATGGACGCGTTCGGACTCAATTTCTGCCATGGCCTGGGCCTGGGGCTGCACGAGCGGCCGCTCATTTCGCGGCTCAACTCGTTCCGCGAGCCGATCGAGCTCAAGGCCGGCATGGTGTTCGCGGTCGAGACCTACTGTCCGGCGAGCGATGGCGTGTCGGCCGCTCGCATCGAGGAAGAGGTCATCCTCACCCCGAGCGGCGCCAAGATCATTTCGCTCTATCCCGCAGAGGATCTACCGATTGCCAACCCCTACTAAACAGACCCTTGGCTGGATCGGTGCCGGACGCATGGGCTACGCCATGGCCGAGCGCCTCGCCAAGGGCGGCTGCGACATCGCGGTCTGGAATCGCACGAAGGAGAAGGCGCAGCCGCTTGAGAAGTACGGCGCGAAGGTGGTGAATCAGCTCGAAGAGCTCTCCACGAAGGACATCCTCTTCGTCATGGTCTCCACCTACGAGGACGTGAAGGAGGTGATCGGCAAGGCGCTTGCCTCGGGCCGCAAGCCCAAGATGGTCGTTGAATGCTCCTCGATCTCGCTGGAGGGGTCTGCCGAACTCAGAAAAACCCTGGCTGCGAAGGGCGTTGAATACCTGGCGGCCCCGGTCAGCGGCAACGCGAAGGTCATCAAGGCCGGCAAGCTCACCTTTGTGGTTTCGGGGCCGAAGGCCGCCTACGAGGCGGCGCGGCCGTACCTCGACATGATGGGAACCGGCTCGAGCTATGTCGGCGAGGGCGAGCTCGCGCGCATCGCGAAGATCTGCCACAACGTCATGCTGGGGGTCGTAATCCAGAACCTGTGCGAGATCACCGTGCTCGCGCAGAAGGCGGGCATGCCGCGCCACGCGTTCCTCGACTTCCTCAACAAGAGCGTGATGGGCTCGATGTTCACGCGCTACAAGACGCCGGCGCTGGTAAACCTCGACTTCCACGTCACCTTCACGCCCAAGCTGCTGCGCAAGGACCTCGACCTCGGCCTGGACGCCGGGCGCGAGTTCGAGGTGCCGATGCCGCTGACCTCGCTCACCCGCGACCTGCTGCAGCAGATGATCGGCCGGGGAATGACCGAGCAGGATTTCTCAACGCTGCTGCTGATGCAGGCCGAGGCCTCGGGCCTGGATCTGCAGCCGGAAAATGTCCAGGTCGGAGACGGGCTCAGCTAAGGAAGTGAGAACCTGATGTACACCGCCACTGCCAACGTCGTCCTGCCCACGACCATCATCGGCTCGCTGCCTCGGCCGTCGTGGTACACGCAGAACCTCGGCCGGCGCGAGTTCCGCGAAGCGATGATCGACCGCGCCTACCGCGAGCAGTACCTCGACGCGGTGTCGACTTACCTGCGCGACCAGGAGGTTGCCGGCCTCGATATCGTCACGGATGGTGATTGCCGCTTCGATGCCGACGTCGCCGGCCACAACTGGTTTTCGTACGCGCCGCTGCGCATGAGCGGCTTCTCGGGCGCGTCGTTCTACAAGGGCGGCGGCAAGGCGGGCTTTCCCCACAAGCCGGGGCACATCCTGCACGACGTGCTCGAGACGCGCATGATGCCGGACCTGACCGGCCCGGTCGGCCGCGGCGCGCTGCAGTACACCGCGGTGTGGAAGGCGGCCCAGCGCCTCTCCACGCGGCCGGTGAAGTTCGGCACCATCATGCCCGAGCTGATCGCGATGGCGGTGCGCGACCTGCACTACAGGGACCTGAGGAAGGCGATCCTCGCGATCAGCGACGCGCTGAACGAGGAGCTGCACGAGCTTGCCGACGCGGGCTGCAAGGTGATCCAGATGGAGGAGCCGCAGATCCACCTGCTCGCCGCCAAGGGGCTCGTCGACAAGGTGCTCAACCCGGATTTCATGGTCGAGGTGTTCAACAACACCGTGCGCGGCCTGCGCGCGAAGACCGAGGTGTGGTGCCATACCTGCTGGGGCAACCCGGCCGCTCAGCGCCTGTTCGCGAAGACACCGAGCTACGCTCCGGCGCTCGAGCCGCTCTCGCGGATCGACGCCGACGTGATCACGTTCGAGACCTGCAGCTCGGCCGGCATGGACCTCGAGGCGATCGGCGGGCGCGTCAAGGACAAGAAGGTCTGCATCGGCGTGGTCGATCACCACACGCTGCAGGTGGAGACGCCCGAGCAGGTCGCTGCGCTGATCCGCAAGGCGCTCGAGCACATCCCTGCCGAGCGCCTGATCCTCGGCTCCGACTGCGGCATGGGACGCGAGGGCATGAGCCGGCGCCACGCGTTCTACAAGATGGTCTCGATCGTGCAGGGGACGAATCTGGTGCGGCGCGAGCGCAAGCTGCCCGAGGCAGCCTGCCTCGCCGCCGACGAGCGGTTTTCCATGGTGGAGGAGGCGAAATGAGCTTCAACCGCAGAAAGTTCGTACGTGCCGCGGGCGCGACCGCCGCGGCTTCGGCGCTAGGCTTTCCGGCGATCGTGCGCTCGCAGGGGCAGCCGATCCGGATCGGCCTGCTTACCATCAAGACCGGCGCGCTCGCCTCCGGCGGCATCGACATGGAGCGCGGGCTCACCATCTTCCTCAAGGAGAAGAACTACACGCTCGGCGGCCGCAGGGTCGAGCTCACCGTCGCCGACAGCGGCGGGGTGCCGGCGCAGGCGCGCACCAAGATGCAGGAGCTCGTCGAGCGCGACCGGGTGCAGGCGGTGGTCGGGCCGCTCGCCGCGTTCGAGGCGCTGGCGATGGACGACTATATCCGCACGGCGCAGATGCCGACCCTGCCGGTCGCGGGCGCAGAAGACATGACTCAGCGCAAGGCTAACCCCTGGTTCCTGCGCGCGACCTCCACCTCGGCGCAATGCGCGCACCCGATGGCGGACTACTGCGCGAAGCATCTCAAGTACAAGCGCATGGCGGCGATCGCCGACGACTTCGCCTACGGCCACGAGATGCTCGGCGGCTTCCAGAAGGTGTACCAGGACGCGGGCGGCACGCTGGTGCAGAAGCTGTTCTCGCCGCTCAATGCGCCCGACTATGGCAGCTACATCGCGCAGCTCAAGCCCGACGTCGATGGCGTCTTCCTCGGCTTCGCCGGCTCGAACGGCTTCCGCTTCTTCAAGCAGGTCAACGAGTACGGCCTGAAGACGCCGATGGTCGGCGGCATGACCGCCTTCGACGAAGTGGCGGTACGCAACATGGGCGACTACGCCCTCGGCTCGCTCTCGAGCTGCTGGTACACGGCACAGCTCGACAACCCGATCAACAAGCGCTTCGTCGCCACGTACAACAAGGAAAACGGCTACGACCCCGGGCAGTACGCTTCCGGAACCTACCTCTACGGCGAGGTGCTCGCCGCCGCGATCGGCGCGTTGAAGGGCAAGATCGAGGACAAGAATGCCTTCATCAAGGCCCTGCGCGCGGTGCGGGTCGACACGCTGCGCGGCCCGATCGCGTTCGACGACTACGGCAACGTGGTGGGCAACATCTACATCCGCAAGGTCGAGAAGAAGGACGGTCGGCTGGTGAACACGAACATCTACACCTATCCGAACGTCAGCCAATTCTGGACCTACGATCCCAAGGAGTTTCTCAGGCAGCCGGTGTATTCGCGCGACTGGCCGCCGATGAAGGCAGGCTAGGGAATCGAAGCCACGAGCAGCAGGCCGCCGATGATGCCGCAGTTGACGATGAGGTTGGACAGGTGGAGGTGGCGCAGCAACGGGTCCGGAATCGACCACCACCGATGAAAGATGGCGCTCGCAGCCACGGTAAACGCGATGAGCAGCGCCGCGGCAAGCGCCCGCCAGAGGTCGACTGCGAGCAGCGTAGCGCCAGCGAACTGCAGCGCGAGACCCGCCGTCAGCGCCACGCGCGCCGCGGGGACCCGGTACGCGAGCATGCGGTCCAGGTGCTGGCGGAACTTCCAGCCTGCGTTGCGTACGCCGGTAGCCAAGAACGCGAATGCAAGCAGCAGCTGGCCGGCCATCTGCAGCGGCGTATGGTCCTGATACATGGAAGCAGTTTATAGTCGGAGTTTGGAGGATAGAAAAGATGGCCAAGCAACGCATCAGCTATGTCCCGCTCGAGCAGATGGACGCGGACATGCGCAAGGAAATGGAGCGCTGCCAGCGCGAAGGCACGCCGCGTCCGGAGAGCTCGGCGGTCCGCGCCCACGTCAAGGCATGCTTCTGGTTCTTCGCCAACTCGTGGCGCGATTTGTTCAAGAACGGCGTCCTCGATCATTCCATCAAGGAGCTGTGCCGCCTCTACATCTCGCGCTCGGTGCAGTGCGATTACTGCGGTAACCAGCGCTCAGTGAAGGCGGCAGGCCAAGGCATGATCGAGGACGACGTCAGGGATCTGCTCAATTTCGAGAAGTCCACCCGCTATTCCGAGCGCCAGAAGGCGGCGCTGGCGTACGCCGAGGCGATTGCCTGGCACCTCGACAGCGACGATGCATTCTGGGAGCGCATGCATCGCCATTTCAGCGAGCCCGAGCTGGTCGAGCTCGGCTGCATGATTGGCCTCACGCTCGGCCAGCAGAGCTGGCTCAGGCTTCTGAACATCGATCATCACCAGGTGCTCGCGGGAACGTCGGCGTCCATGGCGCCAGGCTACGAGAGCGAGGAAGCGCTAAGGCGCTCCAAGTCCGATCCGCAGTACTGGGCCAGGCAGAAGCGCGGATGAAAAGGCTCTTCCTTCTCGCCGCGCTGCTGTGGATCGGTGCTGCATGCGCGCAGAGCTATCCCACGAAGCCGATCAAGATCATCGTCCCCTTTACGCCCGGCAGCGCAACCGACGTGATGGGGCGCATCGTGAGCGAGCGCCTCAACGCCGCGTGGGGCCAGCCGGTGATCGTGGACAACCGCCCCGGCGCCGGCGGCACCATCGGCATCCGCGAGACCGCGCGCGCCGAGCCCGATGGCTATACGCTCGTGCTCGTGTCCTCGGGACACGCGGTGAACCACGTGCTTTACAAGGACCTGGGTTACGACAGCCTGAAGGATTTGTCGGCCGTCGCCATGCTGGGCAGCCTGCCGAGCGTGCTGATCGTACCTCCGTCGCTTGGCGTCAATTCGGTGAAGGAGCTGGTCGCGATGCTCAAATCGAAGCCCGGACAGCTCAACTACGCCACCGCCGGCGTCGGCAGCGGCGCGCATGTCAACGTCGAGAAGTTCAACGTCGCCGCCGGTGTGAAGGCGCTCCACGTGCCCCTCAAGGGCACGCCGCCGATCCTCACCGAAACGATGGCCGGTCGCATCCAGTACGCGTTCGTGCCCGCGGTCTCGAGCATGGGCCTGGTCAAGGACGGCAAGGTGAAGCCGCTCGCGGTGAGCACGGGGAAGCGCATCGCTGCGCTGCCCGACGTGCCGACGCTGGGCGAGGCCGGCCTGCCGGAAGGCGAGTCGACCTTCTGGCTGGCGCTGCTCGCGCCGGCGAAGACGCCGCCGGCCATCGTCGGCCAGATCAACACCGAGGTGCTGCGCGCGCTGCAATCTGCCGAGGTCAAGGATCGCCTGGCGAAGCTCGGCACCGAGCCGATGCCGATGACGCCGGCCGAATCCGACGCCTTCATCCGGCGCGAGCACGACGATCTCGGCAAGGTCATGCGCGACGCCGGGCTGACGCCACAGTAGAAGGGTTGGTTGAAGCAGTTGCCCGGGTCAACGCGCCAGCGCGCTCGGGCGTTGAACATTCGCACCAAAAAGACGTCGAAACCAAAACGAGGAGGATCGTCATGAAAGTGCTCAAGCTGTTCGCCGGCGCCGTGCTCGCCGGCCTTGCGCTGCACGCCGCGGCGCAAAGCTATCCGACCAAGCCGGTGGAATTCGTCGTGGCCTTCACCCCTGGCAGCGCGGTCGACATCGTCAGCCGCATCGTCTCGGCCAAGCTCTCGGAATATTGGGGTCAGCCGGTGGTCAACGAGAATAAGGCCGGTGCGGGCGGCTCGATCGGCTCTGCGGTGGTGGCGCGTGCGGCGCCCGACGGGTACACGCTGCTCGTCACCTCGAACGCGCACACGGTGAATCCGGCGATCTTCGCCAAGCTGCCCTACGACACGCTGAAGGACTTCACCAGCATTGCCCCCTTCGCGGAGCAGCCGAACATCCTGGTGGTTGCCGAGAACTCGCCGTACAAGAGCATGATGGACCTGGTGAGCGCCGCGAAGGCGAAGCCTGGCGCCATCAACATCGGCCACGCCGGCATCGGCAGCGGCACGCATCTCAACACAGAGAAATTCATCGCCGCCGCGCACATCAAGGTCGTCGAGGTGCCGTTCAAGGGCACGCCGGAAGTGGTCGCGGCGATCCTGAGCGGAAACGTCGACGCCTACTGGGCGCCCGTTTCCGCGGCGCTTTCCAACATCAAGAACGGCAAGCTCAGGCCGCTCGCGACCAGCACCGCAAAGCGCAACCAGACGCTGCCGCAGGTGCCGACCACGGCGGAGGCCGGCGTGAAAGGCGCTGATTCCTCGCTCTGGATCGCGCTATGGGGGCCGGCTGGGATGAGCTCCGAGCTGGTGAACAAGATCAACGGCGACGTGCGCAAGGCGCTCGCCGATCCGGGGGTGAAGTCGAAGCTGGAAAGCCTCGGCAACGAGACCATGGTCATGTCCCCGGCCGAATTCGCCAAGCTGGTTCGCACAGAAACGGACGAGAACAGGCGGCTGCTCGGCGCCGCCGGCGTCAAGCCGCAGTAGTTAGGCGGGCTTCTACGCTGCAGTAGTTAGGCGGGCTTCTACGCTGCAGTAGTTAGGCGGGCCTCTACGCTGCAGTAGCCAGTTTCTTCAGGGGAACGCCGGTCAGCCGCTGAAGTTCCTCGAACGACAGTCCTTCGACCGTCTCGATCACGTGAAGGCCGTCGGCCTTCACGTCGATCACGGCGAGGTCGGTGTAGATGCGGTCGACGCAGCGCGCGCCGGTGAGCGGATAGGTGCAGCGCTCGACGATCTTGCTTTTGCCGTCCTTCGTGAGGTGCTCCATCATCACGAGCACTCTCTTCGCACCGACCGCGAGGTCCATCGCGCCGCCGACCGCGGGAATCGCGTCGGCGCCGCCGGTATGCCAGTTGGCGAGATCGCCGTCCGCGGATACCTGGAACGCCCCGAGAATGGCGAAGTCGAGATGGCGCCCGCGGATCATGGCGAAGGAGTCGGCGTGGTGGAAATACGCGCCGCCCGCAAGCAGCGTGACCGGCTCCTTTCCGGCGTTCGTGAGATCCTCGTCGATCTCGCCTTCGGAGGGCTTGGGTCCGACGCCGAGAATGCCGTTCTCGCTGTGCAGGATGATCTCGCGTCCCTTCGGCAGGTAATCGCCCACCAGCGTCGGCAGGCCGATGCCGAGGTTCACGTAGGCGCCTTCCGGGATGTCGCGCGCGACCCGCGCGGCCATCTGCTTGCGATCGAGCTTTTTCATCATGCGGCCTTCATGATCGCGGGTGCGACGCGCACCACGCGCTGGACGAAAATGCTGGGTGTCACGATCGTCTCGGGGTCGAGGCTGCCCAACTCGGCGATCTCGCGAACCTGCACCACGGTGGTTTTCGCCGCCGCGGCCATGATCGGCCCGAAGTTGCGCGCGCTCTTGCGGTAGGTGAGGTTTCCCCAGCGGTCGGCGCGGTCGGCCTTGATCAACGCGTAGTCGGCGTGGATCGGATACTCGAGCACGTAGTCGCGCTCGCCTATGCGCCGCGTCTCCTTACCCTCGGCGAGCCGCGTGCCATACGCGGTGGGCGTAAAGAAGGCGCCGATTCCGGCGCCGGCAGCGCGAATGCGCTCTGCGAGCGTGCCCTGGGGAACGAGCTCGAGCTCGATCTCGCCCGAGCGGTACTGCGCGTCGAAGTGCCACGAGTCCGCCTGCCGCGGGAACGAGCACAGGATCTTGCGTACGCGCTTCGCCTTGATGAGCGCAGCGAGGCCGGTATCGCCGTTGCCGGCATTGTTGTTGACGATGGTCAAGTCGCGCGCCCCCTGATCAATCAGGGCGTTTATCAGCGCGGAGGGCATTCCGGCGTTGCCGAAGCCATGGATCATGACTGCCGCCCCATCGGGCACGTCCGCGAGCGCCGCCTCCGGGCTCGCTACGATCTTGTTGATCATGGGTGGGCCGATTATGGCACCGGGCCGCGTTACCTCTTGTCTTGACAATCGACTTTCATTTTTGATCATAAACATATGAAAACATGAGCTAATATTCATGAAATGCTGCGCTTGCAAAAGAACAGCTAAGTACTTGTAGGACAAAAGAAAAGAAGGCTTGACCCTTGTGTGGTTTTGCCATTAGAGTGGCAAAAGGTAGCGAAAAGTGGCAAAACAAGCCATAAGACAAACCATATGGGTGGAGCGTTTCACGGAGCGGCGGTCATTACGCTCGACGCAAAAGGACGCGTCGCTATCCCGACTCGCCATCGCGAAGCGCTGCTCGACGGGGGCAAAACGTTAGTGCTCACTGCGCACCCCGACGGATGCGTTCTCGTGTATCCCGAATCCGCCTGGGAGCCGGTGCGCACCCGGGTCGACACGTTCCCCGCATTCCATCCGCAGGCGAGCTGGTGGAAACGCGTGCTGCTCGGCTTCGAGGAGCACGTCGCTCCGGACGCCTCGGGGCGCGTGCTCCTTTCCCCGGCGCTGCGCCTGCACGCGAAACTCGAGCGCGAGGCGATGATGGTGGGCCAGGGCCGTTACCTGGAGCTCTGGGATTCCGGCGTCTGGAGCGCCAAGCTTGGCCAGGCGCTCGCCGGGTCGGCAACTCCGCCGGCAGGCATGGAAGATTTCTCGCTATGAGGGCCGGCCGTGCACATCCCGGTGCTCGCTTCGGAAGCAGTGGACGCACTGGCCGTCGACCCCGAAGGGACCTATGTCGACGGCACCTTCGGGCGCGGCGGCCACAGCCGCGCGATCCTCGAGCGTCTCGCCCCGCGCGGCCGCCTGATCGCGCTCGACCGGGACCCGGACGCCGAGCGCGCGGCGCACGGCATTTCCGATCCCCGCTTTTCGTTTTTCCGCACGCGGTTCTCCGCCCTCGCGCAGGTGCTGCAGGGCGAGCTCGTGAACGGCATGCTGTTCGACCTGGGCGCGTCCTCGCCGCAGCTGGACGACCCTGCGCGCGGCTTCTCGTTCAGGCGCGACGCGCCGCTCGACATGCGAATGGACCCCACCGCCGGCCCCACCGCGGCGCAGTGGCTCGCGACCGCAGAAGAACAACAAATCCGGCAGGTCATCCGCGACTATGGCGAAGAACGGTTTGCTAAACAGATTGCAGCGGCGATTGTTGCTGCTCGGGCGCGCGGGCCCCTCCTTCGTACGCGCGAGCTTGCCGATCTCGTGGCGGGCGCGGTCCGCACACGCGAGCCGGGCCAGGACCCGGCGACGCGCACCTTTCAGGCTTTACGGATTCACCTCAATCGGGAGCTTGAGGAAGTGTCGCTGATGCTGCCACAGGCGACGGCGCACCTCGCCGCCGGCGGCCGGCTCGCCGTGATCGCCTTTCATTCCCTCGAGGACCGCATCGTGAAGCGGTTCATGCAGTCGCTCGCGCGTCCCGAAGTGCCCCGGGGCCTGCCGCTGCGCGCCAGCGAAATGCCACAGCCTGCGCTCAAGCTGGTCGGTCGTGCGGTGCGAGCGTCGGCGCAAGAGACAAGAAGAAACCCGCGGGCGCGGAGCGCCATCCTTCGGGTGGCCGAGCGCACCGCGGGCCCTTTCCATGCGAAGCACTTTCGAATCGAGCCCGGCGCGCGGTGGCGAAACTGAACCTCCTCCTCCTCGCGGTTCTCGTTGCCTGCGCGCTCGGGCTCGTCACTTCGCAGCACAGGGCGAGGAAGCTGTTTTCCGACCTCGAGCGCGAGCTGAACCGGGCGCGCGAGCTCGATATCGAGCGCGGCCAGCTGCAGCTCGAGGCGAGCACCTGGGGCCTGTCCCAGCGGGTAGAGAGGATCGCCGCCTCGACCCTCGGCATGCGCGCGCCGGATCCGCGCCGGGTTAGGCTGGTCGCGCCGTCCAGGTGAGCGCGGCGAGCCAAGGGCTGGTCCGGTTCCCGGTCTGGCGGGCGCGGCTCGTGCTTGCAACGCTCGCCGCAGGCTTCGCGCTGCTCGGAGCCCGCGCGCTCTATCTTCAGGCGCTCGAAACCGAGTTCCTGCAGGGCAAGGGCGACGCGCGCTATTCGCGCCTCATCGAGGTTCCTGCGACGCGCGGCAGGATCGTCGACCGCCGCGGCGACGCGCTGGCCATCTCCACGCCGGTGAAGTCGATCTGGGCGATCCCCGGGGACGTGACGCTGTCCGCCGCGCAGCATCGCAAGCTCGCCGCGCTGCTCGGCCTGGATACACGCGAGCTGCAGAAGAGGCTCGACGAATCCGCGCGCGACTTCGTCTATCTGAAGCGCCAGGTGTCGCCGGACACGGCGGATGCGATCGGCGCCCTCGGCCTGAAGGGCATCTATCAGCATCGCGAGTTCCGCCGCTACTACCCGGGCGGCGAACTGACCGCGCATCTGGTCGGCTTCACCGGCGTCGACGATGCCGGCCAGGAAGGCGTCGAGCTGGCCTTCCAGTCGCATCTCGCGGGAACGCCCGGTACGCGCCGCGTCCTGAAGGACCGCCTGGGGCACGTCGTCGAGGACGTCGAATCGATCCGCTCGGCGCAGGACGGGCACGACCTCGTCCTGTCGATCGACGGCAAGCTGCAGAGCCTCGCTTTTGGCGCGCTGCAAGCCGCCGTCGATCAGCACCGCGCCAAGGCCGGCGCCCTGATCGTCGTCGACGCGCGCAGCGGCGAGGTGCTCGCGCTCGTGAACGTACCCTCGTTCAATCCCAACAACCGCGCCCGGCTGACCGGCGCGCAGCTTCGCAACCGCGTGATCACCGATCTGTTCGAGCCGGGTTCGACCCTGAAGCCATTCACCATCGCTGCGGCGCTCGAAAGCGGGGCCGCGACCCCGGCGACAGTGGTGGACACGGCGCCGGGCACGCTGACGCTCGCCCGCCACACCATTCGCGACGTGCATCCGGCGGGCGCCATGAGCGTGGCGCAAATCCTCCAGAAGTCGTCCAACGTGGGCGCGGCCAAGCTTGCGCTCGGGCTGCCGCCTGAGTCCCTGTGGCGCCTGTACCACGGCGTCGGATTCGGCCAGCCGCCGCAGCTGGAGTTTCCGGGCGCCGCCGGCGGCAAGCTTCGCCACTACCGTAGCTGGCGCCCGATCGAGCAGGCCACCATGGCCTATGGGCACGGCATCTCGGTCAGCCTGGCGCAGCTCGCGCATGCCTACACCGTGTTCGCGCGCGACGGGGAATTGGTGCCGCTGACGCTGGTCAAACGCGGCGTGCAGGTGGGCGGCGAGAAGGTGATTTCACCGGACACGGCGCGCGCGGTGCGCTCGATGCTCGAGCTCGCGGTGCAGCCGGGCGGCACGGGGCCGCGCGCCCGCATCATGGGATGGCGCGTCGCGGGCAAGACCGGCACGGCGCACAAGCCCGACCACGGGGGCTATGCTGCCGACAAGTATGTCTCCTCGTTCGTCGGCCTGGCGCCGGCGTCCGCGCCGCGCCTGGTGGTCGCGGTGATGATCGACGAGCCGCTGGGGCAGTATTACGGCGGAGCGGTCGCGGCGCCGGTCTTCGCGCAGGTGATGCAGGGCGCGCTGCGCATGCTCGAGGTGGCGCACGACGCTCCGCTCGAGCCGCTCGCCGTGCCCGGCGAAGGCGAGGAGGCGAAGGAGAACACGTGACGTGGAGCCGATGCGCGAACTGGCGGCACAAGGCGCGATGATCGAGGCGCTTTCATCGGACAGCCGGCGTTGCGCCCCTGGCGTCGCGTTCCTCGCCTATCCCGGGGAAAAGGCGGACGGACGCGGCCACATCGGCGACGCGCTCGGCCGCGGCGCGTCGGCAGTCCTCTGGGAGAGCGAAGGATTCGCCTGGCGCAGCGAGTGGCGCGTGCCGAACGTCGGCGTGCTGGACCTCAAGGCGCGGGCTGGCGGCCTTGCCCACGAGTTCTACGGCCGCCCTTCCGATCGCCTTTGGGTGTGCGGCGTTACCGGGACCAATGGCAAGACCTCGTGCAGCCAATGGATCGCGGCGTCGCTTGCCGCCCGCGGTACCCGCGCCGCCGTGATCGGCACCCTGGGCACCGGCTTTCCGGGCGCCCTGGTCGACTCGCCCAACACCACGCCCGATGCGCTCGAGATCCATCGTCTGCTCAGGCAATTCCTGGCCGAGGGCGCAAGTGCCGTCGCCATGGAGGTGTCGTCGCACGGGCTTTCGCAAGGACGCGTCAACGGCGTCGCCTTCGACTGCGCGCTCTTCACGAACCTGTCCCACGACCACCTCGACTATCACGGCTCGATGGAGGCCTACGCGCAGGCGAAGTCGAAACTGTTCGAGACGCCCGGTCTCGCGTGCGCGGTGCTCAACCTCGACGACGTGGTCGGCGTGCAGCTCGCGCGTCGCCTGGAAGGCGGCGGCGTGCGCGTGATCGGCTACAGCGTCTCGGGAGCGCGTAACGGCGGCGAGTACCTCGCCGCAACCCGCATCCGCCATGGCGAGATGAAGATCGAATCGACCTGGGGGCGCGCCACGGCGACGGTGAACCAGCTCGGCCGCTTCAACATGGCGAACGCGCTCGGCGTGCTGGGCTGCCTGATTGCCCACGGGATTGCCTTCGAAGATGCCGTGGCGATGTTGTCGGCGTTGCCCGCCGTCCCCGGGCGGATGCAGCAGGTGGGCGAGAAGCCGCTGGTCGTCGTCGATTACGCGCACACGCCCGATGCCCTCGAGAAGGTGCTGCAGGCGCTGCGCCCGGTGGCGGCGCAGCGCGGCGGCAGGCTCGTGGCCGTGTTCGGCGCGGGCGGCGACCGCGATCCCGCCAAGCGTCGCGCCATGGGCGCAGTGGTGTCCCGTCTCGCCGACCGGGCGGTGGTGACTTCCGACAATCCGCGCAGCGAAGACCCCCTCAAGATCATCCAGGCCATCAAGGCCGGGATCTCCGGCGACTGCGAAGTCGAGCCCGACCGGGCGCGCGCGATCGAGGCGGCGATTGCGGGCGCATCGGATGCCGACGTCGTGCTGATCGCCGGCAAGGGCCACGAGAGCTACCAGGAAATCGCCGGCCGGCGCCATGCGTTCTCGGATCCCGCCGTGGCGCGCGACGCATTGCGCCGGGGCGGGCGCGCATGATGAGCCTCACCGAAGCGGCGGCGGTCCTGGGTGCCCGCATGCGCGGCGGCGACGCGCGCTTCAGCGGCGTATCCACCGATAGCCGCACGCTGCGCAGAGGGGAGCTCTTCGTCGCGCTGCGCGGCGAGCGCTTCGACGGGCACGGCTTCCTGCAAAACGCCGCGGCGGCCAAGGCGGCCGCGGCATTGGTCGATTCCCAATTCCCAGGCGACCTGCCGTTGCCAGCGGCCGTGGTCGACGACACGCGCCTTGCGCTCGGCGTGCTCGCGCGGCACTGGCGCGCGCGGTTTCGCCCGGCGCTCGTCGCGGTGACGGGGTCGAACGGCAAGACCACGGTGAAGGAGATGCTGGCGTCGATCCTGCGCTGCCACGCTGGCGACGAGGCAGTGCTCGCCACCGCGGGCAACCTCAACAACGACATCGGCGTGCCGCTCACGCTGCTGCGCATGCGGCAGGGACACCGCTGGTGCGCGATCGAGCTCGGCATGAACCACAAGGGCGAAATCGCCTACCTTGCCGACATCGCGCGGCCGACCGTCGCCCTGGTCAACAACGCCCAGCGCGAGCACCTCGAATTCATGAATTCGGTCGAGGAGGTCGCGGCGGAGAACGCCGCGGCATACGCAGCGCTCCCGGCCGATGGGGTCGTGGTCGTGAATGCGGACGACCCGCATGCGCCATTCTTTCGCAGCCGGGCGGGCGCGCGCCGCGTGGTCGACTTCGGCCTGGACCAGCCGGCGCAAGTGACGGCGCGCCATGCGGTAGGGCCTTTCTCCAGCGAGCTGTGGCTGCGCACCCCGCAGGGCGAAGCTCAGGCGACGCTTGCGATTCCCGGCGTGCACAACGTGCGCAACGCGCTCGCCGCCGCTGCCGCCGCGCACGCCGCTGGAATAGAGGCCAGAACCATTGGAGAAGGTCTGACTTCGTTCCGCCCCTACACCGGCCGGCTGCAGGTGAAGCAGGCGCGCGGCGGCGCCACGCTGATCGACGATACGTACAACGCGAACCCGGACTCGGTGCGCGCGGCGATTGACGTGCTCGCCTCCTGCCCGGGGCCGCGCGTGCTCGTGCTCGGCGACATGGGCGAAGTCGGCGCCCAAGGTGCGGACTTTCACCGCGAGGTCGGCGCCTACGCTCGCGCCAAGGGCATCGCCAGCCTGCTCGCGCTGGGCGAGGCGACCCGCGACGCGGTGCAGGCGTTCGGCGCCGGCGGCCGCCACTTCGACAAAGTGGAGGAGCTGGTTGCCGAGGTGCGCGGCAGCAGCATCCTCGTCAAGGGGTCGCGCTTCATGAAGATGGAGCGCGTGGTGGCGGCGCTCACCGGCGCGCCCGCCGAGGGAGGTCACTGATGCTGCTCGAGCTCGCGCAGTGGCTGGCGAAGGACGTGCGGCTGTTCAACGTCTTCAACTACATCACGCTGCGGGCGGTGCTCGCCTGCCTCACAGCGCTCGCCGTGTCGCTCATCCTCGGCCCCTACTTCATCCGCAAGCTGACCGCCTACAAGATCGGTCAGGCGGTGCGCGACGACGGGCCTCGCACCCACCTCACCAAGGCCGGGACGCCCACCATGGGCGGTGCGCTGATCCTGGTCTCGATCGGCATCACCACGCTGCTCTGGGGCGATCTTTCGAATCGGCTGCTGTGGGTGGTGCTGCTCGTCACGGTCGCTTTCGGGGCCGTGGGCTGGGTCGACGACTATCGCAAGGTGGTGCACCGCAATCCGAAGGGCCTCTCGCCGAAGGCGAAGCTCTTCTGGCAATCGGTGATCGGGCTCTCCGCCGCGGTCTATCTCGGCTTCCTGTCGCAGAACATGCCGGCCCTGAACCAGTTCATCGTGCCCTTCTTCAAGCACGTCGCCTATCCGCTGGGGACCATCGGCTTCGTCGCGCTCACCTTCTTCGTCATCGTCGGCACGTCGAATGCCGTCAACCTGACCGACGGCCTCGATGGGCTGGCGATCATGCCCACCGTGCTCGTCGGCAGCGCGCTCGGCATCTTCGCCTATGTCGCGGGCCACGCGCTGTTCTCCAAGTACCTCGGCCTGCCCTACATACCTGGGGCCGGCGAGCTGGCCGTGATCTGCGGCGCGCTGTCCGGCGCCGGCCTGGGATTTCTCTGGTTCAACGCCTACCCGGCGGAGGTCTTCATGGGCGACGTGGGCGCGCTCGCGCTGGGCGGCGCGCTCGGCACGATCGCGGTCATCGTGCGCCAGGAGATCGTGCTCTTCATCATGGGCGGCGTGTTCGTCGCCGAAACCCTGTCGGTGATGATCCAGGTGCTGTACTTCAAGTACAGCGGCGGCAAGCGCATCTTCCGCATGGCGCCGCTGCACCATCACTACGAGCTCGAGGGCTGGAAGGAGAGCCAGGTCGTGGTGCGCTTCTGGATCATCACCATGATGCTGGTGCTGTTCGGGCTTTCGACGCTCAAGCTCAGATGATGCGAGAGCCCGCCTTCTCGCTCCTCGAGAAACCCATCCCGATGCCGCTTCGCGGCCGGCGCGTGCTGGTTCTCGGGCTCGGCGACACCGGCCTTTCGGTCGCACGCTGGGTCGAGCGATGCGGCGGCACGCCGCGGGTCGCGGACACCCGGCAATCGCCGCCTCGGAAGACGGACTTCAAAGGCGACCTCCACACCGGGCCTTTCGGCGACGCCCTGCTGGAGGGTGTCGAGCTGCTTTGCATCAGCCCGGGCCTGCCGCTCGAAGAGCCGCTGATCGTCGAGGCAAGGCAAAGGCGCATCCCGGTGGTGGGCGACGTCGAGCTCTTTGCCTGGCAAAACGCCGCCAAGGTGCTGGCGATCACGGGCACCAATGGCAAGAGCACCGTCACCGCGCTGACGGGCCACCTGCTGCGCAGCGCCGGCATCGATTGCGAGGTCGCGGGCAATATTTCGCCCCCGGTTCTGGACGCTTTGTTATCGAGAAACAAACCTCCCGCAGTCTGGGTGCTGGAGCTCTCGAGCTATCAGCTCGAGACCACGTGGTCGCTCGCGCCGCACGCCGCCACGGTGCTCAACATTACCGAGGATCACCTCGACCGCTATCCGGAGCTCGAGGACTACGCGGCGGCGAAGGCGCGCATCTTCCAGGGCGACGGCGTGCAGGTCCTCAACCGCGACGACCCCCGCGTTCTCGCGATGGCGCTGCCGGGGCGCAAGCAAACGACTTTCAGCCTTTCCGATTCTGCCGACTTCTGCATCCGGGACGGTGCGTTGATCGCCGGCGGAAGAAAACTGCTCGAAGGGGCGGCGTTGCCGATCCGCGGCTGGCACAACGCGGCCAACGCGCTCGCCGCCTGCGCACTCGCTTCCACGCTCAACGTACCCATCGAGGCCTTGCGGGCGGGGTTGAAAACATTTCGCGGCCTGCCGCACCGGCTCGAGCTGGTGCGCACGCGCCATGGCATCGAGTGGTACGACGACTCCAAGGGTACCAACGTCGGCGCCACGATTGCGGCGCTGAAGGGCCTGGCAAAGCCGACCGTGCTCATCCTGGGCGGCGAGGGCAAGGGTCAGGACTTCTCTCCGCTCGCCGCGCCGGCGGCGCAATTCGCGCGCGCGGTGCTGCTGATCGGCCGCGATGCCCCGATCATCGAGAAGGCCGTTCCCGGAGAACGCTGCGCCTCGCTGCAGGAGGCGGTGCAGCGCGCCGCGCGCCTCGCGCAGCCCGGAGACGCAGTACTGCTTTCGCCGGCGTGCGCCAGCTTCGACATGTTTCGCGACTACAAGCACCGCGGCGAAGTCTTCGCGGCCGCGGTGCGGGACCTGCCGGCGTGAGCCGCACGTATGTCTTCGCGCGCAGCGCGCCGAGCGCAGAGTACGACCGCTCGCTCGCGTGGGCGGCGCTGCTGCTCGCCGCGCTGGGCCTGGTCATGGTGTACTCGGCTTCGATCGCGACCGCGGAAGCGAGCCGCTACACCGGCCACAACGCCGCCTGGTATCTCGCGCGCCACGGGCTGTTCCTTGCCGCGGCGCTTGCGGCCGCGCTCATGGTGTTCCTCGTGCCGGTGAAGCTGTGGCAGGGCGTCGCGCCGTGGCTCTTCACCGCCGGCGTCGCGCTGCTCGCGCTCGTCCTGGTGCCGGGAATCGGCCGCGAGGTGAACGGCGCGCGGCGCTGGCTCGACATCCCGTTCGTCAGCGTCCAGCCTTCGGAGCTGGTCAAGCTCGGCGCGGTGCTCTACGCGGCCGACTACACGGCGCGCAAGCATGCGGTGATGAAGAGCTTCAGGAAAGGCCTGCTGCCGATGCTCGCGGTCATGCTGCTCGTGTCGTGGCTCCTGCTGCGCGAGCCCGACTTCGGCGCGCTGGTGGTGATCGCGTTCAGCACGTTCGGCATCCTGTTTCTCGGCGGCATGAACGGACGCCATTTCATGGCGCTTCTCGGCATGCTCGCCACCGGCTTCGTGGTGCTGATCGTTTCCTCGCCCTACCGCATGCAGCGCATCTTCGGCTTCATGGACCCCTGGTCCGATGCGTTCGGCAAGGGCTACCAGCTGTCGCATTCGCTCATCGCCTTTGGCCGCGGCGAGTGGCTCGGCGTCGGACTCGGGGCGAGCCTCGAAAAGCTGCACTATCTTCCCGAGGCGCACACCGATTTCCTGCTCGCGGTGATTGCCGAGGAGCTCGGCTTCGTCGGCGTGGCGCTCGTCATTGCCCTGTTCCTGTGCATCGTCGCGCGCGCCTTCGCCATCGGACGGCAGGCGACGCTTCACGAGCGGCATTTCGCAGCGCTTGCCGCCCAGGGCATCGGCGCTTGGATCGGGTTCCAGGCGCTGATCAACATGGGGGTGAACGTGGGCCTGCTGCCGACCAAGGGGCTCACGCTGCCGCTCATGAGCTACGGCGGCTCGGGCCTGGTGGTGAACTGCGTGGCGCTCGCCATTCTCCTGCGCATCGACTGGGAGAGCCGTCAACTGGCCAGGGGGTTGCCTGCTTGAAGACCATCCTGATCATGGCCGGGGGCACCGGCGGACACATCTTTCCCGGCCTTGCCGTGGCGCACGAGATGCGCTCGGCGGGCTGGGAAGTCGTGTGGATGGGCGCGCGCGGCGGCATGGAGGAGCGCCTCGTCCCGCCGCGCGGCTACCGCACGGCGTGGATCCGCGCCAAGGCGGCCCGGGGCAAGGGACTGCTGCAGAAGCTGCTGCTGCCGGCGAATCTCCTCTACTCGTTCTGGGAGAGCGCGCTCCTCATCCGCGCACTCAAGCCGGACGTGGTGCTGGGCCTCGGCGGCTACGTCGCGTTCCCGGGCGGGATGATGGCGTCGCTGCTCAATCGGCCCCTTGCGCTGCACGAGCAGAACGCGGTGCCTGGGCTCGCGAACCGGGTCCTCTCCAGCGTGAGCGACAAAGTGATGGTCGCGTTCCCGCAGGCGCTGGGCTCGGCCGAATGGACCGGCAACCCCGTGCGCGACGAGATCGCGGCCATGGCGCCGCCGGAGGATCGCTTTCGGGGCAGGAGCGGGCCGATCAGGATCCTGGTGGTCGGCGGCAGTCTCGGCGCCCAGGCGCTGAACGAGGCAGTGCCGAGAGCGCTCGCCCTGCTCGCGGCGCCCGTGTCGGTAGTGCACCAGTCCGGCGAGAAGCACCTGCAGGTGCTCAGGAAGAACTATTCGGATGCCGGGGTCGAGGGCGAGCTCGTCGCCTTCATCGACGACATGGCCCGGCGCTACGCCGAAGCCGATCTCGTGATCTGCCGCGCCGGCGCGGTCACCATCGCGGAGCTTTCGGCCGGCGGCATGGCGAGCATCCTGGTGCCGTTCCCGCACGCCGTCGACGATCACCAGACCGCCAACGGGCGCTTCCTCGCGGACAAGGGCGCGGCGGTCCTGGTGCCGCAGCACGAGATGACGGCCGAGAAGCTCGCCGCGCTCATTGCATCGCTCGATCGAGCGACGCTCCTCGACATGGCGCGGAAGGCGCGCGCGCTCGGCAAGCCCGACGCCGCGCGCATCGTTGCTCAGCGCTGCATGGAAATAGCCAGATGAAGCACAAGGTGCGCCGCATCCACTTCGTCGGCATCGGCGGCTCGGGGATGAGCGGCATCGCCGAGGTGCTGGTGAACCAGGGTTACCAGGTGAGCGGCTCGGACCTCGCCGAGAACGCGGCCACCCGGCGCCTCGCCGAGCTCGGTGCGAAGGTGCTGCTCAAGCACCAGCCCGCCAACGTGCAGGGCGCCGACGTCGTGGTGGTGTCGACCGCGGTCCAACAGGACAACCCCGAGGTGCTCGCCGCGCGCGAGCATCGCATCCCTGTGGTGCCGCGCGCGCTGATGCTCGCCGAGCTGATGCGGCTCAAGCAGGGTGTGGCGATCGCGGGCACGCACGGCAAGACCACCACGACCAGCCTCGTCGCCAGCGTGCTGGCGGAGGCCGGCCTCGATCCGACCTTCGTGATCGGCGGGCGCCTCATCGCGGCGGGCTCGAACGCGCGCCTGGGCGCCGGGGAATTCATCGTGGTGGAGGCCGACGAATCGGACGCCTCCTTCCTGCACCTGCAGCCGATGATCGCCGTGGTGACCAACATCGACGCCGACCACATGGACACCTACGAGCACGACTTCGAGGAGCTGAAGGGCGCGTTCGTGCAGTTCCTGCGCAACCTTCCCTTCTACGGCGCCGCGATCCTCTGCGCCGACGACCCGCACGTGCGCTCGATCCTGCCGGTGGTGACCAAGCCGGTGATTACCTACGGCGCCAGCGACGACGCCAGCGTGCGCGCCGAGGCGATCCGTCACGACGCCGGCCGCATGCGGTTTCGAGCGCGGCGCGAAGGCGCGGCCGCGCTCGACGTGACCCTCAACCTGCCCGGGCGGCACAACGTGCTGAACGCGCTTGCCGCCATCGCGGTCGGGAGCGAGCTCGGCATCAAGGACCAGGCCATCCTTACGGCGCTCGCCGAGTTCCACGGCGTGGGCCGGCGCTTCCAGCGCTACGGCGACGTCGCGCTCGCGAGCGGCGGCAGCTTCACGCTGATCGACGACTACGGCCACCATCCCGCCGAGATGGCGGCGACGCTCGAGGCGGCGCGCGGCGCCTTCCCCGGGCGGCGCATCGTGCTCGCGTTCCAGCCGCATCGCTATACGCGCACGCGCGATCTCTTCGAGGACTTCGTCAAGGTGCTGTCCACGGCCGACGCGCTGCTCCTCGCCGACGTGTATCCCGCGGGCGAGGCGCCCATCGTCGCAGCCGACGGCCGCGCGCTCGCGCGCGCGCTACGCGTCGCCGGCGGCGTCGAGCCGGTTTTCGTCGAGGACGTGGCCGAGATGCCGGAGGCGATCCGCCGGGTCGCCCAGGACGGCGACGTCGTCGTCACCATGGGAGCGGGCTCGATCGGCAACGTGGCCGCTCAGCTCGCATGAACATGGCCGACACCTTCCAATTCCGCGAGCCGATGGCGCGGCATGTCAGCTGGCGGGCCGGCGGAACGGCCGACCGGCTTTTTGCCTCGCCCGATCTCGAAGGCCTCGCCGCCTTCCTGCGCTCACTCCCGAAAGGAGAACCGCTGTTGTTTGTCGGCCTGGGCTCGAATCTGCTGGTGCGCGACGGCGGCTTCCGCGGCACCGTGATCCTCACGCACTCGGCGAAGAAAAACGCGCGCATGGACGGCGGCCGGATCTACGCCGACGCCGGCGTGGCGAGCCCGAAGGTGGCGCGCTTCGCCGCGACGCATCACTTCGTCGGCGCCGAGTTCCTCGCCGGCATCCCCGGTACGGTGGGCGGTGCGCTCGCGATGAACGCGGGCTGCTATGGCGGCGAGACCTGGGACATCGTGCAGCAGGTGTTGACCATAGACAGGAACGGCGAGCTCAGGGAGAGGAAGAAGGCGGAATACGAAATCGGCTATCGCCACTGCCGGCTCCGCCCCGCGAACGAGGAGTGGTTCGTCGCCGCATGGTTCGAGCTGAAGAAGGGCGACGGCGAAGCATCGCGCGCGCGCATCAAGGAGTTGCTCGCCAGGCGCATCGCCTCGCAGCCGTTGCAGCTTCCCAATGCCGGCAGCGTGTTCCGCAATCCGCCGGGCGACCACGCCGCGCGCCTCATCGAGTCCTGCGGCCTGAAAGGCCTCGCGCGCGGCGGCGCGCGCGTGTCGGAGAAGCACGCCAACTTCATCGTCAACCCCGACGGCGCGGCGAGCGCCGCCGACATCGAGGGTCTGATTCTTCAGGTCAGGAAGACCGTCCTCGAGCGGACCGGGGTTGAGCTCGTCCCGGAAGTGCGCATCGTGGGAGAGCCGGCATGAACTTCGGCAAGGTTGCGGTGCTGCTGGGAGGCAAGTCGGCCGAGCGCGAGGTATCGCTCAAGAGCGGCGGCATGGTGCTGAAGGCGCTGCGCAGCCGCGGCGTCGACGCGCATGCGTTCGATCCGTCGGAACGTGATTTCGACATTCTGAAAAAAGAAAAATTCGAGCGGGCCTTCATCGCTCTCCATGGCCGCTTTGGCGAGGACGGCACGGTGCAGGGCATCCTCGAATGGCTCGGGATCCCCTATACCGGGAGCGGCGTGCTCGCTTCGGCGCTCGCGATGGACAAGCTGCGCACCAAGCGCATTTGGGCCGCGGAGAAGCTGCCGACGCCGGACTATGAGCTCCTGACGAAGGACACGAACCTGCGCATCGTGGCGCGCAGGCTCGGCCTGCCGATCATGGTGAAGCCGGCGAGCGAAGGCTCCTCGATCGGCATGTCCAAGGTGCGCGCGGCGGGAGATCTCGAGGAGGCCTATGCGCTGGCGGTGAACTACGACCGCGTGGTGATCGCCGAGCAGTTCATCGACGGCATCGAGCTCACCTGCGGCGTCCTGGGGAGCGAGCCGCTGCCGCTCATCAAGCTCGAGACGCCGCGCGAGTTCTACGACTACGAGGCGAAGTACCTTACCGACGACACGCGCTACATCCTGCCGAGCGGGCTGCCGGCAAAGAAGGAGCGCGAGCTGCAGGAGCTCTGCCTCGCCGCCTTCCGCACGCTCGGCTGCGAGGGCTGGGGCCGGGTGGACCTCATGCTCAACAAGCGCGGCCGGCCGTTCCTCCTGGAGGTGAACACCGCGCCGGGAATGACCGATCACTCGCTCGTGCCGATGGCGGCGCGTGCCGTGGGTCTCTCGTACGAAGACCTGTGCGTCAAGATCCTGGAAGGGGCTCATGTGGGATAACCCGCGCCTGCTCAACCTGGCCGCCGGCACGCTCGTGGGCATCGCGGTGTTCGTGTTCGCGATCGTCGGCGTCGCGCTGCTCGCGCGCTCGCCGCTCTTTCCGGTGACCCAGATCGAGCTCACCCACCCGCTCGGCAGGACCACGCGGGCGGAGGTCGAGTCGGCCGCGCGCGCGCATATCCGCGGAAACTTCTTCGCGGTATCGCCTTCGGAGGTGCGCGCGGGACTCGAGGCGCTGCCCTGGGTGCGCAGGGCCTCGGTGCGCCGCGTCTGGCCGGACCGGCTGGAAGTGAGCCTCGAGGAGCACGTCGCGTTCGCGCGCTGGGGCGGCCAGGGACTGGTGAACACCTACGGCGAGCGCTTCAACGGCGCGACCGACGCGGAGCTGCCGGTGTTCTTCGCCCCCGCCGGCACCGAGCTCGAGATGACGCAGCGCTATCTGCGCTTCGCCGAAGCGGTAGCGCCGCTTGGCGCGAAGCTGGAGCGCGTGGTGCTGTCGGAGCGCCGCGCCTGGCAGCTCAGGCTGGACAATGGCCTGCAGCTCATGCTCGGACGCGACGCCGACGGCGCCGAGGCGCGCCTCGCCCGCTTCGTCGAGGCCTATCCCGCGACGCTCGGCCGGATCGCGCGCAGGCACGAGTACGTGGACCTGCGCTATCCCAACGGCTTCGCCCTGCGGGTGCCGGAGCTGCACGGCTAGGCCATGGCGAGAGATAACAAGGACCTCATCGTGGCGCTGGACATCGGGACCTCCAAGGTCGCGTGCCTGGTGGCGGAGCTGCGCGCCGACGGCTCGCTCGAGATCCTCGGCATGGGGGGCCACGAGTCGAAGGGGCTGAAGAAGGGCGTGGTGGTGAACATCGAGGCCACGGTGGCCGCGATCCAGCGCGCGCTCGAGGAAGCCGAGCTGATGGCCGACTGCAAGATCGGCTCGGCGTTCGTCGGCATCGCCGGCAGCCACATCCGCAGCTTCAACTCCACCGGGATGGTCGCGATCAAGGACCGCGAGGTGAGCGCGCTCGACGTCGAGCGCGCGATCGACACCGCGCGCGCGGTCAACATCCCGACCGACCAGCAGATCCTGCACGTCCTGCGCCAGGAATTCATCATCGACGGCCAGGAGGACGTGCGCGAGCCGATCGGCATGTCCGGGGTGCGCCTCGAGGTCAAGGTGCACATCGTCACGGGCGCGGTGTCGGCGGCGCAGAACATCGTGAAGTGCGTGCGCCGCTGCGGGCTGGAGGTGAACGACCTCATCCTGCAGCCGCTCGCCTCGTCGCGCGCGGTGCTGTCCGAGGACGAGAAGGACCTCGGGGTCTGCCTGCTCGACGTCGGCGGCGGCACCACCGACATCGCCATCTTCACCCACGGCGCCATCCGCCATACCGCGGTGATCCCGATCGCCGGCGACCAGATCACCAACGACATCGCCATGGCGCTGCGCACGCCGACGGCCGACGCCGAGGCGATCAAGACGCGTCACGGGGTGGCGCTACGTCAGCTCGCCGAGGCAGGCGACCTGATCGAGGTGCCCGGCATCGGCGAGCGCGCGCCGCGCTCCATGTCGCGGCAGACCCTCGCCGAGGTGATCGAGCCGCGCGCCGAGGAGCTGTTCTCGCTGGTGCAGCAGGTGCTGCGCGAGTCCGGGTTCGAGGAGCTGCTGTCGAGCGGCGTGGTGCTGACGGGCGGCTCTTCGACCATGCACGGCATGGTGGAGCTGGGCGAGGAGATCTTCCACATGCCGGTGCGCCTGGGGCTGCCGCGGTACCAGGGCGGCCTCGCCGACGTGGTGCGCTCGCCGCGCTACGCCACCGCCGTCGGGCTTCTGTTCGAGGGCGCATCGCAGGTGCAGCACGGGCAGCTTTCGCGCCAGAGCGGGTCGTTCAAGGCCGTGCTCGGGCGGATGAGGGAGTGGTTTCAACGCAATTTCTAGAGGGTTTTTGAAGCGTAACTACAGGCAAGGAGACAACAACAATGTTCGAGATCGTAGACAGCGAGGTGAGCGGCCCGATCATCAAGGTGATCGGGGTAGGCGGCGCCGGCGGCAACGCCGTGAACCACATGATCGACCAGGGCGTGCAGGGCGTGGAGTTCATCGCGGTCAACACCGACGCGCAGGTGCTCTCGCGCAACAAGGCGGCGAACCAGATCCAGCTCGGCTCGAGCGGCCTCGGCGCCGGCGCGAAGCCCGAGGAGGCGCGCGCGGTGGCGCTCGCCGACCGCGACCGCATCGAGGAAGCGGTGGCCGGCGCGCACATGGTGTTCATCACCGCCGGCATGGGCGGAGGCACCGGCACGGGCGCGGCGCCGGTCATTGCAGAGGTCGCCAGAAGCCTCGGAATTCTGACGGTCGCGGTGGTGACCAAGCCGTTCTCCTTCGAGGGCTCGAAGCGGATGAAGATCGCCGAGCGCGGCATCGAGGAGCTCGGGCCCCACGTCGACTCGCTCATCGTCATCCTGAACGACAAGCTCGAAGAGGTGCTGGGCGAGGACGTGACGCAGGAAGACGCCTTCTGCGCCGCCGACGACGTGCTCAACAATGCGGTCGCCGGGATCGCCGAGATCATCAACAATCCGGGCTTGGTCAACGTCGACTTCCAGGACGTGCGCACGGTCATGTCCGAGCAGGGCATGGCGATGATGGGCTCGGCGATGGCGAGCGGCATCGACCGCGCGCGCATCGCGGCGGAGCAAGCGATCGCCTGCCCCCTCCTCGAAGGCGTGAACCTCGCGGGCGCGCGCGGCGTGCTCGTGAACATCACCGCGTCCAAGGCAAGCCTGAAGCTGCGCGAGACGAAGGAAGTCATGAACATCGTGCGCACCTTCGCGGCGGATGACGCAACCATCATCTACGGCGGCGTGTACGACGACGCGCTGGCCGAAGGCCTGCGCGTGACCGTGGTGGCGACCGGACTCGGGCTCGCCTCGGCGGCGAAGCAGCCCAAGCCGCAGCTCGTGCTGAACAACGTCGCGACGCAGAAGACCGGGACCGACAACCTGCCGGGCCCCGTGGACTATCACCAGCTCGACGCGCCCGCGGTGATCCGGCGCAACCGCGCTTCGACCGTCGAAGCGCTGCAGCAGTCGGGCGTGGACAAGTACGACATCCCTGCTTTCCTGCGCAAGCAGGCTGACTAGGGCGACAGCGTCGGCGGCGGAACGCTCAACCTTGCCGGCATTCCGCCGCGCCGCGCTGTTGTGCGCTAAAATTGCAATGCAGCAACGGAAGTGATCCGGATGCTTCGGCAACGCACCCTCAAATCATTTATCAGCGCGTCCGGCGTGGGCTTGCACACCGGGCGCAAGGTGCGCATCACGCTGCGACCCGCACCGCCGGACACCGGCATCGTCTTTCGCCGCGTCGACCTTGACCCGGCGGTCGACATTCCCGCGCGCGCCGAGCTCGTCGGCGAGGCGCGCCTCGCCTCCACGCTGGTTCAGGGCGAGGTAAAGATCCACACCGTCGAGCACCTCATGTCCGCGTTCGGCGGGCTGGGTGTCGACAACGCCTATGTCGAGCTCGACGCGGCCGAGTTGCCGATCATGGACGGCAGCGCGTCGCCCTATGTCCTGCTCGCGCAGCAGGCGGGCATCGAGGAGCAGAGCGCGCCCAAGAAATTCCTGCGCGTCAGGCGCAGGGTCGACGTGGACGAAGGCGACAAATGGGCGCGCCTCGAGCCCTACGACGGCTATCGCCTGTCGTTCTCGATCGAGTTCCGCCACCCGGTGATCGAGCGCACCACGCAGGCGGTGACGGTCGACTTCGCCGAGACCTCCTATCTCAAGGAGATCGCGCGCGCGCGCACTTTCGGCTTCATGCACGAGGTCGAGCAGCTGCGCGACGACGGCCTCGTTCTGGGCGGCGGCCTCGAAAATGCGGTGGTGCTCGACGAATACCGCGTGCTCAACGCCGACGGGCTGCGCTTCGCGGACGAGTTCATCCGCCACAAGCTGCTCGATGCGATCGGCGACCTGTATCTGCTCGGCAGGCCTCTGCTTGCCTCATACAGCGCCCACAAGTCCGGGCACGCGCTCAACAACAGGCTGCTGCGCGCCGTGCTCGCCGACGCGACGGCGCTGGAAGAGGTCGTGTTCGAGCGCCCGGAGGAAGCACCGGCAGGCGTGGTCCGCCTCGCCGCCCAGTACGCCTAGCCGGATTTACGGTACTTTTTCACGCTGGAGGCGGCCGCGCCGCGCGAGTAGCCGCCCGAGTGCGTCGCGCGCCGGCGAGGCGCTCATGCCCTCGTAAAGCTGCCGTAAGGTATCGATCGTAGGTGTGGATAACTGCGCTGTTTTTTGCGGCGCGGCAGCCGCGCTCCGTGATGCGTTTGGTTGCACCCTCACTACGACTGAACTAACCTGCCAGCGCTGGTTGGACAAGAAGCGACACAGGGAAGGAGTCAGCAGCCGCAGCTTTGCCGCGGCCGCGGAGTGAGCCGCAGCAAGGACCATTTCTCCCTCCCTAAAGTTGACCACCCGGGCCTGGCTCGCCAGGTCCGCAGACAGGAAACGCTGCACCAGCCCCGAAAGCGCGCCAAGGTCGCGCGCCTTCGCGACGAGCGGTTGCAGATCGCGCTCGGCCGAGAGGATCCGGTCGAGTTTGGATAGGCGCATGGGGATAGAGAAGCGGGAGGCTGTAGGTGCAGATTATCCTGATCTCTGACCGGCTGGCAAAAACGAGGTCGGTCTCGCTGTCGTCACGGCACCTGGTCGGAACGGCCATTGCCGCGATGATGGCGGTCTGCGTCTCGACCGTGGGCCTGTACTGGCTGACGCTGCGCTACGCCGACGCCCGCATCCCCGGGCTGCAGCAGCTGGTTCTCGCGGCGAGCGAGTCCGAGGCCGAACGCGACCGCACGTTCGTGCAGCAGAACCTCAACGCTATGGCGGTCAAGCTGGGCGAGATGCAGGCGCAGCTCACGCGCCTGGACGCCCTGGGCGAGCGCCTGTCGTCGCTCGCCGGCTTCCGCCCGCAGGAATTCCGCTTTTCAGAAGCTCCGGGCCTGGGCGGCGCGGCCCCGACCCTGATGCCGCCGCAGAACCTCTCGCTCGCCGAGTTCAGCGACAAGCTCTCGGTGCTCGCGCGTAACGTCGAGACGCGCGCCGACATGCTGGGCGTGCTCGACGCGCAACTCTTCGAGCAGGCGGTGAAGAAACGGATGCTGCCCACGATGCTGCCGGTAAAGGCGCCGTACAACGCCTCGGGCTTCGGGCGCCGGGTCGATCCGTTTACCGGCCAATGGGCGATGCACGAAGGCGTCGACTTTCTCGCCGACGCGGGCTCGCCGGTCGCCGCGGCCGCCGCCGGCGTGGTCGTGTTCGCGGGCCTGCATCCGCAATACGGCTACATGGTCGACATCGACCACGGCAACGACCTCGTCACGCGTTACGCGCACCAGTCGAAGCTTTTCGTGAAGGAAGGCGACGTCGTGCAGCGGGGCCACAAGATCGGCGAAGTGGGCTCCACCGGCCGCTCGACCGGTCCGCATCTGCATTTCGAGGTGCGGTATCGCGGCTCGGCGCAGAACCCGAGCAAGTTCCTGGTGTCGAACTCTGCGTCCGCGCAGGCGCGGGCCAAGCAGTAGCTCGGCTGTTGACCGAGTGACAGTCCGGGTTTCCGGATAAAATCAACGGTTTTTGCGGCTTCGGGCGGCGCCTTCGCGCCCCCCCCGGTCCGTCTACATGAGCGCCAAACTTCTCCAGGCTCTTCGCAGCGTAGCCGAGTTCCTCCAGATCCTTCCCGCGCGGATATTCGGCAGCCGCAACGATCGGCTGCTGAAGCAGTACTCCGTTGTGGTGACGAAGATCAACGCGCTCGAGCCCGAAACGCAGAAGCTGAGCGATCCGGAGCTGCGCGGCAAGACCGAGGAGCTCAAGAAGCGCTTCGCTGAAGGCGCCACCCTGGACGAGCTTCTTCCCGAAGCCTTCGCCGTCGTGCGCGAGGCCTCCAGGCGCACGCTGCGCATGCGCCACTTCGACGTGCAGCTGATCGGCGGCATGGTCCTGCACTACGGCAAGATCGCCGAGATGAAGACCGGCGAGGGCAAGACGCTCGTCGCCACGCTGCCCGCCTATCTCAACGCGCTCTCCGGCAAGAGCGTCCACATCGTGACGGTGAACGACTACCTCGCGACGCGCGACGCCGAATGGATGGGCAAGATCTACCGCTTCCTCGGCCTCACCGTGGGCGTGAACCTGCCCCACATGGAGCCGGAGGTGAAGCGGCGCGCGTACGCCGCCGACATCACCTACGGCACCAACAACGAGTTCGGCTTCGATTACCTGCGCGACAACATGGCGATGCACGTCGAGGAGCGTTTCCAGCGCGGCCTCGCGTACGCCATCGTCGACGAAGTCGACTCGATCCTGATCGACGAGGCGCGCACTCCGCTCATCATCTCGGGCCAGGCCGAGGACCGCACCGAGATCTACCAGCGCATGAACCAGGTGCCGCCGCTCCTCACCCGGCAGAAGGAGGAGAAGAAGCCCGACCAGCCCGAGCCGCCGGGGGACTTCTACGTCGACGAGAAGAACCACCAGATCGTGCTCTCCGAGGCGGGTCACCAGCACGCCGAGGAGATCCTGGCGCGCCTGGGCATGCTGCCCGAGGGCGCGAGTCTGTACGAGCCGGCGTACATCAACCTCTTCCACCACCTCACGGCGGCGCTGCGCGCGCACCATCTCTTCCATCGCGACCAGCACTACGTGGTGCAGGAGGGCGAGGTCATCATCGTCGACGAGTTCACCGGCCGCCTGATGCACGGCCGGCGCTGGTCCGACGGCTTGCACCAGGCGGTCGAGGCGAAGGAGGGCGCGGGCATCCAGAACGAGAACCAGACCCTCGCCTCGATCACCTTCCAGAACTACTTCCGCATGTACGGCAAGCTCGCCGGCATGACCGGAACCGCCGACACCGAGGCCTACGAGTTCCAGCAGATCTACGGCCTCGAGGTCGTGGTGATTCCGACCCACCAGCCGATGATCCGTGCCGACCGGCTCGACCAGGTCTACCGCACCTCGAAGGAGAAGTACCGGGCGGTGATCAACGACATCAAGGACTGCCAGGCGCGCAGCCAGCCGGTGCTCGTCGGCACGACCTCGATCGAGAACTCGGAGCTGCTGTCGGGGATGCTGCAGAAGGAGAAGCTCGCGCACCAGGTGCTGAACGCCAAGCAGCACGAGCGCGAGGCGCAGATCGTCGCCCAGGCGGGGCGGCCGAAGATGATCACCATCGCCACCAACATGGCCGGGCGCGGCACCGACATCGTGCTCGGCGGCAACGTCGAAAAGCAGTGCGACTTCGTCGAAGCCGACGACAAGCTCGCACCCGAGGAAAAGAAGGCCCAGGTCGAGACGCTGCGCGGCGAATGGCAGCAGCTCCACGACCGGGTGCTGAAGGCGGGCGGGCTGCACATCATCGGCACCGAGCGCCACGAGTCGCGGCGCGTCGACAACCAGCTGCGCGGCCGCTCCGGGCGCCAGGGCGACCCGGGCAGCTCGCGCTTCTACATGTCGCTCGAGGATCCGCTGCTGCGCATCTTCGCCGGCGAGCGCATCAATCGCATCATGGTGATGCTGAAGATGCCCGAGGGCGAGGCGATCGAGCACACCATGGTTACGCGCTCCATCGAGAGCGCGCAGAGGAAGGTCGAGGCGCGCAATTTCGACATCCGCAAGCAGCTGCTCGAATACGACGACGTCGCGAACGACCAGCGCAAGGAGATCTACGCCCTGAGGAACGAGCTGCTCGAGGCGCGCGAGGACGTGTCGCAGCGGCTCGCGGACCTGCGCGCCGGCGTGGTGAGCGACCTTTTCCGTACCTACGTGCCTCCGGAAAGCGTGGAGGAGCAGTGGGACATCGCCGGACTCGAGCGCGCGCTCAAGGCCGAGCTCAATCTCGAGCTTCCGGTGCGCCGCTGGCTCGAAGCGGAGACGGAGCTCTCCGACGACACGGTGCTCGAGCGCATCGCCGCCAGCGCGCACGAGGCCTACCGCGCCAAGATCCCGCCTGGGCTCGAGGACCGGGTCCACCAGGCCGAGCGCTACGTCATGCTGCAGATCATGGACGGCCACTGGCGCGAGCATCTCGCCGCGCTCGACCACCTGCGCCAGGGCATCCACCTGCGCGGCTACGCGCAGAAGAACCCCAAGCAGGAGTACAAGCGCGAGGCCTTCGAGCTGTTCGGCGCCATGATCGAATCGGTGAAGCTCGAGATCGTCAAGACGCTGACCAACGTGCAATACGGCGAGAAGCCGCCCGAAATCGACGACCAGCAGCACGTCGAGAACCTGCGCTTGCAGCACGGCGAGCTCGAGGAGGCCGCGGCCGAAGGCAACGGCAACGGCGACGTGGCGATCGCCGAGGCGGCGACGAAGAAGAGGCCAGTCGCGCGCGCGATGCCGAAGGTAGGGCGCAACGACCCCTGCCCCTGCGGCTCGGGCAAGAAATTCAAGCACTGCCACGGCAAGCTAAGCTAGGGAGATTCCGCGGGGAGATGAGGTCATGGCGGTAAACCTGTCGCCGCCGGATCGGGGCGCGCTGCATCCGGTCGCCGGTATCGAACTCGGCGTCGCGATGGCCGGCATCAAGAAGCCGGATCGCCGCGATCTGCTGGTCATGCGCCTCGCGCCAGGCAGCACCGTCGCCGGGGTCTTTACGCGCAACCGGTTCTGCGCCGCCCCGGTGCTGATCTGCAGGAAGAATCTCCGCAACAAGGTGCGCGCGCTCGTCGTGAACACGGGCAACGCCAACGCCGGCACCGGCGCCGACGGGATGAAGCGGGCGCTGCGCGTCTGCAGCGAGCTGGCGCGGCTCCTCGGCTGCAAGCCCGGCGATGTGCTTCCGTTTTCGACCGGCGTCATCATGGAGCCGCTGCCCGTGGAGCGCGTCTGCGAGGGTCTGCCGCAGGCACTCGAAGCGAAGAGCGACTGGCTTTCGGCCGCCGAGGCGATCATGACGACGGACACGGTTGCCAAAGCCTTTTCAACCAAGATCAGACTTTCAACCGGAGAAGCGACCGTGACCGGCATCGCCAAGGGCGCTGGCATGATCAAGCCCGACATGGCGACGATGCTCGGCTTCGTCGTCACCGACGCCGCGGTTCCGAGAAGGGCCCTTCACCAGATGCTCGGACGGGCGGCGCAGCGATCCTTCAACTGCATCACCGTCGATGGCGACACCTCCACCAACGACTCCTTCATCCTGGCGGCCACGGGGGCCGGACCGGCGGCACGCGCCAGGAAGGACCTGGCGCTGCTGGAGCAGGCGGTCACCGACGTTTCGCAAAAACTCGCGCAGGCCATCATCCGCGACGGCGAGGGCGCGACCAAGTTCGTCACCGTGCGCGTGGAGCGCGGGCGCAGTGCAGCGGAATGCCGCCGCGTCGCCTACGCCATCGCGCATTCGCCGCTGGTGAAGACCGCGTTCTTCGCTTCCGACCCCAACCTCGGGCGGATTCTCGCCGCCATCGGCTACGCCGGCGTGGCTCTGGACACCGCAAGGATCGACCTGCACATCGACGACGTGCTGGTCGCCAAAGGCGGCGGGCGCAATCCGGGCTACAGGGAAGAGCAGGCCGTCGCGGCCATGAAAAAACCCGAGTTCACCGTGCGCGCGGTCCTGAACCGCGGCAAGGCCGAGGCGACCGTGTGGACTTGCGATTTCTCGTTCGACTACGTAAAAATCAACGCCGAGTATCGGACGTAGCCCGGGCCTTTCTTGAGCACAGACCTCGAAAAAATCCTGGAGCGGCTCGACCAGCTCCTGCCGCCTGCGCCTCCGCAGACCGACTGGGATGCGAGCGTGGCCTTGCGCTGGCGCGCGGCTGCCCGCCGCGGCGCCGCGGGTGGGAGTGCAGCGGCGGGGTGGCTGCAGCCGGTGCGGCACGTGCACAAGATCAAACTGTCGGACCTGCGGGGCATCGACAAGCAGATCGAGCGCGTGGAGCAGAACGCGCGCCAGTTCATCGACGGCAAGCCGGCGAACAACGTGCTCCTCACCGGCGCGCGCGGCACGGGCAAGTCGTCGATCGTGAAGGGCCTGCTCAACAAGTATTCGCGGCAGGGCCTGCGGCTGATCGAGGTGGAGAAGAACGACCTCGTCGACCTGCCCTACATCGTCGATCTGGTCGCGCCGCGCAAGGAGCGCTTCCTCCTCTTCTGCGACGATCTCACCTTTCACGGCGCCGAAGACGGGTACATCGCGCTCAAGGTGGCGCTCGACGGCTCCATTTCCACCACCTCCGACAATCTCCTCATCTGCGCCACGTCCAACCGGCGCCACCTGATGCCGGAATACATGGCGGAGAACCTCGAGACGCGCTACGTGGGCGACGAGATCCATCCGGGCGAGACCGTCGAGGAGAAGATTTCGCTCTCGGAGCGCTTCGGCCTCTGGGTCACCTTCTACCCGTTCGACCAGGACGAGTACCTCGCGATCGTCGAGCACTGGCTGAAGACGCTCGGCTGCGCCTCGGACGATGCGCACGAGGAGGCGCTGCAGTGGGCGCTGCAGCGCGGCTCGCGCAGCGGGCGCGTCGCCTACCAGTTCGCGCGAGACTGGGCCGGCCGTCATTCGAAAAAGAAGTGATGTGATCGAAGTGGCGGCCGCCGTGATCCAGCGGCCCGACGGCAGCTTCCTTCTCGCCGAGAGGCCACCCGGCAAGGTCTACGCCGGCTACTGGGAATTCCCGGGCGGCAAGGCGGAGCCGGGCGAGCCGGCGGCGCAAGCGCTCTCGCGCGAGCTGCACGAGGAGCTCGGCATCGAAGTCGAGACCGCGTATCCGTGGATTACGCGCGTCTTCACCTACCCCCACGGCACCGTGCGACTCAATTTTTTCCGGGTCACCCGCTGGCGAGGCGAACCGCATCCGAAGGAGGAACAGGCCATTGCCTGGCAGGAGCCAGGCGCGGCAACGCTCGCTCCGATGTTGCCCGCGAACGCGCCGGTGCTAGCGTCGCTCGCGCTTTCCGCGGAATACGCGATCACCGATGCCGCGCGATGGGGTGCCGCCGCGATGCTCGACATGCTCGAGCGGGCGCTCGAGCGCGGCCTGAAGCTCGTGCAGCTGCGCGAGCCGGGCCTCGGCGACGAAGAGCGCCGAATCTTCTGCGACCAGGCGATCGAACGCGCGCATCGCTACGGCTGCAAGGTCATGGTGAAGGTGCCCCAGCCGGGCGCGGACGGCATCCACTTCACCGCTTCGCAATTGAAGCACTTGGATGAGAAGCCGGACGGCATGCTGGTTGCCGCTTCATGTCATGCCCGTGAAGAGCTCGAGCGCGCGATGCGGCTCGAGCTGGACTTTGCCGTAGTCGGACCGGTGAAGGAAAAGGCGGATCGCAGCCCTCTCGGCTGGGAGCGCTTCGCAGAGATGGTTCGCGGCACGAGTATCCCGGTCTACGCGATCGGCGGGCTCGCCCGCGCCGACCTTGAGGACGCCTGGCGCGCGGGCGCGCACGGCGTCGCTATGATCCGGGGGGCTTGGGGCTAGGTTCGTCCTGCGGCGGCTCCTGCTCCTCGGCAGGCACGCGGTAGGACTCGGCCGCCCACGCGCCGAGGTCGATCAGCTTGCAGCGCTCGCTGCAGAAGGGGCGCCACTTGTTCTCGCTGCTGAAGGCGCTCGGACCGCCGCAGCGCGGGCAAGGCACGGTTCTCACAGGTTGCAGAAGGTGAGCTCGAAGCGCACGTCCCAGTCGGCGGTGCGCGGGCGGTTGTCCTCGGCGTTCTGCGCCATGAAGCGGATGTTGAGCACGTACTTGTTCGCGCTGATCTCCGGCACGCAGGGCATCGACGGGTCGAGGCGCAGGCGCAGCATCTGCGCGGTCCTGCCGCCGAGCATCTGCTGGAACATCCCCTGCGGAGCGTTGAGTGCCTGCGGCTTGCCCGATTCGCGCAGGATGCGCAGGATGATCTCCGAGCCGTCGCGCAACGGATAGAGCGGCGCGATCCAGGCCGCGAGCTGGCCGGTGCGCTCGGCGGCGGGGCGGTGCAGCCAGTAGTGATAGGAAGGCAGGTCGAACTCGCACGCGCCGCCCGGGATCCCGGTGCGCTGCTTGATCGACATGAGCCAGTCGTTCTCGCGCAGGTACTGGCCGGTCTTGCCGGTCATCGAGAAGAGCGCGCCTGCGGCCTGCTCGATGTCACGCAGCACGCCCGCCAGGGCCTCCTCGGCGATCTCGGGATTGTTCCGGAACGACAGCAGCACCTGCTTCTGGCGCTCGAGCTCCTGCAGCAGGTCGGACTTGAGCTCGGCGCGGCTCGCGACCTCCAGGATCTCGAACAGGGTGAGCAGCGCCATGTGATGGTCCTGCGGGTCGCTGCGCGCGACGAAATGGCGCGAGCGCTCGAACAGGTCCTCCAGCCGCAGCAGGGTGCGGATGCGCTCGTTGAGCGGGTACTCGTACGTGATCACTGGGTTGCCTGGCTGTATGCGAGGTACTTGCGGTGAAGCGCCGCGACCTGCTCGCGCAGGGCTTCAATGGTACCGCGATTCTCGATCAGGTCGTCGGCCGCGGCGAGGCGCTGGGCGCGCGGCGCCTGCGCCGCGACGATGGCACGCACCTCGGCCTCGGACAGGCCGCTGCGGCTGCGTACGCGCTCGACCTGCAGGTCCTCGGGCACGTCGATCACCAGCACGCGGTCGACGCGGCTGCGATAGTCGGGCGACTCGACGAGCAGCGGCACCACATGGATCACGTAAGGCGCGCGCGCTGCGGCGATGCGCCGGCGCGACTCCTCGCGGATCAGGGGATGCAGCAGCGCCTCGAGCGCCTTCTTCGCCGCCGGGTCGGCGAACACGCGGGCGCGCATCTTGTCGCGGTCCATGGCGCCGTTTTTCGTGATTGCGTCCCTGCCGAAAATCCTTTCCAGCTCGAGGATCGCAGCGCCGCCCGCCTGGGTGAGCTCGTGCGCGATGGCGTCGGTGTCGACCACGGCTGCGCCGAGGCGCTCGAACTCGGCGGCCGCGGCGCTCTTGCCGCTGCCGATGCCGCCGGTGAGGCCCACTACGAAGCTCATCCGAGCGGCCGCAGCATGGGAAAACGCCGCGCGATCTCGCTACCCCAGAACAGCGCAATCACGCCCGCGATGGCGATGTAGGGTCCGAAATGGAACTTGAATTTCCAGTCCAGGCCGCGGCGCGCGGCGAACATCTGGGCGCTGCCGAAGAGAAGGCCCACGAACGAGGACAGGAGAATCACCATGAAGAGCTCCCGCCAGCCGAGGAACGCGGCGACCGCGGCGGTCATCTTGAAATCGCCGTATCCCATTCCTTCCACCCCGCGAACCGCCCGGAAAATCGCGTTCACCGTCCACAGCACCATGTACCCGGCGACGGCCCCAATGACCGCTTCGGCGAGCGGCGCGAACGTCCCGGCCAGGTTGACGAGCAGGCCGATCCACAGCAGCGGAAGCGTGATGTCGTCGGGCAGGTAGCCGGTCTTCTGGTCGATCAGCGCGAGCGCGATGACGCACCAGAAGAACACCGCGGCCGCAAGCGCCTGGAGGCCGAAGCCGAAATGATAGGCGCAATAGAACGCACCCACGCCCGCGATCAGCTCGACTATCGGGTACCCCGGGCTGATGCGCGCCTTGCAGCGCGCGCATCTTCCCCGCAACGCGACATAGCTGAGGAGCGGGATATTCTGCAGCGCGCCGATGGCATGGCCGCAGGCGGGACAGCGCGAGCGCGGGGAGGACAGGCTCAGGCGCCCCGCCAGGGCCGCCCTGGTCAGCGCGCGCACCTCGCTCGCCACCCGCGCCCTGTCCGGCTCGCCGCCCAGCGCCTCGGCTTCCTCGAGCATCTCGGGTACCTGGCCCAGCCACTCGCGCTCCATCATGCGTGGCAGGCGGTGGATGACGACGTTGAGGAACGAGCCGACGCAAAGGCCGAATACCAGCGCCACCCAGGGAAACGCGGCCGGCTGAGCGAGCCAGCCGAGCGAGGGCATGCGCTAGACGGCCTGGCCGAGTTTGAAGATCGGCAGGTACATGGCGATCACCATGCCGCCGATGAGCGTGCCGAGCACCACCATGATCATCGGCTCCATCAGCGAAGACAGCGCCTCCACGGCGTCGTCGACCTCCTGCTCGAAGAAATCGGCGACCTTGCCGAGCATCGCGTCGAGCGCGCCGGTCTCCTCGCCGATGGAGCACATCTGGATCACCATCGACGGAAACACGGCCGAATTCTGCATCGCCACGGTGAGCGAGGTGCCGGTGGATACTTCCTGCTGGACCTGCTTGGTGGCCACAAGGTAGACGTGGTTGCCCGCGGCGCCGCCGACCGAATCGAGCGCCTCCACCAGAGGCACGCCGGCGGCAAACATGGTGGAGAGCGTGCGCGTCCAGCGCGCGATGGTCGACTTCCTCACCAGGTCGCCGAACAGCGGCAGCCTGAGCAGCAACCGGTCCATGAAGATCTGGACTGCGAGCGAGCGCTTCCAGGACTCGAGGAAGCCGTAGATCGCGCCGCCGATTGCCGGGAAGATGATGTACCAGTAGGCGACGAACCAGTCGGACATGGCCATGACCATCAGCGTGGGCGCGGGCAGGTCGGCGCCGAAGCTCGTGAACACCTGCTTGAACGCCGGGATCACGAAGATCATGATCACCGCGACGATGATGAACGCGACCGCGATGATGGCGATCGGGTAGAACAGCGCCGCCTTGATCTTCGACTTGATGGCGAGGATCTTCTCCTTGTAAGTCGCGAGGCGGTCGAGCAGGTTCTCGAGTATCCCCGCCTGCTCGCCGGCCTGCACCAGGTTGCAGTAGAGGGCGTCGAAGTGCAGCGGGTACTTGCGAAACGCGGTGGCGAGCGGCGAGCCGGTCTCGACCTCGAGCTTGATCTCGTTGAGCAGCTTCGCCACGGCAGGGTTGGAGGCGCCCTTGCTCACGATCTCGAACGACTGCAGCAGCGGCACGCCCGCCTTCATCATGGTGGCGAGCTGGCGGGTAAAAAGCGCGATGTCCTTCTCCGCGACCTTGCCGCGCCGGCCGATGCGCTGCTTCTTGACCTTGGTGACGAGAATGCCCTGCCGACGCAGGGTCGCGTTGACCACGGCCTGGCCGCCGGCGCGCATCTCGCCCCGCACGATCTTGCCTGCCTTGTCCTTGCCTTCCCAGGAAAAGACGATTTCCTTGGGCCTCGCCGCCGCAGCTGCCGTTGCCATTCCCGCTCCCTTGGGTCTCCTCAGCTCGGGCCGAGCATAGCGTCCCGGAAGCCTTTTGTGAAGCGTGAAAAGTCGCGTCTAAGCTTCTGACACCTCTGTATTTTCCACCGGGTCGGGCGGGCGGAAAATCCGCACAGTTTTGACCGTCCGGCCCTGGGCGTGAACGATTTCCATGGGCACGTTGCCGATCTTGATCGAGACATCCGCCTCGGGGATGTCCTGCAAATGCTCCAGGATCAGCCCGTTGAGCGTTTTCGGACCGTCGGTGGGCAGGGTAAGCCCGAGCGAGCGGTTCAGCTCCCGGACCGGGGTGGTCCCCTCCGCCGCCGCCGTGCCGCGCTCGTCCCAGGCCAGGGTTCCCCCGGCGGTGGGGAGGGAGGTGGTGAACTTGCCGATGATTTCCTCGAGGATGTCCTCGAGCGTTACGAGGCCCATGAGCTCGCCGTACTCGTCCACGACCAGCCCCATGCGCTCGCGGTTCTCCTGGAAATACTGGAGCTGCGCGAGCACCGGCGTGGTCGCCGGCACGAAGTAGGGCTGCACCACCAGCGACTCGAGCAGCGCCTGGTCGAGCGCCCCTTCGCGCAGCGGCGAGAGCACGCGCCGCAGGTGCAGCACGCCGACCACCTCGCCGAGCGCGTCGCGGAACACCGGCAACCGCTGGTGGTAGCTCGTGGCGAGCTGGTGCGCGATGGTCTCGATGTCGTCCTCGAGCTTGATCGATTCGATGCGCGCGCGCGGCACCATGATGTCCTGCACCGTCACCGCGCCGACGTCGAACAGGTTCAGGAGGATCGCCAGGTGCTTCTTCGGCATGAAGCTCGACGACTCGAGCACCAGCGTGCGGATCTCCTCGGTCGAGAGCTTGGGCGCGTCGGCGCTGCCGCCGCTGCGGACGCGCAGCGTCCAGAGGAGCGGCCGTACGAAGAGGTTCACGACCCATGCCGCCGGGTCGAGGACCCGCAGGGTGAGCTTGATCGGGTATGACAGGATGAGCGCGGTGCGCTCCGGGAACGTGGCGCCGATCACCTTCGGCGTGATCTCCGAGAACACGATGATGAGGAACGAGATCACCAGGGTGCCGATGGCGTAGGCGAGCTTGTCGTGGCCGAGGAAGCGCACCGCGACCAGGCTGGAGAGCGTGCTCGCCGCCGCGATGACCAGCGTGTTGCCGATCAGGATGCCGCCGAGCAGGCGGTCGGTGCGCTTGAGAAGCTCGGCCACGCGCACCGCGCCCGAGTCGCCGTGCGCGACCAGGTGCCTCAGGCGGTAGCGGTTGAACGCCATCATCGCGGTCTCGGCGATGGAGAAGAACGCGGAGAGCACGAGCAGCACCACCAGCGCGCCGATCATCCAGTCGGTGGAAAGGTCGTCCACTACGCGCGGTGCAGCAGCACTTCCAGCACGAAGCGGCTGCCGACGTAGGCGAAGAGCAGCATCATGAAGCCCGACAGCGTCCAGCGCAGCGCGGTGCGCCCGCGCCAGCCGTAGAGCACGCGACCGGCGAGAAGCAGCCCGAAAGTGAGCCAGGAGAGCACCGCGAACACCGTCTTGTGGTCGGCGCGCAGGGCGCGGCCGAAGAGCGTCTCGGAGAAGGCGATGCCGGTGACCAGCGTGAGGGTGAGGAACACGAACGCCGCGCCGATCACGCGGAACAGGAGCTGCTCGAGGGTGAGGAGCGGGGGCAATCCGGCGAAGAAGCTGCCCTTCTGGTGAAGCCGCCGCTCGACGACCGCCATCAGCGCGGCGTGCAGCAGCGCGATGATAAAGAGGCTGTAGGCGATCATCGCGAGCGCGAGGTGCAGCTTGAACGCGGTGGCGTTCGCGTAGGTGCCGGCGGAGGCGAGGCCGGGGAACAGCGCCGGCAGCGGCACCGCCAGGGCGGCGAGCGGCAGCACGAGCGGTTGCATGCCCTCCAGGTCGTAGAACAGGCTCTCGATCCAGTACAGCGCCACGCCGAGAAACATCATCACCGAGAGCGCCTGGGCGAAGCCGAAGCGCAGCTCGCGCGCGAAGATTCCGTCGTAGAGCAGCCAGCCGTGCAGCGCGAGGGGCGCGAGAATGGCGGCGCGCTCCCAGGCGCGCAGGCCGCGCTTCGCGTCGGCTCCGCGCCAGCGCGTGTTCCAGAAGTGCCACGCCAAGCCCACGTACATGGCCGACGCAATGACGTGAATTACAATGTCGGGCACTTCCCCAGTTTATCACCCATGCTCGACAACCTGACCGCGCGGCTCACCAAGATCGTCAAGCAGATTCGCGGCGAGGCGCGCCTCACCGAGGCGAACATCCAGGAGGCGCTGCGCGAAGTGCGCGTAGCGCTGCTCGAGGCGGACGTGGCGCTGCCGGTGGTGAAGCATTTCATCGACGCGGTGCGCGTCAAGGCGCTCGGCGCGGACGTCGTCGGCAGCCTCACCCCGGGACAGGCGCTCGTCGGGGTCGTGCACCGCGAGCTGACCGCGCTCATGGGCGAGTCCGCCGCGGGCCTCGATCTCGCGACCCGGCCGCCGGCGGTGATCCTGATGGCCGGACTGCAAGGCTCGGGCAAGACCACCACCACCGGCAAGCTCGCGCGGCTGCTCGCCGCTGAGAAGAAAAAGGTGGCGGTGGTATCCGCCGACGTGTACCGGCCCGCCGCGATCGACCAGCTCAGGACCGTCGCCGCACAGGTGAACGCGGAATTCATAGATTCAAAACCAAGCGAGAAACCCGTGGACATCGCGCGCCGTGCCGTCGAGTACGCGCGCACCCACTACCAGGACGTGCTCCTCGTCGACACCGCGGGGCGTCTCGCGGTCGACGAGGAGATGATGCGCGAGATCGCCGAGCTGCACGCGGCGCTCCAGCCGGTGGAGACGCTCTTCGTCGTCGACGCGATGCAGGGCCAGGACGCGGTCAACGTGGCGCGTGCGTTCAACGAGCGCCTGCCGCTCACCGGCGTGATCCTCACCAAGCTCGACGGCGATAGCCGCGGGGGCGCGGCCCTCTCTGTTCGCCACGTCACCGGCAAGCCGGTCAAGTTCGCGGGCGTGGGCGAGAAGCTGTCCGGGCTGGAGCCGTTCCATCCCGAGCGCATGGCGGCGCGCATCCTCGGCATGGGCGACATCCTGTCGCTGGTCGAGGAGGCCCACGCCAAGATCGACCTCGAGGAGGCGAAGCGCGTCGCCGAGAAGGTCAAGAAAGGCAAGGGCTTCGACCTCGAGGACTTCAAGCAGCAGATCGCGCAGATGAAGAAGATGGGCGGAGTCGCCTCGCTCATCGACAAGCTGCCCGCGCAGCTCGTCGGCCAGATCGACCCCGCGCAGCTCCAGGACGACAAGCAGTTCCGGCGCATCGAGGGCATCATCAACTCGATGACCCCGCAAGAGCGCGCGAAGCCCGAGCTCATCAAGGCCTCGCGCAAGCGCCGCATCGCCGCCGGCGCCGGGGTGCCGGTGCAGGCGGTGAACCAGCTGCTCGCCCAGTTCGAGCAAATGCAAAAAATGATGAAGATGATGCGGGGCGGCAACCTGCAGCGGATGATGCGCAACATGAAAGGGTTCCTCCCGGGGATGCGCTGAGCGGGGGGACAATCCCCGCATGGCGGACCAGGCCACCCGTACGCTCGTCGGCAGCGTCCTTTTCATCGACATCGTCGGCTATTCGAAGAAGGGCGTCGCCGACCAGGTCAAGCAGAAGCGCGCCTTCAACGACATGCTCACCGCGGCGCTCGAGCAGGTGCTGCCGCGCGACCGCGTAGTGGTCGATACCGGCGACGGCGCCGCGATCACCTTCCTCGGCGACCCCGAGGGCGCGCTCTTCGTCGGCCTCGCGGTGCTCGACAAGGTCGGCGAGATTCCGGTGCGCCTGGGGATCAACCTCGGGCCGGTCTCGCTCATCAAGGACATCAACGGCCGCGACAACGTGGTCGGCGACGGCATCAACGCCGCCGAGCGCGTGATGAGCTTCGCCGGGCAGGGCCAGCTCCTCGTGTCGCGCTCGTTTTTCGAGGTGATGTCGCTGCTCTCGGCCGACTACGCGTCGCTCTTCAAGCAGGAGCGCTCGCGCCTCGACAAGCACAACCGGGCCCACGATCTCTTCGCCGTCACCGATGCCGTGCGGGTCGGGCGCCGCGTGCAGGAAGCGCAGGCGCGGCTGCGGCGCAGCCAGCGCCGCGCGGTTCCCGTGCCCGAGGACGACGCGCCGGCGCAGGTATTCGACGCCGGCACGCATTTCATCGTTTCCGCCCGCAGCCAGGCGAAGGTGCAGGATGCGGTGAAAAAGCTCGCGGCCGAGGGCTGCCAGCTCCTCTCCGCCATGACGCAGGTGGGCAGCAAATGGGTCGCCAGCGTCGGCAACCCGAGGCTCACGGTGCAGGCGAAGGTGGAAACCTTCGGCTTCAAGCGCGTCATCACCGGCCCCACCGTCGAGGCAGTCCGGCTGAAGCTGCAGGATCTGCTCGAGCGTGGCGCGACGCTGGTTCAGGACGCCGAGCTTGCGGACGGCGTGTGGACTGCCGTCTGCGAAAAGACTTGAGAAAAACTACGATTTAGGCGCGGCTTCTCGCGCTCCTAGTTTCCGCTGAACCAGTTGTAGCCCTTGTCTTCCCAGTAGCCGCCCGGGTTGTCGTTCACCACGAAGATCTCGGTGATGTGCTTCGGGTTCTTGAAGCCGAGCTTGGTGGGAATGCGCAGCTTCATCGGGAAGCCGTACTTCGGCGGCAGGATCTGGTCGGCGAAGCGGAAGGCTAGGAGCGTCTGCGGATGGAGCGCGGTGGCCATGTCGATGCTCGCGTAGTAGTCGTCGCCGCAGTTGAAGCCGACGTACTTCGCGGTGAGGTCGGCGCCGACGCGCTGTAGGAAATCGCTGAAGCGCACGCCGCTCCACTTGCCGATCGCGCTCCAGCCCTCGACGCAGATGTGGCGCGTGACCTGCGACACCTGCGGCAGCGCATAGAGCTCGGGCAGCCGCCAGGGCTTCTGTTCCTTGATGAGCCCGCCGAGCTGAAGCTTGTAGTCGGTCTCGTCGATGATGCGCACGTCGCTCTCGGGGTAGTACCCGTTGAACGGAAATGGCCGGGTGATCATGCTTTCCGGGTACTCGGGGGCGAGCTTCTTCGGGTCGAAGAGCCAGGCCTGCGCGCGGTCATTCCAGCGCGACATTCCCTCGAGCACTTGCTGAACGTTCTCGTCACCCGTGAGGTCGCAGCCGGATAGGAGCGAAAGGGCCCCGATGGACAGGCTCTGCTTCAGGAACAGTCGTCGCTCGAGGCTTTCGACTTTGGGGTGCTTGAGGGCGAGGCGGCTGTTTTTCATGACGACCTCCTGAGCCGCCCGGTGATCATGGTTGGGAAAGTGCGCGGCACGAGCGCGACCATGACGACGTGCACCACGACGATGAAGACGACGAGCGACATGGCGAAGAAGTGGAGCAAGCGCGCGCCCTCGTAGCCGCCCATGAGCGCCGCGAGCTCCTGGAGCTGCACCGGCTTCCAGATCGCGAGTCCGGAAAGGATCATCACGACCAGGGCCAGAATGAGAACGAAATAGGCTGCGCGCTGCGCGGCGTTGTAGACAGACAGATCTTCATGCGCCAGCCGGCCGCGCAGCGCCCGCGAGACGTCGCGCAGGATCGCTCCCGGCGAGATCGGCAGGAGCCTGCGGCGGAAGTGGCCGGAGACGATCCCGTACACGACGTAGACGAGCCCGTTCAGGGCGAGGAGCCACATGGCGGCGAAGTGCCATTGCAGGGCGCCGGCGAGCCATCCGCCCAGCGTGAGCGCGTCCGGGAAGGTGAACGACTCGAAAAGGGGCGAGGCGTTGTAGATGCGCCAGCCGCTCGCCACCATCACGAGGATCGCCAGAGCGTTGATCCAGTGGGTGATGCGCACGACCAGGGGGTGGACCTTGATCCAGTTCGCCATTTCTCAGATCTCCGAGGAGCCTCCAAGTATGGTCTTCGTCGCGCCCCCGTGCGAGGGCCTTACAAAGCACCGCGCGAAACGTTGTCGCCGGGGCGAAAACTCCCGTATAATCCGCGCCTTTTCGCAGTTTTAGGGAACATCTCCAATGGTGGTGATTCGACTGCAGCGCGGCGGCGCGAACAAGCGCCCGTTCTATCACGTGGTGGTGGCCGATTCGCGGCGCGCGGCGTCGGGCAAGTTCATCGAGCGGCTGGGTTTCTACGACCCGAAGGCGCCGGAAGGCCGCGAGGCGCTGCGCGTGAACATGGAGCGCGTGAAGCACTGGACCGGCCAGGGCGCGCAGCTCTCGCCGACGGCAAAGCGCCTCGTCAAGCAGTTTGCAAAGAAAGCCGCCTGACGCGCTGATACCGATGGGCCGCGTCGCCGGTTCGTACGGCGTGCGCGGTTGGGTGAAGGTGGCCCCCGACGACGGCGCTGAGGAAAGCCTGGCGAGCGCGAGGGAGTGGTGGATCGGCACGGAGGCGTACGCGGTGAGCGGCGCGAGGATTCACGGCGCCACCGTAGTGGGCAAGCTCGCGGGGCTGGAAAGCCGCGAGCAGGTGCTGGCGCTGAAAGGCCGGACGGTGGCGCTGCGGCGCGATGCGCTGCCTGAGGCGGAACAGGGCAAGTACTACCTCGCCGACCTGGTCGGTCTCGAGGTGGTGAACGAGCAGGGCACGCCCCTCGGCGTGGTGACGCGAACGTACTCGAACGGCGCGCACGACGTGATCGAGGTGGTGGGCGACAGGACGCGGCTGATTCCGTGGGTCGCCGCGGTGATCAAGGAAGTGGACTTGCCGAAGAGGCGAGTCGAAGTGGAATGGGGGGCGGACTGGTGATCCGCTTCGACGTGGTGACGCTGTTTCCGGAGATGTTCGCCGCCGTGGCGGGCAGCGGGATCACGAGCCGGGCGCTGGATGCGGGGCTGTGGTCGCTGACGACGTGGAATCCGCGCGATTTCACGACCGATCACTACCGCACGGTCGACGACCGGCCGTACGGCGGCGGCCCGGGCATGGTGATGCTGGCCGAGCCCCTGGAGAGGGCGCTCGACGCGGTGGCGAAGAGCGGCGGATCGCGGCGCACGATTTATCTCTCGCCGCAGGGCAGGAAGCTCGATCACCCCAGGGTGATGGAGCTGGTGAAGGAGCCGGCAGTGACGTTGCTGTGCGGCCGCTACGAGGGCGTCGACGAGCGGCTGCTCGCGCGCCGCGCCGACGAGGAAATCTCGATCGGCGATTTCGTGCTCTCGGGCGGCGAGATCGCGGCGATGGCGCTGATGGACGCGGTGGTGAGGCAGTTGCCGGGCGCGGTGGGCGACAGCGCTTCGGTCATCGAAGAGTCGTTCGCCGACGGGCTGCTCGACTGCCCGCAGTACACGCGCCCCGAGAAGTGGCCGCAAAATGAGCGGGGCGCAACGGTGCCGGAGGTGCTGCTCTCCGGTCACCACGAGAACATCCGGCGCTGGCGGCTGAAGCAGGCGCTGGGGCGGACCTGGCTGAGACGGCCGGAGCTGCTGGAAGTGCGCAGCCTGAGCAACGAGGAAAGATTGCTGCTGGAGGAATTCCGGCAAGAAAGCGGAGCGAAGTCATGAACCTGATCCAGACGATCGAGCAGGAAGAAATCAAGCGGCTGGGAAAGACCATCCCGGATTTCTCGCCCGGCGACACGGTGATCGTGAACGTGAACGTGGTCGAGGGCGAAAGAAAGCGCGTGCAGGCCTTCGAGGGCATGGTGATCGCCAAGCGAAACCGCGGCCTCAATTCCTCGTTCGTGGTGCGCAAGATCTCCTCGGGCGAGGGCGTCGAGCGCACCTTCCAGACCTATTCGCCCCTCATCGCCTCGATCGAGCTCAAGCGCAAGGGCGACGTGCGGCGCGCCAAGCTCTACTACCTGCGCGGACGCTCCGGCAAGTCGGCCCGCATCCGCGAGCGCACCGGCGGGCAGGAAGCCGAACCCGCGGCCGAGTAAAGGGCATAAAATCGGGCTATGCGCCGCGAAGCCGCCGCCATCAGCCCGATCACCGAGATCATCGGCGCGATTCGCGCCGGCGAGATCGTCATCCTGGTCGACGACGAGGACCGCGAGAACGAGGGCGACCTGGTTTTCGCCGCCGAGTTCGTCAGCCCGGAAAAGATCAACTTCCTCGCGAAGCACGGCCGCGGCCTGGTGTGCATGCCGATCACGCCGGCGCACGCCCTGCGGCTCGGCCTGCGCCCGATGGTGGAGCACAACCGCTCGCGGCACGGCACCAACTTCACCACGTCGATCGAGGCCGCCGAGGGCATCGCCACCGGGATCTCGGCGTACGACCGCGCCCTGACCATCAAGGTCGCCGCCTCGGAAAGCGCGCGCCCCGAGGACATCGTCCAGCCCGGCCACGTGTTTCCGCTCGTCGCGCAGGCGGGCGGGGTGCTGGTACGCGCCGGCCACACGGAGGCCTGCTGCGACCTCGCGCGGCTCGCCGGCGTCACGCCGGCGGCGGTGCTGTGCGAGATCATGCGCGATGACGGCTCGATGGCGCGCCTGCCGGACCTCATCGAGTTCGCCGCTGAGCACGGCCTCAAGATCGGCACGATCGCCGACCTCATCGAGTACCGCGGCCGCAACGAATCCCTGGTGCAGCGCCTCGGCGAGCGCGAGATTGCGACGCCATGGGGCGCGTTCCGGCTGGTGTCGTACCGCGACCTCGTGCTCGGCTCGGTGCACCTCGCGCTGGTCCTCGGCACGCCAGGTCCGCAGGAAGAAGCGCTGGTGCGCGTGCACGAGCCGCTCTCGATCCTCGACCTGCTCGACGCCGGCCAGGGCACGCACAGCTGGGGCGTAGGCGAGGCGCTCGAAGCCATCCGGCGCGCGGGCTCCGGCGTCGCCGTGCTGCTCAACTGCACCCAGTCCACCGAGGCGCTCGAGGCGCGGCTCGCGGAGCCCGGCGGCGGCGAGCGCACCTCGCGCGCGCTCGATCTGCGCGTGTACGGCATCGGCGCGCAGATCCTGCGCGACCTGGGCGTGCGCCGCATGCGGCTCATGGCGGCGCCCCGCAAGATGCCGAGCATGGCGGGCTTCGGGCTCGAAGTGGTGGGCTACGTGAAAGGCGCCTCGGACAAGGGGTAGGGCGGAGCCATGCGCCTCGGCATCGTCGCCAGCCGCTTCAACGAAGCTATCGCCGCCGAGCTGCTGAAGCGCGCGCAGGGCGCCGCGCGCGAGCTCGGCGTGGAGTCCGCAGTAGTCAGCGTGCCGGGGGCGCTCGAGATTCCGCTCGCGCTGCAGTGGATGGCGCAGGCGGGGCACTTCGACGCGCTCGCCGCCGTGGGCGTGGTGATCCGCGGCGAGACCTATCATTTCGAGATCGTCGCCAACGAATCGGCGCGCGGGCTGATGGACGTGGCGCTCGAGTGCGGCCTGCCGATCGCCAACGGCATCCTCACCACCGAGGACGAGGCGCAAGCGCTCGCGCGCCTGGACAAGGGCGCCGAGGCGGTGCGCGTGGCGGTGGAGATGTGGAAACTGAGGGCTCGGCTCAAGGGTGAGGGCGCATGAAAACCGCCAGGCGCCAGGCGCGCGAGATCGCATTGCAGGCGCTCTACGCGTGGCAGCTCTCCGGCGAGGATCCGCTCGCGCAGGCGCGCACGCTGGAAGGCTTCGAGCGCACCGACGCGCGCTTCGTCGAGAGCCTGCTCTCAGGCGTGCTCGGGCAAGCCGAGGCGCTGCGTGCGCTGATCGCGCCGCATCTCAGCCGCGAGTTTGGCAGGCTGTCGCCGATCGAGCGCGCGATCCTGTACATCGGCGCCTACGAGCTCGCCTCGCATCCGGAGACGCCGTTCAAGGTGGTGATCAACGAGGCCGTGGAGCTCGGCAAGAGCTTCGGCGCGACCGACGGCTATCGTTTCGTCAACGGCGTGCTGGAGAAGATCGCGGCCTCGGTCCGCCCGGACGAAGTGGGGCGTAGCAGGACCAGCGTCTGAACGAATTCGACATCATCCGCCGGTTCTTCGATCGGCCGCCGAAGAAGACGCTCCTCGGCATCGGCGACGACTGCGCGCTGCTGCGGCCCGACGCCGGGCTCGAGTTGGCGGTGACCACCGACATGCTGATCGAAGGACGCCACTTCCTGGCCGGGGCCGATCCGCGCGCGCTCGGCCACAAGGCGCTCGCGGTGAACCTCTCCGACCTTGCCGCGATGGGCGCGGCGCCGCGCTGGGCCACGCTCGCGCTCGGCCTGCCGGCGGCCGACGAAGGCTGGCTCGCAGCGTTCTCCGCCGGGTTCTTCGCTCTCGCGGAGCGCCACGGCCTGGACCTCATCGGCGGCGACACCACCCGCAGCCCGCAGGTCACCATCGCCGTGACGGCGCTCGGCGAGGTGCCTTCGGGCGTGGCGATGTATCGCGCCACCGCGCGCGCCGACGACGACATCTGGGTCTCAGGCGAGCTCGGCTCCGCGGCGCTCGCGCTTACGCATCCAGAGATCGCGGCGGCTGCGGCGAGGCTCAACGAGCCCGAGCCGCGCGTCGAGCTCGGCGAGCGCCTGCGCGGCATCGCGCGCGCCGCGATCGACGTGTCGGACGGCCTGGCGGGCGATCTGCAGCACATCCTCGAGCGCTCGCACGTGGGGGCGCTCGTGCAGTATGCCGAGATCCCGCGCCTCGCCGCCTTCGCGCAATTGAACGACCCGCAGCTCGAGAAGGACTGCGTGCTCTCGGGCGGCGACGACTACGAGCTCCTGTTCACCGCGCCGCGCGAGCGGCGCAGGGAAATCGACGCGCTTTCCGGCGAGCTCGGCGTGGCGCTCACGCGCATCGGCGCCATTCAGAGCGGGCAGCCGCGCCTCGCGATCGTCGACGCGGCGGGCAAGCCGATGCCGTTCCGCGGCGGCTTCGACCACTTCGCGCAGCGATGATCGTGCTCCGGCCCACGCCGGCGTTCGCCTACTCGCACCCCGCGCACATCGTGGCGTTCGGCTTCGGCGCGGGGCTGGCGCGCGTCGCGCCGGGAACCTTTGGCACGCTGGCCGCCTGGGCTCCGGGATGGCTCCTCGCCGGCGCCCATCCGGCGGTCATTTTCCCGCTGATCGCGGCGCTGTTTCTCCTCGGCGTATGGGCCTGCGGCGTGACCGGGCGCCACCTCGGCGTGCACGACCACGGCTCGATGGTGTGGGACGAGATCGTCGCCTTCCTCCTCGTGGCGGCGCTGCTTCCGAGCGGCCTCCAATGGCAGGTTGCCGGGTTCGTCCTGTTCCGCGCCTTCGACATCGGCAAGCCGCCGCCGATCCGCTGGATCGAGCGGCGCTGGCAGGGCGGCTTCGGCGTGATGTTCGACGACCTGGTGGCGGCCGGCTACACGCTGCTGGTGCTGGCACTCGCTCAGCGTCTCTTCTTCTGATGGACGAGCTGGCAAGAAAACTCGGGGCGCGCCTGAAGCGAGGGAACGAGACGCTCGCCACCGCCGAATCGTGCACTGGCGGCTGGGCGGCGCAGGTCGTGACCTCGGTGGCGGGATCGTCGGCCTGGTTCGAGCGGGGATTCGTCACCTATTCCAATGCGGCGAAGCAGGAGCTCCTCGGCGTACGGACGGAGACGCTGCGCGCGCACGGCGCCGTGAGCGAGGAGACCGCGCGCGAAATGGCGCGCGGCGCGCTGGAGCGCAGCCGGGCCACGGTTGCGGTGTCGATCACCGGGGTGGCGGGGCCGGCCGGCGGAACGCCGGAAAAGCCCGTCGGCACGGTGTGCTTCGCCTGGGCGAGGGGCGGCGCGGTGCGCTCCGAGACGCGCCAGTTCGGCGGGGACCGCGAGAGCATCCGCCGCCAATCCGTGATCCTCGCCCTCGAAGGGGTCATGCGCGCGCTCGACGGAGGATAATGCGCCCCATGGCCTCCATCCGCCCGGCGGCCGTCGCCGGGATGTTCTATCCGGGCGAGCCGCGTGCCCTCGCTGCCGAGATCGCACGCTTTCTCGGCGCCGACGACGCCCTGGCGCCGCGCCTCACGTTTCCCAAGGCGCTGGTGGTGCCCCACGCCGGCTACGTTTACTCGGGCGCCGTCGCGGCGCGCGCCTATCAGGAGCTCGCGGCGGCGCGAGGCATCGTCCGGCGGGTCGTGCTTCTGGGGCCGGCCCACCGCGTGCCGGTGCGCGGGCTCGCCGCGCCGGGCGTCGACGCCTTCGAGACGCCGCTGGGCCGCGTCGCGCTCGACCACGCGGCGCTGCGCTCGCTCGCCGACCTGCCGCAGGTCGTGCGCAGCGACCCGGCGCACGCGCTCGAGCATGCGCTCGAAGTGCAGCTGCCGTTCCTGCAGACGGTGCTCGGCGAATTCAGCCTGGTGCCGCTCGCCGTCGGCATGGCGGGCGTCGCCGAGGTCGCCGAGGTGCTCGAGCGACTGTGGGGCGGGGCCGAGACGCTGCTCGTGATCTCCACCGATCTTTCGCACTACCACGCCTATTCGGAGGCGCGTCGCATCGACGCGGCAACGCTCGCGCGCATCGCGGCGCGCGCGACCGACATCGACCACGACGAAGCCTGCGGCGCGACGCCGCTGAACGGCCTGCTCGCCTGCGCGAGGAAGCGCGACATTCCCGTGCGGCTGCTTGCGGCGTGCAACTCGGGAGACACCGCGGGCGGCAAGGACAGCGTGGTCGGCTATTCGTCGTTCGCGCTGTACGAGCATTCGGAGGCGCAGTCGGGCGCGGCGCTGATCGCCGTCGCGCGGGCCGCCATCGAGGAAAGGCTGTTCGCCAAGGCTGGCCCGCCGCTCGAGGCGCCCTGGCTCCAGCGTCCCGGCGCGAGCTTCGTCACCCTGTTGAAGGACGGCGAGCTGCGCGGCTGCATCGGCAGCCTCGAGGCGACGCGGCCGCTCGTCCAGGACGTAACGGAAAACGCGCTGGCCGCCGCGTTCCGCGACCCGCGTTTCCCGGAACTCGTTGCCGCGGAGTGGCCGCAGTGCCAGGTCGAGATTTCCCTGCTTTCAGTGGCCAAGCCGATTGCGTTCACCGATGAAGCCGATCTGCTGCGCCAGATCCGGGCCGGCGAGGACGGCCTGATCCTCGAGGCCGGGGGACGCAGGGCAACGTTTCTTCCGCAGGTCTGGCAGGGCGTTCCCGACAAGCGCGCGTTTCTCGGTCAGCTCCTGCGCAAGGCGGGGCTGCCGGCGGACACGCGTCTGGAGAGCTGCACGATTTCCCGCTACCGGGTGATGAAGTTCGATGGAGGGTAAGTGGTGGCATAGCCTGGACGACGGCCGCATCCAGTGCGACCTGTGCCCGCGCGACTGCCGGCTGCACGAGGGCCAGCGGGGCCTGTGCTTCGTGCGCAAGATGGAAAACGGCCGCATGCTGCTCACGACCTACGGCCGCTCGTCGGGGTTCTGCGTCGATCCGGTCGAGAAGAAGCCGCTCAACCATTTCTATCCTGGCACGAGCATCCTCTCGTTCGGCACCGCGGGCTGCAACCTCGCGTGCAAGTTCTGCCAGAACTGGGACATCTCGAAGTCGCGCGAGATGGACCGGCTGCAGGATGAAGCGAGCCCCGCGGCGATCGCCGGCGCGGCGCTGCGCCTGGGCTGCAAGTCGGTCGCGTTCACCTACAACGATCCGGTGATCTTCGCCGAGTACGCGATGGACATCGCCGACGCCTGCCATGCGAAGGGCGTGCAGACGGTCGCGGTGACCGCGGGCTACATGCACCACGCGCCGCGCCGCGAGTTCTACGCCAAGATGGACGCGGCGAACGTCGACCTGAAGGGCTTCACCGACCAGTTCTACTTCAAGATCTGCGGCGGGCACCTGCAACCGGTGCTCGATACGCTGGAGTATCTCGTCAAGGAGACCGGCGTCTGGACCGAGATCACGACGCTGCTGATTCCCGGCAAGAACGACTCCGACGCGGAAATCGAGGCGGAGTGCAAATGGGTCCGCAGCCACCTCGGTCCCGACGTGCCGCTGCACTTCACGGCCTTCCATCCCGACTGGAAGATGACCGACATCGGGCCCACGCCGCCGGCCACGCTCATGCGGGCGCGCGCGATTGCGCTGCGCGCAGGGCTCAACTACGTCTACACCGGCAACGTGCACGACGAGAGCGGAGGCTCGACCTATTGCCCGTCGTGCGGCGAAGCGCTGATCGTGCGCGACTGGTACGACATCCGCGGCTACCACGTCACCGACGCAGGCGCCTGCCGCGGCTGCGGGGCGCGCATTCCGGGGCGGTTCCAGAAGTTCGGCAAGCCGTTCGGTCCACGCCGGATTCCAGTCAGGCTGGAGGCTCAACGCGAGAGCTGAAAACGCTCGAAGCGGTGCAGCGCCTCTTCTATGCGTAGCTTGTGCGTGCGGCGCGGGCCTCGGCCGACCCAGGTCCATTGCTGCACCCGCAGCTTTTGTTGTTCGCGATCCGTCTTGAGATCGATCGCGGCGACGATGGCGTCATCGACGAGCACGGGCTGGGCGAAGTAGCCGAATCGTCGCTGTGCCTTGGGGAGGTAGGCCTCGAAGCGATGCTCGTAGCCGAAGAACAGTTGCAGCCGCTTGCGCCGGTGGATGAGCGGGTCGAACGGAGAGAGGATGTGGACCCTCTCCGTCGCGGGATCGAAGCTCGCCTCGAGCGCCTCCGGAGGTGCCCAATGCGCCAGCTTCGCCGCCCCCTCGAGCTCGACCGCGACCAGCTCTTTGCGGCGCACCCTGGCCTCGATCAATCGCCGCACGCCCGGCTTGCGACGTGGATCCGGATGGCATGCCGAATCGAGGCTCACGATGCCCTGCGAACGCAGCGCGCGCTCGAGCAGGTAGCTCAGGATCTCTGATTCCGCTGCCGCCTTCGGCGGCCGCTCCCACCCGAAGTGGCGGCTCGCCAGCTCGTAGGTTTTCAGCATGCCGGTCCGCTGGCTCACCGTCACCAGACCCCGGTAGAAGGCCAGCTGGAGTGCCCGCTTCGACGGCTTGCGGCTCGCCCACGCATGATCCTTTTCGACCAGCACATCGTCGTCGATATCCCGGATCGTCAGAGCGCCATGCTTTCTGATGCGGGCCAGCACCTTGCGCAGGTCCTCGTTCCTCACAGCGCCGAACCACGCGCTGCGCCGCTGCCAGTCGCGCTTCATGGCGCCGACGTAGAACCGCATGTCCCTGGTCGGCAGGTAGGAGAGCGCATGCGTCCAGTATTCGAACACGGTCTTGTCGAGCGTTTGCGCCTGGCGCAGGTGGTCTCGCTGGTATCGCGGGATGCGCGTGTACAGGATCTGGTGATGGCAGCGCTCGATAACGTTGATGGTGTCGATCTGCACATAGCCCAGGTGCTCCACAGCCGCGCGGGTCGCCTCGGGCCCGTCGCCGAAGGGCGCGTCTTCGTCGAGTTTCTGGGCGCGCAGCCAGATGCGTCTGGCCTGGGCTGTCGGTAACCGGATCGGCATGTCGCGCGTGAATATCGCGCATTTTGATCTTCGATTGACTGCCTTTGATAAGATTTGGCGGGCTGGCATCCGGAAGAAAAACTTATCTGAGCGCGTTCCATCCTGGTTCCGGCGCATGGCTCGCGGCGCTGTGCACGAGCCGCGTTCTTGCGGCCACCTGGTTCGTGGCGTACTCCGCGGTGCTGCCTCTAACGCAGGCGGAGTGGGGACTGTCGGCAAAGGAGGCGGGTCTCATCCAGTCGGCCTTTCACCTCGGCTATCTGGCGTCCCTCTTCATCGTCGGCTTCATCGCCGACCATTACGGCGCGAAGCGCGCGTACATCACGACGGGCATCGCCGCGTGCATCAGTCCGTGGGCCTTCGTCCTTTTCGCTGACGGCTTCTGGTCCGCGTTCTGGCTGCACGCGCTTACCGGCCTTTGCCAAGGCGGCACCTATACGCCGGCGCTCTCGCTGATCAACGACAACGTCGGGCGCGACCGGCGCGGGCGGGCGATGGGCTTTCTCATCGCCGGCTCAAGTGCGGGCTATGCTATTTGCCTGGGCATCGCCAGCCTCGCGCTCCGCTTTACCGGCTGGCGCGGCGCGCTCGTCGCGGTCGCCTGCCTGCCGCTGGTATCGTGGATTACGGGCGTCCTGGTTCTGCGCGCTACGCCGAACATGGTGCACGCGCGCCCGGCAGGCGAATCGCTGGTTGGCGCGCTGCCTGCGGTATGGAGAAACCGCAAGGGCATGCTTTCGATCTGGGGCTACACGTTCCACAACTGGGAGCTGCTCGGCATCTGGGCCTGGCTTCCGGCCTTCCTGACCGCCGCCCTGGTCCTTCAGGGTGGTTCTCCTGAAAATGCGCTTCTCTTCGCGGCGCTCACTTACGTCGCCAATATCGCCGGATCGATCGTAGGGGGCACGATGGCGGACCGCTGGGGCCGCACAAGGACCATCCTGCTCTGGTCTTGCGTGAGCCTGGGGCTGTCGTTCTCCATCGGCTGGCTGATCGCGCTACCGGTCGCGCTCCTGGTGGCGCTCGCGTGCCTCTACAACTTCGCCGGCATCGCCGACTCCTCGACCCATTCGACCGTTCTGGCCGAGAGCGTCCCGCCGCATTACCTCGGCGTGGCCTACGCGGTGCGCTCGGTGGTCGGCTTTGGCGCCGGCGTGGTGAGCCCGTTCGTCTTCGGCTGGGCGCTCGACCTCGCGGGGGGTGGCAGGAGCTCCACTGATGCGTACGCGTGGGGCATCGCCTGGGCGACGTTGGGGCTGGGAGCGTTGACGGGTCCGCTCGCCACGTGGAAGCTGCACCGCATTCGATGAAACCCTATTCCGACGCTAGCGAACGCAACCGTGCGCCGATCCTTGCCGTCCTGAAACGAGTTTTCAGAGCCTCGAAGATAGTGCTCGAGATCGGATCAGGCACCGGCCAGCACGCCGCGTACTTCGCCGCGGAGCTGACTCACCTTAGGTGGCAGGCGAGCGACGTAGCCGAGCATCTCGCCGGCATCCGCCTGTGGGGCGTGGAGCCGACCGAGCTGGATGTCGACAAGCCCTGGCCCGAGATCGATGCCGACGCGGCGTTCTCCGCCAACACCGCTCACATCATGTCCTGGCCGCAGGTCGAGCGCATGTTCAGGGGCGTTGCGCGCCTTCTGCCGCAAGGCGGCGTGTTTGCCCTCTATGGGCCGTTCAATTACGGCGGACAACCGACTTCGCAGAGCAACGCCCGCTTCGATGCCATGCTGCGCGCGCGCGATCCATCAAGCGGCATACGTGACTTTGAGCACATCCAGACGCTCGCGGTGCGTTGCGGCCTTGCGTTTCTCGAGGACAATGCGATGCCGGCCAACAACCGCCTGCTCGTCTTCAGGAAAGAGAACTAGAAAAAGAGAAGAGAACCGGATGGCGACGCTCTACAAGACCTGCCCCAAGTGCGGCACGGCCAGCACCGGCCTCGACGTCTGCGCCGCCTGCGGGCTCATCTTTGCGAAGTACCTGAGGGCGAGGTTCGCGGCTCCTCCCTCGCCGGTGCGGCCGGCCAACGCGGAATCGGATGATGACGAGGACAGCCTGCTATCCCGGTTGCGGGCGCTCGTGTTCTACGTACCGGAAGAAGTCGACCGCGGTTTCGTCTACGGCCGGGCGATCCTGCTGGCCGCGATCGCCTTCTACGGCGCCAGGCTCGCGCTAATGGACATCCCATCTTGGGAGATGGGCTCGTCGCTCATCCACCTGCCGATGGTGCCGATCCACGAGTTCGGCCACATCCTGTTCCGGCCGCTCGGGGAATTCATGACGTATCTCGGCGGCTCGCTGTTCCAGGTACTGCTGCCGCTCATCTTCGGCGGCATCTTCGTCGTCAAGAACCGCGATCCGTTCGCCGCCTCGGTGATGCTGTGGTGGGCCGGCGTCGCGGTAATGGATGTCGCGCCCTACGTCTACGACGCCTTCCAGCCACAGCACGTGCTGCTCACCGGCCGCACCGGCGACAACGGCGCACACGACTTCATCGACGTTCTGGGTGACCTCGGCCTGCTGCACAAGGCGCAGCCGATCGGCCGGGGCGTGCACGCTTTCGGCTTCCTGATGATGCTCGCCGCCCTCGCATGGGGCGCGTGGATCGTATGGCAGCAATACCGCCGCTCGAGATCGTCTACTACGTAGCGGCGAACCTTCGAGGGGTCGTAGCTCCGGTTTGGCAGTTTTGCGGTGCCTTAGCGCACTTACGCCGTGGCGTATGCGAACTATCGTCCCCTGCAGGCCGGCGAGGGGACGGTCACGATTTATGCGGTTACTGCGGCCGGCAATGGCGTTACTGGCTTTGAGTGGGTTGGTCACCGTCTGGCCAATGCCTCCGCTGCTGAGCGAGGCGCGGGACCCCGAATCCGACAACGGCTCTGGCGCAAACCGGAAGAGCCTCAGCGGCGGCAATGCAGTCGAGTGCGAAGCGGCCGGCGTGATCATGCGCGCGCTTGAGAAGCTGCGCCCAGGAGACACCCTATTCGTTTCTGGCGTCTGCGCGCAGAACGTCGGGGTCAGTGAGCCGGACGCCACGATCGACGCGCTGCGGATCTATGGCGATCGGGTAATGGTTCGCGGGGCAACAATTTCCGGCGGACGAGACCCCTAGTCCTTGAGCAGCAGCTGAATCAGCGCGGCGGTGCTGTCCCAGCGCTTGCCGCCGCGCGCCTCGAGCCGGGCGTAGAACTGGTCCACCAGCGCCGCGACGGGCAGGCTTGCGTTGCTTTGCTTTGCCTGCGCGAAGCAGATGCCCATGTCCTTGCGCATCCACTCGATGGCGAAGCCGAAGCCCTCGGCCTTGAGCTCGCTCATCGGCTTCCAGCGGTTCTCCATCTGCCAGGACTGCGCCGCGCCCTTGGAGATGACGGCAATGACCTTTTCCAGGTCGAGGTCGTTCCGCTTCGCGAAGGCGAGGGCCTCGGCGAGCCCCTGGGCCAGGCCGACGATGCAGATCTGGTTCACCATCTTGGTGAGCTGGCCGGCGCCCGGTCCGCCGATCAGCGCGGCGAGCTTGGCGTACACGTCGATCACCGGCTTCGCCTTCTCGAATACCGCCGACTCGCCGCCGCACATGATGCCGAGCTGGCCGTTCACCGCGCCCGCCTGGCCGCCCGAGACCGGGGCGTCGATGAATCCAATGCCGCGCTCCTTGGTTTTTTCAAACAATTCTCTGGCCAGAAATGCCGAGGCGGTGGTGTGATCCACCAGGACGGCGCCCTTCCTCATGCCCGCCAGGGCGCCGTTGTCGCCATACACGACCGAGCGCACGTCGTCGTCGTTGCCGACGCATATCATGACAAGGTCGCAGTCCCTGGCTGCTTCACGCGGCGTCGGCGCGGACTTGCCGCCGTATTCCTTGGCCCACTGCTGAGCCTTGGCCGCGGAGCGGTTGTAGACCGTCACGTCGTGGCCGCCCTTTTTCAGCAGGTGGCCCGCCATTGGGTAGCCCATCACGCCGAGACCGAGAAATGCAACCTTAGCCATGTCCGCTCCTGGAGCCGTCGAGTACTGGGGAGCGGCGATAGTACCGCTATACCTTTCTAGTCTTCCAGTCCAAGCACGAAGTACACGGCAACGGACACGAGCAGCATGAACACGGCGGCGGAGAATCCGACCTCGAGGCCGAGGATGGGGATGCACAGGATCGGCTCCGCCTGGGCTGCCGCGCCGAGCGGCGCCATCCCGCTCGCGCACAGCACCGCGACTGCCGCCCAGCGCCGCACGTACGTGAGCAGGATGGCGCGATGGCGGCGGTTGTATTGCAGCGCCTCGCTGCGCGTGGAGGGCGGGCCGACGTTGATGTTCTTGAACAGCGCGAACGGATCGAGGTAGAGCCACAGCAGTCGCCGGAACCGCACCTCGGGCACGATCAGATGCCGAGATAGCGCTGCAGCAGCTCGGGCCGCGCCTTGATCTCCCGCGCGGGCCCCTCGTGCGCGACGTGCCCGTTGCTGATGATGTAGACGCGGCTCGCGAGGGCGAGCGTAGCGGCAAGGTTCTGCTCGACCAGCAGGATGGTCTGCCCGGCGGCGGCGAGCTCGCCGCAGATCTTGACGAGCTCGCGCACGATGAGCGGCGCCAGACCCTCGAACGGCTCGTCGAGCAGGATGATCTTCGGGTCGCGGACGAGCGCGCGGGCGATCGCGAGCATCTGCTGCTCGCCGCCCGAGAGGTCCGTGCCGCGGCTGCGCCGGCGCTGCTTGAGCCGCGGGAAAATGCCGTAGATCCGCTCGAGCGGCCACTTCTTCGGCGCCGTGAGACCGGCGAGGACCAGATTTTCCTCGACGTCCAGGCTGCCGAAGATGCGCCGCTCCTCGTGCACGAGCTGCATGCCGGCGCGCGCGATGGCATGGCTCTTCTGGCCGGCGATCTCGGCGCCGTCGAGCTTCACCGAGCCGCCGCGCGGCGTCACCACGCCCATCAGGCTCTTCAGCGTCGTGCTCTTGCCGGCGCCGTTGCGGCCGAGGAGCGCCACGACCTCGCTCTTCTCGACGCGCAGCGAGACGTCGAACAGGATGTGCGAGTCCCCGTAGTAGCTGTTCAGGCCGCTCGCTTCGAGGAGGGGCATTTCAGTGCGCTCCACTCATTTCGCCATTCACGCCGCCCAGGTAGGCTTCCTGCACCGCGGCGTTGCGCTTGATCTCGTCGGGCGCGCCTTCGACGAGCACGCGGCCTTCCTGGAGCACGGTGACGCGCTCGGCGAGCTCGAAGAGCGAATCGATATCGTGGTCGATCACCACCATCGTGCGGCCCCTGGCAATCGATTTCAGGAGCTCCACCGTCTCGATGCGCTCGCGCGGGCTCATGCCGGCGAGCGGCTCGTCCAGCAAGAGCAGGCTCGGCGAGGAGGCGAGCGCCAGGCCGATTTCCAGCCGCCGTTTTTCGCCGTAGGCGAGCTCGGCCACCGGCGTGTCGCGGCGCGACGCCAGGTTCACGAGCTGGAGCGTCTGCTCGACGCGCTCGTCCAGCCCTTGGACGCGGTGCAGGCTGCGCATGAAGTCGAGCCGGAACTTGCCGCGCAGCGCCGCCAGGGCGGCGATGCTCACGTTCTCGCGCACGGTCAGGCGGTTGAAGAGCTGGTTCACCTGGTAGCTCTTGGTCAGGCCGAGCTGGCAGACGTCGGTGACGCTCATGCCGCTGATGTCGCGGCCCCTGAACAGGATCTTGCCCGCGGTCGGCGGCACCTCGCAGGTGAGCATCTTGAAGAACGTGGTCTTGCCGGCGCCGTTCGGGCCGATGACGCCGCGCACCTCCCCCGCGTTGACGCTGAAGTCGATGCCTTCATTGGCGGCGAGGCCGCCGTAATGCTTCGTGAGGCCGACGGCCTGCAGCACCGGGCCGGTGTGACCGTTCGGCAGCGCGTGTGCCGGCATTGGACTCGTGCTCACCGTCTTCCTGGCGGACTCGGCGCTTGCAGATCCGCGCTTCTTTCGGTGGACGAGGCCGTAGAGATCGCGCAGGCCGCCGATGATCCCCTGGCGCAGGAAACAGACGAGGATCACGAACACCAGGCCGAGGACCAGCTTCCAGGTCGCGCCGAGGTCGAGCGTCGACTGGAGGAAGTCCTGCAGGAACAGCCACACGGCCGCGCCGGCGAGCGGCCCGAACAGCGTGCCGCGCCCGCCGATGGCGGTCTGCATGACGAGCTGGCCCGAGGTCTCGAACATGAAGGCGTCCGGCGGCATGAAGGCCTGCATCACGCCGAGCAGGCCGCCGGCGAAGCCGGCATACGCCGCGGCGATGACGAAAGCGGTGAGCTTGTAGCCGTGGATGTTGTGTCCGACTGCGGCGGCGCGCAGCGGATTCTCGCGGATCGCGCGCAGCACCGCGCCGACGGGAGAGCGCACGATGCGCAGGGCGACGACGATGCCGATGAAGTAGCAGGCGGCGAGGAAAGGGTAGAGCGCCCAGCCGGTGGTGAACTGAAGGTTGGCGAAGCCCAGATCGAGGCTCGGCGTCGGCACGCCCGGCAGCCCGTTCTCGCCGCCGGTCCATTCCGACAGCGGATTGAACTCGACGAAGAAGAACACTTCGGCGATCGCGATGGTGATCATCGCGAAGTAGATGCCGGTGCGCCGCAGCGCCACCAGGCCGACGAGGTAACCCACTGCGGCCGCGGCCACCATGCCGATGAAGAGCGCGCTGATGACGTGCGGAAACCCGGTGCGGGTGAGGAGATAGGCGGCGACGAAACCGCCGGTGCCGTAGAGCGCCGACTGGCCGAAGGAGAGCAGCCCCGTATAGCCGAACAGGATGTCGAAGCCGATGCCGAACAGGCCCCAGACCAGGATGCGGTTCACCGTGTTCGGCGCGGCGTCGAAGAGCGGCAGGACGAACGGCGCCGCGATCAATGCCAGCGCGGTAATCGTCTCGACGAGGAGCGGCCGCCGCGGGCTGTAGATGCGATCAGCGTTCATTCGCGGCCGAGCTTTCCGAGCAGGCCGCGCGGCCGGAGCATCAGGACGAGCGTCATCGCGGCGAACAGCATCACGTAGGCGTAGCCCGGGTTCACCATCGAGGTGAGGCTGATGATTTCGCCGGCGATCAGGCCGCCGAGCACGGCACCGGGGAAGGAGCCGACGCCGCCGATCACCACGACGACGAAGGTCTGCACCAGGATCTGCTCGCCCACCTCCGGCGCGAGCGAGACGATCGGCGCGTTGATGATGCCGGCGAAGCCGGCCGCCATGGCGCCGATGCCGAACACCACCATGAACACGCGGTCGACGTTGATGCCGAGGGAGTCGACCATCACCGAGTCCTCGATGCCGGCGCGCACGATCATGCCGAGCCGCGTGCGATAGAGCACCACGAAAAGGGCGAGCAGCGCGACGGCGCAGATGCCGACCACCGCCAGGCGGTAGGTCGGATAGAACATGAAGCCCATGTTGGTGATGCCCTGGAGCGCCGCCGGCGCCTGCACCGTCTTGGAGTCGCTCGAGAAATACCAGCGCACGGCCTCGACGAACACGATGGCGAGGCCGAAGGTGACGAGCAGCTGGTCCTCGTGAGGGCGCGCGTAGAAATAACGGATGACCACGCGCTCCATCGCGATTCCCAGGACGCCGAGCGCCAGCGTTCCGGCGGCGACGGCGGCGACGAAGGAACCGCTCGCCTGGTAGGTCATGTAGCCGGCGTAGCCGCCGAGCATGAACATCGCGCCGTGCGCGAGGTTCAGCACGCCGAGCGTGCCGTAGATGATGGTGAGGCCCGACGCGATGAGCGCGAGCAGCGCCCCCAGCGCCAGGCCGTTGAACAGCTGCGAGCCGAAGTTAGCCCAGGTGATCACGTCAATGCCGTCGTCCCCGCGAACGCGGGAACCCCATTTTTTGAAAGCAAACGGGGTCCCCGCCTGCGCGGGGACGACGGATCATTCGCCTACGTGTACTCGCCGAGCTTGCAGCCGAACTCGTCGGGCTTCTGCATCAGCGGAGCGCCGGGCACGACCTCGGTCACCTCCCAGAAGTCCTCCTTGTTGCGCATCGCCTTCGGCGCCTTGCCGCGCACGATGATCACGGGCCGCACGAGCTGGTGGTCTTCCTTGCGGAAGTACACCTCGCCCACCATCGACTGGAGCTTGCGGCCTTCCTCGTAGGACTTGATCACGTCGGGCGGGTAGAAGCCGCCGGCGTGCTCCACCGCGTCGGCCCACATCGCGAACGACATGTAGGCGTTCTCGGCGCCCCATTCCGGGTTGTAGCCGTACTTCTTGCGGAAGGCCTCGACGAACATCTTGGCGAGCGGGTACTTGTCCTCGAGCGTCCACCAGAAGTCGGTCGAGGCGTAGACGCCCTCGGACAGCTCGGCGCCGATGTTCTTGGCGAGGAACGGGATCTGGTAGGGGATGACGAGCTTCATCTTCGGGATGACGCCGAACTGCTTCGCCTGCTGCGTCGACAGCACCGCGTCGCGGCCCCAGTTCACGTTCAGCAGCACCTCGGCGCCCGAGTTGGCGATGTTGGTGAGGTACGAGCTGTAGTCCGTGGCCCCGAGCGGCGAGACCTGGTTGGTCACCATCTGCCAGCCGCCGTGCTCCTTGAGGTATTCGCTCGTCGACTTGGTCACGGTATGGCCGTAGGTGTAGTCGGGCGTCATGAACGCCATCTTCTTGTTCTTGCCGTAGGCCTTGAGCAGCACCGGGCCGATGGCGTTGGCCGCGGTCTCGCCGTAGAAGTTCTGGCGGAAGCCGTAGCGCACGCAATCCTTGCCGGTGGTGTCGTTCGAGCCCGAGATGCCGGTGACGTACAGCACCTTCTCGCGCTGCGCGAGCTTGTTCATCGCCACCGCCACCGCGCTCGAGGTCGAGCCGGTCATGAGGATGACGTGGTTCTCGGTGATGAAGCGCTGCTCGGCCTGCACCGCGTCGTTGGGCTTCGCCGCGGAGTCGGCCACCACGAGCTTCAGCTGCTTGCCGAGCACGCCCTTCTTGGTCTTGGGCGAGATCTGGCGGATCAGGTCGTTGCCGCCGTTGATGTGCTCGACCGCGAGCTGCCAGCCCTTGAGCTCGTCCTCGCCCTGCTCGGCGTAGGTGCCGGTGCGCGGCACGGCGACGCCGATGAACGCTTCCTTGCCCTGGATGCCCGCGGGCCAGGTGCCGAGCGGCGGGTGATCGGCGGCGAGCGCGCGCGAAACGAAGCCCGGCAACGTGAGGCTTCCTGCTACACCAAGCCCGGCGCCGATGAAGCGGCGGCGCGGCATGAAGCTGCCTTCGTGAGGCATGAGTTCCTCCTCCTGTCGTGGGATGAACCCCGAATCTTGCAATTCGATCCTTACGCGAAACTTAAGAAATATCGTGAGGCGATATATTTGGCGCGGCGCGCCCTCGGCTATGGTAGAAGGCGGTCAATGGCGCAGCTCCGCCGCGCAGAAAGGCGCTACAAACTCGCGACCGGGGATTACGGCCGGCTGGCGGGCTTTCGTTTTGCGCTGCGCAAGTTCCTGCGTTTCAGCGAAGACGCGGCGGCCGGCGTGGGCCTGACCGGGCAGCACTACCAGGCGATGCTCGTGGTGCGGGCCTGCCCGGAGGAGCGCCGCCTGGCGATCGCCGACCTGGCGCAGCAGCTCCTCATCAAGCACAACAGCGCGGTGGAGCTCGTCGACCGGCTCGCCCTGCTCGATCTGGTCGCCCGCGGGCCCTCGCCGAGCGATCGGCGCAAGGTGGAGCTGCACCTCACCGCGCGCGGCCGCGGCCTCCTCGCGAAGCTCGCGGCAATGCACCGCGCCGAGCTGCGGCGCATCGGCCCCGAGCTCGAGCGCTTCTTCGCCGACCTGTCCCGTTGACAGCGGCCGGTCAACCGCCGCAGAATATGGACGTTTATACAGTACCGGTGTCGGCCCAGCGCCCGCTCCAAATCAGGCCCGAGGCGCCTGCCGCAGATGTCGACCCACAAGAAGAGGTACGGCCATGGATGACAACAAGCAAAAGGCGCTAGCAGCGGCGCTTTCCCAGATCGAGAAGCAGTACGGCAAGGGCTCCATCATGAAGATGGACGCCGAGGCCATCAGGGATATCGAGGTGGTGTCGACCGGGTCGCTCGGCCTGGACCTGGCGCTCGGCGTCGGCGGCCTGCCGCGGGGGCGCGTGGTCGAGATCTACGGCCCTGAATCGTCGGGCAAAACCACCCTCACGCTGCAGGTCATCGCCGAGGTGCAGAAGCTGGGCGGCACCGCCGCCTTCATCGATGCCGAGAACGCGCTCGACGTCACCTACGCCGCCAAGCTCGGCGTCCAGACGGCGGACCTCCTGATCTCCCAGCCCGACACCGGCGAGCAGGCGCTCGAGATCGCCGACATGCTGGTGCGCTCGGGGGCGGTCGACGTCATCGTCATCGACTCGGTGGCGGCGCTCACGCCGAAGGCCGAGATCGAAGGGGAGATGGGCGAGCCGCAGATGGGCCTGCAGGCGCGCCTCATGAGCCAGGCGCTGCGCAAGCTCACCGCCAATATCAAGCGCACCAATACCCTGGTGATCTTCATCAACCAGATCCGCATGAAGATCGGGGTCATGTTCGGCAACCCGGAAACCACCACCGGCGGCAACGCGCTCAAGTTCTACGCCTCCGTGCGCATGGACATCCGCCGCGTCGGCTCGATCAAGAAGGGCGACGAGGTGACCGGCTCCGAAACCCGCGTCAAGGTGGTGAAGAACAAGGTGGCGCCGCCGTTCAAGCAGGCGGAGTTCGACATCATGTACGGCGAGGGCATCTCGCGCGAGGGCGAGGTGCTGGAGATCGGCGTCAACCTCGGCGTGCTCGAGAAATCCGGCGCCTGGTACATCTACAACGGCGACCGGCTGGGGCAGGGCAAGGACAACGCGCGCGACTTCCTCAAGGAGAACGCCGCGCTCGCCCGCGAGATCGAGGGCAGGATCCGCGAGAAGGCCGGCGTCGCCGCGCTGGGTCCGATCGCTGCCGCCGAGTCGGTGGAGGACAAGAAAGTCGAGCACCTCGCGACGCGCAAGCGCGCAGAGAAATAAGCTTGGGTGAGCGCGACACGCCCGAGCAGCTGAAGGCGCGGGCGCTGCGCCACCTCGTGCGGCGCGAGCATTCGCGCGCCGAGCTCGTGCGCAAGCTCGCGCCCCACGCCGGGTCGGCGGCGGCGCTCGAGCAGGTGCTGGATTTTCTCCTCGAGAAAAATTCCCAATCGGATCTGCGCTACGCCGAGGAGCGCGCCCGCGCGCTTTCCCGCAAGTACGGTGCGGCGAAGATTCGCCACGACCTCAAGGCCAAAGGCGTCGCCGATAGCATCGTCGACGCGGTGTCGAGCGAAGGGGAACTCGAGCGGGCGCGGGCGATTCTCGAACGCAAGTATCGTGCGCCTGCAGCCACTCGCGAGGAGCGCGCGAAGCGCGCGCGTTTCCTGCAGGGCCGTGGCTTTTCCAGCGACGTCGTGATGCGTCTGGTTCTAGATCGCGAAGACCCGTCCTAGCCCCGTAGCCCCGTATCTAGTGCATTGTCGCGATGACCTACTAGATATAGTGTGCGTCGTCGGCCGACGACGACGTCGATTTTGCAGGTCGTGCATAGGTAGGGTTATGATGTGACCGCGATGTGACGTAACTGCAGCCCAGTGACGCAGGCAAAAAAAGGAGAACAGCCATGCGACGGGTGGTCTTCAATCACAAAGGCGGTGTCGGCAAATCCACGATCGCTTGCAACCTGGCCGCGGTGAGCGCCGCGGGCGGCGCGCGCGTCCTGGTGGTCGATCTGGATCCACAAGGCAACTCGACGCAGTACCTGGTCGGCAAGTCCGGCCGCGAGCTCGATCCGACGCTCGCCGGATTCTTCGACCAGGTGCTCGGCTTCCCGCTGAAGCCGAAGAAGCCCGACGAGTTCGTGCACGGCACGCGCTTCGACCGGCTCGACGTGCTGCCCTCGCACCCGGCGCTCGCCGAGCAGCAGGGCAAGCTCGAGGCGCGCTACAAGATCTTCAAGCTGCGCGAGGCGCTGGTCGAGCTCGACAAGCAGTACGACTTCATCTACATCGATCCGCCGCCCTCGCTCAACTTCTTCACCCGCTCGGCGCTGATCGCGGCCGATTGCTGCCTGATTCCGTTCGACTGCGACCATTTCTCGCGCCGCGCGCTCTATGGGCTGCTCGAGGACATCAACGAGATCCGCACCGATCACAACGCGGGGCTGGCGGTGGAAGGCGTGGTGGTGAACCAGTTCCTGCCGCGCGCGCGCCTGCCGCAGAAAATGGTGCAGGACCTGGTCGACGAGGGCCTGCCGGTGCTGCAGCCGTATCTCTCGTCGTCGGTCAAGGTGCGCGAGTCGCACGAGAGCGCGAAGCCGCTGATCTATCTTCACCCCAAGCACAAGCTCACGCAGCAATACGTCGACCTGCACGCCGCGCTCGAAGCGCGGCGCCAGCGCGAGGCGCGCGAGAGCTCACGCAGCCTTGACTTATCGCTGCGTCCTTTTCTCAAGGCCGTGTCCACCAAGGCTCAAACCGACGCGTTAACTCCCGCACAGGCATTGCCTGTAGAGGGGGGTGAAACGCAATGGACGCAGCACAAGCCTTGACGGTAGTGAGGTCGCTCGCCAACGGAGTCGATCCGGAAAGCGGCGAGGTGTTTCCGCCGGAGAGCGCGTACCAGAGGCCGCAAGTCGTGAGAGCGCTGTACGAGGCGGCGAGCGCGCTTGAGCGCATCGAGCGCTTCGAGCGGCGCAAGCAGCAGATGCCGCAGAAGACCGGCGAGCCCTGGACCGAGGACGAGGACCGCAAGCTCCTCGCCGCGTTCGACGCCGGCCGCGCGCTGCAGGAGCTCGCCGCCGCTCACGAGCGCACGATGGGCGCGGTTCGAGCGCGGCTCCTGAAGTACGGCCGCATCAACGCCTGAGCGACGTTGCCGGGGCGGCCCGCAAGGCGCCCCGGTAACCGCTAAAAGCTGATCCCGAGGCCGAGCGCCCAGCCGGTCACGTTGTTGCCGATCTTGTAGCGCACGAGCAGCCGGGTACGCGTCACGTAAACGTCGCGATTGCTCGAGTCGAGCTCGAGGCCGGCGCCGAACGAGTGCACGTCCTCGAAGCCGAGCACGCCTCGCAAATCGGCGAGAAAGCTCGTGTAGGCGTACTCGAGAACATAGCGCACGGGACGTTCGAGGGCGGTCATACCGCTCGGCGCCCGGTAGCGCGACCAGACCGAAAAGGTCTGCGCGTCGGCATGCCCTTCCACCGCCTGCGAGCTGTCGAAGCTCTGCAGGTGGATGTTGCTGTAGCGCAGCTCGACGTCGACCTCGTTCTCGGGTCGGTAGCGCTCGTAGTCGAGCATGAGCGAGCCGCCGAGCCCGCTGGCGTTGAGCCGCCCGTTGGCCAGGAAATCCAGTGCGGCGCGGTTGCTCGGCGCCGACGCGGCGGTAACCCTCGCCTCGCTCTCGACCCGCCCGAGGGAGAAGTTGAAGATCGGGCGCAGCACCAGATCCCGCGCGATCGGGAAGTCCCAGCCCACGCCGCCCGTTCCCAGCAGGCTCTCCCACTTCACCGCGACCGTGGCCTGGGCCTCGGGCACCGCGAAAGTGGGGTCGTAGCGCCCGTACGCCAGCGTGCCTTCGAGGTAAAGCGGGACGTCCTTCTTGAGCCTGCCTCCGCCCGCGATCGAAGTCTGTCGAAAATAGGGGTTGCCGGCGCTCTGGTCCGAGATCGAGAGCGCGCCCGTGGTGACGTCCGGCACTAGCGAAAAGCCCATCAGAGTGAGGATCGCGTTCGCGCGCTTCTGCAGATCGGCGTCGTTCACCTGCGCCCGCGCCGACACGGACGCGAGAAGCAGAGCAGCGCAAAGCACCCCCAAGACAACCTCGGGCCGGCGCCTGCAGTAGAATTCTTGCAATGAAATCAAGCGAGATCCGCTCGAGCTTCCTCGAGTACTTCCGCTCGAAGGCGCACGCGGTCGTGGCCTCGAGCCCGCTCGTGCCGGCGAGCGACCCGACGCTGCTGTTCGTCAATTCGGGCATGGTGCAGTTCAAGGACGTGTTCCTCGGCAAGGAGAAGCGTCCGTACGTGCGCGCCACGACCTCGCAGCGCTCGGTGCGCGCCGGCGGCAAGCACAACGACCTCGAGAACGTCGGCTACACGGCGCGCCATCACACCTTCTTCGAGATGCTGGGCAACTTCTCCTTCGGCGACTACTTCAAGAAGGACGCGATCCAGTTCGCCTGGGAGCTGCTCACCAAAGTGTACAAGCTCGACCGTCGCAGGCTCTGGGCGACGGTCTATCAGACCGACGACGAGGCCTACGACATCTGGACCAAGGTGATCGGGTTGCCGAAAGAGCGCGTGGTGCGCATCGGCGACAAGCCGGGCGGCCAGAAATACCAGTCGGACAACTTCTGGCAGATGGCCGACACCGGCCCCTGCGGTCCCTGCAGCGAGATCTTCTACGACCACGGCCCGGGCATCGAGGGCGGGCCCCCGGGGTCGGCCGAGGCCGACGGCGACCGCTACATCGAGATCTGGAACCTGGTTTTCATGCAGTTCAACCGTGACGAGCAGGGCGTCATGCACCCGCTGCCCAAGCCTTCGGTCGACACCGGAATGGGCCTCGAGCGCATCGCCGCGGTGCTACAGGGCAAGCACTCGAACTATGAGATCGATCTCTTCCAGGACCTGATCCGGGCCGCCGCCCGCGAAACCGGTCAGAAGGACCTGAAGAATCCGTCGCTCAACGTCATCGCGGATCACATCCGCGCCTGCGCCTTCCTGGTCGTCGACGGGGTCATCCCCGGGAACGAGGGGCGGGGCTATGTCCTGAGGAGAATCATCCGCAGGGCGATCCGGCACGGCTACAAGCTGGGACAGCACCAGCCTTTCTTCTACCGGCTGGTGGAGGACCTCGACCGCACGATGGGCGACGCCTATCCGGAGCTGAGGGACTCCAAGGTCCGGGTCGCCGAAGTGCTCAAGCAGGAGGAGGAGCGCTTCGCCGAGACCCTCGAGAACGGCATGGCGGTGCTCGAGTCCGCCCTCGCCTCGGGCGAGAAGCTGCTCGACGGCGACACCGTGTTCAAGCTCTACGATACCTACGGCTTTCCGGTGGACCTCACCGCCGACATCGGCCGCGAGCGCGGCGTGCGCATCGACATGGCGGGATTCGAGGCGGCGATGGAGGAGCAGCGCAACCGGGCGCGCGCGGCCTCGCGCTTTTCCGCGGCCGCGGGCCTCGAATACTCGGGCGGCAGGACGGAGTTCCACGGTTACGACACGCTGACGCTTGCCGCCAAGGTCGTCGCCCTCTATCGCGAGGGTGCGCAGGTGCAGGCGCTGAAGAGCGGGGAGACCGGCACCGTAGTGCTCGATCGGACACCGTTCTACGCCGAGGCCGGCGGCCAGGTCGGCGACCGGGGCGAGCTCGTCGGCTCGGCCGGCACCTTCGAGGTGGCCGACACGCAGAAGATCCAGGCCGACGTGTACGGACACCAGGGGACGCTCAGGACCGGCGCGCTCAAGGTGGGCGACGAGGTCGAGGCGCGCGTCGACATGGCGCTGCGCACCCGCACCATGCGCAACCATTCGGTCACGCACCTCATGCACAAGGCGCTGCGCGAGGTGCTCGGCCCGCACGTGCAGCAGAGGGGCTCGCTGGTCGACGCCGAGAAGACGCGCTTCGATTTTTCCCACAACAAGCCGTTGAGCGAGCAGGAGATCCGCGAGGTCGAGGCGCGCGTGAACGCCGAGATCATGCAGAACAGCGCCACCCGGGCGCAGGTCATGCCGATCGAAGAGGCGAAGAAATCGGGCGCGATGATGCTGTTCGGCGAGAAGTACGGCGACGAGGTGCGCGTCCTCGACATCGGCAGCTCGCGCGAGTTCTGCGGCGGCACCCACGTCGCGCGCACCGGCGACATCGGCGTGTTCAAGCTCTACTCGGAAGGCGGCGTGGCCGCGGGGATCCGGCGCGTGGAAGCGACTACCGGCGCGACTGCGCTCGCGATGATGAACGGCCAGCTGCAGGAGCTGCACGAGGTGGCGCGGGAGCTGCGCGCCCAGCCGGGCCCCGGGATGATCCAGAAGGCGGTCAAGGATCTGCTCGAGGAGAAGAAAGGGCTGGAGAAGGAGCTCGCCCGCGCCCGCGCCAGGCTCGCGCTCGGTCAGGGGCAGGACCTGGCGTCGCAGGCGGTCGACGTCAAGGGAGCCAAGGTGCTGGCAGTGACGCTGGACGGCGCGGACCCCAAGACGTTGCGCGACACCATGGACAAGCTCAAAGACCGGCTGAAATCGGCGGCGATCGTGCTGAGCGCGGTGAACGACGGCAAGGTGTCGCTCATCGCGGGAATCACCTCCGACCTCACCGACAAGATGAAGGCGGGAGACCTGGTGAACTTCGTCGCGCAGCAGGTCGGCGGAAAAGGCGGCGGGCGCCCGGACATGGCGCAGGCCGGCGGCACCGAGCCGGCGAAGCTGCCGCACGCGCTGCAATCGGTGAGGACTTGGGTCGAGGAACGGGTGTGAAGCCCAGATGACACCGGTCGGCGCCCTGGAGGCATCGGGCCTCGGGCAGGCGATGCGGGAGTCGCTGTGGCTTTACCCCGCGGTAGAGACCGTGCATATCGTCGGCGTCGGCCTCTTGTTCGGGTCGATCGCGATTCTCGACCTGCGGTTGCTCGGCTTTTCGAAGAGCATTTCCGCAAAAGGACTGGCGAGCCACGTGCTGCCGTGGAGCGCCGCGGCGTTCCTGCTGATCGTGCCGAGCGGGCTCATGATGTTCATCGCCCACGCTTCGGACTTCATCTCGAGCCCGGTGTTCGCGGTCAAGATGTGCCTCATCATGGCCGCCGGGGTGAATGCCGCGCTGTTCCACACCATCGTGTTCCCGAGCGTGGGCGTATGGGACGCCGAGGAGATGCGCAAGCTCGGACCGCCGCCTTCGGCGCGCGCCTGCGCCGCGGCTTCACTCCTGATCTGGATCTCGGTGATCGCCTGCGGGCGCTTGCTCGCCGACTTCTGAAAGCCTGCTAGAAGCCGATCCTCTGCTTGCGCGCGCGCGGGTCCTGGATGTCGTCGGGCCCGACCTCGCTGCGCCCGGCGACCTTGGCGTTGCCGAAGGCCGAGTGGATCGCGCGGCGCATCTCGCGCGGCGGCAGCGCGGCGAGCTTCTCCAGCACCGAGGGCGAAAGCGTTTCCGGGAACTGGCGCCCCCAGTCGTGGGCGCTGCGGATCTCGCCGTAGATGGTGCGCGCGATGCGCGCCGCGCCTTCGGCGTCGGGCGCGTCGATCTCGTAGACCGCGAGCCGGCTGAGGAGCGGCTCGGGAATGCGGCCGGCATCGTTCGCGGTGGCGAGCCACACCGCGCCCGAGGCATCGATCGGCAGCTCGACGAACTCGTCGACGAAGCGCGTCGCGGTCTCGGTCTCGAGCAGCTCGTAGAGCGCGCCGAGCGGGTCGTACTGGCCGTCGGCGCTCGCCTTGTCGATCTCGTCCACGACGATGACGGGGTTGGCGTAGTCGCCGTTCACGAAGGTGTCGAACACCTTGCCGGGCTTGGCGTTCTTCCATTGCGAGGAGGCGCCCGAGAGCACCCAGCCGGCGGTGAGCGAGCTCATCGGCACGAAGCCGTAGCCGGTGCCGAGGAGCTGCGACAGCTTGCGCGCGAAATGGGTCTTGCCGATGCCGGGCTCGCCAAGGAGCAGCATCGGCGGCACCTCGACGCAATCGTTCGAGTCGATGCACAGCGCGAGGTGCTTGCGGATGTCCTCGAGCACCCCGGTGAAGTTCGGCAGCTCGTCGAACAGGGCGTCCATCTCGGGGAGCGCCGAGGGCTTGACGGTGAAGCGCTGGCCGCCGAGGCGCAGCATCTTCTCGTACACCGCGCGCAGCGCCTCGTTGGCCGAGGCCGGAAGCTCGTGCAGCGCCTTTTCGACGCCCGCGACGTCGTAGACGTCCTTGAAGCCCGCGATCGGAATAGACACGCTTGCCGACATTTGTGGCCTACCTTCCTTTTTTATCGCCGGTGAATCCGCGCCCAGTGAAAACGCTAGCATGACGCCTTGCACCAAGCAAACCCCGCGCCTGGCAAAGTGCGCCTTCGACTGCTAATTTTCCTTGCGCCGACATGACTATCAGAACGCCTTCGTTCCGTGCCGAGTTGACGGCCGAGCAGTTCAACCGCCGCAGTGCAGGACATTTGCCCGGTCTGGCGGGTGTCGAAATTCTCGAAGTCAGTCCGGAGGCCGTGCGCAGCCGGATGGCGCTGCGCCTCGAAGTGATGGCGCCGAATGGCTTTTTGCACGCCGCCTCGGTCGTCGCGCTCGCCGACACGAGCTGCGGCTACGGCTGCGTCGCGCACCTGCCGCAGGGGGCGAGCGGCTTCACCACGCTCGAGCTGAAGGCGAACTTCCTCGGCACGGCGCGCGAGGGCGCGATCGCGTGCCTGGCGAGGCCGGTCCACCTCGGGCGCACCACCCAGGTCTGGGACGCCGAGGTCACGGTCGAAGGCACCGAAACCAGGATCGCGCTCTTCCGCTGCACCCAAATGGTGTTGTGGCCCAAGTAGGAGTTGTGGTTCAATGCCTGCGATGACGCTCCGGTCCTCGTTCCGGTTTTTCGGCTTTTTCTATTTCCCCTGCCTGCTGGCGGAAGGGACCGGCTAAGCTCGATACCAGACCGAATCCAAGAAACCGCCAGCCGAAAGCCTGGCGGTTTTTTTTTGCCAAGGTGAAACCATGACCCGCCCCGCCGAGCCCTACCACTCCTCCGTCCCCGTCGACCGGACCTCGCTCACCGATGACGAGCGCATCGACAACGTCGTGCCGCTGCCGCCGCCGGAGCACCTGATCCGGTTTTTCCCGATCCAGGGCACGCCGGTGGAGGCGCTCGTGACGGAGACGCGCCGGCGGGTGCGCGACATCCTGCACGGCCGCTCCGACCGGCTGCTCGTGGTGATCGGCCCCTGCTCGATCCACGATCCGGCCGCCGCGGTCGCCTACGCCGAGAAGCTGTCCCAGGAGAGAAAGAAGCATCAGGAAGATCTTGAAATCCTGATGCGCGTCTACTTCGAGAAGCCGCGCACCACGGTGGGCTGGAAGGGCCTCATCAACGATCCCTATCTCAACGGCAGCTTCCGCATCAACGAAGGCCTGCGCATCGCGCGCGACGTCCTGGTGCGCATCAACCAGGCCGGCGTGCCGGCGGGCTGCGAGTTCCTCGACGTGATCTCGCCGCAATACATCGGCGACCTCGTGTCCTGGGGCGCGATCGGCGCGCGCACCACCGAGAGCCAGGTGCACCGCGAGCTCGCCTCGGGCCTTTCGGCGCCGGTGGGCTTCAAGAATGGCACCGACGGCAACGTGAAGATCGCGGTCGACGCCCTGCTCGCGGCGCGCCAGAAGCACCATTTTCTCTCGGTGCACAAGAGCGGCCAGGTGGCGATCGTCGAGACCCGCGGCAACGACGACTGCCACATCATCCTGCGCGGCGGCAAGAGCCCGAACTACGATGCCGCGAGCGTCGCGGCCGCCTGTCAGGAGCTCGCCAAGGCGAAGCTGCACCAGCGCCTGATGATCGACTGCTCGCACGCCAATGCCGCGAAGCAGTACAAGCGCCAGATGGACGTGGCGCAGGACATCGGCGCGCAGCTCGCCGCGGGCGAGCGGCGCATCGTCGGCGTGATGATCGAGTCGCACCTCGTCGAGGGACGCCAGGAGCTCGAGCCGGGCAAGGCGCTCGAATTCGGCCAGAGCATCACCGACCCGTGCCTCGGCTGGAGCGATTCGACCGCGCTCCTCGCCGGCCTCGCCGACGCGGTCGGAAAGCGACGCAAATAGAAAGTTCGGCATAATGCCGGGCACGATGGCAGAACCGGCGCAGCAGCTTGCGGGCCTCGAGTACATGGGCGATGCGATCCGCTTCGCCGGCCGCATCCACTCGCTGATTCCGAAATGCCCGCTGCTCGAGAACTTCTCGCACGGCGAGGTGCGCCTGCTCGCGCATTTCATGGAGGTGTACCGGGCGCTGCCGGGCGTGGAGATGATCCGCGAAGGCGAGGGCGGCGACCTGATGATGCTGGTGATCGAGGGGCGCGTCGACGTGGCCAAGCGCGACCGCTGGAACACCCCGCAGCTCATCGCCCAGGTCGAGCCCGGCCGCACCCTCGGCGAGATGTCGATGATCGACGGCGAGCCGCGCTTTGCCACCTGCGTGGCGGTGGAGCCGACGCTGGTGGCGGTGCTCAACCGCGAGAACCTCGCCCGCATCATCGTCGAGCAGCCGCTCCTCGGCGCGAAGCTCCTGATGGAGCTGGTGCTCATGCTGTCCCAGCGTCTGCGCGCCACCAGCGGCAGGCTGCTCGATCTCATCGACGAGCAGCCGCAGCGCCTGCCGGGCAACGTCCCGGGCCCGTGAGCCGTGGCCGGCTTGCCGTCGTGCTGCTGGTCGCAGCCGCGGCGGCCGCGTTCTTCGCCGTCGGCGGGCATCGCTACCTCTCGCTCGAGAACCTGAAAGCGCAGCAAGCGGCGCTGGAGCAATGGCGCGCCGCCCACCCCGTCGGCACCGCGGCTGCGTTTTTAGCCGCGTACGTCGCGATGACCGGGCTCTCCCTTCCCGGCGCGACGCTGCTCACGCTGGCTGGCGGCGCGCTTTTCGGCTTGCTGTGGGGAACGGTGCTTGTCTCGTTCGCCTCCTCTCTCGGCGCCACCCTCGCGTTTCTCGCTTCGCGCTTCGTGCTGCGGGGCTGGGTGCAGCGCGCCTACGGCGCGCAGCTCCGCGCGATCGACCGCGGCGTGGAGAAGGATGGCGGGTTCTATCTCTTCACGCTGCGGCTCATCCCGGCCGTGCCTTTCTTCGTCATCAATCTGGCGATGGGCCTCACCCGGATGCGCGTGCGCACGTTCTACTGGGTGAGCCAGCTCGGAATGCTCGCTGGCACGCTGGTCTACGTGTACGCCGGCACCCAGCTTGGCAGGATCGCCTCGGTGCGCGACGTGGTCTCGCCCGGCCTGATCGGCGCCCTGCTCGCGCTCGGGATCTTTCCGCTGGTCGCCAAGAAAGTCGTCGACGCCTACAAGGCGCGCCGGGTCTACGCGCGCTGGCAGCGGCCGGCGCGCTTCGAGCGCAACCTGGTGGTGATCGGCGCCGGGTCCGCCGGCCTGGTGTCGGCATACATCGCCGCCGCGGTGCGCGCCAAGGTGACGCTGATCGAGAAGCACCGCATGGGCGGCGACTGCCTCAACACCGGCTGCGTGCCCTCAAAGGCGCTGCTGCGCTCGGCGAAGCTCGCCTGGCAGATCAGGAACGCGCACAAGTACGGCATCCGCCAGGCGAGTGTCGAGGCGGACTTCGCCGACGTGATGGAGCGGGTTCAGCGCGTGATCCGCGCGGTCGAGCCGCACGACTCGGCCGAGCGCTATGCCGGCCTCGGCGTCGAGTGCATCCGCGGCGAGGCGAAAATCACCTCGCCCTGGACCGTGGAGGTCGACCGCAAGGTCCTCACCACGAGGAGCATCGTCATCGCCGCCGGCGCGCGCCCCATCGTGCCGCCCATACCTGGCCTCGAGGCGGCGACCGTGCTCACCTCCGACAATCTCTGGTCGCTGCGCGAACTGCCGCAGCGGCTGGTGGTGCTGGGGGGCGGGCCGGTCGGCTGCGAGCTCGCGCAGGCCTTTTGCCGGTTCGGCTCGAAGGTCACGCAGGTCGAGATGCTGCCGCGCCTGCTCGCGCGCGAGGACCCCGACGTGTCGGAGATGGTCCGCGCGCGCTTCGCCGACGAGGGCATCGAGGTCCTCACCGGGCACCGCGCCGCGCGCTGCGAGGGGCCGCACGTGCTCGTCTGCGAGCACGCCGGGCGCGAGAAGCGCGTCGAGTTCGACGCCCTGTTGTGCGCGGTGGGACGGATTCCGAATACCTCGGGTTTTGGGCTGGAAGCGCTCGGCATTCCGGTGACCGCCGCGCGCACCGTGGAGACGAACGAGTACCTGCAGACGCTGTACCCGAACATCTACGCCTGCGGCGACGTGGCCGGCCCCTACCAGTTCACCCACACCGCTTCGCATCAGGCCTGGTTCGCCGCGGTCAACGCGCTTTTCGGCGGCCTCCGCAGGTTCCGCGCCGACTATTCGGTGATTCCCTGGGCCACCTTCACCGATCCGGAGGTCGCGCGCGTCGGGCTGAACGAAACCGACGCAAGAGCGCAGAACGTTCCGTATGAGACGACGGTCTATGGCATGGATGAGCTCGACCGCGCCATCGCCGACGATGCCGCCTACGGCATGGTCAAGGTGCTGACGGTTCCCGGCAAGGACCGGATCCTGGGCGCGACCATCGTCGCCGAGCACGCCGGCGAGCTGATCGTGGAGTTCATCTCGGCGATGAAGCACGGCGTCGGCCTGAACAAGATCCTGGGCACGATCCACATCTATCCGACGCTCGCCGAGGCGAACAAGTACGCCGCCGGGGTGTGGAAAAAGGCGCACGCCCCCGAGCGCGTGCTGCGCGTGCTGGAGCGCTATCACGCGTGGAGGCGCGGCTGAGGCTCTCGATCGTCATTCCCGCGCTCGACGAGGCAGAGCGCATCGGCGCGGCGCTCCAGGCGCTTGCGCCGCTGCGCAGCCGCGGCTGCGAAGTGATCGTGGTCGACGGCGGCAGCGCCGACCGCACCCGCGAGCTCGCCGGGCCGCTGTGCGACCGGGTCGTGTCGAGCGCCCGCGGCCGCGCGGCGCAGATGAACTGCGGCGCGCGCTACGCTTCGGGCGACGCGCTGCTATTCCTGCACGTGGATACGCTCCTCCCCCCTGACAGCGATCTTCTTATCGACAAGGCATTGGAAAACCGTTTGTGGGGACGCTTCGACGTCGAGATCGAGGGTCGCCATCGCCTCCTCAAGGTGGTCGCTTGGGCGATGAACCTGCGCTCGCGGCTCTCCGGCATCGCCACCGGCGACCAGGCGATTTTCGTGCGTCGCGACGCATTTCCCGGGTTCGAGCCGATCGCGCTGATGGAGGACATCGCCTTCAGCCGGGAAATGAAGCGCCGCGGCGCGCCGGCCTGCCTGCGCGGGCGGGTGCGGACCTCGGGCCGGCGCTGGGAGAAGCGCGGCGTGCTTCGCACGGTCGTGCTCATGTGGCGGCTGCGCCTGCTCTATTACTTTGGGGCACGACCGGAACGCCTTGCGCGACTCTACGAGCCTTGACACGGCGGTGCTCGTGTTTGCTCGCACCCCGGTGCCCGGGCGGGTGAAGACGCGGCTCGTGCCTCGCCTGGGCGAATGGCGCGCGGCGCGGCTGCATGCACGCCTTACACGGCACGCGCTTTGCGTCGCCCGGGCGGCGGCCTGCGGCCCGGTCGAGCTCTTCGACACCTCGAAGCAGCGCGGCGCCGACCTCGGCCAGCGCATGCACCGGGCGCTGGCGCGCGTGCTGCGCCGCCACCGCGGCGCGATCGTCATCGGCGCCGACTGCCCCGTGCTGCGGCCGCGCGAGCTGCGGCGCGCGGCGCGCTGGCTCGCCGGCGGCTGCGACGTGGTGCTGGCGCCGGCGGAGGACGGCGGGTACGCGCTCATCGCCGCGAGGCGCGTCTCGCCGCTTCTTTTCAGCGGCATTGCGTGGGGCGGGCCCGACGTCTACGAAGTGACTATGCGAAAACTAATTTCGCTGGGATATCGATGGCGGGCGCTCGACCGGGTCTGGGACGTCGACCGGCCCGAGGATCTCGAGCGGTTGAGCTGGCCGCGACTCGCGCTCCACGTTGGGGCATTCCGCGGCAGCGCGGCAAGCGCGGGAGAGCACACGCGCGGGCCCGGCCTGACGGGCAACGCAAGGTGTTGACTTCGAAGCGCATGCTACACTTTTGCGCGCACAAGATCGTCCTGGGGGGCGGCGGCGTCGTAGGAGGAGATTAATGAGGATCAAGAATCCCAAGGATTTCTGGGCGGGGCTGATGTTCATCGGCACCGGCGTGTTCTTCGCGGTCTTCGCCTACGCGAACTACCAGATGGGCACGGCGGTGCGCATGGGGCCGGCCTATTTCCCGTTCCTGCTCGGCGGGCTGCTCGCCTTTCTGGGCCTGCTCGTGTTCCTCGAGGGCTTCGCGTTCGAGGGCGAGAAACTCGTTCTGCCCTTCAACATCGTCGATCTCGTGATCGCCATCGCGATCTTCGCGGTGCTGCTCGAGCTGGCGCCGAGGATCGGACTTTCCCCGGACTGGGGCATGCTGGCCGCATCGCTGGTGGTGTCGGTGCTCACGGTCCTGTACCGGCCGAACGCCAAGGCGCTGGTTCTCATCAGCGTCGCCTGTCTGGTCTACGGCTACTCCATGAAGCCGCTCGGCCTGGTGGGCGCGACTGCCGCGCTGGTGTTCATCAGCGCATATGGCGGCCACGAGTTCAAGTGGAAGGAGGTCGCCATCCTCTTCGTGATCCTGATCCTGTTCTCTTACTTCGTCTTCGTGAAGGGCCTGACGCTGCCCTTCCCGATGTGGCCGGCGGCTTGGAGCTGAGGCGCGCATGGAACTCTTCAACAACCTGATCCTCGGCTTCGGCGTCGCGATTACCCCGATCAACCTGCTGTACGCGTTCATCGGCGTCCTGCTCGGCACGCTGATCGGCGTCCTCCCCGGCGTCGGCCCGGTCGCCACCATCGCGATGCTGCTGCCGATCACGTTCAACCTGAACCCGGTGTCCGCGTTGATCATGCTTGCCGGGATCTACTACGGCGCGCAGTACGGCGGCTCGACCACGGCGATCCTGGTCAACATCCCCGGCGAGTCCTCCTCGGTGGTGACCTGCCTGGACGGCTACCAGATGGCGCGGCAGGGCCGTGCCGGGCCGGCGCTCGCCATCGCCGCGATCGGCTCGTTCTTCGCCGGATGCGTCGCCACCCTGCTCATCGCCGTCGCCGCGCCGCCGCTCGCCGAGATCGCCTTGAAATTCGGCCCGTCGGAGTATTTCTCGCTCATGGTGTTCGGCCTGATCGCGGCGACCGTGCTTGCGCGCGGCTCGCTGATCAAGGCGATCGCCATGGTGGTGTTCGGGCTGCTCCTCGGGATCATCGGCACCGACGTCAACTCCGGGGTGCTGCGCTTCACCTTCGGCATCCCCGAGCTGTCCGACGGCATCGGCTTCGTGGTGGTCGCGATGGGCATGTTCGGCACCGCCGAGATCATCGCCAACCTCGACCTGAAGGACAAACGCGAGGTGTTCCTCTCCAAGGTCACTCACCTCTATCCGACCAAGGAAGACCTCAAGCGCTCGTGGGCTTCGATCCTGCGCGGCACCGCGCTCGGCTCGTGCCTCGGCATCCTGCCCGGCGGCGGCGCGCTGCTCGCTTCTTTCGGCGCCTACACGCTGGAGAAGAAGGTTTCCAGCCATCCGGAGCAGTTCGGCAAGGGCGCGATCGAGGGCGTGGCGGGGCCGGAGTCGGCGAACAACGCCGGCGCCCAGACCTCGTTCATCCCCATGCTCACGCTCGGCATCCCCGGCAATGCGGTGATGGCACTGATGATCGGCGCGCTCATGATCCAGGGCATCGCGCCCGGCCCGCAGGTGATGAACGAGAAGCCGCAGCTCTTCTGGGGGCTCATCGCCTCGATGTGGGTGGGGAACCTGATGCTGGTGGTTCTCAACCTGCCGATGATCGGCATGTGGGTGAAACTGCTCACCGTGCCCTACCGCTACCTCTATCCCTCGATCCTGGTGTTCATGGCGATCGGCGTGTTCAGCCTGTCGAACAACCCGTTCGACGTGCTGATCATGGCCGTGTTCGGCGTGCTCGGCTACGTCTGCGTCAAGCTCGAGTGCGAGCCGGCGCCGATGATCCTCGGCTTCATCCTGGGCCCGCTGATGGAGGAGAACCTGCGCCGCGCGATGCTCCTGTCCCGCGGCGACCCGTTCGTCTTCTTCCAGAAGCCGATCAGCCTGGGCTTCATGGTCGCCTCGGCGATCCTGCTCGTGATCGTGGCGCTGCCGACGATCCGCAAGAAGCGCGACGAGGCGTTCGTCGAAGAGTCGAAGTAATGTGAACGGCGACCTCTCCATCCGGGCCGTGGCCGACACGACCCGGATGGTGTGGGCGCCGAGCCCCAGCGGCAGCGTGTGGCGCAAGCGCGTTCACCTGGTGGGCGAGGTCGAGTCCGGGCAGGTCACTTCCGTTGTGCGCTACGAGCCGCGCTCGCGCTTCCCGGCGCACGACCATCCCGACGGCGAGGAGATCCTGGTGCTCGACGGCGTATTTTCCGACGAGCACGGCGACTGGCCCGCAGGTACCTACCTCCTCAACCCCGAAGGCTTCCGCCATTCCCCTTTCTCAGAGCCGGGCTGCGTGCTTTTCGTGAAGCTCCGCCAGTATCCCAGCCGCGAGCGGCAGCACGTGGTTCTGGACACAGCAAAGCTTCCCTGGACGGCAAGCGCCACCCCGGACGTCGATGTGAAAACCCTCTATCAGCAGCCCGGTTTCTCGGACGTGACACGCGTCGAGCGCTGGGCTCCCGGCGCCGACCTGGGGGCGACGCCCTATGAGCAGGGAGCGGAGTTTTTCGTCCTCGAGGGCGAGTTTGCCGACGAGGCCGGCGCGTACGCGCAGGGGTGGTGGCTGCGCCTGCCTGCGGGCTCGGTGCACCATCCGCGCTCGGAGCGCGGTTGCACGCTTTATGTGAAGCGGGCCGGCTTGCCCTATCTCAGGAGCGCAGCCTAGAGCGCGGCGACCGTCTGCACCTCGATCAGGTACTGCTCGCCTACGAGCCGGTCGATGATGAGGAGCGTGTTCGGCGGGTAGCGGCCATCGGGGAACATCCGCGGAAACTCGCGCAGGCGCCATTGCATGAACTTCGGGATGTCCTGCGAGTGCACGAGGTAGGTGGTGAACTGCACCACGCTCGCCCAGCCCGCGCCCGCGGACTTGAGCGCGGCCTCGATCTGGGCGAAGACGCCGCTGCACTGCGCGTCGAAGGTCTCGCCCGCGGCGAGCATCCCGGCGATGAAGAGGTGCTCGTTCGCCTTGACCCGCGTGACATGCGAGTACTGTCCGAGGGGCTTTCCCAGGGCTTCGACGTTGTAGATCTTGATGTCCGGCATTTCAGGATTTCCTCTTGTGCTTCCACTGGACGTCTCCGCCCCCGGCCGCGCGGTTCAGGGTTCGGCCGGCGACGAACAGGAGGTCGGAGAGGCGGTTGAGGTAGCGCCGCGCGAGGTCGCCCACTGGCTCGCGCCTGCCGAGCGCGACCAGGGTGCGCTCGGCGCGCCGGCACACGGTGCGGGCAAGGTGCCCCGCCGCCGCGGCACGGCTGCCGCCCGGCAGGATGAATTCCTTGAGCGGCGGCAGGGCGCCGTTCCACCGTTCCAGGGCGGTCTCCAGGTCCTTCACTTGTTTTTCGGTCAGCAGGGCGTGTCCGGGAATGGAAAGCTCGCCGCCGAGGTCGAGAAGATCCTGCTGCACTGCTTCGAGGACGCTCTTCACGTCGGTGGGAACTTCTTCCGCGAGCACCACGCCGATGGCGCTGTTCAGCTCGTCGATGTCGCCCAGCGCTGCGATGCGCGCGCTGTCCTTCGCTACCCGGGCACCGTCGCCGAGTCCGGTCTCGCCGGCGTCGCCGGTGCGGGTGGTGATCTTCGAGAGGCGATGGCCCATCAGGAAGTCCGCTTCGCTTCGCTGTCCACCTCGCCGCGCGCAAGGCGTGTGCGCAACCAGTCGCCCGGCGTCACCTCGGCTGCGTCGCGCAGCACCGCGCCGTTCGCGCCGTAGGTGATGCTGTAGCCTCGATTGAGCACCGCCTGCGGGTCGAGGCCGGCGAGACCTGCCTGCAGGCGAGCGAGCTTCGCTTCGCCGGCGCGCAGCCGGTGCAGGAACGCGAAGCCCAGGCGGGCGGAAAGCTGGCCGACCAGGCTGCCGTGGGCGCGCAGCCGCTCGCGCGGATGCACCAGCCGCCGAGTGCAGGCGTCCACGCCTTGCGCCGCATAGTGGAGCTTGCGCCGCATCTCGCGCGCCAGCCGGCGCGCGCAGTCGGCAAGCAGCGCCGCGAGCTGCAGGCGCGACGGGCTGACCAGCTCGGCCGCCGCGGTGGGGGTCGGCGCGCGCTGGTCGGCGGCGAAATCGGCGATCGTGAAGTCGGTCTCGTGTCCCACGCCGACCACTACCGGAATCGCGCAGGCGCGGATGGCCCGCGCGAGCGCCTCCTCGTTGAACTGCCACAGGTCCTCGAGCGATCCGCCGCCTCGCACGAGCAGCAGCACGTCGCACTCGGCGCGCGCGCTTGCCCGCCGCAGCATCGCGGCGATGCGCCCCGCCGCACCTTCGCCCTGGACCGGCACCGGGTACACGATCACCGCGATCGCGGGATTGCGCCGCGCGATCGTGGTGAGGACGTCGCGCAGCGCGGCCGCGGCGGGCGAGGTCAGCACGCCGACCGTCTGCGGGTGCGGAGGAAGCGGGCGTTTTGCAGAGCCATCGAACAGGCCCTCGTCGCCGAGCTTCTTCTTCAGGCGCAGGAAGCGCTCGTAGAGCGGACCAAGCCCGGCCTGGCGCATCGCCTCGACCGTGAGCTGGAAGCGGCCGCGCGGCTCGTAGAGCGAAACCAGCGCGCGCACTTCGACTTGCGCGCCGTTGGCCGGCTCCCAGTCGAGCGCGGCGAGGCGGCTCTTGAACATCACGCAATCGACCTGCGCGCCGTCGTCCTTGAGGGTGAAGTAGCAGTGTCCGGACGGCGCGCGCGACAGGTTCGAGAGCTCGCCCCGCACCCACATGAGCGGAAAGCGCCGCTCGAGCGTGTCGCGCACGTTGCGCAGCAGCTGCGAGACGGTGACTACGGCCGCGGCGCGCGTTGCGGGACCGCTGGGAAGTTCGTATTGCATCGGCTTCGACTGGCTGAGCGAGCCTACACTAATCCACATTCGGGCCGGCTTCCCGGCGCCCGCCGAGCGGTACGCGCGCGGAGCCCGATTCTTTGGGCTAAGAGGATGAAAGTTCTCCGGAAAACCCTGCTCAAATTTTGACCTGGACCGACTCCGGCCCCAATGTGACAGGCGCGTGTCGCCCTATTCAGCGACAATCCACAAACTTATCCACAGATTTTTGTGGATATCGCGGCATCCACTACACAAGCTGCGTTTGATGCGCCGCGGAAACTTGCCTTCGCGGCGGTGGGTGGTAAAGTCGGCCGCGCCCGTCTCCAAAAAAACGCATAGGAAAAAAGGGTGTTCGCAATCATTCAAGCAGCGGGATGGCCGATCTGGCCGCTGCTGCTCGCGTCGGTCATCGCGGTGGCACTGATCATCGAGCGCTCGATCACGCTGCGCCGGGGCAACATCCTGCCGCCGACGCTGCTCGAGCAGGTGGTCTCGGTATACCAACGCCAGGGCGTGTCGAACGACGTGCTCGAGCGCCTGGCGAGTGATTCGCCGCTCGGCGCGGTGCTCGCGGCCGGGCTGCGCAACCACCAAAGCTCGCGCTACGTGATGAAGGAGGCGATCGAGGAGTCGGGCCGCGGCGTAGGCCATCAGCTCGAGCGCTTCCTCACCACGCTCGGCACGATCGCGGCGGCGGCGCCGCTGCTCGGCCTCTTCGGCACGGTCATCGGCATGATCGAGATCTTCGGCTCGCAGGCGCCCACCGGCGCCAACCCGCAGCAGCTCGCCCACGGCATCTCGGTGGCGCTCTACAACACCGCCTTCGGCATCGCCATCGCGATCCCGGCGCTCATCTTCTACCGGCACTACCGCAACAAGGTCGATACCTACGTCGTGGAGATGGAGCAGCAGGCCTCGAAGCTCGTCGACATCGTCCACGGCGAGCGGGTCGACTTCGGCGGCGAGCGGCGATGAACTTCCAGCGCGGCAGGCAGCGCGAGCCGCTCGAGATCAACCTCGTGCCGCTCATCGACGTCATGATGGTGATCCTCATCTTCCTCATGATCACCACCACGTACTCGAAATACACCGAGCTGCAGATCAACCTGCCTACGGCGCAGGCAGAGAAGCAGCCCGAGCGGCAGAACGAGATCGCGGTGCTGGTGAACGCCCAAGGGCAGTACGTCATCAACCGCAACCCGGTGCCGTTCAAGAGCGTTGAGCAGCTTGCCGAGGAGCTGCGCCGCGCCGGCGGCGCGCTCAAGGATCCGGTGATCGTGATCAGCGCCGACGCCGCCGCGACGCACCAGTCGGTGGTGCGCGTCATGGAAGCGGCGCGCGTCGCCGGCCTGTCGCAGATCACCTTCACCACGCAGTCGAACAAGTAGTGCGCCACTGGTACCGCCGCGGCGCCATCGCGTGGCTGCTGTGGCCGGCCAGCCTCGCCTTCGGTTTTTTGACCTGGTCCAGACGCGTTCTTTACCGGTTGCGGATCCTGAAGAGCATGCATCCAGGCATCCCGGTGATCGTGGTCGGCAACATCACCGTCGGCGGCAGCGGCAAGACGCCGCTCGTGTTGTGGATCGCCGAATTCCTCAAGGCGCATGGCTGGTCGCCCGCGATCGTCTCGCGCGGCTATGCCGGCGCGGGCGGCGCGCCGCGCGCGGCCACGGTGGCCTCGGAGCCGGACGACGTCGGCGACGAGCCGATCGTCCTCGCGCGTCGCGGCGGCTGCCCGGTCTGGATCGGAGCCGACAGGGTGAGCGTCATCGAGGCGATGCGCGCGCAGCACCCGGAGGCCGATGTGGTGGTGCTCGACGACGGCCTGCAGCACTATCGCCTGCGGCGCGACGTCGAGATAGCAGTGGTCGATTCGCGCGGCTTCGGCAACGGATGGCTGCTGCCCGCCGGACCCCTGCGCGAGCCGCCGCGGAGGCTTCGCAGCGTTCACGCCGTCGTATCTCATCAGGCCCCGGACCCCGGACCCGGGAACTTGAATACTTTTGAAATGCGGCTCGAAGGCGAAGTCGCGCACCGCATGAGCGACGCGCGCGAAAGGCAGCCGCTCCAGGCCTGGCGCGGCCAGGCGGTCCACGCGGTCGCGGGCATCGGCAACCCGAGCCGTTTCTTCGTCCACGTGGGCAAGCTCGGCCCGAGGGTGGTGCCGCATCCGTTCCCAGATCATCACCGCTTTGGCGCCGGCGAGCTCGAGTTCGGCGACGAGCTGCCCGTGCTGATGACCGAGAAGGACGCGGTAAAATTGCGCCGCCATGCACGCCCCAACTGGTGGGTCCTGCCGGTCACCGCGAGCCTCGCTCCAGCGTTCGGCGACTGGCTGCTGAAGGAGCTCGATGGCCGGCGTCGATCCAAAGCTGCTTGAGATCCTGGTGTGCCCGTTGTGCAAGGGCAAGCTCGTCTACCGGAAAGCCGCCGACGAGCTCGTATGCAGGGCGGATCGTCTGGGCTATCCGGTGAAGGACGGCATTCCGGTGATGCTCGAGGAGGAGGCGCGCAAGCTCCCGCCGGAAGAAGAAGTGGCTTGAGCTTCCACGTCATCATCCCGGCCCGCTACGCGTCGAGCCGGTTTCCGGGAAAGCCGCTCGCCGACATCGCCGGGCGGCCCATGGTCGTGAGGGTCTGTGAGCGGGCAGGGCAAAGCGGCGCGGCGTCGGTCCATGTCGCCACCGACGACGAGCGCATCGCTGCCGCGGTGCGGGCCGCAGGCCACGGCTGCGTCATGACGCGCGCCGATCATCCTTCGGGAACCGACCGCATCGCGGAAGCTGCTTCGACTCTCAAACTCGAGAATCGGGCCATCGTCGTGAACGTGCAGGGCGACGAGCCGCTGATCCCGCCCAAGCTCATCGCGCAGGTGGCGGCACTTCTCGACAGGCTGAAGGACGCGTCCGTCTCCACCGCCTGCCACGCGATCCACGACGAGCGCTCGCTCGCGAGCCCGAACGTGGTGAAGGTCGTCATGGACGCGCAGGGCTACGCCCTGTATTTCTCGCGCTCGAGAATTCCGCATCCGAGGGAGGAGGGCGGTGCCTGCTACCGGCACGCCGGGATCTATGGATACCGCGTCGATTTCCTGAAGCGCTACGCCGCGCTCGCGCCCTCGCCGCTCGAGACAACCGAGGCGCTCGAGCAGCTGCGGGTGCTGTGGCACGGCTATCGCATCGCCGTGGCCGTGAGCGAAACCGACGTCCCCCCGGGCGTCGACACGCCCCAGGACCTCGAGGCCGTCCGTAGAATGCTTGCATGAGGCCGCCGTCATGCGCTTGATTCTTCTCGGTCCGCCCGGGGCGGGCAAAGGCACCCAGGCGAATTTCATCCGCGAGAAGTTCGGCATCCCGCAGATCTCCACCGGCGACATGCTCCGCGCCGCGCGCGCAGCGAAAACTCCGCTGGGAATCGAAGCCGGAAAAATCATGGACGCGGGTCAGCTCGTGTCGGACGACATCATCATCGGCCTCGTCGAGGAGCGCCTCGGCCACGGCGACTGCACGAAGGGCTATCTCTTCGACGGCTTCCCGCGCACCATTCCGCAGGCCGAAGCGATGAAGCGGGCCGATGTGAGGATCGACCACGTGCTCGAGATCGATGTGCCCGACGATGAGATCATCACGCGCATGAGCGGACGCCGCGTGCATCCCGCTTCGGGCCGCACCTATCACCTCAAATTCAATCCGCCCCGCGCCGAGGGAAGGGACGATCCGACCGGCGAGCTGCTGGTACAGCGCGACGACGATCGCGAGGAAACGGTGCGAAAGCGCCTCCAGGTGTATCGGGCGCAGACGCGCCCGCTCGTCGATTACTACAGGAAGTGGGCGGCCGCGGGCGATGCGAAGGCGCCCAGGTACCACAGGATCTCGGGCACCGGATCGGTCGACGAGGTCCGCAAGCGGGCCTTCGCTGCGCTGAACTGATAGAATTCGCCCGCCAAAACCGGTTCTGCCCGCAGGGCTCTAGGGGAGCAAGCAAATGCAAAGCGGTCTCGTCTTCGCGCTCGTCTGCGCGCTACTCGCCATCGTCTACGGCCTCTGGCAGATCACCCGCATCCTGCGCCTGCCCGACGGCAATCCGCGCATGCGCGAGATCGCGGCGGCGGTGCGCGAGGGGGCGATAGCCTATCTCTGGCGCCAGTACAAGACCATCGCCATCGTCGGCGTGGTCCTGTTCCTCGTCATCGGCCTGGTGCCGGGCCTGGGCTGGCCCACGGCCTTCGGCTTCCTCATCGGCGCGCTGCTCTCGGGGTCCTGCGGCATCATCGGCATGAACATCTCGGTGCGCGCGAACGTGCGCACCGCGGAGGCGGCGCGGGTCGGCCTGAACGAGGCGCTCCAGGTCGCCTTCAACGGCGGCGCGATCACGGGGCTGCTCGTGGTCGGGCTGGGTCTCCTGGGCGTGGCGGGCTACTTCACGCTGCTCTACGCCAACGCGGTCGACAAGACCCAGCTCACGCACATCATCCACCCGCTGGTGGGGCTTGGCTTCGGCGCCTCGCTCATCTCGATCTTCGCGCGTCTCGGCGGCGGCATCTTCACCAAGGGCGCCGACGTCGGCGCCGACCTCGTCGGCAAGGTCGAGGCGGGCATTCCCGAGGACGATCCGCGCAACCCCGCGGTGATCGCGGACAACGTCGGCGACAACGTCGGCGATTGCGCCGGCATGGCGGCCGACCTGTTCGAGACCTACGCCGTGACCATCATCGCCACCATGCTGCTCGGCGCGCTGCTCGTGAAAACCACCTCGCCCGCGGCGCTCATCTATCCGCTCGCCATCGGCGGCTTCGCCATCATCGCCTCGATCATCGGCACCTGGTTCGTGAAGGCCAAGCCCACCGACCTGAACGTCATGCCCGCGCTGTACAAGGGGCTCGCCGTGGCGGGCGTGCTCGCGCTGATCGCGTTCTATCCCATCACCCTGATCCTCATGAACGACGTGGTGAAGACCGTGCCCTTCGATGTCTGGGGACAGAGCCGCAACCTGACCGTGTGGAACCTCTACGGCACCGCGGTGGTCGGCATGGCCCTCACGGGGTTCCTCGTCTGGATCACCGAGTACTACACCGGCACCCAGTTCAAGCCGGTGCAGCACGTGGCGTCGGCGAGCGTGACCGGGCACGCTACCAACATTATCGCGGGGCTGGGCGTGTCGATGAAGTCCACCGCGTGGCCGGTGCTCGCGGTGTGCGTGGCGATCTTCGCCTCCTATTCGCTCGCCGGCCTCTACGGGATCGCAATCGCCGCCACGTCGATGCTCTCCATGGCCGGCATCATCGTCGCCCTCGACGCCTACGGTCCGATCACCGACAACGCCGGCGGCATCGCCGAGATGGCCGACCTTCCAGACTCGGTGCGCAACATCACCGACCCGCTCGACGCGGTCGGCAACACGACCAAAGCGGTCACCAAGGGCTATGCGATCGGCTCCGCCGGCCTCGCCGCGCTGGTGCTGTTTGCCGACTACACGCACGCGCTCGAGTCCGCCGGCAAGAGCTTCAGCTTCGATCTCTCCAACCCGATGGTGATCATCGGGCTCTTCATCGGCGGCATGGTGCCGTACCTCTTCGGCGCGATGGCAATGGAGGCGGTCGGCCGCGCTGCGGGCGCGGTGGTCATGGAGGTGCGCCGCCAGTTCAAGGAGATCCCGGGCATCATGCAGGGTACGGCGAAGCCGGAGTACGGTGTTGCGGTGGACATGCTCACGCGCGCTGCGATCAAGGAGATGATGATCCCGTCGCTGCTGCCGGTGCTGGTGCCGATTGTCGTGGGCCTGGTGCTGGGGCCGCAGGCGCTCGGCGGCGTGCTGATGGGAACCATCGTCACGGGCCTCTTCGTCGCCATCTCGATGTGCACCGGCGGCGGCGCCTGGGACAACGCCAAGAAATACATCGAGGACGGCCACCACGGCGGTAAAGGGTCCGACGCGCACAAGGCCGCGGTCACCGGCGACACCGTGGGCGATCCCTACAAGGACACCGCTGGCCCCGCGGTCAACCCGCTCATCAAGATCATCAACATCGTCGCGCTGCTGGTCGTGCCGTTGATGGTTTGATGAGAATTCTCGTGCTGCTGGCCATCGCGGCGGCGACGCCGGGATGGGCTCAGCAGAAAGCGCTCCCCATCTTTGCGATGTCGGAGGCGCAGCGAGCCGAGCACCGCAAGCTGATGCGCGGCTACCTCGACACTTTCCGCATCCTGGGCAGGGCGAAGCTCTGCCGCCTGGGATTCGACGCCGGCCCCTTCTTCCGCGAGCTCGCGCTTCGCCACGGCGAGAAGAGCGAGGAGCTCAGGGTCGCAGCCATCAGCTACAAGGCGAGCGCGGAGAACCTGACCGTCAGCCCGGAGATCGATCCCGCGCCGCCCGCGCCGATGCCGTGCGACGTCGTCGCGCTGATGGGTGACATGCGCCTGCCCGAGCTGCCGGCGTCGCTCGTGCAGCGGGACTAGGTCCGCGCAACGCTAAACGAGCTTCACGTTCTTCAGCGGCAAGCTGCGCACGGGTTTGCCGGTCGCGGCTTGGATTGCGTTGAGCACTGCCGGCGTGACGACGCAGATGGTCGGCTCGCCGACGCCGCCCCAGAAGTCGTGGGTCGGGACGAGAACGGTCTCGACTTTCGGCATCTCGGCGAGCTTCAGCACGTTGTAGTCGTGGAAGTTCGACTGCGCGATGCGGCCGTTCTCGACGGTGATCTCGCCGTAGAAGGCGGCGCTGAGGCCGTAGACGACGGAGCCTTCGACCTGCGCGGCGATCTGCTGCGGGTTGACGGCGTGGCCGCAGTTGAGGGCGAGAACCATGCGGTGGACTTTTACTTTCCCCTCAGGGCTCACCGAAACTTCTGCGGTGGCGGCGGAGTAGCTGCCATAACCCATGAATTGCGCGATGCCGCGGTGCACGCCGGCAGGAAGAGGCTTGCCCCAGTCGCCTTTTTCCGCAACGGCGTTCAGGACCGCGAGGTGCTTCGGATGGTTCTGCATGAGCGCGCGGCGGAATTCCAGCGAGTCCTTGCCGGCGGCGCGCGCGACTTCCTCCATGAAGCACTCGAGGTAGACAGCGTTCTGGTTGGTGTTGACGCCGCGCCAGGGGCCGACCGGGACGGTGGAATTGCGCATCGCGTACTCGATGAGCAGGTTCGGCGGCGAGTAGCCGAACTGCGCGTCGCCGGGCTCCCGGTACAGGCCCTGCACCTGGCGCGTGTCGCGGTTGTCCTTGATCACGCCGGGCTGCAGGAAGGCGTTGATCGACTGGCCGGAGATGCGGATGTGCAGGCCCTGGAGCTGGCCGCTGTCGTCGAGGCCGGCGGAGAGCTTGCACATCGAGATCGGCCGGAAGAAGTCGTGCTGCATGTCCTCTTCGCGGCTCCAGACGAGCTTCACCGGGACGCCGGGAAACTGGCTGGCGATGGCGACCGCCTGCCGGGTGAAGTCCTGCGTGCCGCCGCGCCGGCCGAAGCCGCCGCCGAGATCCATGGTGCGCGCCCGAGCCTTGTCGAGCGGCACGCCGGCTTCCTCCGAAGCCGCGGCGAGCGACGCCTCGGCGTTCTGCGTCGGCCCCCAGACTTCCACCTTGTCCACCGAGACCCTGGCGGTGCAGTTCATCGGCTCCATCGTGGCGTGCGCGAGGAAGGGCGTGCTGTAGACCGCCTCGACCTTCTTCGCCGCGCCGTCGATCGCCTTCAGCGCGTCGCCCACCTTCCAGCCGGCGAACGGCTCGTCGCTCGCGGTGAGGCCACTCTGCAGGCGATCGGCGATGGCCTTGCTCGATTCCGCCGCGCCCTTGCCTTCGTCCCAGACGACGGGCAGGGCGTCGAGCGCTTTCTTCGCGTGCCACCAGGTATCGGCGACCACGGCGACGGCCGAGTCGTTGACCTCCAGCGCGCGCTTCACGCCGGGCATGCCGGAGATCTTCGCCTCGTCGAAGCTCGCGAGCTTGCCGCCGAACACCGGCGACTGCTTGATCGCGGCGTGCAGCATGCCCGGAAGCTTGAGGTCGATACCGTAGATTTTCTTGCCGTTCACCTTGTCGGCGGTGTCCAGGCGCGCGACCGGCTGGCCGGCGATCTTCCAGTCCTTCGGGTCCTTCAGCTTGATGCTCTTCGGATCGGGCGGGGTCAGCTTCGCCGCCGCCGCCGCGACTTTCCCATAAGTAATTTTTCTACTGGAAGGCGCGTGGGTAATCACGCCGTCGGACACCGTGAGCTCGCTCACCGGCACCTTCCACTGGTCGGCGGCGGCCTGCAGCAGCATCATGCGCGCGACCGCGCCGCCGCGGCGCACGTAGTCCTGCGAGATGCGGATGCCGCGGCTGCCGCCGGTGCCCATCTCGCCCCAGACGCGCTTGCGCGCCAAATTCTCGTCCGCGGTGACCGGGTCGATGCGGACTTTCTTCCAGTCGCACTCGAGCTCCTCGGCGACGAGCTGGAGCAGGCCGGTGTGCGTGCCCTGGCCCATCTCCGAGCGCGCGACGCGGATCATGCAGGTGTTGTCGGGCTTCACGACCACCCAGGCATTGACCTCGCTTCCCTTGACGGCATTTTTTGCATCGGCGGCAAAAGCAAGGGGGACGTTAAAGCCAACCGCGAGACCGCCGCCGACGGCGGCGGTTTGGACCATGAATTTGCGACGCGAAGGGTTTTTCATGCTTTCACCTTTTTCGTCTGGCCCGCGGCCTGGTGCACCGCCGCCCGGATGCGCTGGTACGTGCCGCAGCGGCAGATGTTGGTCATCGCATCGTCGATGTCCTTGTCGGAAGGATTTGCGTTTTTCTTCAACAGCGCCGCCGCGGCCATGATCTGGCCCGACTGGCAGTAGCCGCACTGCGGCACGTCGAGCGCCACCCACGCTTTCTGCACCGGGTGCGAGCTCGCGGCCGAGAGGCCTTCGATGGTGACGATGCGGTCGCTCGCCTTGAGGCTGCCGACAGGGATCGAGCAGGAGCGCTTGACCTCGCCGTTGATATGCACCGAGCAGGCGCCGCACTGCGCGACGCCGCAGCCGTACTTGGTGCCGGTGAGACCGGCCTGCTCGCGGATTGCCCAAAGCAGAGGCGTGTCGGCCTCCACCTGAAGATCACGCACCTTGCCGTTGATGTTCAGCTTCGCCATGGACGCCCTCCTCTAAGTCGCCGCAGAAAATCCCACGCTCATTCTGCCTTAACACCCGCCTCGCTCACTCCTTCCGTCACACTTCGATCTCTTTGCGGATCGTCTCGCAGAACTGCTCTGGCCTGCCGCCGGCAGGCGAGACCCCGTCGTTTCTGCAACTGGACCGTGCGGCGGCCAGCCCGGCACACAGCGGTCCGCGGTACGCCGCTTCCGCCGCGGTGCGTCCGGTAAGGTCGATCGCGGTGCAAATTTTCGTCGTGTTCTAGACGAAAAGTCCTGCGTTCATCAGGGATTAGCCTTACAATCGCGGCGCTGTTGACAACAATCTGTGAGGCGAGCGCCGCGAGCGCTGAAAAGCGAGGTGGACAAACCATCCGCTGACCTGTACCACCTCTAACGCAAGCAATCCTGCATGAATGCATTCAACTCCGAAAAACCGCGCCGCTTTCCGGCCGTCACTGTTCTCCTGCTGGTCGTTGTCGCCGCGCTTGCGGTGGGCGGCTATTACCTCGCGCCGCGCTTCGAGCGCAGCGCACCGCAGATCGCGCTCACGCCGGACAGCGATGTCCTCGGGGTCGCGCCCCTCGAGATTGTCGTCACCGACCAGGGCACCGGACTGAAGTCGGTGACCGCGACGCTGTCCGTGGGCGGCACGGAGCACAGCCTGGCCGGCGAGCAGTACGCCGAGCCGGTGAAGGAAAAGAAGCTCACGGTGGCTGCATCCAAGATCGCCGGCCTCAAGGAAGGGCCCGCGGTTCTGCGGATTACCGCCCGCGACGGGTCGCTGTGGGGGTTCTTCAAGGGCAACGAGACCGTGGTGCAGAAGAATCTGACCATCGACGTCACGCCGCCGACCCTCGAGCTCATCGCCGATGACCGCTACATCAACTTCGGCGGCGTGGGCGCCATCGTCTACAAGCCCTCGCCCGATACGGCGACGAGCGGGGTGAAGATCGGGAACTACTTCTTCCCCGGGACGAAGGGGCAAATCAAGGATCAGCCCGAGAGCTTTTTCGTTCTCTTTGCCCATCCCTACAACGTGCCGCCTGGCACCAAAGCGGTACTGGTGGCGACCGACAAGGCAGGCAACACGCGCGAGATGGCGCTGGTCTACGAGCTGAAAAACGTCAACTACAAGAAAAGCACCATCGCCCTGACCGACAATTTTCTCCAAACCAAGGTGGTGCCGCTGGTGAAGGACGCCGACGCGCGGCAAGGCGCTGTGAAGGACGTCTTTGTCGCCGTCAACAAGCGCCTGCGCAAGGAGAACGAGGACAAGATCGCCGAGATCACGCGCAAGTCCACCGCCCCGATTCTCTGGAGCGGCGCCTTCTCGCAGCTCAGCAACTCGAAGGTCGAGGCGAACTTCGCCGACCAGCGCACCTACACGTACAACAACCAGCCGGTCGACACCGCGTATCACGTCGGCTACGACCTTTCGGTCACCAAGCGCTACCCGGTCGAGGCCGCGAACAGCGGACGCGTCGCTTTCACGGGCGACCTGGGGATCTACGGAAACACGGTGATCCTCGACCACGGTCTTGGCCTCTACACGCTCTACAGCCACCTGAGCGCCATCGACGTGAAGGAGGGCGACTCGATCAAGCAGAAGCAGATCCTGGGCAAGACCGGCGAGACCGGCCTCGCCGGCGGCGATCATCTGCACTTCGGCGTCTATCTGGACGGCGTCGCAGTCCTGCCGGTCGAGTGGTGGGACGCCAAGTGGATCCGGGACAACATCGAGCCCAAGCTCGAGGGCCGGAGCGGCGAAGAGATCGCCCAGGCGCAAGCGCCGACGCGCAAGGCGACGCGCAAGCGCCGGCGCTAGCGGCCGGCTACTGGATCGGCTTGACCTTCCCGTCGCGCACGAGCCGGGCGTAGCGCTCGACGTCGTCGTTGAAGAATTTCCAGAACTCCGCGGCGCGGGCGGGGATCGGCTCGCCGCCCAACTGCGTGAGGCGGTTCTTCATATCGGGCGTCTGGATCGTCTTCAGCAGCGCGTCTTCGAGGCGCGCGAGGGCTTCCTTCGGCGTCTCGTTCGGCGCGAACAGGCCGAGCCAGGCGCCGAACTCGAAGCCGTGGAAACCGCTTTCGGCGAAGGTGGGGACGTCGGGGAGGGCGCTCGCGCGGCGCGCGCCGGTCATCGCGAGGGGTTTCACCTGGCCACCCTTGATATGGCCCGACGCCGAGCCGGCAAGGTCGAAAAGCATGGTGACGCGGCGTGCGATGAGGTCCGGGTATACCGCGCCGCTCCCTTTGTAGGGGACGTGCACGAGCTGGATGTTGGCCGCCACGGCCAGGAGCTCGCCCGCGAGGTGGCTGCTGGTGCCCGGCCCGGAGGAGCCGTAGGTGAGCTTGCCCGGATCCTGGCGCGCGCGGGCAATGATGTCCTGCAGGTTTCGAGCGGGGTCCTGGCTCGACACGAGAAGGACGTTCGGGAAGGTGGTGATGCCTCCGATGGCCGTGAGGTCCTTGCGAGGATCGAAGCCGAGCTTCATGAGGCTCACGTTGGTCGCGAGCGACAGCGAAGCCATGAGGATCGTGTAGCCGTCGGCGCGCGCGCTGCGCGCCACGTACTCCGCGCCGATGTTTCCACCCGCTCCCGGGCGCAGCTCCACGACGACGTTTTCGCCGAGGAGCTTCCCGATTTCGGCGGCCACCGGCCGTGCCACCACGTCGGCCGAGCCGCCCGCGGCGTAGGGCACGATCATCGTGATCGGCCGGGTGGGGAAGCCCTGGCCGAATCCGCTGGTTGCGCAGGCGGCGAGCAGCAGCAATGCTCCGAGTCTCGTCATTCGATTTCCTGTAGCTATTTCTGCGGGAGGGCGTAGGTGCCGCGGCCGCTCGCCACGAGCTCCCCATCCTTGTCGTAGACGTGCGCCTCGCAGCAAGCGAAGCTGCCGCCGCGGCGCACGACGCGTCCCTTGACGGTCAGGTCGCCCTGGAGCGCGGCCTTGTGGTAGTCCACGCGCAGATCCACGGTGGGCGCCGGCCCGCCGAGGTGCGCGGCGAGCGCGTAGTCGGCGACGACGTCGACCAGCGTGGCGAGGATCCCGCCATGCGTGTAGCCGCGCGCCGGGTTCACGATCCATTCGTCGCGCCAGGCGGCTTTGACGGCGATGCCCTCCTCGCCGGCCTCGAGCACCTCGAGCCCAAGCCACTGGTGGAGTTTCGCTACGCGCAGTCGCGCCTGCAGTTCATCCTTGGTCATCATCTGGACATGGTAGGGGCCTTTGCCGACAATTTCCATCCGATGGATGCCGCGAACCTCGGCGATCTCACCCGGGCCGCCGAGCCCTCCAAGCCGGCGCTCATCGATTGCCGCGATTGGCACAATCCGGCCACGCTCTCCTACGGCGCGCTCGAGCAATCGGCGAGCGCCGTCGCACGCGGCCTGCTCGCGCGGGGTCTCGAGCGCGGTGAGCGCGTCGCGATCGTCTCGGCGAATCGCGGCGAGTTCGTCGCCGCTTATCTCGGCATCATGCGCGCCGGTCTCGTCGCAGTGCCGCTGAGCCACAAGCTGCCGAGGGCGACGCTCGAGCTGGTGCTCGAGGATTGCGCGCCGCGGCTGGTTCTGTGCGACGCCGAGCGACGCGGCATCGTGTCCGGAGTCGAATTCGGAACTGCCGAATGGGATGCGCTGCAGGATCCCGGGGCGTTCGAGCCGGTCGTTCCCGCGCCGCGAGAGCCGGCGATGATTCTCTACACCTCCGGCTCGAGCGGCCGGCCGAAAGGCGTGGTGCTCACGCACGAGGGACACCTCTGGGCGGTGAAGATGCGCCTGCGCGGCGGTCCGTACGATCATCATCGGCTCCTGATCGCGGCACCGCTTTTTCACATGAACGGGCTCGGCACGCTGAAGTTCGCCCTGGCCGCGGGCGCCACCGTCGTCCTCCTCCCGCAGTTCGAGACGCGCCGCTACATCGAGGCGATCGAGCGCTTCGGCTGCACCTGGCTCACCGCGGTGCCGCCTATGCTCGCGATGATGTTTCGTGAAAGCGCGCTCCTCGGTTCGACCAACGTGTCGAGCGTCACGGCGATCCGCATGGGGTCAGCGCCCGTGAGCGAGCGGCTGCGAGCCCAGATCAAGGATGCGTTCCCCAATGCCAGGGTGCTGAACGTTTACGGCACGACCGAAGCCGGGCCGGTCGTGTTCGGTCCGGATCCGGGAGGTCGGCCGAAGCCCGACGCTGCGCTTGGCTGGCCGCAACCCGGCGTGGAGCTGAAGCTCGTCGAAGGCGAGCTCTGGCAGCGCACGCCTGCGGTAATGCTCGGCTACCTCAACGATCCGGAGCGAACGGCGGCCGTCCTGACGCCCGACGGCTGGTACAAATCGGGTGACGTCTTCCGGCGCGACGAGAGCGGCTGCTACTGGTTCGTGGGGCGAACCGACGACATGTTCGTCTCCGGCGGCGAGAACATTTTCCCGAGCGAGGTGGAGCTCGTGCTGGCGCGCCATCCCGACGTGGCGCAGGCGTGCGTCGTGCCGGTGCCCGACGAGATCAAGGGAACGAAGCCGGTGGCCTTCGTCGTGCCCCGGGCCGGCGCGCATCCGGACGAAGAGGCGATCAAGAGTTTCGTCCTTGCCAACGCACCGGCGTACCAGCATCCGCGCCGGGTGTTCTTCGTGCCCGAGTTGCCGCTCGCCGGCACCAACAAGGTCGATCGCAGGGCTTTGGAAAAAATTGCTATCGAGGAGTATCAATGAAGGCGGCAGTCATCCACGAGCACGGTGGGCCCGGCTCGATCCAGTACAAGACCGACTACCCGGACCCGGCGCCCGCCACCGGGGAGGCGCTGGTGCGCGTGCGCGCTTGCACGCTGAACTACCACGACATCTTCACGCGGCGCGGCATGCCGGGCATCAAGGTGCCGATGCCCGCGATCATGGGCCTCGACTTCGCCGGCGAGATCGCCGCGCTGGGCGCCGGCGTCACCGGCTGGAAAGTCGGCGAGCGCGTGATGATCGATCCAGTCGACCGGGTCGGCCCCGGCGGGCTCGTCGGCGAGGTGCGCCCGGGCGGGCTCGCCGAGCTCTGCGCGGTGCCCACGCACCATCTCGTACGGCTGCCGGCCGAGGTGAGCTTCGAGGACGCGGCCTGCCTCCCCGTGGCCTACGGCACGGCGATCCGCATGATGTACACCATCGGCCAGATCCAGCCGAAGGACCGCATCCTCGTCCTCGGCGCATCCGGCGGCGTCGGCACCGCCGCCGTGCTCCTTTCGAAGCTCGCCGGCGCCGAGGTGATCGCATGCGCCAGCTCGGCGGCGAAGCTCGAGCGGCTGAAGCAGATCGGCGCCGACCACGTCATCGACTATACGAAGGAAGATTTCGTGAAATGGATCTACGCCAAGTACGGCAAGCCGCACCGGCGCAGATTCGAAGGCGGCGTGGACGTCGTGGTCAACTTCACCGGCGGCGACACCTGGGTGCCGTCGCTCAAGTCCGTGCATCGCCGCGGCAAGGTCCTCACCTGCGGCGCGACCGCCGGCTTCGATCCTAAGGAAGACCTGCGATACGTCTGGTCGTTCGAGATCCAGGTGCTGGGATCGAACAGCTTCATGCCCGAGGACCTCGCCGCGCTCCTCGACCTCATCCGTCGGGGGAAATTCAAGCCCGTCATCGACAAGGAGTTGCCTCTCTCCGAGGTGAACGAGGCGTTCCGCCTGATCGAGGAGCGCGAGGTCTTCGGCAAGGTCGTGCTTAGGCCGTAGATCGTGCCGAGCGTTCTGCGCTTCCGTGCGGCCTTTGCGGCGCTACTGTTCGTTGTTGCCGCGTCGTGCGCGCAATTCAGCGGACCGGAAACCGGCAAGGACTTCGTCGTCGCGGCGGCGCACCCCTTAGCCGTCGATGCGGGGTACGATGTTCTGCGGCGCGGCGGCTCGGCTCTGGACGCCGCGATCGCGGTTCAGATGGTACTCGGCCTCGTCGAGCCCGAGTCCTCGGGCATCGGCGGCGGCGCTTTCCTCCTTTACTGGTCGGAAAAGGACAAGACACTGCGCAGCTACGACGGCCGCGAAACCGCCCCGGCTGCGGCACGCGCCGATCATTTTCAAAAAGAGGACCACACTCCCATGGCCTTCGTCGACGCAGTCGTAGGCGGGCGCTCGGTCGGGGTTCCGGGCGTGCTTCGGATGCTAGAGCTTGCGCACGCCCAGCACGGCCGGCTGGCGTGGAACGAGCTCTTCGCCCCCGCCATCGCCGCAGCGGAGCAGGGCTTTCCTCTGTCGCCGCGGCTGCATGCGCAGCTCGAGCGCGAGCCTTTCCTTCCCAAGGATGCCGAAGCGCGAAGCATTTTCTATGAAAATGGCAAGGCGAAGCCGGTCGGCGCCCGCATCGTGAACCCGGGCTATGCAAGCACGCTGCGCCTGATCGCCGCACACGGAGTCGAGCCCTTCTACAAGGGACAGATCGCGCAAGACATCGTCCGCGCGGTGAGGTCGAACGCCAAGCCCGGCGATCTGACCGAGCAGGACCTGGCCGGCTACCGCGCGCTCGAGCGCGAGCCGCTCTGCGGCCCGTACCGGGAGTGGCGTGTCTGCTCGATGCCGCCGCCGAGCGCGGGCGGCGTCGCGGTGCTGCAGATGCTGGGAATTCTCGAGCGGACCACGTTCGCGCGCGCACCGCCCCTGTCCGCCGATGCCGTGCATCTCTTTTCCGAAGCCGGGCGCCTTGCATACGCCGATCGCGCCAAATATCTTGGCGACCCCGCGTTTGCTTCGATTCCTACCAAGGCTCTGCTCGATCCGGGCTATCTGGAGAAAAGGGCGAAGCTCATCGGCGAGCGCTCGATGCGGATCGCGATCCCCGGCGATACCGAGGCCGCCGGCACGAGCCATATTTCGATCGTCGATGCGCAAGGCAACGTCGCTTCGATGACCACCACCATCGAAGCGACCTTCGGCAGCCGCATCATGGTGCGCGGATTCCTTCTCAACAACGAGCTCACCGACTTCGACTTCACGCCCGGCGGCCCCAATCAGGTCGCGCCGGGGAAGCGCCCGCGCTCGAGCATGGCGCCGACGATCGTCTTTGCGCCCGACGGTACGGTGCGGCTTGCGGTAGGGTCGCCCGGCGGTCCGAACATCATCAACTACGTCGCGAAATCGCTCGTCGCGATGCTCGACTGGAGCTTCGACGCCCAGGCGGCAGCCGCGGCGCCGAACTTCGGCTCGCGCAACGGCCCGACCTTGCTGGAAAGCGGATCTTTCTACGAAGCCATGAAAGGACCTCTCGAGGCGCGCGGCCACGCGGTGGAGGCCAATCCGCTCACGAGCGGCGTGCACGTGGTGGAGCGGGTTCCGGGCGGCTGGCGCGGCGGCGCCGATCCCCGGCGCGAGGGGACGGCGCGCGGCCGGTAGCCTTCAGTTGCGAGGTACCTTGCTCGTGAATTTGGCGAGAATTTCGCCAACGCACGTTGAAACGTCCGCGCCCACGTCGACCGTGATCGCGCGCGCCGGAGGCTCGAGCGCGGCAAACTGGCTCTCGAGGAGCGACGCGGGCATGTAGCGGTGCCGCCTTTGCGCGAGCCTCGAGCGGATGAGCTCGAAGTCGCCCTTGAGGTAGATCCACTCGACGTCGTCGATGCCTCTGGCGAGACGGGCGCGATAGCGCTCCTTGAGGGCGGAGCAAGCGAGCACGGCCCGGCTTTCCTCCTTCAACAGGCTGTTGAGGCGATCGAGCCACGGCCAGCGGTCTTCGTCGTCGAGCGGCTGGCCGGCCGCCATCTTCGCGACATTTGCCTCGGGGTGAAAGTCGTCCGCGTCGATAAAGCGCCAGCCAAGCTCGCGCGCGAGCGCCTCGCCGATGGCCGTCTTGCCGGCGCCCGAGACGCCCATGACGACGGCGATCACGGCGCTTTCTGGACCGCGTGTCCCCCGAAGCCGGCGCGCATCATGGCGAGCAGCCGGCGCGCGTAGTTCGAGCCGCCCTGACTAGAAAAGCGGTTCATGAGCGCGAGCGTGATCACCGGCGCGGGCACGCCGAGCTCGATCGATTCGAGCGCGGTCCAGCGCCCTTCGCCCGAGTCCGCCACCACCGGCGCGACGCGCGAGAACTCCTCACCCCGCGCGAGGATCTCGGCGCAGAGATCGAGCAGCCACGAACGCACCACGCTGCCGTGGCGCCAGGTCTCGGCGAGGCGCGCGACGTCGATGTCGAGCTCGGGACGCGCCGCGAGCAGGGCGAACCCTTCTGCTAGCGACTGCATCATCCCGTACTCGATGCCGTTGTGGATCATCTTGGCGAAGTGGCCGGCGCCGCTCGGCCCGCAGTGCAGCCAGCCGCGCTCGGGACCCGGCGCCAAGAGGCGCGCGAACGGCTCGAAGATCTCGATCGATTTCGGCGTGCCGCCGAGCATCAGGCAGTAGCCCTGCTCCAGACCGTGCACGCCGCCGGAGACGCCCGCGTCGATGTAGCGCAACCCCTGCTGCGAAAGCGCGAGCGCGCGCCGCATCGAGTCGCGGTAGTAGCTGTTGCCGCCGTCGACCAGCGTGTCGCCGGTGGCGATCAGCGGCATCAGGCTTCGGATCGTGTCCTCGACCGCGTCGCCCGCAGGAAGCGAGAGCAGCATCACCCGCTCGCCTTCCATGCGGGTGCACAGCGCGGCCAGGTCCTCCACGCACTCGATGCCCGGCTCGGAGGCTACGCCCGCCCGGGCCGCCTCGGCCTGGTCGTAGCAGAGGACCGGGGCGCCGCCGCGTGCGAGCCGCCGCGCCATGCCGGCGCCCATCCTGCCCAGGCCGATGATTCCGATCTGCATGCCGCCTCCTGAACGAGAGACCGCATTCTAGGTCCTAGGCTTGTCATGAACTATCTCGACCTCCTGCAGTGGCCTGCCATGATCGTCACGGTGGCGGCGGCCTACCTGGTGGCTTCGCGCTCGGCTCACAAGCGCGCCGTCGGATTCTGGTGCTTTCTTTCGGGCAACGCGCTCTGGGTACTGTGGGGATTTCACGACCACGCCTGGGCGCTCGTGGGGCTGCAGTTTTGCCTCGCGGCGCTTAATATTCGAGGCGTCTATAAGAATGAGTGAGGAGGACTCGTGCTTAGGACGCTTGCCGCCGCCGCGTTGGCGGCGGTCCTGGCCGCGCCGCTGTCGGTCGCCGCGCAATTTCCGGGAAAGCCGATCCGGGTGATAGTCCCGTTTCCGGCCGGCTCTTCGACCGACACCGTCACGCGCATCCTCGCCAACTCGGTATCGCAGGCGATGGCTCAGCCGCTGATCGTCGAGAACAAGGCCGGCGCCGACGGCGCGATCGCGGCCTCCGAGGTGGCAAAGGCGGCCGCCGACGGCTACACGCTGCTCATGGCGACGAACAGCCCGATGTCGGCGGTGCCGGCGATGAAGAAGGTCCCGCCCTACGACCCTGTAGCCGACTTCACCCCGATCACCGACGTGGGTCGCTATACCTTCTTCATCCTGCTGCATCCGAGCGTGCCGGCGCGCACGCTCGCCGAGCTGATCGGATACGCGCGCGCCAACCCGGGCAGGCTCAACTACGCCTCGGGCAACACAACCGGCATCGTGTCGAGCGCGTTCTTCGCCTCGCAGGCAAAGATCGACATGGTGCACGTTCCCTACAAAGGCGAGCCGCAGGCGATCACCGACCTCGTCGCCGGGCGCGTGCAATTCATGTTCTGCTCTTCGGGCACGTCGCTTGCGCACATCCGCGATGGGAAGCTCCGCGCGCTGGTGACCACGCTGCCGAAGAGGAGCACGCTGCTGCCCGAGGTGCCTACGATCGCGGAGGCCGGCATGCCGCAGTTCTCGATCATCTCCTGGGCTGGGCTTTTCGGTCCCGCCAGGATGCCGCGCGAAGTGGTGGCGCAGCTCAATCGCGAGTTCGTCACCGCAATGGGGCGCGGCGACGTGCAGGCCGCGATGGAGCGGCAGGCCTTTGCGCTCAGTCCATCGTCGCCCGAGCAGCTCGCCGCGTTCGTGAAAGATCAGATGGAGAACTACCGCCGCACCCTGCGCTCCGCGGGCGTCGAGCCGGAGTGAAAGCCATGACGAAAATCCTTGCCGCTATCGCCGCGGCACTCCTGGCGGGAGTCGCTGGCGCGCAATATCCCAACAAGCCGATCCGACTGATCGTGCCCTTCCCGCCGGGAGGCGCCGCCGAGCTCGGAGCGCGCATCTATGCCCAGCCGCTCGGCCAGGCGCTCGGCCAGCCGGTGGTGATCGAGACCAAGCCGGGCGCCGATGGCGCGATCGCCGCCGAGGCGGCGATGAAGGCCGCGCCGGACGGCTACACGCTCTTCTATGCGACCAACACCGCCTTCTCGTGGTTGCCGGCGGTGCGCAAGAACCCGCCTTACGATCCGGTTGCGGATTTCACGCCCGTATCGCTCGTCGGACAGTTCGGGTTCTTCATCTTCACTCACCCCAGCGTGCCGGCGAACAACATCGCGGAGCTGCTGGCGTACATCCGCGCCAATCCCGGCAAGCTGAACTACGGCAGCGGCAACAGCACCAGCATGCTCGCCACGGCGCAGCTCGTGCAGCAGGAGAAGCTCGACGTGGTGCACATTCCATACAAGGGAGACGGGCCGCTGTCGGTCGACCTTCTCGGCGGTCGGGTGCAATTCGCCATCGCGACCCCCGGGACCGCCGCGCCGCAGGTGAGGGAGGGCAAGCTCAAGGTGCTGGCCACGCTGCTGCCGAGCCGCAGTCCGCTCCTGCCGGAGGCGCCGACGCTGGCGGAGGCGGGCCTGCGTCCATTGTCGATCACGCCATGGGGCGGGGTGTTCGGTCCGGCGCACATGCCAAAGGAGATCGTCGGGCGGGTTGGGCGCGAGCTCGTCGTGGTGCTCAAGCGGCCTGACGTGCGCGAAGCGTTCCAGAAGCTCGCGTTCGAGCCGCGCGGGTCGACGCCCGAGGAGCTCGCTGCCTTCGTCAAGGAACAGGCTGAGGTCTTTCGGCGCGTCGTGGCCGAAGTCGGGATTAAACCCGAGTAAGCGCGCCTTCCAGATTCTGTGCCGGCTCGAGGCCAGGCAGGCTTCGCAGCCACGTAACCTGCCGCTTGGCGAGCTGGCGCGTGGCCGCGATGCCCTGCTCGCGCAGCGCCTTCTCGTCGATTCGGCCCTCGAGGAACGACCAGGCTTGCCGGTAGCCGACCGCGCGCATGCTCGGCAGATCGGCATTGAGTAGGTGCTTTTTCTTGAGTTGCCTGACTTCATCGGTCAGTCCGGCGCGCAGCATGGCGTCGAAGCGCTGCGCGATCCTGCGGTGAAGCTCGGCGCGCTCCGGCACCAGCGCGTAGCCCCGGATGGGGAAAGGCAGCGGCTCGCTGGCGCCGCGCTGGAGCGCCGAAATGGCGCTTCCGGAAATCCGGTAGACCTCCAGCGCGCGCTGAATGCGCTGCGCATCGTTCGGCATGATGCGCGCCGCGGCCTGGGGGTCGATCGTGGCAAGATCCGCGTGCAGCGCGGGCCAGCCGCGCCTTTGCGCTTCCTCCGTAATCTCCTCCCTGGTCTTCTGATTTGCTTGGGGAAGCACGTCCAGCCCAGCCACCAGGCTTCGGTAGTAGAGCATCGTGCCACCCACCAGCAACGGAATCCTCTTGCGTCCCATGATATCGAGCACCACTCGGATCGCATCAGCGCGGAACTGACCCGCGGAATAGCGCTGGTCCGGATCGACGAGGTCGATCAGGTGGTGCGGCACGCGCGTGCGCTCGGCGGCGCCGGGCTTGGCGGTGCCGATGTCCATGCCCCGGTAGACCTGGGCCGAATCGACCGAGACGATCTCGACGGGATGCTTCTCGGCGAGACGCAGGGCCAGGGAGCTCTTGCCGCTCGCGGTCGGCCCGAGCAGGGCGAACGCCGTCGGCAAGGCGCTAGCGGCCGCCGGTCACATCGAGGACCGAGCCGGTCGTGTAGGACGCCTCGTCCGAGGCAAGGAAGAGGATGGCGCGCGCGACCTCCTCGGGCTCGCCCGGGCGCCCGAGCGGCGCGGCGGCGCCGATGCGCTCGACGCGCGAGGGGTCGCCGCTCACCAGGTGGATGTCGGTGCGGATCACGCCGGGCCGCACGCAGTTCACGCGGATGCGCTCGCCGCCTACTTCCTTGGCGAGCCCGACGGTGAAAGTCTCGATCGCCGCCTTCGACGCGGCGTAGTCGACGTAGTCGCCCGGGCTGCCGAGCTTCGCCGCCGCCGAGGAGACGTTTACGATCGCGCCGCCGTTGCCGCCGTGCTTCGTCGACATGCGCTTCACCGCCTCGCGCGCGCACAGGAAGCTGCCCGTGACGTTGATTGCGAACATGCGCGCCAGGCGTGCCGCGGTGATCGTCTCCACGCGCTGCGAGCGGTCGACGATGCCGGCGTTGTTGACGAGCGCCGTGACGCGGCCGAGCGCCTTGTCGGTCTCGGCGAAGATCTTCAACACGTCTTCTTCCTTGGAGACATCGCCGGCAACGGCAATTGCTTTCTTTCCGAGAGAAAGTTCCCTCAAGAGGTTTTCAGCTGCCTTTGCGTCGCTCAGATAGTTCACGCATACCGCGTAGCCCTGCTTGGCGGCGAGTCTGGCGGTCTCGGCGCCGATGCCGCGGCCGCCTCCCGTTATGATCATCACCTTGTCCATCAACGTCCCCGCAGGAAGAGCTTGTCCAGGTCCGCGAGGGTGAGCTGGTACCACGTCGGGCGGCCGTGGTTGCAGCTGCCGGAGCGCTCGGTCTCCTCCATCTCGCGGAGCAGCGCGTTCATCTCGGCCACGCTCAGCATGCGGTTCGCGCGCACTGCCGCATGGCAGGCCATCGTGGCGAGGAGCTCGTTCTGGCGTGCGCTCAACGCCTCGCTGCCGCCGAACTCGCGGACCTCGCGCAGCACGTCGCGCGTGAGCGCCGGGATGTCGCCCGCCGCGAGCGCCGCCGGCGCCGCGCGCACCGACAGCTCGTTCGGGCCGGACACCGCCAGCTCGAGGCCGAGGCGCTCGAGCACCTCGCGGTTCTCCTCGGCGGTGGCGATGTCGAGCGCCTCGGCGGAGAGCACTGCCGGCACGAGCAGCGCCTGGCGCTGCACTGCACCGGCATCCAGGTTGCGCTTGAGCTTCTCCATCACGATGCGTTCGTGCGCCGCGTGCATGTCCACGAGCACCAGCCCGGCCTCGTTCTGCGCCAGGATGTACACGCCGTGCAGCTGCGCAAGCGCGTAGCCGAGCGGCGGCGCCTTTTCCGCCTGCGGTAACGCAGCCGGCATCGCCGAGCCGATGAACGCCTGGTACGCCGCGACGGGCTGAGCGAGTCCGAACGAAGATTGAATTGCGTTTCCATGACTTACAGATGCATATGCTACCGGTGCTTCCGCCGCGGTCGGGGAGAGTGCCCGCTCGAGCGCGTGCTTCACGAACTGGTGCACTGCGCGTGAATCGCGGAAGCGTACTTCGGTCTTGGCGGGATGAACGTTCACGTCCACCGCGCGCGGCTCGAGCTCGAGGAAAAGCACGTAGGCAGGCTGCCGCTCGCCGTGCAGGAGCTGGGAGTACGCCTCGCGCACGGCGTGCGCGAGCACCCGGTCGCGTACGAACCGCCCGTTGACGAAGAAGTACTGGGCGTCGGCGCGCGGCTTTGCAGCTTGCGGCAGGCCGGCGAGGCCGGTCAGCGAGAGGCCGCCGCTGCGCGCCTCGATCGGCACGCTCGCGGCTACCAGCTCCTCGCCAAGGAGCAGCGCCGCCCGATCGGCGAGCGCCTGCGCGCGAAAGTGGCGGTTGACCCTTCCGTTGTGCTTCAGCGTAAAAGCGACATCGCAACGCGCGAGCGCGACGCGCCGGAGCGCCTCGTCGCAATGCCCGAGCTCGGTCGCTTCGGTGCGCAGGAACTTGCGGCGCGCCGGGGTGTTGAAATAGAGATCGGCGACCGAGACCGTGGTTCCCTGCGCGCGCGCCGCAGGGGTGACCTCGCCGAGCTGCGCGCCTTCCGCGGTGATCGAGGCGCCATGCGGGGCCTGGCGGGTCCGGCTCGCGATCGACACGCGCGAGACCGACGCAATCGAGGCAAGCGCTTCGCCCCGGAAACCCATCGTGGCGACGCCTTCCAGATCGCCAAGGCTGCGGATCTTGCTGGTGGCGTGACGCGCCAGCGCGAGCGGCAACTCCTCGCGAGCGATGCCCTCGCCGTCATCCTCTACCTGCACGCGACGCATGCCGCCTTCGTCGAGGGTTACGGTGACAGCGCTTGCGCCGGCGTCGATGCTGTTCTCGATCAGCTCTTTCAGGACCGAGGCCGGGCGCTCCACCACCTCGCCTGCCGCGATCTGGCTTACGAGCAGCTCCGGCAGCACCCGGATGCCGCTCATGCCGCGAGCTCCGCTTCACGGCCGCCGGTGATGCCGAGGAGCTGTAGATAGCTCAGGCGGAACACGGTGTGCGGATGGCCCGCGGCCGCCCACAGGTCGCGTTGTGCCGCCAGCGCTTTCTCCACGAACACCTTCGAAATGCCGTGTCCCACGGGCGCGACCCCGCCGATCGCGAAGCCGGTGTGCCGGCGCACGAATTCGGCGTCGGCCTTGGCGACCGGCTCGCCGAGGACGCGCGCCAGCCTGGCGAGATCGACGCGGCAGGCGCCCGAGGACATGACGAGCACCGCGCTGTCGCTCGCCGTGGCGCGAAACACGAGGGAGTTGGCGATCTGCGCCACCTCGCAGCCGAGAAAGTCGGCGGCGGCCTTGGCGGTGCGCGCCGCTCCCGGAAGCTCGACGATCTCGGCCGGCATTCCGGCACGCTCGAGCGCCGCCCGCACGCGCTCGACGCTCGGATTGGTCAGGACGGCGGAGGAAGACATTCGGGAGAGGCGCGGGAGCGAGAGGCGCGCAGATTATACAATCGGCCGATGGAGCTCCTCGCCTTCCTGTGGGACCTCGTGGTTCACCTCGACGTGCATCTGGGCGAGTTCGTGAAGCAGCACGGGGTGTGGGTGTATGGACTGCTCTTCGTCATCGTGTTCTGCGAGACCGGGCTCGTGGTCACGCCCTTCCTGCCGGGCGATTCGCTGCTCTTCGTCGCCGGGACGCTGGCGGCGCTCGGGGAGATGAACCTTTTCGCGGTCATCGCGACACTGATCGCCGCCGCGCTCTGCGGCGACAACTCGAACTACTGGATCGGGCGCTGGGCCGGCATGCGTCTCTTCGGCAGATGGGTGAACCCGGTGTACCTGCAGCGCACGCACGAGTTCTACGAGCGCCACGGCGGCAAGACCATCATCCTCGCGCGCTTCGTGCCGATCGTGCGCACCTACGTGCCGTTCGTGGCCGGGGTGGGCAGCATGCCCTACCTGCGCTACCTCGCGTTCTGCGTCGCAGGCGCGCTCATCTGGGTGGGCTCGCTCTGCACCGCGGGCTACTTCTTCGGCAACATCCCGATCGTCCGGAACAACCTGACCGTCGTGATCCTCGCGATCGTGGCGCTGTCCATCTCTCCTGGAATCATTGCGTGGCTGAATTCCAGGCGCATGAGGAGCGGGCCCACTTCTAGTTGAGTGCTAGAGGCGAGGCAGGGCGGGGCGGGTGCTTCGCGAAGTAGTCGCGGATGCCGTCTAGCACCGCCTGTGCGAGCTTGTCCTGGTAGTCCTCGTCGTTCAGCCGCTTTTCCTCCTCGGGATTCGAGATGAACGCGGTCTCGACCAGGATCGACGGGATGTTCGGCGCCGTCAGCACCGCGAAGCTCGCCTGCTCGACGTGCGGCTTGTGCAGGCTGTTTACCGTGCCGAGACGCTTCAGCACCGAGCCGCCCAGGCGCAGGCTGTGGTCGATGGTCCCGGTCTGCCAGAGGTCGATGATCGTCCTCTTAACGTAGTCGTCCTTTTCCTGCAGATTCACGCCGCCGACGAGGTCGGACTCGTTCTGCGCTCTCGCGAGCTCGCGCGCGAGCTGGGAAGTGGCGCGGCGGTCCGAGAGCGCGAACACCGAAGAACCGCGCGCATCGGGCCGGACGAATGCGTCTGCGTGGATCGAAACGAAGAGGTCGGCCTTGACCTTGCGCGCTTTCTCGACCCTCGCATCCAATTTCAAGAAGTAGTCGCCATCGCGGGTGAGCAGCGCTCGCATGTTCGGCTCGGCATCCACCAACGTCTTGAGGCGCCGCGCGATGCTGAGCGTCACGTCTTTTTCGCGGGAGCCATGGCGGCCGAGCGCACCCGGGTCCTCGCCTCCGTGCCCGGCGTCGATCACGATGGTGGCGAGGCGCGCCACGCTGCTCGCCGGCTTTTCCTTTTCCTGCGTCTTGCTGCTCTCCTCGAGCAGGGCCGCCAGCGGATCGAGCGGCACGGCGGGATAGATGTCGAGCACCAGGCGATGGCCGTACTCGGCAACCGGCGGCAAGTTGAAGAGCTGCGGCTTGACGTCGGCCTTGAGATCGAGCACCAGGCGGATGATGCCCGGCCGGTTGCGTGCGACTCTCAGGCCCTTGATGTAGGGATCGTCCGGCGCGACCTTGCCCTGCAGCTCGGTCAGCGCCGGGGCAAGCTCGTCGGTCTCGAGATCGAGCACCAGGCGCTCGGGATCCTTGACGCTGAACATGCTGTGCTTGACCGCGGACTTCGATTCGAGCGTGAGCCGGGTGTAATCGCGCGCGGGCCAGATGCGGCTCGATACGATCTGGGCGTGCGCATCGCTCAGGACGAGGAGCGCAACGGCGAGACCCAATGCTCGCCATCCGCGCCGTGCGCCTCGAGCCGCGCGCGGCGGTGCTCGCCCTCGAAGCGCAGCTCGATGTCGAGGTCCGGCGGCGCAAGCAGGCCATGCGCCCGCTCCGGCCATTCGACCGCGCACAGAGCCTCGCCGTTGAAGTACTCTCGAAAGCCCGCCTGTTCCCATTCTTCTTGGTTTTTCAACCGATAGAAATCAAAGTGATAGAAGTGTAAGCTCGAAAGCTCATAAGGTTCAACCAGGGTGTAGGTGGGACTCTTGACCCGTCCGGCGTGTCCAAGGGCCCGCAGGAGCCCGCGCACCAGGGTGGTCTTGCCGGCGCCGAGGTCGCCGCGCAGGTGAATCACGCGGCCGGCCCGCGCGCCCGAGGCGAGCGCCGCGCCCAGCGCTTCGGTCGCGGCGCGGTCGGGCAACTTAAGATCGAGAGACATGGAAGGCCGAGCCTTCGCGCAGCGCATCAAGGACTGGGGCCGCGACCTGGGATTCCAGGCGGTGGGCATCGCACATGCGGATCTGGCCGCGGCCGAGCCGCGGCTCATCGAATGGCTCGATCGTGGGTGGCATGGCGAGATGGAGTATATGGCGCGCCACGGCGCGCTCAGGGCGCGTCCGGCAGAGCTCAAGCCGGGCACGCTGCGCGTGATCTCCTGCCGGATGGACTATCTCAGCGACGTCCCGGGGAGCGTGGAGGACGAGTTACAACCCGGACATGCTTACATCGCGCGCTATGCCCGCGGGCGCGACTATCACAAGGTGCTGCGCGGCCGGCTGCAGAAGCTGTGCGAGCGCATCGAGGCCGAAGCGGGGCCTTTCGGCTACCGGGTGTTCACCGATTCGGCGCCGGTGCTCGAGGTCGAGCTCGCCACGCACGCGGGAATCGGCTGGCGCGGGAAGCACACGCTGCTCCTCGACCGCGAGGCGGGCTCGTGGTTCTTCATCGGCGAGATCTATTGCGACCTGCCTTTGCCCGTCGACTCTCCGCAGGAAAACCGGTGCGGGACCTGTCGGCGCTGCATCGACGTGTGCCCGACGCAGGCGATCCGCGGACCTTACGAGCTCGACGCGCGCCGCTGCATCTCCTACCTCACGATCGAGCACAAGAGCGCGATCCCGGAAGAGCTGCGGCCCCTCATCGGCAATCGCGTGTACGGCTGCGACGACTGCCAGCTCGTGTGTCCGTGGAACCGCTTTGCCCGGCCGAGCGCCGAGGACGACTTCAAGCCGCGCAACGGCCTCGACCGCGCGACGCTGGTGGAGCTCTTCGCATGGACCGAGGCCGAGTTCGACGAGCGCCTGCAGGGCTCGCCCATCCGGCGCATCGGCTACGAGCGGTGGCTGCGCAATCTCGCCGTCGGGCTGGGCAATGCGCCGACTTCGAGCGCGGTGACCGAGGCACTGCGTGCACGCGCGAACCATTCCTCGGCCCTCGTCCGGGAGCACGTCCAGTGGGCGCTACGAAGGCATGAAGGCGAGCACTCGCACGTGGCAGCCTGACCGGCTGTTGCCGGGCTTCGAGACGCTCGAGCTGCGTTTCCCCGACGACTACGACGGCGCTGTCGCGGCGACGCTTGTACGCCTGCCCGGCGGCGCGGCGCCGCGCGGCGCGGCGCTCTATGTCCATGGCTTCGCCGACTACTTTTTCCAGCGGCACATGGCAGAGCGCTTCGCCGCCGAGGGCTATGCTTTCTACGCCCTCGACCTGCGCAAGTACGGGCGCTCGCTGCGGCCGCACCAGCATCCCAATTTCTGCAGGAGCGTCGGCGAGTACTACGCGGACCTCACCGCCGCGATCGCCGAGATCGGCGAGCCCATCCTGCTGGCGGGGCACTCGACCGGCGCGCTGATCTGCGCGCTGTACTCATACGAGGGCGCAGCACGCGCCTCGGTGCGCGCGTTGTGGCTGAACAGCGCCTTCTTCGACTGGCGCCTGCCGGCCTGGAAGATCACGCAGCTGCACCTCGCCGCCGCGCTCGGGCGATTCTATCCGTTCCTCAAGGACGAAAAGGTGCTGCGGGAGGATTACGTGCGGAGCCTGCTCGACGAGGGATGGGAGTTCGACCTCGCGCTGAAGCCGCCGCTCGGCTTCGGCGTGTATTACGGCTGGCTCGGCGCGATGACCGACGCCCATGCACGCGTGCACCGCGGTCTCGCGATCGGCTGCCCCGTGCTCTCCATGCATTCCGACGAGGCCGACATCGTGCTCGACTGGCGCCACATCGCCAGGTGGTCGCGCACCCTCGGCGAGGACGTCACGCTGATGGCCTTTCCGGGCGCGGTGCACGACCTCGTGCTGTCGCGACCGCACATCCGCGAGGAAGTTTTCAGGCAGCTCTTCGCCTGGGCGGAACGAGCCATAGCGTTAGAAGCGTAGCCGCCGTCCAGAGAACATACGCAGCGGTGAACACCCACTCGGGCGCCTGGTAGTAAAGCAGGCGCTGCACCCAGCGCCCGACGAAGGATTCCGGGCGCACGCCGCCGCGCAGCATGTCTTCCCACACCGTGAGCGGGCAGGCGACGCCGGCAACGGCTTCGGCTGCGACGAACGCGATGGCGCCCAGGTGTAGGTAGCGAAACCACGGGTTCCGGGTCCACCGCCACCCGAGCGCGGCGCCGAACCATACCAGCACGAGGCCGGCGACGATGAAGGCCGCGATGAGGAAGTGAGCGGCTAGAAGCGCGTCAGCGAGCAATAGGGCGATTCGGATCCGCGATCCACTCGCTCCAAGACCCGGCGTAAAGCCTTCCACCCGGAAGGCCGGCGACCTCCATCGCCAGCAGGTTGTGGCATGCCGCCACGCCCGAGCCGCAGTAGTGCACCACTTCGGAAGGCGAGCGATCGCCCAGCACTGCCCGGAATTCCTGCCGCAACTGCTCGGCGCCCTTGAACGTTCCCTGCGCCGAGACGTTGTCCATGTTGAAGCGGTTCCGCGCACCCGGAATGCGGCCTGCCACCGGATCGATCGGCTCCTGCTCGCCGCGATAGCGTGCCGGCGCACGCGCATCGAGCAGCAGAGCGTTGCTTTGCCTTTCTAGCTCACTCGCATTGATGTGACCTTGCGGTTTGCGATTCATTGCGTAGTGAGAGGGGTCGAAGCGCGGAACCTCCGCCGTCACGGGACGCTTCTCCGCCAGCCACTTCGCCTGCCCGCCGTCGAGCACGGCGACGTTTTCGTGGCCGATCCAGCGCAGCATCCACCACAGGCGCGCCGCCATGGCGCCGTTTCCGGCGTCGTAGCACACGACCTGATCAGAGGGTTTCAGCCCACACTTTCCCAACCAGGAAGCGAAAACTTCAGGTGGCGGCAGCGGGTGGCGGCCGTTGCGGCCGGTCTTCGGGGCCGACAGGTCGCGGTCGAGATGCGCGAACAACGCGCCCGGGATGTGCGCCTGCCGGTACTGGTCTTCGCCGAGGGCAGGCTTGGCGAGATCGTGGCGGCAATCGAAGACGCGCCACTGCGGATGGGCTGCGAGCTCGGCGGTGCTGACGAGAGTCGTGGGCATCAGAGCATTCTAAGGAGGTTCTTGACCCGGCGGATCTCGGGCTCATCGCGCTTGTAGAAGATCCACTGCTTGATGCGCTTGGCGCGCACCAGCCCGGCATCGACCAGGATCCGCATGTGCTCGCTGAGCGCGGGCTGGCTCACGCCGAGCTTGTCCGCGATCAGCGCCGCGCACACCCCGTCGCGCACCAGGTCGCCGTCGACCTGCGGCGGAAAGTGCTCGCGCGGCTGCTTCAGCCAGTCGAGGATCTGCAGGCGCCGCTCGTTGGCGAGCGCGCGCAACGCTGCCGCGTGGTCTTTCACATATATTGTCACTTAACTAAGTGGCTATATAATACCGCGATGGACCTGGGGCGGGAAGCGATCGCCGGCGTCGAGCGCCGGATCCGGCCGTACGTGCGGCGCACGCCGACCATCGACGTGGTTGCCACCGATTTCGGGTTCCCGGTCGAAAGGCTCAACCTCAAGCTCGAGCTGCTGCAGCATTCGGGCTCGTTCAAGGCGCGCGGCGCGTTCGCTAACCTGCTCACGCGCAAGGTGCCCGCGGCCGGAGTCGTCGCCGCCTCCGGCGGCAATCACGGCGCGGCCGTGGCCTACGCGGCGAGCCGGCTCGGCGTGCCGGCGCGAATCTACGTGCCTACCGTTTGCTCGCCGGCCAAGATCGCGCTGATCCGTTCGTGTGGGGCGGAGCTGGTCGTGCAGGGCGAGCGCTACGCCGATGCGCTTGCCGCATCGGAGGAATGGGCGCGCTCGAGCGAGGCGCTGGTGATCCATGCCTACGACCAGCCCGGCGCGCTTCTCGGGCAGGGCAGCGTCGGGCTGGAATGGGAGCAGCAGGCGCCGGATCTCGACACCGTGCTCGTCGCCGTCGGCGGGGGTGGACTGATCGGCGGTGTGGCCGCGTGGTATGCGAACAGGCTGAAGGTCGTCGGCGTCGAGCCGGTCGAGGCGCCGACGCTAACGCGCGCGCTCGCGGCGGGTCGGCCGGTCGACGCGCCGGCCGGTGGGATTGCGGCCGATTCGCTCGCGCCGCGGCGCGTGGGCGAACTCATGTTTCCGCTGGCGCAGAAGTACGTGCAGCGCGTAGTGCTGGTCGACGACGAGGCGATCCGCGAGGCGCAGCAGGCATTGTGGGACCGCATGAGAATCGTCGCCGAGCCGGGCGGTGCGGCGGCACTGGCTGCCTTGCTGTCAGGAAGCTACGTTCCTGAAAAGAGCGAACGCGTGGGCGTGCTCGTCTGCGGGGGAAATACGACCGCGGTGGATTTCGGGAAGTAGCGAACCCGCTTCGCTAGCGGCCCAGCCTGCGGTGCAGCCACTCGTGGAAGTGCACTTCGGCGTCTTCCATTGGCGACTGGTAGGGGCCGGCGTCGTCCAGGCCCTGCTCGTAGAGCGCGCGGCGGCCGGAGTCGAGCCGCTCGCAGATTTCGTTGTCCTCGATCGCGGTTTCGACGTAGGCCGCCTGCTGCGCTTCGATGAACTCGCGCTCGAAAAGTACGATTTCCTCGGGATAGTAGAACTCGACCACGTTGGTGGTGCGGTTCGGCGCGCGCGGGATGAGGTGCGAGACCACCAGCACGTTCGGATACCACTCGAAGGTGAGTCCCGGAAAGTACGAGGCCCACAGCGCGCCGTGCTTCGGCTCCTCGCCGTCGAGCTGCTTCAGGCACATCTCCTGCCAGCGCTTGTAGACCGGAGTGCCCGGGCGCTGCAGCCCGGCCTTCGCCGCGACGATCTGCACCGAATACTCGTCGCCGTAGTCGACCGTGAAGTTGTTGCAGTCGGTGAAGTTGCCGAGCCCGGGGTGGAACGGGTCGACGTGGTAGACCTCGAGGTAGGTCTCGATGAAGGTCTTCCAGTTGATGTCGTACTCGTCGACCCGCACCGAGTCGAGGACGTAGCCGCTGAAGTCCCAGTCGGCCAGGGTGGTGATTCTGGCCAGATCGCGGCGCGGGTCGCGCGGGCCGGCGAAGAGCAGACCGTTCCAGCTCGTCAGCGGCTTCGAGCGCAGCTTGACGCATGGGCTCTCGGGGAAGTGCGGCGCGCCGAGGAGCTCTCCCTTCAGGTCGTAGGTCCAGCGGTGCAGCGGGCAGACGATGTTCTCGGAGTTGCCCCGGCCCCGGAGCATGATCGACTGGCGGTGACGGCAGACGTTGGACAGGAGCTCGGTGCTTTGTTTATTCCGTACGAGCATCCAGGCGTCGTTGGTCCATGCCAGCGTGTGGTAGTCCCCGGCCTGGGGGACCATCAGCTCATGGCCTACATAATTCGCGCCGGCGTCGAACAGGAGCTTCTTTTCGAGGGCGAAGATCTCGGGGTCGAAATACCACGACACCGGGAGCTGCGGGCTCGCGGGACGTATCTGCCGCCATCGCGCAAGGTCCGACATTCGTTGTAAAGCTCCTAGAAAAACAGTATTTTACTAAAAGATGAGCAAGCCTTCAGGCGAGCCTTCCTTCGAGGGAGCGCTCGCTGAGCTGGAAAAAATCGTGGCGCGCATGGAGGGCGGAGAGCTTTCGCTCGAAGAGGCGCTCGCCGTCCACAGGCGCGGCCTGGAGCTGGCGCGCTTCTGCCAGCAGAAGCTGGAGGCGGCGCAGCAGCAGGTCAAGGTGCTGGAGGGCGAGGTGCTGAAGCCGCTCGCCGACGCCGCCCAGCAGTCGGGGCCCGATGAAGATCATCGAGAGTGACTTCCAGGCCTGGATGGGCGACATCCAGGCGCGCACCGAAGCCGCGCTCGCCCGCCTGCTGCCCCCGGCGCACATGGCGCCGGCGCGGCTTCACGAGGCAATGCGCTATGCCACCCTGGAGGGCGGCAAGCGGGTGCGGCCGCTCCTCGCTTTCGCGGCCGGCGAAGTCGCTGCGGCGTCGCCCGAGCGCCTCGAGATGGCGTCCTGCGCGGTCGAGCTGATCCACGCCTATTCGCTGGTGCACGACGACCTGCCGTGCATGGACAACGACGTCCTTCGCCGCGGCAAGCCGACGGTGCACGTGGAATACGACGAGGCGACGGCGCTGCTGGTTGGAGACGCCCTGCAGTCGCTGGCGTTCCAGCTGCTCTCCGATCAGCGCCTCGCCGACGATGCGCGCGTCCAGCTCGACATGGTGAGGACCCTCGCCCTCGCCGCGGGCTCGCGCGGCATGGCGGGGGGCCAGCAGATCGACCTCGAGTCGACCGGGAAGACGCTGACGCTGCCCGAGCTCGAAGTCATGCACATCCACAAGACCGGGGCATTGATCCGGGGTGCGGTGGCGCTCGGCGCGGCGTGCGGACGGGTCGATCCAGGCCAGAAAAATGCCCTGGATCGGTATGGAAAAGCCATCGGGCTTGCCTTCCAGGTGGTCGACGATGTGCTCGACTACGATGCGAGCACGAGCACGCTCGGCAAGACGGCGGGCAAGGATTCGAGGCAGGGCAAGCCTACGTACGTGTCGACGCTCGGCCTCGCCAGGGCGCGCGAGCTGGCGGGCGAGCTGCGCGGCGAGGCGCTCGCGGCGCTCGAGTGCCTCGGCGAGCGCGCCAGGCGCCTCCGGCAGCTTGCCGACTTCATCGTATTGCGAAAGTTCTAGCCATGAACGCGATCACCGGTGGGCTGCCCCACGATGCCTACAATGCGTCGATGTACGAGCTGCTGAAGACCATCGACGATCCGGCGCAGCTGCGGGCGCTCGACCGGAAGCAGCTGCGCCAGCTCGCCGACGAGCTGCGCGCCTACGTGCTCGAGTCGGTGTCGAAGACCGGCGGCCACCTGTCTTCGAACCTCGGCACCGTGGAGCTCACCATCGCGCTGCACTACATCTTCGAGACCCCGGAAGACCGCATCGTCTGGGACGTCGGCCACCAGACCTATCCGCACAAGATCCTCACCGGGCGGCGCGAGGCGATGACGCGGCTGCGCATGCTCGACGGCATCTCCGGGTTTCCCCGCCGCAGCGAATCGAGGTTCGACACCTTCGGCACCGCGCATTCGTCGACTTCGATCTCCGCCGCCCTCGGCATGGCGGTCGCGGCCAAGCTGAAGAACGAGAAGCGCCACTGCATCGCCGTGATCGGCGACGGCGCGATGTCGGCCGGCATGGCCTACGAGGCGATGAACAACGCCGGCGCGATGGACGTCGATGTCCTCGTGATCCTCAACGACAACGAGATGTCGATCTCGCCGCCGGTGGGCGCGCTGACGAACTACCTCGCGCGCCTGCTCTCGGGCCGCATCTATTCGACCGCCCGCCGCGCGAGCGAGCACCTGCTCAAGCGCGTGCCGGGGGTGTGGGAGCTCGCGCGGCGCGCCGAGGAGCACATGAAGGGCATGGTGACGCCCTCGACGCTGTTCGAGGAGTTCGGCTTCAACTACATCGGTCCGATCGACGGCCACGACCTCGATGCGCTGATCCCGACGCTGCAGAACATCAAGAAGCTGAAGGGCCCGCAGTTCCTTCACGTGATCACGCGCAAGGGACAGGGCTACAAGCTCGCCGAGGACGATCCGATCGCCTACCACGGCCCGGGCAAGTTCAATCCCGCGGAAGGCCTGAAGAGCGTGAGCGGCGCCAAGCCCACGTATTCGCAGATCTTCGGCGACTGGCTGTGCGACATGGCGGCGCGCGACCCGCGCGTCGTGGGCATAACCCCGGCCATGCGCGAAGGCTCCGGCATGGTGCGCTACTCCGAGCTCTATCCCGAGCGCTACTTCGACGTCGGCATCGCCGAGCAGCACGCGGTGACTTTCTCCGCCGGTATCGCGGCCGAAGGCATGCGGCCCGTGCTCGCGATCTATTCGACGTTCCTGCAGCGCGGCTACGACCAGCTGATCCACGACGTCGCGATCCAGAACCTGCCGGTGCTGTTCGCGCTCGACCGCGGCGGCCTCGTCGGCGGCGACGGGGCGACGCACAACGGCGCCTTCGATTTCGCCTACTTGCGCACCGTCCCGAACCTCACGGTGATGGCGCCTTCCGACGCCAACGAATGCCGGCAGATGCTCTACAGCGGAAGCGAGCTCGGCACGCCGGCTGCGGTGCGCTATCCGCGCGGCGCCGCGCTGGGCGAAGTCGACCGCGAGATGAAATCGATTCCCGTAGGCAGAGGCGAAGTCAGGAGAACCGGCAAGCGCGTCGCCATCCTCGCGTTCGGCGCGATGCTCAAGCCCGCCCTCGAGGCGGGCGAGGCGCTAGACGCCACGGTCGCCAACATGCGCTTCGTGAAGCCGCTCGACGCCGAGCTGGTGCGCGAGCTGGCGCGGCGCCACGAGCTGCTCGTGACGGTCGAGGAGCACCAGGTCATGGGCGGCGCCGGCTCCGCGGTCTGCGAAGCGCTCAGCCGGCAGGCAATCGACCGCCGGGTCTTGCTGCTCGGCCTGCCCGACCGCTTCATCGACCACGGCGATCCGGCGCGGCTGCTCGCCGCCGTGGGGCTGGACGGCTTCGGCATCGCGCAGTCCATTCGTTCGGCGCTGGGGCAGGCCTGAGGCGTCTCTTCCTCGCCTTGGCGCTCGCCATGCCGGGAATGGCGAGCGCCACCAGCGTGCTGGTGATGTCGATCACCGGCGCCAGCGTGGAAGTCCTCGTCAACAACAGCGCGGTGCGCACGCTGCGTCCCGGAGAGACTTCGCCCGAAGGCGTGAAGCTGATCGACCTCGGCACGGGCGGCGCGCTCATCGAAGTCGACGGCCGGCGCTGGCTCATGCCGCTCGGCTCGTCGACCGCCTCGAGCCTCGTGCTGCAGGCGGACGAGCGCGGCCACTTCATCGTGACGGCCGCGATCAACGGGGTTCCCGTGAGAGCGCTCGTCGATACCGGGGCGAGCGCGGTGGCCATGAACCTGAGCGAGGCGCGCCGCGCGGGGGTCAGCCTCTCGGGCGCCCGGCGCGTGCGGGTCCTCACGGCGAGCGGCGCCCGCGAGGCGCTGCTGGTGCAGATCGCCTCGGTGCAGGTGGGGGAGATCGTGGTCTACGACGTCGAGGCCACGCTGAGCGAGCGTGACGAGCTTCCTATAACCCTGCTCGGCATGAGCTTTCTCAAGCACTTGGACATGTACCGCAGCGGCGCAAGCCTTACCCTGACCCGGCGGCAATGATTAAAATAGGCCGATGAAGTCGAGAGATCTGTACAACATCCCGGACGTCCAGAGCGACCCCGATTCGCGCAAGCTCGCCATCGACAAGGTCGGGATCAAGGCCATCCGCCACCCGGTTCGAATCCAGGAACGCCGCGGCGAAGCGCAGCACACCATCGCCTTGTTCAACATGTACGTCGGCCTGCCGCACCATTTCAAGGGCACGCACATGTCGCGCTTCGTGGAGATCCTCGAGGCGCACGAGCGCGAGATCACCGTCGAGACCTTCCTGCTCATGCTGCGCGAGATGGTGGACAAGCTCGAGGCCGAGGAAGGCCACATCGAGATGTCGTTTCCCTACTTCATCGAGAAGAAGGCGCCGGTGTCCGGGGTGAAGAGCCTGATGGACTACGAGGTCACCTTCTCGGGCGAGATCCGCAAGGGGCGGCAGAGCTTCACCATGAAGGTGGTGGTGCCCGTGACGAGCCTGTGCCCCTGCTCGAAGAAGATCTCCGAGCGCGGTGCGCACAACCAGCGCTCGCACGTGACGGTGACGGCGCGCACCAACGATTTCGTCTGGATCGAGGAGATCGTCGACATCGTCGAGCGGCAGGGCTCGAGCGAGCTCTACGGTCTGCTCAAGCGGCCCGACGAGAAGTTCGTCACCGAGCGCGCCTACGACAACCCGAAGTTCGTCGAGGACCTAGTGCGCGACGTGGCGTCGGTGCTGAACCTCGACGAGCGCATCGAGGCGTACGTGGTCGAGTCGGAGAACTTCGAGTCGATCCACAACCACAGCGCCTACGCCCTCATCGAGAAGAACAAACGGGCAAAGTAAGCCGCATCGTCTTCGGGCTGCTTTCGGAGATCGCGCTGACGGAAGGCGTCGAGGCCCAGGATTTCGCAGCCGAGCGCGCCCGGCTGGTCGCTGAAGTCGACGCAATGTATGCCGAAACGCGCGGCGAGACCGGCCTCGGCGCGATGTCGCCGGCAGTGCGCGCGGCGCTTGGCAAGGTCGAGCGCCATCGCCTGCTGCCACCCGAGCAGGCGAAGTACGCCTACCGCAATCATCCGCTGCCGATCGGCGCGGGACAGACGATATCGCAGCCTTACATCGTCGCGCTGTCGGCCGATCTTCTCGCGCCCAAGCCTGGCGACGTGGTGCTCGAGGTCGGCACCGGCTCGGGGTACCAGGCCTCGGTGCTCGCCGAGCTGGCGAGGCAGGTCTACAGCGTCGAGCTGATCGAGAGCCTGGGAAAAACCGCGGCGGCGCGGCTGGCCCAGCTCGGCTACCGCAACGTCGACGTGCGCATCGCCGACGGCTACGCCGGCTGGCCGGAAAAGGCGCCCTTCGACGGCATCGTGGTCACCGCGGCGGCGCCGCAGGTGCCGCCGGCGCTGATTGCCCAGTTGAAGCCCGGGGCGCGAATGGTGATCCCGGTCGGTGGCAGCGACGAGGTGCAGTACCTGAAGGTGCTGGTGAAGCGTGCCGACGGCGGCTACGACGAGAAGCGCGTGCTGCCGGTGCGGTTCGTTCCGCTGGTTCCCGGAAAGAAATAGCTCAGTAGCGCCGCGTGAGGGTCATCGTGTCGCCCTCGCGTCTCATGTCCACGCGGTTGAGGAAGCTCATGCCGAGGAGCGCGGTGTCCAGCCCGCCCTCGAACACCACCGCCTCGACCGATTGGAGCTCGATGGCGCCGAGCCGCACCGTGTCGAGGTTCACGCGGTAGACCGGCACCAGGCCGTTCGCCGTGTTGGACAGACCCGGCTCACCCCTGCGGAAGTCGATCCCCGCGCGCCGCGCGAAGCTCGCCGGCAGCGCGATCGAAGTCGCGCCCGTGTCGACCAGGAAGCGGATCGACTGGCCGTTTACCGCCCCCTCGCCGACGAAGTGGCCGCCCGGGCCGGCGGCGAGCGTGACCTGGCTGCGATCGGAAGCCGGCACCGCGCGCCGATAGTGCTGGCCCTGCTGCAGCACGCGCCGCGTGCCTTCGATCTCCATGAGGGCGCTGTCCTTGTCCACCGACAGGACCGTGATCCCGTTCCACGTCTGGCCCACCTTCACGGTCTTCGGATCGCCGCCGTCGAGCGCCACCACCGCCGCCTTGCCGCCGATGACTCCGACCAGCGAAACGTCGGCCGCGGCGGCGAGGCCGCAGGCGAACCACAGAAGCAGCGCAATAATATTGGGCATGGAACCCGTCATTGTTATTCGAACCGCGCGCAGCGAAGGACCCGCCTATTTTGCCAGCTACCTCGAGCGCCGTTCAATTGAATGGGACCTGCTTGCGATCGACGAAGGGGCCTCAGTACCGCGCGATCCGAGACATTTTTCCGGAATCGCCATCATGGGCGGCGCGATGAGTGTGAACGATGACCTCCCCTGGATCCCGCAGGTGCTCGAGCTCATCCGCGACGCGGTGCGCAAGGACGTGCCGGTGCTCGGACACTGCCTCGGCGGCCAGCTCATGTCCAAGGCCTTCGGCGGCAGCGTGCGCGCCAACCCCTACAAGGAGATCGGCTGGGGCGAGGTACGCGTGTGCGACAACGGCGTGGCGCGCGCCTGGCTCGGCGAGCTGCAGGCCTTCGAGACCTACCAGTGGCACGGCGAGACCTTCAGCATCCCGCCTGGCGCCACGCGGGTGCTCGAGAACGCGCACTGCGACAACCAGGCGTTCGCCATCGGCAGGCACTTCGGCATGCAGTGCCACGTCGAGATGACGGCCGAGCTGATCCGGACGTGGGCGCGCGGCGGTGCCGAGGAGATCGCCGCCGCGGCGGCGAGCCCGGCGGTGCAGAAGCCCGCGGAAATGGAGCGCGACATGGAGGCGCGGCTGCAACGCCTGCACCAGGTGGCGGACCGGATTTACGATCGGTGGAGCGAAGGCCTAGTAAGGGGGTAACGGGGGAGGCGGAGCTCCCCTGTTCCTAGTCGCGGAAATTGATGAACTGGAGCGGGACGTCGGTCACCGCTTTCTTGACCAGCGCAATCGCGTTCTGCAGGTCGTCTCTCTTGGCGCCGGAAACGCGCACCGCGTCGCCCTGGATCGAGCCCTGCACCTTGAGCTTGGAGTCCTTGATCAGCTTCTGGATCTCCTTGCCCTTTTCCACCGGGATGCCGACCTTCACCTTCACCGGCTGCTTCACCTTGTCGCCCGAGATCTTCTCGATGCCGCCGAGCTCGAGGCAGCGGATATCGACGCTCCTTTTCGCCAGGCGCTGGCGCAGCACGTCCATGACCTGCCCGAGCTTGAACTCGTCGTCGGCGAACACGGTGAGATCGAGCTTGGCCTGCTCGACGCGCGCGTCTGAGCCCTTGAAGTCGTAGCGGTTCACGATTTCCTTGTTGGCCTGCTCGACCGCGTTCTTCACTTCCTGCTCGTTGACCTGCGAGACGATGTCGAAGGAGGGCATGGCGCGAACTCTACTCCATCAATTGCCGCGACTGCAGGGCGATGGCGCCGATCTCGCGCAGCAGGAATTCCGGCGGCGGCTGGCGATCCGACTCGGTGCGCTGCGAGGGCGGTTTGAGCCGGGCCTCGATGTACGCGCCCAGGCCCCTGCCGCGGGCGACGAGCGACGACCCGAAGCGCCTGCGGCTGCGATCGTAGGCCTCGAGCGCGGCCTGCACGTCGGCGGTTGCGGCGAGCTCGCGCGCCAGGGCTTCGGCATCGAGCGCCGCCTTGGTCACGCCGACTCCGACGTGAGGGCGCGCGACGAAGGCGGCATCGCCCGCCAGCGCGACGCGCCCGAGCGCCATGCTCGGCGATTCGAGATCGAAGATCGCCTGGAAGAAGAGCTGCTCGATCAGCTCCATGAGCGCGGCGATCTGCGGCGCGAGCAGCTCGTGCGCGTCGAGCCTGACCTTTGCGCCGACCTCCGGCCGCAGCAGCGGCGGCGGGATCGAGCTGCCGTGGCAGCGGCCGCTCGCGTCGGTGCACAGCTCGGCGAGCGTGCGGTGATAGTCGGCCGGCCGGTACCACATCAGGTTGTAGCAGCGGCGTCCTGGCCGGGTGTCGTTGTCGCGTCCCGGTACCGGATACGTGAGCATCATCTCGCCGTCGGGCAGGCACATCGCGTAGCTCTCGAAGAGCTCGCGGTGGATTTCCGGCGGAAACGCGTCCTCCTCCACGAGGCCGCGCCATGCGACGTAGCCGGCGTAGCGGGGCTGGACCTGCGGCCAGAGGCCCTCGCGCACGGTGGAGCGAATGCCGTCGGCGCCGACCAGGAGATCGGCGCGCTCGCGCGTGCCGTCCGTAAACGTCGCGGTAACGCCCGAGGTATCCTGCTCGAAGCGCTCGAGCGACATCCCCGCGCGGTAGCTCGCCGCGGGAAGCGCCTCCCTTAGGAGGCTATGAATGCGCCCCCACGAGCTCTGGAGCTGCGTCACGCCGAGGCGGTGAATCAGGCGGCCGCTGCGATCCAGGCAGATCCGTGTCGGCACTCGCACGCCGATGGTGTCGTCCACTGGCAGTCCCAGGCGGCGCAGCGCGGCGATCAATTCGCCGTGCGTGCCGATGCCGGCGCCCCGTCCCGCCAGGGGTTCGTCCACCCGTTCGAAGACCGTGGCTTCCCAGCCGATCCTGCGCAGCGCGTTCGCGGCGAAAAGACCCGCGATCGAGCCGCCGATCACCAGTGCGCGCTGCGCCATCGCGTCAGTTCGGCTGGATCCCCGCCGCCTTGACCAGCACGGCGTTGGTGCGCAGCTCCTCTCTCACCAGGGCATCGAACTCGCCCGAGGTCATCGTCATGGGCTCGGCGCCCAGCTTAGGAAGGCGCTCGCGGACCTCCTGCGACTGCAGCGCCGCGGTCGTGGCGCGGTGCAGGCGCTCGATCAGGGCACCCGGAGTCTTTGCGGGGGCGAACAGGCCGACCCAGAAGTTGTAATCGGAATCGGGGAAGCCCGCCTCGATGGTCGTCGGCAGCTCCGGCAGGATCGATGCGCGTTTCGAGCTGCCGACCGCCAGCGCCTGCACCTTGCCTTCGCGCAGCAACGGCAGCGCCGGCGCGATCGGCGAGAAGTAGAAATCGAGCCTTCCAGCCACCACCTCGGTCAGCGCCTCGGGCGCTCCCTTGAAGGGAATGTGCACGGCTTCCATCTTCGCGCTGCGACGGAACCGCTCGGCATTGAGCTGCGTCGATGCGGCGGCCGAGCCGAAGTTGATCGATCCCGGCTTCGCATGGGCGGCAGCGACCAGGTCGGCCAGCGTCCTGAAGCCCTTGGAAGGCGGCACGACCAGCACCGTGGGCAGGTTCGCGAGCGGCGCAACGCCCGCCAGGTCGCGCGCCGTGTCGTACGACAGGCCCGGATACAGGAAAGGCGCGACCGTGTGCGCCGAGGAAGTTGCGAGCAGCGTGTACCCGTCGGGGTCGGCCTTCGCGACGAACGCCGCGGCGATGGTGGTGCTGGCGCCGGGTCGGTTCTCCACGATCACCGGCTGACCAAGCTGCGCGGAAAGCCGCTCCGACGCAGTGCGCGCGAGAATGTCCGTCGCGCTGCCTGGGGTCAGGGAAACGACGATGTGGACCGGCTTTACCGGCCACGCGGGAGCCTGCGCAATCGCGGCCCACGAGGTAAGCGCGAGCAACGCCGCGGCGAGCTGCTTCATTCGGGGGTCTCCTCTGGCAATATCATGCCATGGCCCTCATCGAAGGAGTCGATGTCGAGCACCGCGGCAGCGGGCCCGACCTGGTCATCCTGCATTCGCTGCTCGCGGACCGCTCGGCGTTCGATCGCGTCGCGCCAGCGCTTTCGAAGAAGCGCCGGTTGTGGCTCGTGAACCTTCCCGGCTATGGCGGCTCGCGGCCCGCGGGCAGTTCGATCGAGGACTATGCCGACCGCATCGCCGCGCTGCTGCGGTCCTTGAAGCTGAACAACCCCGATATCCTGGGCAACGGCTTCGGCGGGTTCATCTCCGTGGCGCTTGCCGCGCGGCACGGCGCCCTGGTGCGTCGCCTGATCGCGGCACCCGCGCTCGCCGCGTTTCCCGAGCCGGCCAAGCAGCCGCTGCGTGCGCTCGCCGAGCGCGTGGCGAAGGGGGGCATGTCGGAGGCGCTCGAGGTCGCGATCCGCCGCATGTTCCCGGAGCGCTTCATCGCGGCCAATCCTTCGGTCGTCGAAGAGCGCAAGCTGGCTTTGATGAAAGCCGATCCGGCGTGTTTCCGCGCCGCCTGCCTCGCGCTCGCTGCCCTTGATTTGTCCCCAGTATTGAAGAACATCGAGAGTCAGACCCTTGTCATGGCAGGAAGCGAAGATGCGACCACGCCGCCTGCGCTCGCGCGCGAGCTCGCGGCGAATATTCCGCAGGCGAAGTTCCGCGAGTTGCAAGGCTGCGGACATTGTCCGCAGATCGAGAATCCGGTGCTATTCGTGCAGGTAGTAGAGGAATTCCTTGGCTAGTCGGCTTTGATCTTTGCCGCCGGGATCACTTCGGCCCATTTCTTAAGGTCGGTTTTCACGATGCGGTCGAGCTCCTCGGCTGAGCTCGCCACCGGGTCGGCGGTCTGTTCGATCAGCCTTGCACGCACCTCGGGAAGCTGCACGACGCGCGCGATTTCCTTCTGCATGCGGGCGATCACGGGCGCGGGAGTACGTGAAGGAGCGAACATGGCGATCCACGAGTCGACCTCGTAGTCGGGAAGTCCGAGCGCTTCGGCGACGGTCGGAACGTCCGGCGCTCCAGGAGAGCGCTTAAGGGTGGTCACGGCGAGGGCTCTCAGCTTTCCGGCACGCGCCTGGCCCACCACGGCGGCCGCGGTCAGGATGACGAGCGGCACCTGGCCGGCGACGGTGTCGGCAACGGCCGGCCCGCCCCCCTTGTAGGGCACGTGCACCAGCTCGATACCGGTCTTCAACTTGAGCAGCTCGCCGGCGATGTGCGAAGGTGTGCCGTTGCCTGCCGAGGCGTAGGCGAGCTTGCCGGGCTGAGCCCTGGCAGCGTCGACCAAATCCTTGAGCGACTTGAACGGCGTGGCCGGATGCGCCGCGATGAGCTGTGGAATGCTTACGATGAGCGATACGGAGGCGAAATCGCGCTCGGCATCGTAGTTGAGCTTGTAGAGGTAGGGGTTGATGGTGTGCGAGGAGAGCGTGACGAGAAACGTGTAGCCGTCGGGCGCCGAGCGCGCCGCTTCGGCGGTGCCCACCGCGCCGCCGGCGCCGCCGCGCGTCTCGATCACGATCGGCTGGCCGAGGCCTTCCGCGACGCGGCTCTGTAGAAGACGCGAGACGATGTCGACGCTGCCACCGGGTGGGAACGGGACTACCCAGCGGATGGGCTTGCTCGGCCATTCCTGGGCGGCGGCGCTTGCCGCGGCGAAGAGGATCGCGAAGACGACGCTTTTCAAGGTGGTGCTAGTATGCTTGGCGCCCCGTATCGCGAATGCGCCGCAACTCCGCGGTTATTGCCCGAAACCCCATGGATGCATTGTCCGACGTTCTCAAGTCGGTCCGCCTCGAGGGCGCGGTGTACATCAACGCGG